>Ga0208413_1002290_pt1 | contig 11123 bp, 9 predicted proteins | sample AntAceMetag02UKD_FD_184761 | JGI IMG/M metagenome (GOLD analysis project Ga0208413, IMG submission 184761) | Saline lake microbial communities from Ace Lake, Antarctica - Antarctic Ace Lake Metagenome 02UKD (SPAdes) (version 2) | ecosystem: Environmental > Aquatic > Non-marine Saline and Alkaline... | reverse complement strand
CGCTTGGCAAGCCAACGTCATGGGTTTAGCCGGATCCAGCCGAGCCGAATATCTGCGGGAATTACAGGAGTGGGGCGCATACCTCCGACCCGTGCACGACTACTACGGTCCGTTACCCGTGCCGCAGTTCGGCCTTTGGTTTGTGGTGAGCATAATCGGACTCGCGACGGTATTAGCCTGGAAACGCTCACTACAGGATCGGGTCTTGTTACTCATCGCTGCACTGGGCTGCACGTTCGCGGTAAATGCCTTACTGGTGACAAATCACGAAATCGCTTATGTCGCGGGAGGGGCTTGCATCGTGCTCGGGGTGGCGCTGTTGCTGGCCTTTAGTGATCAAGGTAAAATCCCCCGGTCGGGGTTGATCTGGCTGGGGATATTTGCCGTGGTTAATGGGGCTCCGGCCCTGAGATCTGGATGGATCGGGGAGAGATCGCAGTTCGGTCATTCGGGTTCCTCGCGGACAGACTACGTTGAACTGGCAACCTTGAATCCAAGATTTGAATACCTTCGAGGCATTTTGATTCCGCCCGAGATGGCCGATTCCTACGGCGAACTGCATCACTACATCCCTCCCGCTAATGCAGCCGGGCTTCACCCCGCCTTTTATGCCACCGGCGTGGAGTGGCTAGAGCGAATCTGGCCCACGGTAAAAGTGAAAGAGCTCCCCCTTTGGATGCACGACGGCACGTCCTACCAACGGGCCCAGGGTGAATTGTTGTATGAACTCATCATGCCTCCATCGCGCTACAAGGTTCTGGTGGCTTCGGTTCCGTGGGACCATTGGCCCGGCCAATCGCACGTCGCAACCGCCCTGTTTACCAATTCACACCAGAGCGGAAGCGTGCTGCGGGTGTACCAGCCTCAAGTCGACCTCCAAGCAAATAATGATCAAATCAAACTGATAAATCTGTTCGGCACTAATTTCGAAACTAGGCTGCTCCGCTTCGATAATACCGTATTTCAGTCAACGAAAGACGGCCGAATCTACTTCGGCGCCTACAACAGCGCCCCCGCGACTGTTTATTTGGACTGGCGAGGCAGCCGAGCGCTCGCCCGAGGGATTTTACGTCGGCTTGAGCCCGATGATTCAACAGTCGTGAACGCCAGTTTTGATATCGAATACGAGGTAGACGGAGTCTGGCATCACATCGAAAACCGCCAGTTGCAACTAGCGCCAGGGGAAGACCAAACGACCTTTGAGCTCACCTTCGATGGTCGGCGACGCGATTTAAGATTCCGCGTCCAACTGGAAGAAAATGCGGTCGGCATAGCCAGCGCGGGTTGGTTTGCCCCTACATTACTTCATTCTCAACCCGCGACTGGCTATCCCCCTCCCTTGGTACGTCAGCCATCGCCCGAATCGCCTGTGACGCCAGATCGGCTATCTGCGCTAAACCAAACGGGGTGGATCCCGGATGACGTTTTTCTGCGAGGGGGCCAGGTCACCGAAGATGGCTATGTGCTGGAGCCCGGCGGACAGATCTGGCTGAAAGCCAATCATCCCCTGAAAGCGCTAGACGGACTAATCCAGGTCGCTTCCAAAGCCTCATCCGACGAAAGCATGCCCCTAGTGCGGGTCCTGTGGTATAAGGGGGGGCGCGTTCAGATTGCATGGCAGGATCGCTTGAACTCGGAAAACCGGAGTCATCATTTCCATTCGTGGTCTCCCGGTCCTGAAGGTTGGTTTGGCATCTTGTCGGACCCGTCCCCCGGAGCTGCCCCGGTGACCGTGCTGATCAATCAAGTCATACCGGTTCCCTAATCCCAGAATAGCCAAGCCGACGACCGAATTTTATGTTCAAAAACCCGATTGACATACCGCCCCTTTGACCGGCTTCATCTTCCTTTTTCCGCTATGACCACTTCCGAAGAAACCGCGCAACACAGTATTTCGCCCGCCGAGATTCCCTTCTCAACGCCTGAGGCTCTGAAGCCCTACACGACCGATACGGGGAAAATCCTGCCCCGCAGGTATACTCGGCTTTCGGCCAAGGAACAGCGCCGTATCACCAAGACCGTGAAGCGTTCCCGCAATCTGCTGTTCAGTCTTTAAGTAGACCGTCTTCCCATTTCAGCAAAGCCGGTGCTTCCTAGCTCCGGTTTTTTTATGTCCCTTCAACGCGTTGAAAACGAGTATCTATCGTCCGACTCCGCTCAACATTCGTCGTCTCAGCGCGATGCTGTTGAGCGGTAAGCTGGTCGCGGTGCCAGCTGAGACGGTTTATGGACTCGCAGCCGATGCCACCAATCCCGAGGCCTGTGCTGCTATTTTCGAAGCCAAAGGACGTCCGTTATTCGATCCTCTAATCGTCCATGTTTCCTCGGTCGCTCAGGCAAAAAAATTGGCCGTCTGGAGTCCTTTGGCTGAACGCCTCGCTCAGGCGTTTTGGCCCGGGCCGCTGACGTTGGTATTACCGCGTAAGCCGACCGTTTCCGATATTGTTACCTCGGGGCTTGAGACGGTAGCGGTCCGGATGCCTGCGCATCCCCTCTTTCGTAAACTGCTTAAGTCTTCCGGCCGCCCTCTCGCGGCTCCTAGTGCGAATCTATTTGGCTATATCAGCCCCACCAGCGCCGAGCATGTCTATGAGGGCTTAAACGGCCGGATCCCAGCCATCTTGGATGGCGGCGACTGTCCCATGGGAGTGGAATCCACCATCGTAAGCTTGGCCTCTCTTAAAAAGGTCCAATTGCTCCGTCCCGGCGCGATTCCTAGGGGAAAGCTGCAAGCGGCGCTGGGGGCTGATATCAAAATCACCCGAAAGAGAGCCCCCGTGGAGGCTAGGTTACGTCCTGCCTCTCCCGGCTTGCTAGATCGGCACTACAGTCCGCGCACGCCCACCAATCTTTTAGCGAAATTTCCTCCGAGGATGTCCTCGGAGGATGCGTGGGTTCATTTCCGAGCTCCGGCGCAGGGTCCATCACATCCCAAAAACCACTTCGTATTGGCCGAGGATGGAAATGGAGAAGACGCCGCAAGATCACTCTATCGACTACTGCGCGAGATCGACCAGCGTGGGTTTCGCAGTATCCAGCTGGAGAGAGCACCACGGAACGAGCCTTGGTCCGAGACCCTTAATGACCGCATGGCAAGAGCGGCAGCGAAATGAAATCCAGTCAGGCTAACGATAACCGTCACTCGCTAACCGGTTAGACGGGACGGGGAAAGCGCCGATCAAACATCAACCGAGTCGGATCAATCAAGACTGCCCTAACGAGTTACCTGTGGAAGCTTAGCGCAGGAGCGCATCTCCGACCGATATCGAGTACTATAAAATCTCCGGCTTGAAGCCACTTTACGACACCTGATCGTTACCGAATCCGGATACCGCGCTCGGCGTCCTCGGACCCGGCTCCAAACTAACGCTCGGGGGTGTCGTCGTTCTTGGACATCACGACGTAATAGTCCTTGTAGGATTTGTCGTAGTATTGAGCGTAATAATAGCCCGAGACCGCCAAATTGAGACCATTCAATACCGCTCCCAATACCGGCACATTACTTTCCAAGAGTTTTTTGGCGGCAAACTGAGCAGCCTTGCGGCGCACTTTGTTGAAGAATATCGAGAATAAGGCCCCGTCCACCAATGGCAGAACTACCATCGCGTCACTCACCGAAGCCAAAGGCGGCGTATCAATGAAGACGCGATCATAGCGTTGACGTAAATCTAAGATCATCTGCTCAAAATTCTTACTGTTTAAGACATGAGTGGGGTTCTTCGCGCGGCCGCCGGTGGTAATGACGTCCAAGTTGGGTGCTACCTCTTTATTCAATACCTCGGAGATGGTGGATGAACCGCCCACAATATCGATAAGTCCACGGGAATTTTCCAACTGCAGGGTTTTGTGGATATTCGGCTTTCTGAGATCACAATCCACAATCACCACTTTTTCACCGTGCGCGGCGAAAGTCAGCGCGACATTGGTGGTGACGAACGACTTACCCTCTCCTGGAATTGTGGAAGTCGTTAGGATGCACTTGGCATTCTTCGACTCTTCTTTCAGGCGCAACGCCGAGTGCAGGGTTAGGAATGCTTCCGAAACCTGTCGGTCGGCGTTGTTGAGCACCACCTGCGCTTTCAGAACCGGATCCAGTTTCTTAATCTGCGGAATAATGCCGATCAACGGCACGCCGATAACTGATTCGATATCGAAGGAGCTTTTCACCCGGTCATCGATGAATGCGACGAAGAATGCAAATGCGAGCCCGAGGCCACCGCCTCCGACCACGCCCAATCCCAGATTCAGGAGCAAATTCGGAGAGACGAAGTTACCTTCGGCAGGAGGAACCGCTCGATCAATTATCCGGGCATTTTGGTTGGCCATGGTGCTCGTGACGGAGGTCTCCCGCATTCGAGCAATAATGCTATTATGCAGCTCCTCATTGATGAGGAACTCACGTTCTTGGGCATTGTATTCAACCGCCGCTCGGCTGAGAGCCAGAGACTCTTGCTCCTGGATCCGTAGATCGGATTCAGCTTCCTTGAGCGCATTTTGCCCGGCTTCATACTGGGCATTGAGTTGATTCACCATCCCCTTAATCGCGCCTTCTAGTTCTGTCTGAGTCTGCGTCAGCTTCCGCTGGGCTTCAATCATTCGGGGATGCTTGGCTCGGTAACGCTCTTTGAGCTCAGCGATGGTGATGTTTTCCGCTGAAACTTGTTGTTTTAGTGATGAAATCAACGAGTTTGAGGCGATAAAAGGCAGCTCGGAGAGCGCCCGTAGGTCTCCCTGTCTCTCGTTGGATTGATTCCACCGCACCTCGATGTTTTTCAAATCAGTCGACAACAGGGTCACGTTCATACCCACCGCCTTCAGTCGATCCGTGACGATATCGCGACGTTCGTCCAAGGATACCATGTTGTTTTCTTCCCGGTAACGCTGAAGTCCTCGGGCTAACTCATCGACTTTTTGTTTCTGATCTTCCGCTCGAACCTTCAAGTCGTCTACCGCCTTGAGGGATTCTTCGATCCGCTGCCGATTGTTGAAATTAATGAACTCGTCGACGAAGTAATTGGCAACCTTGGCCGCAATCGCTCGGTCGGGATGCTCGAACTGAATCGCTAGGACGAGGCTCAATCGCTGAGGTACCACTTCCCGGTTTCTTGCGATTAAGCCATGCGGGCTCACCGGGTCATCCTCTCCCCCGTCCTGATATGGGGCTAAAAACTGGCGGAGATCGTCGCCGGTCAGACGCTCTGCAACTTTATCAATCAGATTGGCGCTCTCCAGTAACTTCACCTGAGTATTGAGATCCTCTGCCCCTCTAATCTGGGTATCCACCACGTCCTGCACCTGCATGATAGTCGGGTCGTCCCTCAGTAACTGCACGGTCGCTGTCGACTGGTAAATCCGCGTGGCGCTGACGGTGAAAACCAATGCCGAAGAAAATACGACGAGGAAAACGACGATTATATACCAAATTCGTTCACGTAGGATTAGTAGGTAATCCTGAATACTGCGATGAGCAGTACCTTCTTCGCCACCATAGCCGTAGCCACCGTAACCATATCCGTAATCGGCGGGGGCGTAGCCACCCGGTCCTTTATCTTTCTCGGAAGAGCCCATTAAGATTTCTGTAATTTAGAGGAATCGCTCGGGAACGAAAATAAGGTCCCCCGTCTGCAATGACCAATTTTCTGTTGAATCGCCGTCAATCATATCGTCGGCGTTCACAATGTAGTTCTCCCCCTCATCAGAATCGCTCTGCCGGGTTAAACGCACTCTTTTACGATCCGCTAGGCGAGTGAAACCGCCGGCACGAGAGATCGCGTCGAGTAAGCTTAATCCTTCCTCTCGCGGAAACTCGATTTCTCCAGGGCTTTGGACTGAGCCCAACACGTTTACGGTGCGGCGCGCGTACTCCAATACGGTAAGATTTATCTGAGGGTTAACCAAAAAGTCCCGATCATAGAGCTCTTGCACAAATTCTTCGGCTTCACGGATTGTCCGGCCCGCAAGACTTATTCGGCCGATCAGCGGAAGCATTACGGCGGCCTCTCGGGACATCCTAACCTCTCGATCCATTTCAGGTTCTTGGAAAACCCGTATCTGCAAGAGATCCAGTGGCTGAAGAATGTAGTCGTCAGACGATCTGTTGCTTCCGATCGCAGGGTCAGTGCCTGAGTTGAGATCCTGTCCGCAAAGCGTGGCCACGACGAGGGCGAAGACTAGACCGATAAGTGATTTAACTCGCATAAAAAAAAAGAAGAAGACCATCACGGTCTTCTCCCAATTTAATCAAGGAGGGAATTCGAAATTCAACAGCCTCAGTAGCGAAGCTTAGCCATGATGCTGAAGACCGTGTTATCGAAGTCACCCGTGGCGAGATCGCCATCGTTAGTCCTGTAATTGAACGTGCCATGGATCTGGAGGTACTCGTTAACCGTGTACTCAGCTCCAAGGGTTCCGTCGATAAACTCGTCAGCTCCACGGGAAAAATAATCGATCTCTCGGTAGGCGACTCGGCCGCGGAGGGCAAAGTCTGCGGCAATCTCAGATCTGAATCCAAGGAAAACATCGAAGTTCTCCTGATTCTCGCCGACACCAGAACTTCCGAAGTCGTTACCAACACCGAAGTTGATGGACGTTTTCTCAGAGTAGAGGTAGGTGAGGTTCGAAGACATTCCAAACGACGCACGGTCAACTCCATCGTCCGAGCTCCGGTCGACGAGACCTACTCGAACGAAACCCTTGAGCTTCGGTGTGAAGTCTCCCCGAGCGCCTATGTTGAGGAGGATATCGTCGGATGATGATGCAGCGAATTCAGTGTCGGTCCGGCGGTAAGAGCCACCGAAGCTGAGATCGACCTTAGGGGTTGCTTCCCAAAAGTAGCGCAACGGCAGCGTGGTAACGTTGCGGTCAGTCAGATTTGCTCGAGAATAATCGGTGTCGTGCCATGCAAATCCGAACATGATTGAAGACTTGGCCGATAGATCCATCTCGTGGTTGACGTTCGCTCTGATCTCATCGCGACGTGATAGTCCAGGGAGACGGACATCAACCGTGTTTTGATTCAGCTGGCGGAAGGAAGCTGCAACGGAGGTCACCGACGAGCCATCGTCGTGCTTGGCATCGAAAGTGACATCGGACAACGCGGCATCCAGATCTGAGTTATCTTGGTAGATAGAGATGTTTTCAACGTAGGCGAGCTTACCCGACATCAGGGCATTCCGCCCAAATTCGTAAGAAACACCAGGTGCGAACCGGAATACGATGTCATCTCTAACTTCGTTGAACGGAACCGTTGCACCGGGAGCGATGAAATCGTTACCCAAGGTTATGTTGTCGTTGAAGCTGAGCGATACGTCTGCGGTGACAAAAATCTCTGAGCTGGTGCCGACGGCCATAAATGGCGCGCTGTAAGCACAGCTTGCGATCAGAGCACTGAGTGCTGCGGTTGCGATTCGTTTGTTCATAGAAATCAGTCGATTAGGTTATCGGGAAGGGGAAACGAGTTTGGCGGGAAAAGAAAAGCAAAAACTTCGCGAGTAGTCGAAAAATGGATTCTGCCAATATTTCAGATGATCTTCCTAACTCGAACCGCTAGGAGGGTGTAATTAGAAGTGATGGGTGATTAGTTGCGCCAGAGGGTGAGCCATTGGCCGTTGGCGCGGAGCACACGAAGGTTGGCGATGGCATCGGCATGAGAGGGATCCCACCAAGCGCCCGGTTTTTTCAGGCGGGCTTGGAGGACAAAGCGATGGCTGCCTTCGATGAGTCCGGAGCCGATGGGCAAACCAGCGGCGAGTGCGGCGGGATAGTCGAGTTGGTCGAGCCGATTGGAGAGGTAACGGTGCGCGACGCGCACCGGAGCGGCTTGGTCGGGGAGCTCCGGGGGCTCCCGACGGGCCGCGAGTTCGGCGATGACCTCCTTGGCGGCCCCGGCGCACAGGCGCGTCTTGCTTAAAGTAAGGTAGGGGCCGGGCGCAGCGGTATCCGGAGCCGCCGCCGCGAGATAGTCGCAGACATGATAAAGATCGAGCAGGTAGCGTCCGCTGTGGCCAAACTGCACTCGTGATTGGGCCTCAATCCATGGGGCCCCGTCGCCGACGGTATGGATGCGCGTCGACAGCGCCCGGCCGCTGTCGTTGACGGCTTGTGCCCAAGCAGTGCCGGCCGCCACGACATCTCCACGACTGCACGCATAGGTGGTTGTGGCCGAGCCCAGTGGACGCGCGGCGGCCAAACGCATTTCCTGCCAGCAGATTTTGCGGTGCTTGCGCCGGTCGGCTCCCGCCGGGGCCCCGCTCGTGGTCACCATCGGAATCATCGTGCCATCGGTCTGGGCCACGATCCAGTCCGGGCCTTGGGTGGGCAAAACCCCGCCGGCATGCGGCGCGGCGATCTTGGCTGCTGTGCGATAGCAAACCCGCGATACCCGACTGGCCGACACCTCGACGCCGTAGTGCTCCTGAACCTTGGCGGCGGCCGGGGCGAACGCATGGTCCGCGCCGAAGTCCACCAAGGCCCGGGCCAAACGCGGCGATTCTCCGCGCGGGTTCACCCGCAGCGCCCGACTCAACGCTCGCCAGGTTTTCCCTCGCCCCTGTCGCCAGACTTGCTCCCTCAACTCGACCAGACCCAACGTGGTCAGCAACCGGAGTTTTTTTTACTGTGACGGTGCGCCCCGCTCGCGCACTGCTCGGCGCTGATTTGCTCCTGGCGCTGCTCCAGCCACTGCGTCAACAACTCCTGCCCCAAACCCCGAGTTTGCTTCACCAGCGTTGTCTCGATTTCATCCAACGAAATGCCCGCTACGCTCTCCGCCGCCAACGCCGCTTTCATCGCCAGCAACCGGCCGCGCAGTCCTGGCTCGCGTTCCAGCCACGCCAGTAGTTCGGCGTTCTCCCGTTCGCTTGGTTCAACCGCTTGTTTTGAATTCATCCCAAGTGTTCAGCACACTTCTATCACGGGGTACAGTACAATCATTTGCATTTATACCATCACTTCTAATTACACCCTATGACACAAGTCCGATTGCACAAGTAGTATTTTTGATAACTATACTTAGTAGTTTACTTAACTTTAAGCGTGCGATCAGGCCTGACGTGTAAGGGGTTGGTTTCGGAATAACTGGAGCTAGGCCATCTTCGGGCTCAATTAAAGCCCATGGCAGAAATCTTCGATATCGTTAATCAGCTGACCACCACCACGACGTTCCCGTGTGCTTTGGCTACCCTCGTTAAAATCGAAGGCTCGTCCTACCGACGGGAGGGTGCTCGCCGGCTTTTCTTCGCGGACCAGCCCGCCATCGGTGCGATCTCCGGTGGGTGCCTAGAACAAGACATCGATGCTCAGGCCGATGTATTAATAAAATCCACATCAAACTGTAAGCTAATAACTTACGATACCTCCTCTGAGAATGAAATCCTCTGGGGAGCGGGCACGGGCTGTCACGGAATCGTGCATGTCTTCATCGAAAAGCTCACCGCTTGCCCCGCTTGGGCCCACGAGATCAAACGAGTGAAATTTCATCGGAAATCAATAAGCTTGCGCACGGTCTGGCAAGCAGCCCGGGACGAGGCTGTAGCACTCGGCACGACCGCCGAACGCGACGAGCCGCCCCCCGAAAAAACGACCCTACGGCAGACGATTAACCCGCCTTGGCGATTGATCGTCTTCGGGGCGGGAGATGACGCCATCCCGCTAAATGGGCTGGCAAATCAGCTCGGTTGGGAGACCAAAATTTTTGATCCTCGACCCGCTTTTGCGGACAAAAATCGCTTCCCCGGAGCAACTACCGTGGACTGCGAACCAGCGAAAACCGCCGCAAATCGGGTCGATTGGGATGACCAAACCGTCGCGGTAATCATGACCCACCACTACCGTTTTGATCTCCCCCTACTGCAGACGCTACTGCCCCTGAACCTAGTCTACCTCGGTCTGCTGGGGCCCAAAGAAAGGGGCCAACGGCTGATAGCGGACGCGGGTTACGCCGCCGCAAGCGGCGCGCTGCACTATCCGGTCGGACTGGACCTCGGCGGGGATGGAGCGGAGTCGGTCGCGCTCGCCATCATCAGCGAGATTCAAGCCCACCTGCACCAACGCTCCGGACAACCGCTCCGAGATCGCCATCATCCGATTCATGGCGGCTAAACTCATGTTGATCGCGGCGGTGATTCTGGCGGCCGGCGGGTCCCGTCGACTGGGTTCGCCCAAACCACTGCTGCCGCTGGGCGATCAGACCCTGCTGGCGCAGACCTTGCAGGTCGTGTCCGCGACCAAGAACATTTCGAAGGTGTTCGTCGTGCTCGGCGCGCACCACGACCAAACGCGGGCCGCAGTGCATCCCCAACAGGCGGAAGTCGTGTTGAACCCAGACTGGCCACGCGGACTATCGTCCTCTTTGCAAGCCGGTCTCGCCGCCGCCTTGGCTTGGAAACCCGACTTGGATTCGGTGCTTTTTACACTAGTCGATCAGCCCTATCTCTCCACCGCTGCATTGAATCAGATCGTGGATCGAGCGCTGCAAAGTCCGCCAGAAACCCAACTCGTCGCCGCGCGCTATGAGAACCATCCCGGTGCTCCCTGTTGGGCGCGCGCCGCTTTGTTTAAAGAGATTACGCACCTGAGCGGCGACCAAGGACTGCGCCCGTTGTTCGCCCGTCTCACGCCGCGCGAGCTTCTGCAGGTGCCGCTACCCGAGCTCGCCACCGATATCGACACGCCCGAGGACTACCAAAAATTCCTTGATCGCGAACGGTGACAATTTTCTTCGCTTTAACTAGGGAGTGCTCACCGCTGCGTCCGCCGCAGTCTCGCGAACCGGGACGAAGGACGACGCGCGCCATTTCACCCTGCCCGCGCGACTCCATCGCTCCGGGCCCAACGGACCCGGCTACAACCAAGCTGGAATAGGGTAAGGGTCATTGCCAAAATGGAAACGGTAGCCGAGGGCAACATATCCAAAAAATGCAGCTGTGGTTGCGGGTGCGGCGGCTTCGGCGAAACCGCCCTACCTGCGGATTGCGGCCGGTGGCCGCTCCCTCCAGGTCGGAAAGTAGGGAGTGCTCGCCGAGCGCGCCCCTTCACCCTGCCCGCGCCACTCCATCGCTCCGGGCCCAACGGACCCAGCTACAACCAAGCCGAGAAAGAAGCGCGCCGTTTCACCCTGCCCAACA
>Ga0208413_1002282_pt1 | contig 11147 bp, 7 predicted proteins | sample AntAceMetag02UKD_FD_184761 | JGI IMG/M metagenome (GOLD analysis project Ga0208413, IMG submission 184761) | Saline lake microbial communities from Ace Lake, Antarctica - Antarctic Ace Lake Metagenome 02UKD (SPAdes) (version 2) | ecosystem: Environmental > Aquatic > Non-marine Saline and Alkaline... | reverse complement strand
AACATTACTTTTGTGAATGCTGTGTAAAACCTTTTTACGCTTTTGCGCTGTTTCAAAGGCTACTCTAGCAATATTGGCGATTTGGTCTTCATCGTACTCAAGAGTCTCGTTTACGTAGCGTTTGCCGTCAGCGTTGATACCAGTTTCTTTTTTGCCGAAGTAAAGCCCGCCCACCAGCTCACGAATTATGATGAAATCGATTCCATCGCCTATTATTTCTGGCTTTAAGGGTGAAAAATGAGCAAGTTCTTTGGGTAGAAAAACCGGTCTGATGTTAGCAAAGGTGTTGTAGCGTCGGCGCAGGGGCAAGAGAGCCGCGCGCTCGGGTTGCATATCGACAGGTATCTTTTTTGATTCGTCATAACTCAGACCGATAGGCCCTTTTAAAATTGCATCAGCCTCGTCGCAGAGCGCTTTAGTGGCGTCTGGGAATGCATGGCCATGTTCAAAATAGGCGCTAGCGCCGAATGCTCCATGAACTAACTCAAATTCTAAATCATTACGCTGCGCAACTAAATCCAGCACCTTAACTGCTTCGGTCATGATTTCAGGGCCTATGCCATCACCGTCTAAAAGAGCTATTTTGTATTTGGGCATACCGATTCCTTTGCCGTTGAGCTCACGCTTAGAGTGAGTTTTCGAAGTAAATTTTTAGGAGGCGTAACTTAACATGCTAAGGAAAAGCTGAACAGGTACCGAGAAGCCTGAAGCAAGAGTTTTATTTGAAGTGGTGATTGTAGAGCCGGTTAACGCGCCGATTAAAGGCTGATTAATGCTGAGAAACTAGAAGAAAATAAACGCGGTAGAAGAGGCAAAAAGTAAAGACAAATAAGAGGTAGAGCGAAGGAAGAGGCGAAGGAGAGAGCAAGACAGGGGGCTGGAAGCGATTTACTACGTCGCCGGATCACTAACTTCATTGCTGGTTATTGCGACTATTGACTGCTTATAGCTCGGAAACAAAGCGCGAACCATCGAACAGCAAAGACCCCAGCGGTTTTATAAATAAAAATAATTATAAAGAATATAACAACGCCATAAATTAAAGAATCACCTACTTCAAATCCGAAAAATGCTTTGGGCTTATCGTCTTCTTTCTGACTGTTTTTATTTGTGCTGTTTTCTTCGTCGAAACTCGTGGAACGAGCGTCTCCTGTTACAATTTCAATTACGCTGTTGCGAACTTGCGAATCGTAAGCTCTAGATTTTTTATTTCTTGCCAGTATCAAACAGAGATTTGGCAATGATATTAAAGGCTTAAGCTGTTTTTTAGGTCCATAACCTAAAAATGGTACCAGTGAGCGGACTTGAACTGACAATAAAATCAATGTCTTACACTTATAAAATTCCTATACCCACCTAAGTACCCACCTAAAATACGGTTCCTATAGACCTTTAGTCTTCCCAAAAGCTACGAAGACGATCCTTAGCTAACCCTCGATCAGTCCTATCTTTACTAAGCAGATAACAACCTAATTCAGCGGGCGAACTCTTTACTTTTTTGCCATCAAGCGACACTGCAACGAGCTGGCCGTTAGCATGCTCTACAAACTCACAATGCTCTCCCTGGCTGTTAATAAGCTTATCTCCAGTAACTACTACTCTATCGTCCAATAACCGCTTGATCTGCATATTCAGGGCCCCTATGTGATGTGTGAAAGGCTATATTATAACCCTGCGTGTCAAGCAGACTCAGACCCCACCCCCAAAAACCTCAAAATCGTCATATCCAGACCCCACCTTAGGGGGTATCCCCCGATAAGTCAGAATGGTTCCATTGCTCCCGTATACATACTAATTTGAACGTGCGCGCGAGTGCGATCAAGTTGCCCCGGCCGCGATCTATTATCCTTTGACGCAGAGTCGTAGCCTGCAAGAGTTGACGGATATCAAATACACTGTCACTCTTCTATGAGAAATTCAATCGGAGACAGACGTTGGGTAAGCTAACCCTAATATTTCTTCTGACATTTACTTCTAGCTGGGCTTTTGGTGCAGAAGAGCCCATCCGGGAATCATTGATAATTGCCGATTCAAGTGGGGATGCTGACTCTCAATATGAGCTTGGTACGGCTTTGGATAATGGAGAATTGTTTGGCCCAGAGATTAGAGAAGCTTTTCGGTGGTACAAGTTGGCTGCAGATCAGGGGCATACAGAAGCTGAATATAAAGTTGGGGTAATGTATCTCGAGGGGCGAGGATCACCACAGAATTTTGATCGAGGCGATGAGTACTTGGGCCGAGCTGCAAGCAAAGGAAATCCTAATGCTCAACTCACATTGGGTGAAATACGATTACTTGACAATAGTGCCCCACAAGCGTACGCGCTATTCAGTCTAGCAACAGCCATGTCCGATTCTACAGAAGCATTCGAGGCGGCAATTGAGGGTCGAGATAGAGCCGCAGCAAACCTTGATGAAACAGAATTAGGTTTGCTGCAGACCATAATAAGTGCATGTATAGATTCGGAGTTCGCAGAATGCGCTATCGCTCAACTAACTGACGATAATGAAGTGATTGAGGTGAGTTCCTCTACGCCCGATTTGGGGCTTCTCGCACGCCTATCTGAACTAGCGAATCAAAGCATTTCAGCAGATCCATCTCTACCCGAGGCTTCTAGTGCAGATACCGAGACCAATGCAGTCGAACCTCGTGATGTTGCGGCAACCGACGAGGTGACAACCCCTAGTTCAGAGTTTTTTACGCTAGAAGATTTGGTGAACTCAACCCTGATAGGTGTAGGAGAGAGCTATACCGCTGATCCAGTATTTGTGGATGAATCCTTTTTTAGCGCTCAGCTTGTTTCTCATAATTCCGAACCGCACAGTGCGTTGCTGCAGATATCGCTAATGATTGATTCTGAAGGGAGGCCTCACTACCCCATAGTTAATTTCGCAGCTGGTGAGTATCCGCAAGGTCAAATTGAAAAAATACTAGACTCGCTGATGGCAGGGTCATACCCCCCAGCGTTTGAAAGTAAGTTAAAAAAGTTTCTGTACTTCATAAAAATCAATGGCAACACCCATTATGGCAGAATTGAAAACAGGGGAACGTCCCGACGGTTATCTCGGGCATCAGATAGGATAGTTGGTGCATTGGAGGGGCATGATGTAGAAAAAGCCACAGAGTACTACGAAGAATTTCTTGATTTCAGCGCCGTTTCCCTTGATCAATACACCAGCATAAATCAAACGAAATTACTCTACCAATTATCCATACCTTATCCGACGGCAACTCTTTTAGACACGATGGATGCGATCCTTTCTACTAACGGCAGTGAAGTCTTTCTCACGCTCGGGCAGCTTGATTTCCTTGAGGATCAGAGAATCGATAGAGTTCCTGGGTTTTTAAAACGTTTCGCCACATCGAACCGCGTTGATGAAACAGTAACTGTTGGCGCTTTTTATACGCCGATGTATCAAGTCATTCAGATAAGAAGGCAGTATTGGAAGACGCTTGTTGACGCGCGAAGATTTATCGAATCGATATCTGTTTGGGAAAAAATGGCAGAATACGATGATGCTGAGTTTCTGCTGGAAATAAGTGATGTAGCTGCTAGTGTAGAACTAGCTCTCGCAAATCATACGCCAAGAGTAGTAGAGGATATTGTTGACGGTGATAGCCTTGCAGGCTTGTATTTTGACCAAGACACACTAGTGCTCACGGCGGTAAGCGGAGACTTTTCTAAAGCACAAATTTACTGTGACCAAAATTATATAGAGTATAAATTCTCTGACGTCTTAGAAATAACACCCGGTGAAAGCTGGGGCGAATGTGCGTTGTATATCTCAGGTACCCCCGGCTCAGTGTATAAAGCTGCGTTTAACTAAAGCATGATTCTTCAGCGCCCTGAGTGGATATAAAGAATAGGGTTGCAGTTTACTTCGGTCGTCTGCCTCGAGACTTTTCTCCACTAATTACTCCAATCTCACGACCTAGCATTTCAAGCTCATAAAGCTCAGCCATCTTGGTTTTGTATTCTGCTCTCTTCGCTCTTGTTTCTCTGCTATGCACCGTCTTAGCTGCAGCGCATTTCGCTTTACCTTCATCCGTCACTGGGCCGCGTGAAAGACCTCCGTGCTTTTTATGTGAATCAGCTGGACTGGCGTGCTATACCACTGCACAGACGTTAACGATATAAGCGGATGTTTTCATCTCAATAACGACCCTAAAAAGATATTTATGCTGTTATCCTAATGATCTCCTCTATAAATAATCCCATATAAGCAATGATTGCTGTTGCTAGGAATGCATAGTAAAGGCGCTTGAATGCCAAATTTTGCGTGTCGGATACTGAGTAATCCTTGCTAATATTGGAAGTACCTTTGAATATTACTTTCAAAATAAATGTCGCTGAAAAAATAATAATCCAAAGAGGTAATGAATACAAAAAATGATCAAATGTGTCCCACGCAGTCCATGTAATGTTGGCATCTAATTCAAATAATGCAAAGTTCTGTTCAATCGTTGAAATTGGGATCAATCCACGCCCGGTGATAAGCAATTTAGATGAAAAAACAATCATTAGAATAGAAAAAATTATTGTCATGATTCTAGGCAATCTTGCGTTTGCAGAAAGACCACAATATAGTGATATTGAGAATGTCAAAACTAAAAACATATCAGGGAATTTAATATGTGCATAAATATATGGATTCGAAATAATATAGACCCCGTACTGCGAGAAGCCGCGAAACATAAAAATCACTTCATGTACACAATAGGCGAAGCTCATAAAGAGGACAGGTAGTAATTTCGGTAAAATGTAATTAGCAATAATGTGTTTCATGTATTTTCCCGTGACCTATTTTTAAAAGCCTGTTATCGAGAATGTCCCAATAACTTTCTGTAACCAACAGTATATGGCAAAGGCTCTCGAAATAATGGGCGGCCTAGATTAACGTTCGTTAATTGACCACATAAGCCTCTACCCACCGCATATTTGCAATATTAGCGTTCTTCGGGCTTCGACGTAATCCACTGCGCTTAGATAGCCACCAATCCCCCCAAATTGTGGGGTCTACCGTAGCTTCTGCAAGACCTTCCGCGTAAGACTCAGCAAGCCAAATCACGGCATTGCGTTGGTGTCATACCTTTGACTGGAGGGCCTCCACGTTCGCAGCCTGTTAGAAACATTGTTAATGTAAGTATTAAGGCTAGTCTCATTTTGGGATACCTTCTTAATTTCCATAAAATGTCTTAAAACAATCCCTATCGACCTTCAAGATCGCAAGTTCCATCAAAAAAGCCATCTATGGTTTGAATCGAGATGGTACCACTAAGTTTGGAAAATTGACCAACAGCTGAAAAATCATCGTTAAGTATCTGAATTTTAGTTCCAATATCCTTAATCTTTGAATGATATTCAATATACTGAGTTGCCGATTCGAGGATCATAGAACCGTCAGAGTCACTCCACAAACCAACCCAAGGTCTGTATTCATTTAACTCGAAGAAAATTCTTGTATTACTTCCTTGGGGCTGACCAGCAATCGCTCCATTGCATTGATAATTTGATGTGCTCTCTGGACAATACGAGGGAACCGTAAAGCCCCAACGTAATCATTATAATAAGGATAAGATTTTTCATTCAATTTGACCGCCCAGCGCCTTAAACTAGCTCTTAAAGTCTAGTATGGCGATATTATAGTTGTACCGATGGTGCAAATAATTACCCCCCTCTATTTCCTAGTAACCGCCCAGCCGCACTCCGCCCTAGGGGGTATCCCCCGATAAGTCAGAATGGTTCCATTGCAACCGTATACATACTATTCTGGACGGACGAAGGGCAGAAGAAATCCTTAGCTTTAGTAGGTATTGATCTGGAACTTGCAGCCAAATTATTAGATTTTTTTTGACTTAATAGGTTTAGAATTTTTTGATCTGGGATAGTCCTAAATCGGCGATTTTGTATTTAATACACATAGCGTCCATCATCCCCAGCAACCTGTATTAACCAATCATCGATACTCGAAACTCCTACAATTTTAATTACATCAGAGTAAGTTGTATCTGCTAATGCAGCGGAGTAATCAGAGATCTCTTGTAAAAATTCGCTCGTAAATTCGTCATCACGCGTAATCACAGTAAGCAGTGAGTCGACCAAACTGTACTCATAACGTATCCCAGCATAGAGGATAAAGTGATCCGTAATTACTTCATCTGTTGTAGTTATATGTTCATTTAGCCCTTTAATCAGCACCGGGTTTGGGCCCAGTACATTCTCGTCTGCAAGGATCGTAGTCTGGTATTCATTTGTTTCGGTCGCGGCAGTTTTAGACGTGTCGTTAATAGTTATTGATGCAGTCTTGTCCTGAAAGTCATCTAGAGTGAACGTAAGGATCTCTGCGCCTTCAGTCAGCTTATCTGATGCGAGAGGAATACCAACTAGTGTTGTCCCTGACGAGCTTACTGTTGCAACCCCAGTGAGAGAGCCGTTTGCAAGATCAGAGGCTGAGACACCAGAAATTGTGTAGGCAATCGACGTCCCTGAATCTACACCCGTTGTGATTAGACTGAATTGTGCTGTTTGCCCTTCATCATAAGAGGTCGACGAAGCCGTGACAGAGTAGGTTGAATCAAGCGATGTTATCGAGGCTGTTGATAAATCTATCGTTCTATCAGAAAATCCGATGTATTCAAAATTCTTTAGTATATCGATTGACCCATTTCCCTTTCTAACTTTCAGGTCGCCGTTCTCAATATAGATGGAGCAATCGTCATACGCATAGTCCCAGCCATACCAAGCGCTATCGGACCCCAGGCCACCGTCAAGGACACAGTTTCCATCACTTGACGCTAATCGGTTATTTAATGAGTTGCCAGTCAGGCTTATAGCGTTATCGACATTACTGAAGGAGTAAAGGTTCTCGATATTTTGGATATTTTCAATAGAATAAGAAATTGCTGTATAGATTCTATCTACACCTTCATTTAAGTATTCTATAAAAGTATCAGCACCACCAAAGCTATTGACATAGTACTCATCATCACCCAGGCCGCCATATATTATGTCATCGCCATCGCCACCATAGATGCTGTCATTCCCGGCCAAACCAAAAATTTGGTCGTTACCTCGCATACCCCGAAGCTCATTTGCAACAGCGTTACCAGAGATATAATCGTCTCCATCCCCACCGATTGCATTCTCGATTTGTGTCAGATTGCTGATGGTTAGTTGAGAACCGTCAATGGTGCTAACACCACCTGGATTCAGGTCCAGACGTATTGCTGACGTAACCATTGATGCATTTAGTAAATCGACGCCGCTCGTATCTGTGAGGGTTGCCCTCGAACCCTCCGCTATGAAGGTTTCAGAGAACTCATTTGAATAGAAGTAAGTGTCGTCATCGTCACCATTTCGCCCAATGATGTCTATAGACCAAGAATTAAGCGAGCCCACATCACCCGCCTGTAAATCAAAAATCGCTAGTTTCCATCGTCCAACACTACTTTCCCCCATACTTAAGACAGTGTTGAATGTAAAATCTATATTATTTTGGGTTAGCCCATAGGGAGATTGAGCATTTTCACCAGGTTTCCAAAGCATCCAGCTATTTGTCCCCGACGGGGATGTTAGTAAGATTGCAAGATCACCAATGTACGTGTGGCTAATGTCAACACTCAACTCGACTCGCTCAACGATTATGTCTTCGTTGATGCTTATGAACTGAGTGATTGATGAGTCATCTGGAATCGTAGCAGGCTGCGTGAGAGATGCAGATACTTCGACAGCATTTTGCGAGGTTAGCGGCACACCTTTCCATGTCTCAGCAAGACGCACAGCCGCTAGTGCGTCGACCATACCAAACCCTAGGTTGTGGGTCAGTGAATCATAATGAAGTCCGCCGCCATTCCAATTTTTCGCACCATTGTATTCCCACTCATTTCTCTCGCTAGAAATCTGCCGAGCTGAATAAGCAAGAATTAATTGAATATCCCTATATCCTAAATTAGGATTTGCTTCGAGCATTAAGGCAACAACTCCGCTTACGACGGGTGCTGAAAATGAGGTGCCAGACATAAAAATGTAGTCAAACTGCGAATATCCAAGACTCCCAGCCCTGTCGGTGGTCAAAATTTCGCCTAAATACCCGCCAGAATAGACATCTCCGCCGCCGCCGCCGGGCGCTGAGACAAGAATAGAGGAGCCTTGTGAGCTGAAGCTAGATACGTCACCAGAGTAATTTGTTGCAGCCACCGTAATGATGTACCGACTATTCTGAAAGTTGTGCAGATTCGTATCATCCCCAAGACTAAAGCTATTTCCAGCAGATTGGACAACTATAGTCCCTAGACCGGCCCTACCATTATCTGCGAGGTCCTTCAACGCAAGAAAAGCGGGCCGAAAAAGGGCTGAGTTAAAATTATCGAAAAATGCCCACGGTTCAGATGAGTATCTTTGCGGAGCAAACCCCCAACTATCATTCAAGACATCAAGGCTTTTCGCATATGTGAATGCGTTAACAATGTCCTGTACATAAGTTGAAACGCCAAAAGGGGTGTAAATTGAAATAAGTGATGCGTTGGGAGCAACGCCAACAGTAAGCCTTCCGTCTCTCTCAGCCGCAATAACGCCCGCTACAGCGGTGCCATGATTATCACCACTCGTTTTGGGTGAACCGCCGATTACAAGCGTGCTTGCATCTCGTCCCAAAGTGGTCAATAGATTTCCATCCAAATCCGAATGAAATCGGTCTATTCCCTGATCAAAGACCCCAACCTTCACGCCTCTCCCGGTCCACGTAGTCCAGACTGGAAAAACATTTGCACCAATTTCTGGATAGAGGTGCCACTGATATCTGACGTAGGTGTCTGATGGGAGTAGGTAGGGTTCGTCATCATCAATGATCCACCCTCGAGCGAGGGTATCGCCCAGCACTGCTCCGTCTGCCCTCAATATTTCAACGGCAAAACCTTCATTCGGCTCAAAAAGATCGTCACCGTTAATCTCAATAGCCAAGTTGAAACTAACCAGACCGGCAGAAATTATAATGACACGCTCATAGAAGCCATTGTAATCCCCACTCCCAGTTGAAGCTGTTCCAGCCCATGTACGAACGGTTAGCGTTACATCTTCAGGGCTAGGGTTTGAAAGAGAAACTTCAAAGACGAGATCTCGAGCACCAGAGTCGCCCTCAACGGCAAGCGCGTCCTCAATTGATACGGTTGGTATTTTCCAGGTAGTCGTAAAGTTGTAGGACGCAGTATCTTCATAGCTGTTACCTGAAACATCTTTGATCGCTCCAGAGGAGATTTCTAGCAGGTACCCTGTTGAGTAGGCTAGATCACTCGTGGGGTTAACGGTTAGTGTTGACTCGGAGATCGTCACTCTAGAACTAGTTGCAATATTGAAGGACTCAATGATCGTACCTGAAGAATTCTTCAATACTAAATTGCCTGTGCCTCTTGTGATCGCCTCCGAGAATGCAAGGATCAGGTTAGCGTCAATGGCGACGCCCGTAGATTCGTCTGCAGGGGACGCTGACGAAAGAGTTGGTGGTGTGGTGTCCTCGCTCGCTGCTAACAGATTGTCATTGCTATTGAGTTCCGACGTAATAAAATTGTAAAGAAAGCCGATGTCTGCCCAATTGGTAATCGATGCACTCACACCAACAAGATAACCGTCAGCGGTAAATAGCGGACTACCTGAACTTCGATTGGCTTGCTCTAAGTAAGGATTTGTTGCGCTAACGTAGACGCCGGCGGATTTATCCACGGTGGTTTGAAAGGACACCATTCCCTGAGAACCGCTAAACCCAATGGTAGAAAATGTTTGCCCATTAGAATCTCGATTAGGATCAAGCCCGAACCATCCCGTTCGAAGCCCAATTTCCTCGCTCAAACCTATCACAGCGATGTTGTATTGAGCTTCACTTTGCAAAAAAGTGGAGTTGTTCGAGTCAGAAAAGAGCTGTGAAGTGTAGCCTTTCGCACTCCATCTAGTGCCCGAGGCAAGGGAATACGGCAGGTTATCAAAATTACCTGTACTTACGTTGTAATCAGCACCGAAATGAAAGTCGATAGCGGTCGCCCAGCCCAGGTCCGGATTGTAAATAAGCGATAACGCGGTAATTACGTCATTTTTTCCAATGACGCTTCCTACCCCAACTTGTATAGATCCATCCGAAAAAGTAGCTCGAATGAATCCAACCGCTGAGTATGGGAAGCCGCTCAAGTCAGAATTGCTTACTTCAGGCATTTTCTAAACCCCATCAGCACTGTCACCGCCATAGACTTTGTCATCTCTAGCTCTTGACCAAATAGTATCGTCGCCTCCATCGCCATAAATCACATCGTTTCCCGAGGTTCCTCCGATGGTGTCATTTCCGGTCCCGCCATAAACGATCACAGAGCCAGAGTAACTATAATAGCTACCACTACTTGTAGCGTTGACATAATCGGCTCCGGCTCCGGCTACAATATAGTCGTTTCCACCTCCACTTCGGATATCGTCATCACCATCACCTCTTGTGAGAGTTTCGCTCTTTGATATGCCAAAAATGTCAGCCATTGGAACTCCGTCAACCCAATTTGATTTATGCCGAACCTGAGCAACGTGATCGAGTTGCCTCCATCAGGCTATGAATACTATCCTTCAATATGCTTGTAGTTAGGGGATTATTTAAAAATTAGCCATAATTGCAAATAATAACATTAAATGTGTCTTGGGTATTGGTACGAAAAGTTGTGAATTGGCATAACTCTACCCTCAAAACTAGCCTCTTGAGCCATATACTGTCTTCACGAGCGCACAAATTGCCTGACATCGCCCTTGAGAGTATTCTAAGTCAGCCCAGTAACCGCCTAGCTAGCACCCACCCCATAAAACTACAAAATACCCCTAAGCAAACCCCACTCTAGGGGTACACCCCGATAAGTCAGAATGGTTCCATTGCACCGGTATACATACTATTCTTGACGAGCGGCCAGTTGTTTTTAAGCAGGGCGGACTGCCATGGACGTGAGGGTGTCAACAGAAACCTATCAATATTTTCGACAGAGTGCCTTTGCGTCTTGGGGATCGGTTGTGGCGGTATAGGAAGGAGGAATAGCGGGTTTTTTCGATTTGGATGGTTAACTTATGTGGACTCCCCCCTGTCAACAATAAACCTGCTGTATCAAAGAAATAAAATGCATACTTATGTACG
>Ga0208413_1002278_pt1 | contig 11165 bp, 10 predicted proteins | sample AntAceMetag02UKD_FD_184761 | JGI IMG/M metagenome (GOLD analysis project Ga0208413, IMG submission 184761) | Saline lake microbial communities from Ace Lake, Antarctica - Antarctic Ace Lake Metagenome 02UKD (SPAdes) (version 2) | ecosystem: Environmental > Aquatic > Non-marine Saline and... | reverse complement strand
TGTCGCAGCGAAAGGACACGGGAAAGAGAGGCTGAGGAACCACAGGCGGTGCGGATGGGTTTAACCCGTGGAATTGAACTCCGCGCAAACGCAGCCTCGCGCGTGGTTGCTGGGCGTCGCGGGCACCAACGGGGGCGACAACAACGAGGGCGGGCGTGTCGTTGCTTTTTGAGCAGCCAGTGGCGGCGGCGGCGCGCGGCGGCGGAGCGAAAAAACCAAACCCCTCCCCACGACTTTCCCCAAGCATAGCGCCGTGGGGAGCGTAACACAACACCGCATCGTGACCCCATAAACGTAAATATGATTTCGTACGACGGACGTCATGCGCCTTGAAGGAGGGTGCAGGTGTGTGCGCGCGGGAGACACGCACCTCAACCACCGGCTCCTTGTCCTTTTTGGATTTCTTTTCTTTTTGATGAATTGGAATAAGGGTCATTGTCCTCATTAAAGTACTCATCAAAATCGACAATTTCTCTAAGATTAATTTCATTATTCTTTACTTCCTGAACCCATCTTTTAATTATATCTAAGGAGGCAGGACATTCCAAAATGGAATTCATCATTTTGTCTAATCCAGATTCAATTCTTTTTGCAATAGCAATTTCACCCTCTCTTGACAATAGTTCAACATTGCCCATTTCTTTTAGGTACATTCTTACCGGATCATCGCTTTTTACACTTGGGGCTTTTTCCTCTTCCTCAGAATCATCATTTTTAGAATCTTTAGCACTATCAGAATCAGTGGCTGCATACTTAATTAAAAGCTTATGAAGATCTTCGTCAATATTCTCTAAATACTCTAAAAAATCTTTAGTGGTTATTATTACATCTTCTATTCTGCTGAATGATTTTATAAAAATTTCACATTTAACTAATATCTCTTTATCGAATTCCTTTAATATTAGATCGCTTAAATTTTTTTCGTTTTCAATTAATAGGAAATCATCAGCACTTATAGATTTATTAGATTTATTTAATTTTTTTTCTTTAGCAGGTGTGGAGGCTTTAATCAACTTAGACTTATCGGACTTTGCTAATTTTTTTTTATTTTCTTTGACTTTATTCATTTATGATTTTGTCTTATTTATGTATTCTAATGCTTTTTCAACTTCTAGGTAGAAATCACCCTCAAAAGAGGAATTGGCAAATCTACATAATCTGCGAATCTCTCTTGAAAATAGTTGATTTTTTGTAAAATTCAATCCCTTTAAATCAAGTAATTCAAATAAATCTGCTGGTGATTTATTGAAATGTATAGTTTTTGTAATTAAAGATCTAATATCCTCAAAAATACCTTCAAAATTTGATATTAAAAGTAAATCGTATATCTGCTCTCTCTCCTTTAAATTTTCAATAAATGCGAGAATAACACCTGCACTAAATTTTGACTTAAGGTCATTTTTAATATCAAGATTAATATTATTTGAAGTATTTGGCTTACTTTTAATACTTTGAAAATCTTTAAAATGGAACTTTAGGACATCTTTCAAGTCTTTATTGGCTGTGTCATTTATTAACTGCTTAAGAAATTTCTTTCCTTTGTATTGAGTTTCCAGGTTTTCACTTAATGAAAATTTTTCTAAATATTTTTCAATAAATTTTTCAATTGTTAAGGGTTTTTTTAAAGTATCCTTAAGGTAGTTAATTTCATTGTTGTCTATTAATTGATCGGGATCAGCATCTTTAGGTAATAAAACAAATTTAACGCCTAATTCAAAATTATTATCTTTAATTAAATTATCTAGTAACCTAAGCATTGAATTTCTTCCAGCGGTATCACCATCAAGACAAATAATGCATTCAAAACCTCTTTTTACAATTTCTATAATTTTTTCATGATTAATAGAAGTTCCAAGAGGTGCTACTACATTTTTAATATTATTTTGATGCATTTTAATAACATCGAAATAACCTTCTGTGATAATTACTTTTTTTTCTAAATTTTTAGTTATAGCCATTTCATTAAATAAAATATTTTTTTTCTTAAAGACTTTAGTTTCACTGCTATTGATATATTTAGGCATGTCGTCACCTGTTGTTCTGGCACCAAAACCAAAAACTTTATTGGAACTACTGAAAATAGGTATAATTACCCTGTTGGAAAAAAAAGAATATAAATTAGCATTATTTTTTTTAAGAATAGATGATTTGAGAAGTTCATCTTCACTAAAATTATTCATTAGATTTTTTGTAAAATCTTTTTGATTTAAAAGAGACCCTAATTTAAAAAAATCAATACTCTCTTCATTAAATTTTCTTATATTTTTATAATAATTTAAATGACTTTTATTATTAAATAACTCTTTGTGAAAATAATTTTTTGCAAACTCATTGATATCATAGATATTCTGATAATCCTGACTTCCTTTATAGGATTGGAGTTGGACTCCAGATTTATCAGCTAGTTCATTTAAAACTTCTTTAAAAGTGTATCCTTTAACTTTAATTAAAAAATCAAATACGTTACCTCCCTCGCCAGTACTAAAACATTTGTAAATTTTTTTTTCTTCACTTACGGAAAATGAAGGTGTCTTCTCATTTTTAAATGGACTTAAACCAAAAAAATTTGAACCTTTTTTTGTAAGAGATATATGCTTACCTATAATCTCTACTATCGATATTCTATCTATAATTTCTCTTACTGTGTCATTTGACATTATCTAATTTAGCAAACTATTGGCAAACTTAGCCGCTTTTGACAAATCAATTTCATTTCCTTGATTGGATTTTAACAAACCCATTAATTTACCAAAATCTTTCTTTTCGAAATTATTTTCAGAAATATATTTTTTAATTAAATCCTCAGTTTCTTTATCGCTTAAATATTTTGGCATAAACGACTCAAGATATAATAAATCGTAGTTAATAATGTCAATTTTTTCTTGATCATTAACTTGAACTAAATACTCCTTAGTTTCCTTTTTTTGCTTAACTATAGTTTTAATAACTTGTTGAAAAGAATCATCCGATACACCAGATATATCTCTAGGCAGATTCTCTCTTATTAAAAGATTTTTAAGCTCAGATAAAACGTTTCTAGATACGGCTAAAAGTTTTTTATCACCCGCTTTTAGAGCATTTTTTACATCAATATTAATTTTTTCAGCTAAACTCATTTGAAAATCTCCTTTAATAATATACTAATACACATGTTTTAACATGGTTCTAATTGATAATTCTCTAATTCAAAATTATCAAGAGGCATTTTTGATTTATGACGAAAATCATATTTTTAAAGGCAAACTTCTTTCTCACCATGAATCAATAATATCTGAGATTTGCTTTAATACCAGCATGACCGGTTATCAAGAAATTTTAACTGACCCCTCTTATAAATCACAATTTATTACTTTTACTTTCCCTATGATAGGTATTGTAGGAACAAACAATGACGATTATGAATCTTGGAAAATCCATGCGTCTGGCCTAATAGTTAAAGAATTAGTGACAGATTCATCTAATTGGAGATCTACAGAAAACTTTATAAATTGGATGATTGATCAAAAATCTTCTATTTTTTGGGATATTGATACAAGAGCACTAACTTCTCTAATAAGAGACAAGGGTCCAAAAAATGTGATGATTTGTACTAAAGAGAATCTTGAAAAAAAATCTTTAAAAGAAATTATTAAAGAAATAAATGATTATAAAAAATTAGAAGAAAATGATGTGATCGCCGATTACACTATTCAACTAAATAAAAAAAATCACAATCCTGAAGGCAAATTAAAAATTGCTTTTCTTGATTTCGGAGCAAAAGACAATATTAAAAAAAGCTTAATCAAAAGAGATTGCTCTATAGATGAGTATGATATGAACTTTTCTTCTGAAGAGATAATAAGCAAAAATTATGATGGGATTTTTTTAAGTAACGGTCCTGGGGACCCTAAAAAAGTTTTTTCAAATATTGAAAAGGAATTAACTTTACTTATTAATGAAAAGATACCTACTTTTGGAATTTGTCTTGGACATCAAATTCTTTGTTTGGCATTAGGAGCAAAAACAAAAAGAATGAAAAAAGGACATCGTGGAGCTAATCATCCTGTTAAAAACTTATTAAATAATAAAGTTGAAATTACTTCACAAAATCATGGATTTGTTGTAATTGAAAACAGCATTCCTGAAAATATGGAAATAACTCATTTATCTTTATTTGATAATTCGATTGATGGTATGAGATCGACTAATCAGCCTTTATTTTCGGTTCAATATCACCCTGAATCAAGTCCGGGTCCTCATGATAGTAGATATTTATTTGATGATTTTATCACTCTAATGGAAAAAAATGCCAGCTAGAAAAGATATATCAAAAATACTAGTTATTGGTTCGGGTCCTATTGTGATAGGACAAGCTTGTGAATTTGATTACTCGGGTAGTCAGGCTTGTAAAGCTCTTAAACAAGAAGGTTATGAGGTTATTCTAATAAATTCAAATCCTGCAACTATTATGACTGACCCTGAATTTGCAGACAAAACATTTATAGAACCAATAAATTCGACAATAGTTAAAAAAATAATAGAAATAGAAAAACCCGATGCCATTTTACCTACAATGGGAGGTCAAACGGCATTAAATGTAATAAGAGAATTAAACAATGAGAAGTATTTTGAGACAAGTACTATAAAAGTACTAGGAGCCAGTCCTAAATCTATAGATGTAGCTGAAGATAGAGAGCTTTTTGCACAAGCTATGAAAGAAATCAATTTAGAGACTCCTTTTAGTATTATTGTCGATGATAAATCCGATTTAGAAAAAATTAGTCATGAAGTTGAATATCCAATAATAATGAGACCTTTTTATACCTTAGGGGGCACTGGAGGAGGTATAGTTAGCAACCAAAAAGAATTTTGCATAAAAGTTCAAAATGCAATTGATTTAAGTCCAGTCAAAAAAACTTTAGTTGAAGAATCTTTAATAGGATGGAAAGAATTTGAATTTGAAGTAGTAAGAGACAGGAAAGACAATTCAATTATAGTTTGCTCGATTGAGAATCTTGATCCAATGGGAATTCATACTGGAGATAGTATTACTGTAGCTCCAGCTCTGACGTTAACTGACAAAGAATATCAAGAACTAAGAAATCAAAGCATAGCTATTTTAAAAAAAATTGGAGTTGAAACAGGCGGTTCAAATGTTCAATTTGCTCTTAACCCATTAAATGGAAGAATTCTAGTAATTGAAATGAATCCTAGGGTAAGTAGATCTTCAGCATTAGCTTCTAAAGCAACAGGTTTTCCAATAGCAAAAATTGCAGCTTTATTAGCTGTTGGCTACACTCTAGATGAACTAGATAATGACATCACTAAAGTTACTCCAGCAAGTTTTGAGCCAGTTATTGATTATATAGTTACTAAAATACCTAAATTTAATTTTGAGAAATTCAATGGCACCCCCTTAGAATTAAATACTGCTATGAAATCTGTTGGGGAAATTATGTCGATTGGAAGAACTTTTAAGGAGTCTATTTTAAAGGCATTATATTCTATGGAATCTGAGACATATGGATTTGAAAAAAATCATTCTCTTTTAAATATCACAGATGAAAAATTAGTAGAAGAACTAGCTAAGCAGCGCCCTGATAGATTATTATTAGTTGCGGAATCAATCAGAAGAAATTTATCTTTACCGGAAATAAATAAATTAACTTTTATCGACATTTTTTTCTTAAGAGAGATAAAGCAAATTATCGATTCAGAGAAAGAAATAATTAAGAAAAATGGAATTCTAGATGAAGAGTTTTTAATTTCGATTAAGAGTCTAGGTTTTTCGAATCAGCATATAGCTAATCTCTCAAAATTATCCCTTAAAGATATATTAAAAAAAATGGAAAACCTTAAAATTAAAACCATTTTTAAAAGAGTTGATACATGCGGTAATGAGTTTAATTCATCAACAGCCTACCTTTACTCTACTTTTGAAAAAGAAATTAACTCTTATAGCTGTGAGGCAAGGCCTGAAAATAAGAAAAAAATTATTATACTTGGTTCTGGACCTAATAGAATTGGTCAAGGGATTGAATTTGATTACTGCTGCGTGCAGGCTGTAAAAGCTTTTAAAAATCTTGGCTATCAAACAATTATGATCAACTGTAATCCTGAAACTGTTTCTACTGACTATGATACATCGGATAAATTATATTTTGAGCCTTTAGATTTTGAATTTGTTAAAAATATTATTGATAAAGAAAATGAAGCCGGTGAAGTTGAGGGGGTGGTTGTTCAATTTGGCGGTCAAACCCCATTAAGAATTGCAAATAAATTAAAGGAATATAATTATAAAATATTAGGTACATCTTTTGATGCTATTGATATTTCAGAAGATAGAGAAAGATTTCAAAAATTAATTTCTAAAATAGGACTGAAACAACCAAAAAGTGATATTTCTCTTGGAACTAAAGAGTTATTAGTTAAATCAGGAAAACTAAATTTTCCAATTTTACTCAGACCTTCGTATGTAATTGGCGGTAGAATGATGGAAAAAATGAACAATCTAGATGATGTAAAAGAATATATAGATCAAAACTATTGGGCCCTTGAAAATAATGTGATTTTAATTGATGAATTTCTAAAAGATGCAACGGAAGTTGATGTGGATATTTTAAGAGATAATAAAGGATCTGTTATGATTGCTGGAATTATGGAGCATATAGAAGAAGCGGGAATTCATTCTGGTGATAGTGCCTGCTCAATTCCAACTTTTTCTTTAGATAATAATACTATTGATCAAATTAAAAAATTTACAATTAATTTAGCAAATTCTCTTGAAACTATTGGTTTAATGAATGTGCAGTACGCTGTTAAAAATAAAGATATATATATATTAGAAGCAAATCCAAGAGCATCTAGAACAATTCCCTTTTTAGCTAAAGCATTAGGAATTCCTTTTATAAGAATAGCAGCAAGTCTTATTGCGGGAAAATTATTGAGTAAAGATATTATGGAAATTGACACTAACAAGTTGCCTTATTTTGCTATTAAAGAAGCAGTATTCCCTTTTAATAAATTTCCTAATACTGATGTAATACTAGGACCTGAAATGAAAAGTACTGGAGAAGTAATGGGAATAGATGAGGACTTTGATATAGCTTTTTTTAAAAGTCAGTTAGCTGCAGGACAAAAGATAAACAATATTAAAAATATTTTTATTTCAGTAAAAGATGAAGACAAAGAATCTATGTCAAAAATAATTGAAGAATTAGTTTCTTTTAACTTTAGTATCTTTACAACGAAAGGTACTTATTTATATTTAAAAGAGAAAAATATTCCGTCTGAAGTTATAAATAAAGTAGCAGAAGGCTCACCTCATATTGTTGAATATCTAAGACAAGGTAAAATTGATCTAGTCATCAACACAACTGAGAATAAGCAGGCAATAAGAGATAGTTTTACCATTAGAAGAACAGCTGTTGACTTAAATGTGCCCTATTATACAAACCTAAGAAGTGCCAAAATTTTATGTAAATCCATCATAAAACTCCAAAATACAGAACTTAAAGTTAAACCAATACAAAAACATCATGTTTATAGCATAAAAAATTCATTTGAATTTTAGTCATAAATTTAATACTTTCTTCATCTACTCAATTAAGGAGTAAATTTTAAAATGGATAAAATACCAATGACAGAAGATGGGCAAAAGAAGCTCATAGAAGAATTAAAAACACTTAAAACAATTGAAAGACCACTTATAGTAAAAGCAATAGCTGACGCAAGATCAAATGGAGACCTTTCTGAAAATGCTGAATACCATGCTGCAAGAGAAAAACAAAGTTTTATCGAAGGACGTATAGCTGAAATAGAAGACATAATATCAAAAGCTGAGGTTATTGATTTAACACTTCTTTCAGGAAGTATTATTAAATTTGGAGCATCTGTAACTATTATTAATCTTGAAGATAAAAAAGAATCAAAATATCAACTAGTTGGCGAAGTCGAAGCAGATATTGAAAGTAAAAAAATATCAGTAACAAGTCCTCTTGCCAGAGCCCTAATAGGTAAAAAAAAAGGAGACTACATAGAAGTTTCAACACCTAAGGGAGTCACATCTTACGAAATTAAATCAGTAAGATTTAAATAGTATTAATTGAAAGAATTTCAAATTCTAACTATTAGCGAAGGAGCCGCTGGCATGAAAAGTCAGATTGAAGGCTTAGCGAATTTAATAGGATACAAATATAGAAATATAGACTTAAAAATAAACTATTTATTTAAAGTACTTCCTGTTCAATTAATTCCTTCCAATACTTTAATTATAAAAAATATAGATGACTATCAAATAAGTAAGCCGACAGTCCTCATCAGCTGTGGAAAAAAAAGTGTTAAGGCATCAATAGCATTGAAAAAAAAATATAAGAATATTTTTAATATTCATATTCAAGACCCTAAAACTTGCTATAAATTTTTTGATTTAATCATAGCTCCAAAACATGATAATTTAAATCTTAGTAATAGCCTAGCTACAACTTTTGCAATCCATAATATTAAGTTTGAAAAAAATAAAAATATAAAACAAAAAAATACAATTAATTTTATAATAGGTGGTAAGAGCAAAAATTTTAAATTTGACAAAACTGTTCAAGAAAAAATTTTAAATGATATTAAAATACTTAGTCAAAAATATTTTGTTCAAATTATTCCCTCTAGGAGAACGCCTAGAATTCTGATCGAAAAAATTAAAAATAATAAAATTTCTAATACCGATATATTGATTAATACTAATGATCCAGTCAAATATGGACAGTTTCTTTCTCAATCTATTGCAAACATCGTAACTTGGGAGTCTATTTCAATGATATCTGAGTCGATATATTCTGGGGTTGGGACATTTATCTACCCTTTTGAAAAGGAAAGTTTGCCAAAAAAATATAAGAATTTTCATAAAGACTTAATGGAAAAAAAATATATTAAAAATTTTTCAATAAATTTGACTCCCTTTAAAACATCCATAAATGAAGATTTATCAGAATTAAAAAATAATATCTTGTATAAGATTAATCAGTCGCCTATTTTCAATACTTAAATATGTCCTTAAAAGATTCCTTATTAAACCTGTCACACACTTATGATTATCCTTTTGATCATTGGCAAATAGATAAACCTCTCACAGAAACTATGATTAGAGAGTTAATGAATGTAAATATTTCAGACGCTCCCAGATCTTTTGACGGTACTCGAGCAGCTGATGGCGGTGGAGATGGTATGGATGGCAAACTTAGAGTATTTTTAGAGTCTGATAATGCCCATTTACTTCCTCAAGGTCATCAGTTAATTGAAGACTTAAGAGATAAAGATGTTATCGCTAAAATTGAGGAAAATATTAAAAAAAAAGTTTCTGAATATTTTATAAGAGTTGAATATATAGCAGATAGAAAAGGTTTTTGGTTAAAACCCCATAAAGATATTGAGGAAAAACTTATGACAATGATGCTATTCATTAATACTTACAGTGAGTCTGAATCTTTAGGTACTGATTTTTATGATGAAAGTATGAAATTAGTTAAAACAATCCCTTATAAACATAATACAGGTTATTACTTTGCATCCGGTGGTAAAACTTGGCACGGATTAGAAAAAAAAGAAATTAAAATAGAGCGTAGATGTATGCAGATTAATTATGTTACTTTTCCGACTAGTTGGCCTGTAAAAAAATGACCGGAATTGAAAATGTTGTAATTATTGGATCAGGTCCAGCAGGCTATACTGCAGCAATTTATACTGCTAGAGCTAATTTAAAGCCAATTATGATCGCCGGTCTTCAACCAGGAGGTCAATTAACTATTACTACAGATGTTGAAAATTATCCAGGATATGAAAATCCAATCCAAGGACCTTGGCTTATGGAACAAATGAAAAAACAATCTGAAAATGTTGGCACTAAAGTAATAAGTAGTATGGTTACTTCAATAGATTTAAATTCTAAAATTAAAAAATTAACCCTTGATGATGGATCAGAAATTAATACTAAGAGTGTAATAATATCAACTGGGGCTCAGGCTCGATGGCTGAACGCAAAGAATGAAGATAAATTAAAAGGATTTGGAATATCGGCATGTGCAACATGTGATGGTTTCTTTTTTAAGGATAAGGTAGTAGCAGTTGTTGGCGGAGGTAACTCCGCAGCTGAAGAAGCGTTATTTCTTACGAATTTTGCAACTAAAGTTTTCTTGATTCACAGAAAAGATAAACTTAGATCAGAAAAAATACTTCAAGATAGATTAAACAAAAACCCTAAAATAGAATTTTTATGGAATAAGAAGGTTGAAGAGTATCTGGGAGATAAAAATCTAAGCAGTGTTTTACTTTCAGATACTTTAACAAATGAAAAAATGGAACTAAATATTGATGGCTTGTTTGTCGCTATAGGCCATGATCCTGCCACTGAAATTTTTAAAGGTAAATTAGAAATGGATAATGAGGGCTATATCATTACTAAACCAGATAGTACTCAAACAAATGTTATAGGGGTTTTTGCTGCCGGAGACGTTAAAGACAAAATTTATAGACAGGCTGTTACGGCTGCAGGTATGGGCTGTATGGCTGCTTTAGAGGCTGAAAAATATATTTCTGAAGGTGTGGATGCTTAAGTATTAAATTAACCTTGCTTTGCTTTCATTCTAGGGTTTATTTTATTAATTACGAATAATTTACCCTTTCTTTTAACAAGCTGGTTATTTTTGTCTCTGACTTTAGCTGTTTTAAGTGAACTTTTAATTTTCATATTTTTTTAATTTCAATAATGTAATATCTTTCGAAAACTATGTCAATTCAAGAAAAAATCAACCAAATTATTGAAAATTTTTCATATTTTGATAATTGGGAAAATAGATATGAATACCTAATAGATTTAGGTAAAAAACTTCCTAAGATTGATGAAGATTTAAAAATTAATGAATTTAGAGTGCAGGGTTGTACTTCAAATTTATGGGTAATTCCAGAAATCAATAAAAACATTATAAATTTTAAAGGTGCGAGTGACTCAGTAATAGTTCAGGGATTGTTTGCAATTTTATCAAATGTTTATAGTGGGGCTACAGCTGAAGAAATCATTAATAACCCCCCTCTATTTTTAGAAAAAATTGAATTAAAAGAACATCTAGGTCCATCTAGGGCAAATGGTTTAAATTCATTAATTAAACATTTAAATGCAATAGCAAATAATATGCTAT
>Ga0208413_1002277_pt1 | contig 11166 bp, 7 predicted proteins | sample AntAceMetag02UKD_FD_184761 | JGI IMG/M metagenome (GOLD analysis project Ga0208413, IMG submission 184761) | Saline lake microbial communities from Ace Lake, Antarctica - Antarctic Ace Lake Metagenome 02UKD (SPAdes) (version 2) | ecosystem: Environmental > Aquatic > Non-marine Saline and Alkaline... | reverse complement strand
GATATTGAGAACAAGAAAAACAAGAATATTGTAAGGAGGATTGACCTTTCCTACCAAAGGATGATGTATCAATGGATGAAAGAGAACCCGGAACATGTCGAGGAGGAGGGACCACTAGTTGAGGAAGGAATCAAATATAGCACGGTTTGTTTGGGGAATAATCGTTTGAATGGAAACGAACCTATATTCCGCAATAAGATATTTACAAACATACTGGATGACATAGCAATAAAGAAGGGAAACAAGATTATTACTGTGGAATGAAGATAGTATTATAATATTATAACTACAATTTCAATATTAGTAATTGGAATTGTATAACCTATAAAAAACAACGTAAATTGAAAAAGCAAATGGAATTTCAGTAATGGACATTTATAAATGTCCAGATTTGAAAATCGGTCCCGACTTTTTACAAATAGGTGTTTTTTTGGCTTCACTGCAATATGCTTTAAATTGGATTTTCACGTGTTTTTATTTCACTGCATCATTTTTTTTGTAAATAAGTCATTTTCGTGGCAAATGATTTAGAACTAAATATTTAGTAAATATATACTAATGAATACTAATAAAAAAGTTCATACGCAACAAATAGAATATTATTGTCAAATATGTGACTATAATACGTGCCGTCATAGTCAATATAATAGACATCTAAACACATCTAAACACAAACGACTAATAAATACTAATGATTTAGAACGAAATACAACCTTCATTTGTCATTGTGGAAACGAATATAAACATCAATCCAGTCTATGTAAGCATAGAAAAATATGTTCTCAAAAAAGTTCTAAAAAAAGTTCGACAATAATCGACAAACCCGAACCCCAAAATGAAATGGTAGCTGTATTATTAGAGCAAAATACTATGTTTCAAGAATTAATATTGAAGAATGAAGAACAACATCGAAAAACAGAAGAAGAAAAAAACGAATTGTTACGAAGAACCGAAGAAGACCGGCGAAAAACCGATGGAGAAAAGGTTGAATTACAGAAACAAATGATGGATTTACAGAAACAATTTTTAGAAGCAATCAAGAATGGTTCTCTCGGTAACACAATAAACAATAATAACAACACTAATACCCAGAATAACCAGTTCAATTTACAATTTTATTTGAATGAAACATGCAAGGACGCAATCAATCTGGACGAATTCTTGCAATCCATCCAACTAACCTCCCAGGATTATGTGAATACGGGCGAAGTGGGATTCATTACGGGTCTCACGGATATCTTCCGAAAGGAACTTCATAAATTGGAACCGCACAACCGACCACTTCAATGTACGGATGTGAAACGCGAAGTAATCTATGTAAAAGAAAATGACAAATGGGCGAAGGATATTGAGAACAAGAAAACCAAGAATATTGTAAGGAGGATTGATATTTCCTATCAAAGGATGATGTATCAATGGATGAAAGAGAACCCGGAACATGTCGAGGAGGAGGGACCACTTGTTGAGGAAGGAATCAAATATAGCACGGTTTGTTTGGGGAATAATCGACTGAATGGAAACGAACCTATATTCCGCAATAAGATATTTACAAACATACTGGATGACATAGCAATAAAGAAGGGAAACAAGATTATTACTGTGGAGTAGTAATAAATATAATATAACAACAAAATTGAAAAAATATAGGAATAAATATAGACATAAATATAAATGATAACAAACGATTTTTTAGAAAATATTATGTTTACACTTGATGAAATGGCAAACACGACCACTGCGGAAAGTGAGTGCGATATAGATATCGCCGAACCAACTATTGAAACCGACGATGAAGACTTGATTCTGGATAATAATATAATGGACCAACTTACAAGTGAAGATGTAGGTGAAATCATACAGTATATATATGAATTATTGGACGAGTACTATCAAGAAAACCTGGTTGAAGTGTATTCGCCCACATTCATTGATACATTATGTAAAGATGTAGCGTATATTTTATTTGAAGAGTGGTCGTCCGCCGAAATATGTATAGAAGATGACTACGAAAACATTTTATCATTCGTTAAACAGATATTTGAATTATACGAGGATATAATTACAAAAACCAGACGTTCGCGTAGTTATACATTCGATACACTAATAACGATGGACGAAACATTAAAACAAACATTAAATACACAAATATCTTACTTGCGAGGACTCCCGCAACCCGAACAACGAACGCCCGAATGGTATTCGTATCGTAATAACCTGATAACTGCAAGTAATTTATGGAAAGTATTTGGTTCACAGGCCCAATGTAATAGTTTGATATATGAAAAATGTAACATCGGTGATGAGATGGGTGCACCGCGTAATTTTAGCGGTATCAATAGTCCAATGCACTGGGGTGTTAAATATGAACCGGTAACGGTAATGATATATGAACATATGTATGATGCTACAATCGAAGAATTCGGTTGCATTCAACACCCCGAATATAAATTTATTGGAGCATCGCCTGATGGTATAAATATAAATGAAAACAGTTTGCGTTACGGTAGAATGCTAGAAATAAAAAATATATTCAATCGCGAAATTACAGGTATACCCAAAAAAGAATATTGGGTCCAAACGCAAATACAAATGGAAACATGTAATCTTGATAAATGTGATTTTATGGAAACGCGTTTTAAAGAATTCGGAAGCGAAGACGAATTCTATAATGATACCGATAAACGCGAATACAAGGGAATTATTCTCCATTTTATTCCTCGCGAACTAAGTATTGACTTTGTTTCTCCAATATATGAATATATGCCATTGTCAATAGAAATGAACAAAGAAACAATGGATGCGTGGATACAAGAAAAGAAAGACGAAAAAAGGAAAGACGGACAGGTATTATTTACAACATTATATTGGTATTTGGACGAATATTCGTGTGTATTAATAGAAAGAAATACTAAATGGTTTGAAACTGCGGTAAAAAAAATAAAAGAAGTATGGGATATTGTCTTGAACGAACGCGTTGATGGGTATCAACATCGCGCTCCAAAAAAACGCGTCCCGAAACAAATAGTTCCCAAGGAAACACTTGTAGTTGTGAAAAAGGGCGATGACCTAGTAACGGAAGAATAATTAGTGAATGTAGAATGATAAAAAAAACGATATAAATATTTTTTTATGATTATATATAATAACTCGATACGTCATTATTATGTCACACGATGAAATGTATGTAACGAAACGCGACGGTAGACAAGAAATCGTCTCATTCGACAAAATTTTGAGGAGAATTAAAACATTAGGTCAAGAACGCGAAATTCAAATTAATTACACGTCACTCGCAATGAAAGTAATAGACCAATTGCACGATAATATTTCGACCACGAAAATCGATGAACTCTCTGCAGAACAATGTGCTTCAATGTCTTCCGTACACCCAGACTACAGTAAATTGGCAGGATATATTATTATTGCGAATCACCAAAAAAAAACATCTTCTTCATTTTATGAAACAATGACTCGTCTATACAATCACGTGGATAAACACGGGTCTCGTTTCCCTCTTATTTCCGAAGACACCTATTCAGTGATTCAAAAATACGAGACAGAATTAGACCAATTGGTGAATAACAACCGCGACTTTTTCATTGATTATTTTGGATTTAAAACATTGGAACGGGCTTATTTAATGCGTGAAAACAAAGAAGTTATTGAACGTCCACAACATATGTGGCTCCGCGTGAGTGTCGGAATACACGGCGATAACTTGGAAAAGATTGTCGAAACATATGAATTAATGTCGCAAAAATACTTTACACACGCAACCCCTACCCTATTTAATGCGGGAACCCCCCATCCTCAATTGTCATCGTGTTACTTGTTAGCAATGGAAGACGATAGTATCGAGGGAATTTATAATACATTAAAGGATTGTGCATTAATTTCTAAATGGGCGGGTGGAATCGGACTTCATCTACACGATGTCCGTGCTTCGGGAAGCGATATTCGTGGCACAAACGGAACATCCAATGGTCTGGTTCCTATGTTGCGCGTATTCAATCATACCGCAAAATATGTGGATCAGGGTGGCGGAAAACGCAACGGCAGTTTTGCGATGTATCTTGAACCTTGGCACGCCGACGTTGAAGCATTTTTAGAATTACGCAAGAACCACGGCGAAGAAGATTTGAAAGCCCGCGATTTATTTTATGCGTTGTGGGTGCCCGACTTGTTTATGCAACGTGTTAAGGATAATGGCGATTGGACGTTAATGTGTCCTGATGAATGCCCCGGATTATCCGATGTATATGGCGATAAGTTCAATCTATTATACTGTATGTATGAAGCCGCTGGAAAAGGACGAAAGACAATGAAAGCCCGCGATTTGTGGTTTCAAGTACTGGACGCACAAATGGAAACTGGAACGCCGTATATTTTATACAAGGACGCGGTCAATAACAAATGTAACCAGAAAAATGTAGGAACCATCAAATCGTCCAATCTATGTTGCGAGATTACCGAATACTCGGATAGCAATGAAACCGCGGTTTGTAATTTGGCGAGTGTTGCTCTTCCTGCGTTTGTAAATAAGTCCGTGGTAGATGGAAAAACCACACAAACGTTCGATTTTGACAAGTTACACGACGTTGTAAAGACGGTAACGTATAATCTGAACCGTATTATCGATGTAAATTATTATCCCACCGAAAAGACGCGACGTAGTAATATGCGTCATCGCCCAATCGGCATTGGCGTTCAGGGATTGGCGGATACTTTTATGCTAATGGATATGCCTTTTTCGTGTGACGATGCTAGACAGTTGAATAAGGATATTTTCGAGACGATTTACCACGCTGCATTAGAACAATCTTGTGAACTTGCGATTAGTGAAGGGAAATATGAAACATTCGATGGATCGCCTGCGAGTGAGGGTATTTTACAATTTGATATGTGGAACGTAACACCCAGTAGTCGGTATAATTGGACCAGCGCGAAACAAAAGGTTATACAACACGGTTTACGAAATTCGTTGTTGGTAGCACCTATGCCAACTGCGTCCACGTCACAAATCCTTGGATACAATGAATGTATTGAACCGATTACGAGTAATATTTATAATCGTCGCACCATCGCAGGAGAGTTTATTTTAGCAAACAAATATTTAATGAATGATTTGTTGGAATTGAACCTTTGGAATGAAAAAACGAAGAATAGTATTATTGCGAAAAGCGGTTCTATTCAACATTTAGAAGATGTGCCCGAACATATTAAGGAGAAATATAAAACGGTTTGGGAAATATCTATGCGCGATTTAATAGATATGGCGGCAGATAGAGGCGCGTTTGTGTGTCAAAGTCAAAGTTTGAATTTATGGTTGGAAGACCCGAATTATTCGAATCTCACTTCCATGCATTTTTATTCTTGGGGGAAAGGATTGAAAACGGGAATATATTATTTGAGGAGAAGAGCGAGGCATCAGGCACAACAATTTACGATTGAACCAGAGAAAAAAGAGTTAGGTTCTGGAAGAGAAGAAGAACCAGAAGATGAAATATGCGACATGTGTTCGGCATAAATTGATTATCACATAATTATACATCACGCGTCAAATACACATAAATTTCTATTTTTTATTTTTTCAATATTGATTTCATTTGTTGATAATATTTTTGTGCCATTTTAAATCTTCAATTGTGTGTATACATTATATACTATTTTTAGATGAAATCAATGTCGAAACTTAAAAGACACAGTTCAGTCAATAACAAAATACACAATACTGCAGATTTACGACGAGCGGTTGCAGTATGGTTGAGTGATGAACCACTTGCAATAGAGACTTATGGACACATTAGTACATGGGATGTTAGTAATGTTACTGATATGAGTACGATATTTAAAGGTGCCAGTTCATTCAACGAACCTTTAGACAATTGGAATGTTAGTAATGTTACTAATATGTATGCTATGTTTAGTTATGCAAAATTATTCAATCAACCTCTAAATAGTTGGAATGTTAGTAATGTTACTGATATGGGGGATATGTTTGCTAATGCCGAATCATTCGACCAACCATTATACAATTGGGAAGTTCATAATGTTACTAATATGGAAGGTATGTTTAATAGGGCCGTTGAATTCAATCAACCAATAGAAAATTGGAATGTTAGTAAGGTTACTAATATGTATGCTATGTTTCTTGTTGCCGTTAAATTCGACCAACCATTACATAATTGGAAAGATAAAATTAGTAATGTTACCAATATGAAGTATATGTTTTATAATGCAACATCATTCAACCAGGACATTAGTAGTTGGCTGGTTCATAATGTTACTAATATGGAAGGTATGTTTGAGGGTATTGATATGTTTGAAGAATACAAACCACTTGTATATGATGATGATGATTCAATAGAAGACATAAAAAGTATCGCACATTTACCAAAGATACGGGATATGTTCAAAAATAGTAGTGGACCCTCTCATTCAATACCGGAAGAACCGCGGTTAGTTATTCCCGACGAAATGTCAAACGCCCTTATTAATTATAGTTATCAATGGGACCAAGCGATAAATAAGTACCTGCGTGAAGGTGATAAATATTTTGACACTAAAATTTTTAAGGGATACTTTAAGAGATATGGAAATACTCTCGATGAGGCAAAAATGGCTGTCAAGGATACAATTAAAACTATTGACCTGTGTTTTTCTAAATACGCACCACGTACACAAGATAATAATAATAAGTATTGGCGTGGAATGAAAGAATCGTATATGATTACTGATGATGATGGAAAACAAACACAAAGACCTGCTACCACAGTAGGTGATTCTTTTGTGGTACCCAGTTACACATCTGTAACTTCGACATTAACAGTGGCGCAGACGTTTGCTTATTCATCGTGTTGTATTTACGCAATTTTCTTCGAAAATGGTATTCCATTTATCAATATGAAAGACACAACACAACACGTAACAGAAAACGAGCTATTATTCCCAAGGGGCATAACATATACAGTTATACAGGTTTTTAATACACACCCAATCGTGTATGTCTTGTCAGCCACAATGAAAGATTCTACGAAAGATTCTACGAAAGAAAAGAAAACGAAAGATTCTACGAAAGATTCTACGAAAGATTCTACGAAAGATTCTACGAAAGATTCTACGAAAGATTCTACGAAAGAAAAGAAAACGAAAGATTCTACGAAAGATTCTACGAAAGAAAAGAAAACGAAAGATTCTACGAAAGAAAAGAAAACGAAAGATTCTACGAAAGAAAAGAAAACAAAGAAAACAAAGAAAGAAAATAAAACAAAGAAAACAAAGAAAACAAAGAAATCATAAATAAGAAAAAACAATAGAACAATAGATACACAATTTTTTCATACTAAATTTGATATAAGCAATATACTGCTTATATCAATAATAATTTTTACAATGTTATAGGGCGACATCACGGTCATATCTCATTTTCAAGTAGCACCGCAAACAGGTCAATACATCTACCATAGAATTATGTAGTCCGTCTACGGTGCCCCCGTCAAACAATTTCGCATACAATTGCGCGAGCGTTGCCCACTTTTTCCAGGGTTTCTTTTTAGGGTCTTGTGGTTGAACCCAAATGCTACATAGGTCGACGCTGTGTTTCATGGTGCAATAGCGAACCATGCCGATAGTTTCTTCATATTCGTGGTTGAACGTGGTGATAATATTGGGCGACGATGACCGAATAATAGATTCATAATTTCGCTTGATTTCGGTTTGGACCATCGTGATATCAAAATCCATATTGTGTGCGACCAAAACGTCGCATTCCTTGTATGCTCGATTGAATTCGTCTAGCACTTCGATAATGGGACGTCCTTGTTTCTCGCATATGGTAGGGGTAATACCGGTTAGATCTCGGATTTTATCGCAAATGTCGATTGTTGGGTCGATTTTGACATAAGAGTCGTATTGAGAGACAACGCAGTTCTGTTTTATGTCATATAACGCGAAACTAAGCTGTATAATATGTGGATATTCGGTGAGCGGGGTAGGAACGGGTGAGAAGTTCTTTTTAGGTAAAAGTCCGGTGGTTTCGACGTCGAATACCAGGATTTTTCCGCATTGCGGGAGGGAGATAGGAGCATTTGTATTCATATTGAATTAGTTGGATGCTATTTAGACACTGGGTTTAAATATTTCAATTTTTTGGATAGACGGTATTATGAATACAATTTTTTTCTCACGGGTCTATAACTAGGTATTATGAGTGATTTACAAGAACAACAAGGAGGAGGGGGGTCTAACCCTAAACCTCAAATTAATATAAATAAATATGCTAAAAAATTATATGGAACTGACATACAAAAAGTAAGTGATGTTGTATCTATTATAAATAATAAAATGAATAACATAACACCTGATAAATCATACTCTATTATCTTCACTTTTAAAAAAAACGACAATAATACATATGAGGTTCTCAAATATTTAAATATGAAAACCTGGTATAAGCAAGAATACACATTTTTAACCAACGATAATATAGAAACACAATTATTAGAACATTTAGTTCCGTCCGATAAATTAGTAGTAACGTTTGCGTTTGATTCAAAACAAAAAAAATGGGGTATTACAAAAATAGGTGATGGGTTCTCTAGTTCAAACACATATACCACTATAGAAGATAAAAACCCAACTCCACAAACTAATCTCAATAGTGAGGGCGTTAGGGCTGCAATTGAACGTATAAGAAGTGAAAATATGGTGGCAGCCAAGATGAAGGCTGAGGAGGCTATCAATAAGAAACAAATCGAAAACAAATACAAGTTTGTAGGGAATGTAGCGGCAGAGATTATAAAAGAAGCTGCTACCAAGAAGGCTGCCAAGAGGGCTGAGGAGGCAGAGGCTGCCAAGAGGGCTGAGGAGGCAGAGGCTGCCAAGAGGGCTGAGGAGGCAGAGGCTGCCAAGAGGGCTGAGGAGGCAGAGGCTGCCGAGACGAATCTAATGCAATTGGAAGAAGAGGCTTCCAAGAAGGCGGTTAGTATGATAGACTTAACAAACACATTAAATACGATGAAAGGCTATATAAATTTATTAATTACAGATCATACTACCACTATTACACATACAATCGCAACAGTAGTAAATCTATTTTATGATGAAAGTGGCGGTCCAAATATGGGGATACTTTTACAGATACAAGATATTATCAACAACAAAAACGTAACAGATAAAGTGATTTATTCACTCATGAACGCAGTAAAACGATTGAATACATATGGTGATAATAATACAATGGTGGGAAATATTCAAACAAATATGAAAGAACACGCAGCAGGTCTATACATTATAATAGATAGAATAATAAATGTTATTCAGGATCCGACGAAAATATTTCAACCAATAGTAAAACAGAATGAAATAACAAAAGTAATAACAGAAGCAATTATTTCTAATAAAAAAAAAAACAACATTCCATATAGTGAGAGTGACATAGAAACCATAGTAAAAAAAAATACTAAAATAGAATATCCAAGTTATGATTATAGTGGCAAAACCGAGAATAAAAAGAAGAAGGGGACGTGGATAGGTGGAAGAAAAACCCAAAAACGAAATAAGAAAAAAAGACCAAACAATTGTTTATTTAGAAAGAGTGTAAAAAACAGAAAATAAAGTCTTGGTATATCATATATAATGGCAGAAGAACAAAAATACACTCATCTTGTATTACTTTTAGATAAGGATATGAGTATTGATAAAGTAAATGATGCAGAAGAAGAATCTATATATATAAGTAAAACACCGGTACCTCTTCCCAACGATGGGGGTCAATACACAGAATTTACCGTAGATAATTTACAAACCGAACTTGTTAAACTTGGTGGAAATTTAAGATTAGATGTGTTTTTGGAGGATAATTTAACCGTAGCAAAATGTAAGGTAAGTAATGTGAAATTTGAGAATGATGATAATAATTATGAATCAGTAAAATTCAATGGAATTCAGATGCACGCCGAAATCGTCAGAAACGCACAAAAAACAAACGAAAACACACGACAACCACCACCACCACCACCCAAAGGAGGTATGAAATTAAATAAGAAACCAAAGAAGAAAACAAAAAAGGGAACATACAAAAGACAATCCAACAAAACGAAGTAAAATATTTCTATATGTTATACAAGTAACTTATAAAAAATATGTCAAGTGACCCAGACTCAAGCGCAGAAAAAAAAAATATATATAATGAACTCGATAAAAACAATGCGAAAAAGATAGCTGAATCGCTAATATCTTTAGTTGGCGATATAAACAAGTCAAGAGAACAATATACACAACAAGAACAAGGAAAAAAAATAACCAGTCTAGAAGAACAACTACAAGCAAACGAACAAAAAAACAAATTAACAATGATTATAGATACAATAACCAACATAAATCGAGTATATTTAGAGAATCAATTAACATATGCAAAAAATCTTAATAGTTCACATCAAGAAGAGATACAAAAGGAACTCAATAAAACTAAAATAAAAAAAATAATATCTACTATAAATAGTCTTATTGGAATCAACAAGATAGCTGTATTAAACAAGACAATTGAGGAACAAACAACAAACCAAACCACTATCACAGAAGAAAACGCAAAATTAACAGACCAACTTGACATTTCAAAAAAAGAGTTGCATAAAACTAAATTAAACGCGATAATAGGAACTATAAATAATTTATCTGAATTAAATGGTAAAAACCAAGAAGATATGGATAATATAGAAGCGAAACAACAAAAAATGACAATCCTTTCGAATATTGTATATGAAATTTCAAGTATTTCAACTATTAAACTGGAAAGCGATGTAAAAAACTTTAAAACCGAAAATGAAACATTAACACAAAGTTTGGGTCAGTCATCACTCGAAATTTTAGAAAAAGATAAATTGATAAAAAAGAACAATATACAAAATATAGTCAACACTATAAACGGTTTAAATGATAAAAAAAAAGAAGAAGATAATAAAAATGAACTCAACACAAAGTATAACACCATTTCAAAAATCTTACACACAACAAACCTAACAAATATAATAAAGATTATTAATGATGTGGGTAAAATTAAACAACAAGAAGAGGATAGTAATAAAATACAACAAGAAGCTAGTAATAAAATACAACAAGAAGCGGTAAAACAAAAAGAAGAAATAAAAAAAAATAAATTAACATTAA
>Ga0208413_1002273_pt1 | contig 11178 bp, 10 predicted proteins | sample AntAceMetag02UKD_FD_184761 | JGI IMG/M metagenome (GOLD analysis project Ga0208413, IMG submission 184761) | Saline lake microbial communities from Ace Lake, Antarctica - Antarctic Ace Lake Metagenome 02UKD (SPAdes) (version 2) | ecosystem: Environmental > Aquatic > Non-marine Saline and... | reverse complement strand
GTGGTTCGCCGGCAGCTCACGGAACGCAGCTTCGACACCGACCCCGGATGGCTCGGCCCGAAGGAACTGGATCGGTACGACACCATCGAGGATCCAGGCGAGCGGTTGGCCGTCGCCCGAGCAGCGCGGGGCGGCGGGACCATCCCGCCATGGATGCTGGTCGAGTTGCGCAGTCTTTTCGACAGCGGTGCAGTCACACTTCTCGAAGGCGCCGAGGTTGGAGAGATCACAGAGGTTCGCGATGGCGGTCCGACAGCTACTGACTCAGCGCACGGTCGACGCCACCATCTCAGCATCGTGAGCTCGACGTCCGAACCGCGAACCGTCGTTGCTGATCGGGTTTGGCTCGCTACGGGTACGACCCCGACGCTCGACGCAGTGCCCGCACTCGCCGGTCTCCGCGACCGCATCTCGATCGTCCAAGGATTCCCGGTCACCGGACCTGATCTGCGGATCGGCAGCCTGCCAATCCACGTCACCGGGCGCCTGGCCACCGTCGAACTCGGTCCGGCCGCCGGAAATCTCTGGGGTGCACGCCAGGGCGCCCGGCGGATCACGTACTCACTCACCGGCATCGATCTCGAAACCGACGACCCGAACCTCGCATCCACGCTGCCCTTCAAGCAGCCATCGCACCTCTCACCCGTGCGCTCATCCGACGACAAAACCCCGCCCCCGACACCCCTGACTGTGCAGGCCACCATGACCTTGACCACCACGACTTCAACCACCACGGACGTTTCTTTCCGATCACTCCCCACCACCGTGCTTTCGGGCTTTCTCGGTGCTGGCAAGACGACACTGCTGAATCACTTGCTGAACAATCGCGACGGTCGCCGAGTTGCGGTGATCGTCAACGACATGAGCGAGATCAACATCGACAGCGCCCTCGTCGCGGGCGACGTGCAACTCGACCGCACCGAAGAACGCCTCATCGAGATGACCAACGGCTGCATCTGCTGCACGCTGCGCGACGACCTGCTGATCGAGGTGGGTCGGCTCGCGAACGAGGGCCGATTCGACCACCTGGTCATCGAGTCGACCGGGATCAGCGAACCGCTCCCGGTTGCCGCGACGTTCCTGTTCGACACCGAAGACGAGCTCTCGCTGCTCGGTCGGGCACACCTCGACTCGATGACCACCGTCGTCGACGCGCACCGGCTCCTCGACCACTTCGACGAGGTCGACGAACTCGCCGAACTGGGCATCGGCCGTGACGACGACGACCAGCGCACCATTGCCGAACTGATCGTCGACCAGATCGAGTTCGCCGACCTGATCGTGCTCACCAAGACCGACATCGTCGACGCCGACGACAGTGAACGAATCGTGGCGCTGATCCAGACGCTCAACCCGTCGGCGCAAATCGAGGTCGCACCGTTCGGGCGGCTGCCGATCGAGACACTGCTGGGCAGTGGGCGCTTCGATCCTGATTCGACGGGCGCATTTCCCGGCTGGGCTCAAGCGCTCAACGGCGAACACATCCCAGAGAGCGAAGAGTTCGGGATCACCAACTTCGTGTACCGGTCGCGCTGGCCGTTCCACCCCGGCCGATTGTTCGACCTGTTGACCGAGTCCGGCTGGGACGGGGTGCTGCGTTCCAAAGGCTTCTTCTGGGTCGCAACACGACCCGACATCCAAGCGATCTGGCACCATGCCGGCGCTGCGGTCACGCTCGAACCATCAGCGCCGTGGATGGCGACGATCCCGCGTGACCAGTGGGAACTCGAACCCGACGAGTTGGCCGATCTCGACGACCGGTGGGATCCACTGCTTGGTGACCGGATGACCGAGTTGGTGTTCATCGGCATCGACATGGACCACGACGAGATCACGGCGTCGCTCGATGCGTGTGTGTTGACCACCGACGAGATCGAACTGGGTTTTGATGGGTGGGCCGACCTTCCCGACCCGCTCCCGGTATGGGCGGTGGATAGCGACGACGACCATTCGTGACCCTGGAGGCCGACGGCAACAACGGCGACCCGCTGCCTGATCGAGTCGTTGTTGTTTGCTCTCTTCGGTCGCGTGTCGATTGGGCTGCACGCCCTGACCCGAATCGGTCAGGAGGGGCAGGTGGAGCAGCGGCCGTAGATGTCGACGGCGTGGCGGAACGCCTCGAACCGGGTGTCTTCGGTGATGCTGTCGAACGCTCGGCGCAGCGCCCGCTCGATCTCGGCGGGCAAGGTGAAGTCCTCCACGACTCCGCAGGAACCGCAGATGAGATGATGATGGTGCCCCATCAGATCTTCCGCGAGTTCGAAGTGAGCATCGACACCAGCATGGACGAGCCGGCGCACCACGCCGGCTTCCTCGAGGAGCGCAAGGTTTCGGTACGCCGAACTCTGCGGGGTACCCGACGCGAGGTCGAGGAGTTCGCCCAGTGTCACCGGCCGGTCAGTGCGCAGGAGCGCAGAGACGAGTTGGCGTCGGCGGGTGGTGAAGCGCAGGTCGTGCTCGGCGAGGCGTGCAGTGATGAGGCGATCGAGCGCACGGGATGCAGTGACTTCATCGGCATCGAGAGGGCTTTCACCGCCCTCGACATCATGCTCGACAATGGTCGACTCCGATGGGGAAATCATGGGTCAGTGGTCGATCGTTCGCACTTCGACGAGCCCGTCGACGCGGGCGATGAACAGCTCGTCGGTGCCGGGCCGCCACGACACGTGGCTGACACCGACGGTGTGTTCGCTTACGTCGAGAGGGACGAGAGTTTGGCGCTGCTTGCGCGGTGACGGCCAGACGACGACGCGACCGTCGGCGCCGCCGGTGACCAGCAGGTCGCCGTTCGGCAGCCAGGCCATTGCTGAGATGTGTCGGGTGTGCAGCTCGCCGCTGGCGGGGGCGGTGCCGCGCGGGCCCTTCTTCGAGAAGTCCCAGACGGTCAGTTCGCCGAGGCACGCCGATGCCATCCACTTCGAGTCGTGGCGGAAGGCGAGGTGTTCGATCTTGGCGGGGTAGCCCGACATCGACAGGTCGTCGCCGGACCAGAGCTTCCAGAGGTGGATGCTGGCGTCCTGTGCTCCGACGCATGCCCATTTGCCGTCGGGAGAGAGTTCCAGCGACAGGATCGACCCCTTCCACTGGTGTTGGCGCTTGGGGCCGGTTGCGTCGAGGTCGTCGGGGGCGTACCACGACACTGCCCCATATGCGGCGGCACCGACGCGTTGGCCGTCGGCCGACCAGGTGACTGCGGTGATCGTTGAGTCGACCGGCTCGAATCGCTGACGCTCGGTGCCGTTCGAGTCGGCGAGTGTCAGTCGGCGTCCGGCTCCGACGCCCACGATGTCGTCGGTGGGTGACCAGGCGACCTGGGCGACCCATCCATCGACGGCGATCTCGGCGACGGGCTCGATGTGGCGTTCAGCGGGCTCGTAGCGGTACAGCCGGACGACCTTGTCGTGGCCACCGACCGCCAGGGTGCGACCGTCGGTGGACCACGCCGCGCTCAGCACGCCGAAGGGGTGTTCGGTCAGCTTTTCGATCGTGTCGCCGGTGTCGGCGTCGAGCAGCAGCGCTTCGCCTGAGAGTCCGCCGGCGAACACGACGCTGCCGTCGCTCGACGGTGCCAGCACCGAGACATAGTCGGCAAGACGGGTGTTCCAGCGGGCAGCTCCGATCAGTGCACTCATGTCAACTCGCTCATTTCACGAGGCACGAGCGGAAGCTGGCCTCGAGTTCGCTGCGGTCGAGGTTGCGCCCGATGAACACGAGCCGGTTGGTCCGTGACTCGCCATCGCGCCACAGGCGATCGGCTTGCCCGTCGAGCAGCATGTGGACGCCTTGGAACACGTAGCGCTCCTCCATCCCGGCGATGGCGAGAATGCCCTTCGATCGGAAGATGTCGACACCCTTCTCGCGCAGCAGGGTTCCGAGCCACTTGTTGAGACGATCGCTGTCGACCTCGCCGGCTGCTTCGATGCCGACGGAGGTGACGGTGAGGTCGTGCTGGTGCTCGGCGTCGGGGTCGAGGAATCCGGGCTCGTCAGCGAGGACACGGTCGAGGTCGAAGGCGCCGACGTCGAGGATGGCGTCGAGGTCGACCTTGCCGTGGGTCGTGTGAACGATCGGTGCGAACGAGTTGATCTCGCGGATGCGGCGCTCGACTTCGGCCAACTCGGCCTCGTCGACCAGATCGGTCTTGTTCAACACGATTCGGTCGGCAAACGCAAGCTGTTCGATGGCCTCGTTCTCGATGCCCTCGGGCTTGTCGTCGTCGAGGTGGGTGATGAGGTGCTTGGCGTCGACGACGGTGACGATTGCGTCGAGGCGCAATTGGCTGGAGATCTCGTCGTCGACGAAGAATGTCTGCGCGACGGGCGCCGGGTCGGCGAGCCCGGTGGTCTCAATCACGATTTGGTCGAACTTGTCCTGACGCTTCATCAGGTTGCCGAGGATGCGGATGAGGTCGCCGCGCACGGTGCAGCAGATGCACCCGTTGTTCATTTCGAAGATCTCCTCCTCGGCGTCGAGGACAAGCGCATCGTCGATGCCGATCTCACCGAACTCGTTCTCGATGACGGCGATCCGCTTGCCGTGCTGCTCGGTGAGGATGTGGTTCAACAGGGTTGTCTTGCCAGCCCCGAGGAAGCCGGTGAGGACGGTGACGGGGACCTTCGTGGATTGGGACATGTCCGCAGCTTAGATCGTTTTGATTCTCATTACTACTAAAGCCTCGACCGAAGGTGGCGGTGTCGTTGGTTCGAGATGCGCGAGGAGGAAATCATCGGGGAGTGTAAAAATAGGAATCACTCTCATTACAATCCGGGTCATCGCTACCTCGACCTTTCCTTCTTCTCGCGTTTCGCCGTCCGGGACGCCCCGTGCGAGCCGTCGTGTGGCGCGGTCGACTGGGCTGCTGCATCCTCGCCTGTTGCCGGTGCTGGTGGTGGCGCTCAGCGTCTTGATCCTGGCCTCGTTGGTCGTCGGCGTTGCGATCGGGTCGGTGCGAATCCCGGTGTCGACGGTCTGGGAGGTGGTCATTGCTCAGGTGACCGGTCGCGACACCTCGGTGCCCAGCAACGAGCAGCAGATCATCTGGCAACTCCGGGTGCCACGAGTCGCGCTCGCCGGACTGGTCGGCGCGGGGCTCTCCGTGGCCGGTGTCGCTGTTCAAGCACTAGTCCGCAACCCGATCGCCGACCCGTACGTGCTCGGCGTCTCCTCAGGTGCGTCGGTCGGAGCAACGATGGTGATCCTGTTCGGCGTCTTCGCCGGCCTCGGCAGCCTCGGCATCTCGGCTGCGGCGTTCATCACTGCCATGACGTCAATGACCGTCGTCTACCTCATCGCGCAACGCTCCGGACGACTCGACCCGCTGCGGCTGGTGTTGAGCGGTGTGGTCATCGGATACGTGCTGTCAGCGCTGACGAGTTTCCTGGTGTTCCAAGCCGATCCGCGGGCGGCCCAGCAGGTGCTGTTCTGGCTCCTCGGCAGCTTCGGTCGGGCCCGCTGGTCGATCCTGCCGATCCCCGCAGTCGCGTTGGCAGCATCGGTGTCCGTGCTCTTCGTGCGGGCCAGGAAGCTCGACGCCCTGGCAAGTGGCGACGACGCGGCGACGACACTCGGGGTGGCAGTCGGACGCCTGCGAATCGAGTTGTTCGTCATCACCGCAGCGCTCACGGCGGTGCTCGTGGCGGTGAGCGGGGCGATCGGGTTCGTCGGACTCGTCGTCCCGCACGCCGTTCGAGCCCTCGTCGGCGGGCTGCACCGTCGGGTGCTGGTCGTCAGCGCCCTGCTCGGAGCGTTCTTCATGATCTGGGTCGACATCGTTGCCCGAACCGTCGCGGCGCCGCAAGAGATTCCTGTCGGCATCATCACCGCACTGGTCGGTGGCCCGGTCTTCATCGTGTTGATGCGCCACCGCGACCGCCGGCTGCTGCGATGAGCCATCTCCGCGTCGACCAACTCGGCGTCCTCGTCGGCGAACGACTCCTCATCGACGGGCTCGATCTGTCCATCGACACTGGCCGCTTCGTCGGGCTTGTCGGGCCGAACGGAAGTGGAAAGTCCACGCTGCTCAAGTCGATCTACCGCGTCCTGGCCCCCCTCAGGGGCGTCGTGTCACTCGACGAACGCGACATCGCTTCGTTCAGCGCGCGTGCTGTGGCGCGAGAGATTGCCGTGGTTGCCCAAGAAGTTCCGACGGATCTCGAGTTCACCGTCTCCGAGATCGTGATGCTGGGTCGACTCCCACATCAGCGATCCCTCGCTCGGCCGACCTCCATTGACGACCACCACGTTGACGACGCCCTCGATCAGGTCGACATCGCTCACCTGTCGGACCGGAGTTGGCAGACGCTGTCTGGTGGCGAGAAGCAGCGGGTGCTGCTCGCACGGGCGCTTGCCCAGCAGGGCAACATCATCATCCTCGACGAACCCACGAACCACCTCGACATCCGCCACCAACTCGAACTCTTGACGCTCACCAAATCGCTCGGCACCACGACGATCGCCGCGCTCCATGACCTCAACCTGGCCGCCGAGTTCTGCGACGAGGTCGTGGTGCTGAACAACGGAGCGATCGTGGCTCACGGCACGCCCGATGACGTGTTCGTCGATGATGTGATCACGTCCGTCTTCGGCGTGACCGCCGACCGGGTTGTCCACCCCCGGACCGGCGCAATTCGGCTGCTGTTCTCCACACTCGCCGCCCCTTGCCTGACCGCACCAGCGCCGGCACCGGCCGCACCAGATCTGGAACATCCACTACTGCTTCGAGGAGCACCATCATGAAGAACCCCACCAACCGTTCCCGTCGGCCCCGTTATGCCGTGGCCGCCGCTGCACTGCTGTTCACCGCCGCGGCTTGCGGCAGCGAGGAAGCAGCCACGGAGCCGGTGCCCGACCAGTCCGCCGATTCGGTTGACTCCGACACCAGTTCGACCGAGCCAGGTTCGACCGAGGCTGGTTCACCGGCGCCCGGTGCTTCGGCAGCGTTGCCACCGGTGACCGCAGACTTCGCGTGGCCGGCCGCAGCGCCGCTGGTCGACCACTATCCCGTGACAGTCGAGTCGTGCGGGGAACCGGTGACCTTCGACGCCGCACCTCAGCGGGCGGTCGTCAACGACGACAACATGATCGAGTTGATGTTCGCCCTCGGCCTTGCTGACAACATGGCTGCCTACAGCGCCGCCGGGCCACGCTTGCGGCTCGCCGCGTTCGACGACGACTACGCCGCAGTCACCAGCCTCGGCGACGACTACTTCACGCTCGAACCGGTCCTCGGCGCCGACCCCGACTTCGTGTTCGCCGGCTGGAACTACGGCTTCGACGCCGATGAGATCAACCCCGAAACTCTCGCCGACCTCGGCATCCAGAGCTATGTGCTGGCCGAGTCGTGCCGACGCATCGACGACACGCTGGCACCTGCCTCGATCGAGGAGTGGTACGGCGATGTGCGAGCGATCGGCGACATCTTCGGCGTCCCCGAGCGCGCCGAAGCGCTGATCACGCACTGGGACGAACGACTCGCCCAGGTCGCCGAACGAATCCCCGACGATGCCGACCCGGTCCCGGTGTTCAGCTACGGATTCGGTCAGGACGCACCCGGTGGAGGACTCGGCTTGACGATCGTGCCCGAGCTGTATCGCAAGGCTGGCGCAGTCAACGTGTTCGAGGACCTGCTCGAGATGTGGGGGACGGTGTCCTGGGAGGCGTTCGTCGAGTCACAACCCGAAGTGATCGTCGTGACCGACTACGGCTCGGCGGGTGACGGCCAGACCGGAGAACAGAAGATTCAGTTTCTGTCCACGGTCGAAGGCGTCGACACCGTTCCTGCAGTGGCCAACAAGCGGTTCCTCGTCTTGCCCCAAGAAGCGGTCAACCCTGGCATCCGGATCGTCGACGGCATCGAAGCGCTTGCCGCGATGCTCTACCCCGACGAGTTCGCCGACCTCGTGGGCACCGACGGGTTCGGACTGTCACCGGTCTCGACGTGAGCGCCCGGACCAGCCCGAGCCGTCGGCACCGGCGGCGAGCCCAGGTCAGCGTGTTGCTCTGCGACGCCTGTTGCTGCGGCACCGAGCGTAAACACCCCGGTGTCGATCACGCCGAAATTCGCGATCGACTCGCTGCGGCGGCGGTGTCGGTGGGCGGGCGGTGTCGCACGGTGGATTGCCTCGACGTGTGCTCCCAGTCGAATGTCATCGTCGTCAAGACACCCGGCTCCGGATCGTTCTGGATCGGCAAAGTCCTCGATGACGCCGTCGTCGACTCCATCGACAATTGGATCCGACAGGGTGCACCCATGCCAGTCCCCGCCGACATCGCCCTGTTCGTCTTCGACACCAAAAGCATCACGGAGATGACGGAGATGACAGGAATGACGGAGATGACAGAGTCAACGGGAGAACTTGCGGACGCGCCGGTACCCGAGTTCGTCACGCTGCTGCCCCGGCGGTCGTCGTGACGCTGCCCGGCCTCGGCCCGAAACGCGTCCCTGGCGACACCGTGCGTGTGAAGGCGCTGGTGCGCGATCTCATCGACGACCCAGACCTGACGGTGATGGTGACGGAGTTGGACTGCACCGAACCGGGCTGCCCACCGATCGAAACCGTCATCGCTCTACTCGGCGACGGCGCGACCGTCCAGTACAAGATCCACAAGCCGGTGGCCGAGGTCAGTGTCGACGATGTGCGTGTAGCCATCGACGACGGGCCCCACGCACACTGACCGGTCGTTGAACGGTCACGGATCTGCGCAATGAGCAATGACGTCCTCGCCGAGCCAGTCGACTGGCCGCCGCTCTGGGAGATCACACTTGGGGACTGCCCGACAGCGCTCGCTTGGGACCCTTCCGGCTCACGGCTGGCTGCGGCATCTCTGGCAGGTGACGTCGTCGTTGCCGAAACCGCCGACGGCTCCCAGCAGCAGGTGAGCTTCCACAACGGCGGGGCGCTGTGCCTCGATTGGGCTGGTGCCCGTCTGGTCAGCGGCGGCCAGGACGGCACGGCAACCATCGACGGTGACCGCATCGAACTCGGTGGCTGGGTGTCGGCGCTGACGTCATCGCAGAGCGGGCAGCACGTAGCAGTCGGCCACGGGCGGAGTGTCAGCGTGCTCGACGTTGCTTCAGGCGCCACACTGTCTTCGGAGCGCCACAACACCACTGTCACCGGGGTGTGTTGGCATCCGACGTATCACGATGTGGTGCGGTCGGGTTCGTTCGAGCGCATCGCACAGCAGCAAATCGGTGTCGCTGCCGCCTTGCCCGACATCGAGCTGGAGTTCGGCGGAGCGATCGCAGCAGTCGGGGTGGCGGCGTCGACCGGGCGGACCGTTGCAGGGGTGCGCGGAGACTTCGCCTACCTGTGGCACGACGCAGCGATGTCTCAGCCGATCCTTGTTCCGACAGGTCCGTGGGCGGGTGAACTTTTCTGCTTCAGCAGTGGCGGAGAGCTGTTGGCCACCGCCTCGCCCCGGATGACGGCGGTCTTCGAGTTCGCACCCGACAACCCGCTCGGCATGCCGTCAGGTAAATGGCTCACCTCGATCGGAAAGCCGACGGCGATTGCGTGGCAGCCCGACACCGATCGGCTCTGCAGTGCCGTCACGATCGGTAGCGACGTCGATGACAACGGCATTCTGGTGTGGGAGCCCCGACGGTCGCCGACACCGATCGGGTTCGTGAAGACACGCGGTCGGGTCGAACAGATGGTCTGGCAGGCCGACGGAGACCTGCTCGCCGTCGCCTTTGCCGACGGCACTGTCGGAGTCGGCCACCTCGACGTCGGCACTGGTGCGTCTCTGGACTCGGCTTGAACGCGACGCCCAAAATCGTCGACTCAGGCGCCCTTGGGCCGGTAGCCGACGAGGCCAGCGGCAAGGTCGATCCGGGGGCCGCCGACGAGATCGATGCAGTAGGGCACGGCGGGAAGCACCGCCGTGAGGCAGTCAGCGATCGCATTCGGCTGGCCGGGAAGATTGACGACAACCGCAGCGCCGCGGATCCCGGCCGTCTGTCGCGACAGGATTGCCGTCGGCACGAACTCGAGTGAGACTCGTCGCATCAGTTCGCCGAACCCTGGCAGGATCTTGTCGCACACCGCCTCGGTCGCCTCAGGTGTCACGTCGCGGACTGCCGGGCCGGTGCCGCCGGTCGTCACGACGAGACAACAGCCCTCATCGTCGATGAGATCGATGATCGTCGACGCGATCACCGCGACGTCGTCGCTCACGATGCGCGTGAGGCGAACGTGACCAGTCGACACGTGCTCGTCGAGGAATGCAGCGATCGCAGGTCCACCGCGATCTTCGTATGTTCCCGCCGACGCCCGATCTGACACGGTGACGATGCCGAAGCGAACGGGTGGGGAGGATTCAGGGATGCGCACCATCGGAGTCTGCCAGCCAATCCGTTAAATAGGAATGACTCTCATCTACGGATAGTCTTCGGACGTGGATGATCGGCCCGACAGAAGCGAGTGGCGGCCGACTCTGGGTCGAGACAACGTTGGTGTCGATGCCCGCGCCGATGTCTGTGCCGATGTCGGTGGCGATGCAGTCTCAGCACGAGCCCGGTTGTGTTCGGTGTTGATCGCCGACGATCCGTCGATCGGGCTGGCGACGCTCGTCCACGACGGCTTCTTCGCGCGGTGGATCCCCGAGATCGTCGACATGCAGATGGAACAGGATCCGGTCCACCTGCACAAGGACGTCCTGACCCACACGATCGCCGTCACCGCATCGACCCCGCCGGAACTGCGACTGCGCTTGGCCGCTCTCATGCACGACATCGGCAAGCCGGCAACGCATCGTGTCGGGCCTGGCGGCGTCACCTTTCGCCATCACGAGGCGGTCGGTGCTCGGATCACCAAGCGTCGCCTGACCGGTCTGGAGTTCGACGAGCGTTTCGTCGGCGATGTTGCCCGACTCGTCGAGTTGAGCGGCAGGTTCAAAGGCTTCGGTGACGGTTGGACCGACAGCGCCGTGCGTCGCTACGCCCGAGATGCCGGTGAACTGCTCGGCGACCTGAACCAACTCGTGCGCTACGACTGCACCACGCGTCATGTGAAAAAGGTCGTGGCGCTGCGGGCCCTCGTCGACGAACTCGAGCAACGCATCCGCGACCTGGCTGCCGCCGATGCCGATGACCGTCGACGGCCACCGTTGAGTGGTGAAGAGGTGATGGCCCTCCTCGACATCGCTCCCGGTCCTGCGGTCGGGGCCGCCATCGCA
>Ga0208413_1002268_pt1 | contig 11190 bp, 8 predicted proteins | sample AntAceMetag02UKD_FD_184761 | JGI IMG/M metagenome (GOLD analysis project Ga0208413, IMG submission 184761) | Saline lake microbial communities from Ace Lake, Antarctica - Antarctic Ace Lake Metagenome 02UKD (SPAdes) (version 2) | ecosystem: Environmental > Aquatic > Non-marine Saline and Alkaline... | reverse complement strand
GCCTGTAGGCATGGCGGTCCATCCTTGACAGGTGTATCGGGTTTCTCAGGCGCCTTAGGCATGACCAAAGCGTCTTGGACGTTGGCTGCGTAGATGGCAAAGAACTCCTCTAGCGTTGCACTGTTCCCGTCTTCCTTAAGTGCATAGCGCAGGCTTTTCTCACCGCCGAAGTAAGGCAGGTTAAGGTAGTTGCCGGTGTCGCCACGCTCGACTAGGATTTCAGATTGCTTAGGAAATATCTCCCGCCCTGCCTCACCAAGTAAACTACCGCATGCAGTCAGATACTTTTGCATATCACCGGCAGGCACAGGTGTCTTCGTGAAACAGTAGACGTGCGCGCCACCTGACTTACTGCGAAACGTGACTAGCGGCAGCCCAAGCTTTTTAATTTTCTCGATCAGCGCCTGCAGGTCTAGCGGGTACTGGTCGATGTCTATCGCGCCCCACGTACAGCTATTGTCGGCGCGTATTGGAATGATTCCGAGTGACGGATCTATGCCGTCGAAGTGGCGCTGCCACAGGTCCTTGGTCGGCGGTTTGCGTACCACGAGCGCCTGACCAGTGCTCTTGCCCTTTGCATTAGGCTCGCCAGAGATTCGATAGGTCCCGTACGCACAGTCGAGTCCTTCGAAGATGGCCATGAATTTTTCTAGCTTTTCCATTCTTCTTTCTCGGGTAAAGGCCGGAGGGTTGCCCCTCCGGCGTTAGACTTAAAAGTGGCTGTGTGACTGCTCGCCTCCGGCATCAGGCTTACTTTCATCCTGATGCTTCGCTTTTACGTCCCCCGCGCTAATGCTTTCCGCGAACTGCTTCGCCTGTGCATAAGTGTCGGCGTCTTTAACGTCACCGACCCGCTCGCAATTCCAACCATGCCACTTACCCTTAGCATTCTCTTGGCTAACGACAGTGAGTCGATAAACTTGAGAGTACATGGGAGGAGTGAATAGGCCGTTTTTGCCCTGCATCTTCACCGACATCATCATTGAATTCCACTTGCGGCTAAGCTTTAGCTGCGTAGATTTCATTACGATAAGGGCTGGACTAGCGACACCCTTCTCGTCGAGCACTTGCACGTAATGATTTGCAGTATTCTCGATGTAGCTTCCCGTGTCGGTATAGTCACGGTTATCGCCCTGCTCCCTGTGCGTGCGGCTCAAGATGTCGCTCGTCGCAGGGTAAATATTCAGCGGTGCGCCACTTCCTGATCCACGCGGTGCCCACTCTATGTACTGCCGGACATAGCTGCAAGGAATTACTTCGATGCCTTTCTTGCCGTCAAACAATTCGCCGGTGACCGAGTTGTAAAGCATGCCGGGGCTTGCTCCATCAACCTCACCAATCTCTGGCGACATGTTTGTTAGGATTCGCAGGAACGGTAAGGCAAAGTCGTCCTGATTCATTTCCTCAAAACCGCTTTGTGCGTCGCCTTCAAAGTTCATTGCGACCGCCACTGCGGTGTTACCTACTACTGCTTCTGATTTAGCCATTTTTCGTTTTCCTTTTGTCTTTAAGATTTAATGATTGCTTTTTGGCCTGCGTAAGCACCAAACAGATCGCTCGGGAAATCGTTACCGCGCTCGGTCTGCTCTCGAACAAATGCCTTAAGAGTCATCGGTTCTATCTTCTCAGCTTGCTCGGCCGGATAGCCTTGCTCACCAAGTAGATTCAGTAGACGGCTGCAAAGCTCGTCTTCGCCTCGTCCAAATCGGATCGAGACAGTATTCTTAATGATGTCGTCCATGCCGTGATCACGCAGCCATTGGAATGCCTCGGCCTTGCGAGCAGCAGAAATACTTGCTGAGTAAAATGCCTTCAGCTCGATTCTACTACCGTCTTCCATAATGAAACCCTGCATGCCGACTTGGGCTAAAGCTTCTGGGATGGACTGCTCGGTCAATTTTCTAAGTTGGTCCTTTCTCTCTTTCATGACCACTTCTAGGTCGTCGACTTCTTTCTCCAGCTCTTTAGCTCTTTTTGCTAATCCTGCAATCCCTTCGATATCATCATCCTGCAGCTTCAGAGCGTCTGCATCTTTTTCAAAATCAATCATCGCTGTCTCTCCTGTGTGGAAATAAATCGATTTGGATAGGTAAGTACCGGCGCTCCTGCTTGTCCCACTTAAGCGCTTTGTACCGACCAGAGTTCTTAGCGGCAGCAACTGCAGCTAAAATACTAATGGCGGTGGGGTCACCAATAAACAAGAGGTAGTCGTCGTCGCAGAAATCTTCTAGCGCCCGTTTGACTCTTTGTACAGTCGGACCGGACGAGAAAATAACCTGCGCTTGGTTCGGTGGCAGAACAATTTCGATGTCACCGAAATCTGCTGCCGGAATAATATTATGTTTCTGGGTCTCAGAAACAACAAAAACTTTTGCCACTTTCATTCTCCTTTCTGGGTTGTTTTGCAATTGCGAGCCGCTATGATACACTGCGTACGCCTATCGGTGTCAACCGAAAAGCAAACCTAGAAAGGAGAATACCTGTGGAAAACTTGTGGATTGATCGCTATCGGTTTAAAAATCAACCGTTTGCACATCAAAAAATATATTTAGAACAGTTCTGGAAAAGACCTGTAGCTGCCTTGTTTGCGGATATGGGTACTGGTAAATCATTCATGGTCATTAACAATCTGGCTATGCTTTACGACGTGGGCAAAATAAATTCAGCGCTGATAATAGCGCCCAAAGGGGTCTATCGGAACTGGGTAGACGAAGAATTGCCCAAGCATTTGCCTGACCACGTGGTTCATCGCACGGCGCTTTGGACCCCTAACCCGCGCAAGGCTGAGAAGGCTGAACTCGAGGATTTATGGGAGGTTACCGAAGACCTGAAGATACTGGTAATGAACGTCGAGGCGCTGTCGACCGCTAAAGGGTTCGAGTACGCCAAACGATTTGCGATGTACACCAAGTGCTTCATGGCAATCGACGAGAGCACAACGATCAAGACGCCGACGGCAAAGCGTGCCAAGAACGTCCTGAAGGTGGGCGAGCAGGCCATCTATAGACGGATCATGACAGGCTCGCCTGTGACGCGCAGCCCGATGGACCTGTATCAGCAGTGTGCCTTTCTGTCAGAGGAATGCCTCGATGCCCCTAGCTTTTACTCGTTTCGAGCACGCTACGCGATTCTCGTTGAGAAGCACATGGGCTCTCACAGCTTCAAGAAGATCGTCGGCTACCGAAAGCTTGATGAGCTGAAAGAGAAGTTGGACCGGTTCAGCTACCGCGTAACCAAGGAGGAGTGTCTGGACCTACCGCCCAAGGTGTTTATCAAGCGAGAGGTAGAGTTGACCAAAGAGCAGCGCAAGGCCTACAACGAGATGTCCACGCTTGCTTTGGCCCTCTTTGATCAAGGCATGACGACCACGGTAAATGCCCTAACTCAGCTCATGCGCCTGCACCAGATAACCTGCGGCCACAGCAAGCTCGACGATGGGACTGAGATCAATATCCCAACGAACCGCGTTGCCGAGATGATGTCCGTGGTCGAAGAAACGTCGGACAAGGTAATTATTTGGGCCAACTATCGCCACGACATCGAGGCCATCAAGATTGCTCTATCAAAAGAGTACGGCATGAATGCGGTGGGCACGTACTACGGCGACACCGACGACGAGGAGCGCAGGCGCGTGGTCCGTGAATTTCAAGACCCCGACAGCGAGCTGAGGTTCTTTGTTGGCAACCCAAGGACCGGCGGGTACGGACTTACGCTCACAGCAGCGAGCACAGTTGTGTACTTTAGTAACAGTTTCGACCTTGAGGTCCGGCTGCAGTCCGAGGACCGCGCTCACCGCATTGGGCAAACTAAGTCGGTGACCTACGTGGATTTAATGGTGCCCGACACCGTCGACGAGAAAATAGTCAAAGCCCTGCGTTCCAAAATTGACATAGCCAACGAGGTGCTTGGCGAGGAGATGAAGAATTGGTTGATTTAATACCCCTGCGAAAAAAGTTTAAATACATCTCACTGCAACGTCAGGACTTGCCCGAGGGCCGACGGTACATCTACGGCGAGCAGAAACTGCCAAGCGTGACGACGATCTTGTCGGCCACTAAGGCAGATAAAGGGGGCCTTGATGCGTGGGTCGCGCGCGTCGGTGAAGTGGAGGCGGATCGTATTAAGAACGAGGCGGCACTGGTTGGCACTTACCTGCACGAGGTCATTGAACGAATGGTCGCGTATCGAGACCTGCCTCGCCCGACGAACTGGGAGATGTGCAAGGGCTACGAGCTCGGCTACAAAATCATCAACACCTACTTTCACAACGTCAATGAAATCTGGGGCTCTGAGGTTTCTCTGTTTTATCCGGAGAAGTATGCGGGGACCACGGACTTAGTTGGGGTTTATCGAGACAAGCCTGCCATCATCGACTTTAAGCAAAGCAACAAACCAAAGAAGCGCCAGTGGATCGAGGATTATTTTTGTCAGTTGGCCGCCTACGCTTTAGCGCACGATGAAATGCACGGCACTAAGATAGACAATGCAGTTGTGTTGATGGCGGTTCGATCAGACGGCAGCACTGCGGAGTTCTCCACCGCAGGCCGCGAGTTTCAAGGCTATAAGGACATGTGGATGCGTCGAGTCGACGAGTTCCACGAGTCCTTAGCCAAAGGGGAATAGCTGCTCAAGCATGTCCCTGCTGCTTTGACCCGTAGGTCCTTGGGCCACGGCAGGTGCAGCGGGAGCCGGTTGCCCTGAACCAAGGCCCGGCACGCCACGTGTTGGTGGTGCGCTAGGCATGACTCGAGCCTGAGGGGGCGGAGTAGGCTCTTCAATTGGTTCTTCCGTCGAGAGAGTAGAGCCAAAACCAGTGCTGCCACCAAGGATTAAGTTGTTAAGCCCGCCTCTTCCTCTTTGTCCCGCCACACCCTCTACCGCTTGCATTACCCTAGCTGCGCCGTAAGATCGAACAGCTCCGTTGACAAGGAACCACTCGGCCGCTGCGTTTCCGACATTGGTGTTGCCCATCCCTCTGAAAATCCTGCCAAGCAAACTGCCTATTGCCGCGCCGCTGTTAGAAGTGTTTTTCTCTGTTCGTACCACCCGAGCCGTCGTGTCAGCGAGATTATTCATCAACACCATTTCGTCCGGCGTGAAAAGTGTGGTCAGCAACATTGGGTTTCTTTGGCGTGCATTTCTCCACTCTTTAGAGAATGCGTTAGATGCTCTACCTGTGGCATTAGAGACAATGCCGTCGGATATTTGCATAAAGGCCTCTTGACGGAGCATGTTCCACTCTACTTCAGGAAGCTGCTCCTTCAAAGTTCTAAGCGTGCGAATAGTTTCAGGACGACTAATCAGGCCGCTAAAAGAAGAACCTAATATAGCTTTAGCTGCCGCTTCAGGGGCTACGCCTAACACTACTGGCCCATCCATTACATCCTGTTTAGTGAGCTTATTTAGAATGCCGCCCTTACTATCCCAAGTGTTCTTGTACTGGCGATAATTCTTTATTGCCTTGGACCACAGGCCCACGGCTTCATTGTTGCCGTAGAACAGGTTGTGCTCTGCCATATCGTAGAGCTTTTGGTCGAGCATCTTGACTGCTTTTGACGCTGCGGCACCTTCAGAACCTACATTCCGAGCTTGGTTAGTCAGTTGCGTTCTGATCGCCTGTATCTCGTCAAGCGATACACCTAAATTAAGCGCCTCGTCTAGCTCGTCAATTATAGCCAACGTGTCAGGGGCAGACCGGCGGTTGAAATCTTTACTTAAGTTTTCTAATATCTCTTCGCCAAAATTTGCCGCTGTTAGCGGATCAAGGTAAGCCGCTCCGGCACTACGCGCTTCTTGGTATTTGAAATCCGCGTTGTCTTTAGCCGCTTTACGCAGGTTAACCAAGGCTTCTTGTGCGAGTTGGCCTCCTTCAGTGCGGGCAACATTAGGGCCGCCACGAGCAATGATTCTCTGCGTCTCTTCAATGTTTGACTTAATCGCCGCCTGTTGAGCATCAAATTGCGCTCGGATTATCTCTTTGGCCTTTTCACCATAAACGCCCTTGGCCGCTAAATCTTCGAATAGCTGCTGCTCAGCGTCACCCGTAATCTGACCCGTGGTCAATGGGACAGGAACAGGCAGTCCCTGCGCGGACATCTTGGCCAACGCTTCTTTTGGGATAGCGCCTTCGCGCAATGCTCTTTCGAGGTCAGCGTAAACAGACACCTGCACTTCGTCAGGGTCAATGCCTACGCTTTTGAGGTATGCGATGGCCTCAGGCTGAAGCTTGGCGTTTTTATCCACCACGGTAGCGGGAGACCTACGGAACATGTCGCCTATTTTGCCGCCTAGACCTACAAGCAAGCGGCCTAGTCCGTAAAAAGCGGCGCCGTACCCAGTGCCTTCAACCATTGGACGTAGGGAAACATCATCTCCCGCCGAAAGCGCCGAGGCTACCTCTGTTCCGGCGGCCTCTACTCCTGCAGCAGCTATAACCGGAGCACCCATTAAATTAGGGACACCTAGTGCTGTAATCCCTGCCTCAACTAAAGGCAACGCCGCAGTGGCTCCCGCTAACTGAGTTGCGGTGGGTACATCTAGGCCTCTAGGGTTTGGGTAGAAGTTTTTATACCCAAGCATTTCGCCTTTATCGTTTTTTACAGGGACATTGGCGATTACATTGCCGAACTCATCTTTTGATGTAGTGGCGTTTGGAATGATGTCCACTATGCCTTCAGCAAGTCGGTCAGGATCAAGAGTGGTTCCGACAAGGGTCATGAGACGGGCGGCTTTTTCAGCAGGTAGGTTAAGCGTAGCTACCCCTATGCCTTGACCTAAAATAGGCAGGTTTGGGTAGCTAACTTTAGCTCCTCGAGTCCAGTCATAAATATCCCGACCGATTTCGGTGGCTACTCCAACGGCCTTACCGGCGTTGTCGACTATTCTTTCTGTAAGACCCGGCGGTCGGTCGTTATTAACGATTTCCAGACCACGCATCGACATGCCGTCCCAGTTACCGGCAGCATACGCTTGTTGGTCAACATCCGACAAAGATGACATGTCAAAATCAATACCAGTACCCTCGGTGCTGTTTGGCTCAGCCATTATCCCGCTCCTTCTTCTCTACGCCTTCTTTCTAAGGCTTCTTGAGAGGTCTCAACGGTGCCCGGCGCGCCTCTCTTACTTATTCCAAAGGAAGGCAATGGCGGAATTTCAAACGTGCGTTTTACCTTGTTAGACGCATCAAAGAAGGCATCTAGCTCGCCTAATTCAACTCGGTTGTTATATTCGTTAAGAATATTAATTTCGCGCTGACGCCTTAATTCGGTAATCTTTCTTAACCCGTCTGCAGTCAGGCCCCTTGTACCCGTTAGGACCTCTCTCAAGAATTCTCTCTCTGCAGGAGTATCCAAGCCTCTGGCTCCAATACCTAAGCTGCCTATTGCAGTAAACACGTCCGATCCTAGCAACGCATCTAAGTATTGATCCGTTGACGCCCTTCTTTGAGCCTCAGAGTCCCCTAAGAACTGGGCCTTAACCCTATCAAAGTTAGTCGCTAATTGAGAACCAATTCCAAAATTTACGTCGCCGCTGTCAATAAGCTTAAAGACTTCGTCTAGCTTTGCAATGTTGTTAGTCGCACCAGTTGCGTTCTTGACTAACTCACCGTCACCTTGGGCACTGAGCTTTGCCACGCTTTCAGCGTAGGTCTCGCCAGAGGTCACTGTTATACTGTCAGGGACTCTGGGCCGTGAGCCAAGGGTCTTGAGTTCACCTGCGGCATTACGCTGCCATGTATAGACAGGGTCAAGGCCTTCAGCTTCAATTTCGGCAGGGGTCAACGTGACAAACCGCTCGCCTTGAGCCTCTATCGCTGTTGCCCTTTCAGATTGGGACTGCTGCAGTGCTGCCATCTTAAGCGCCTGCGCCTCTTTGGACATGCCTGCTGCACGTGCGCCGATACGGCCGGGCAGTTCTCGCGTAGCGCCTGCCAGTCTTGCCGCAGCAGAGCCACGAAGTGGTTGCCCGTCAGGGCCTACGTTACCGGCATAGCCAAGGGCCGCCTGACCAATGTCAAACAGCATCTGAGCCTGCGTATCCTTTGGATCACTACCCAGAAGCTCTTGATACATCGGCAGGTTTTTAGCCATGCCCTGTTCAATTGTAGGAATACTAGACTGGCTCCTTTGACTTTGGATACGAGCTAACGCTGCCTGAATCTCTTCAATAGGGTATGCGGACAGTCTAGTGTCTGGAGGAGTTTGATCAAACTGGGTAACGGCCTCCGGTCCGCTACCTTGTTGAAAATACTGGACCATGCCTCCGTTAGCCATCGCCATAGGCGCAGGTCCTTGGTCCATGGGCAATCCACCAATACCGCCCATCGCAGGTGCAGGACCCGCAGGCATAGGCGGTGGCGCCATTCCGGCCATTTCAGGAGGCATGCCCTGTGGCATTCCCTGAGGCGCAGGCATAGGCGGAGCAGCCGCTTGCTGAGCAAGGACCGACTGCAACAATGTGAGAACACCCTCGGGCGTCTCTTCTGCTTCACGGAATCCAACCAGATCGGCAAGCTCCTCACGGCGCGCGTCAATCGAACGCATGTCTCCGCGAAGGTTATTCATCAGGATTTCAGGCGAGTCAGGCGTGCGCGACATCATCCGAGCCATGTCGGCGTCTTCGCCCTCTTCCCTGTCGTCGTCAGAGATTTCACTCATCAGCTCGTCGATCTCGTCCATAAAGCCGGACATAATGCCGACATTCTCAACTTGATCTTCGTCGACCATCTGTAGCTTATCTTTTTGCATTTTTCCCACCTTAGAATACTTTAGCCGCGCCTGCGGCCGTGGTCAACGCTCCAACGCCCAAGCCTACCGCTGTCTGTAGCGGGCTTGCACTAGGTGCTGTCTGCGAGGTAAGTGCCATTGACGTGGTTGGAGCGCCACGGTAAATGTCTGAAACAAAACCAAGCTGCTGATAAGGAGCCATCGACTCCTGCATCTGGGTTGATCGAATCGCGTCGATCTGGCCCTGCTCGACTTGACGCTCGAGACCACCAAGACCCATCAACAGGCCGGTGTCTGCTGCACCGAGTTGCTGTGTAGCCTGACCTAGTGCGCCGTATTGGGTGCCAAGGGAACCCATCTGGCCACCAAGGCTACCTAATGTGCCTGCCTTGTTGATGTCAACGCCTGCCTGCTGTGCAGTCAACCCGCCGATGCCCTGACCGAGATTACCGAATTGCATGCCCGCCTGACCTAGCGCCTGACCACCGGCTAACTGGCGCTGTTGTTGCTGCTCAAAGTTGCCCATAGCAGCGGCTTGAGCCTGTTGGTAGTTGTTCGCGTAGTCCTGCATGATTCGCTGCTGCATCAGGTTTTGAACACCGCGCTCAGTTTCAGCACGCTGAACACCTTCTCGAGTACCCCCAAAAGCACCGGAACCAACTGCTTGAGCGGCTTGGCCCGTTTGAGCAATATCAGCCTGACGGCGCATCTCACCAAGAGCGTTTTGTGTCACCTGCTCTTGGTACGGGTTCATGTATTGAGTTACAGGGCTAGTATATAGCGACTGCTCCTCTGTTTTATATTGGCCCCGTAACGCCTGGGCTTCGGGGGAATAAGGGTCCATCCCGCTCAATTGTTGAGTAATACTATTTAACCGTTGAACCGTAGGATCAGCCTGCTGTTCTTGTAAACTACTGAATTGTTTTCTTTGGCGAGTAGGATCATACGCCTGAGCAGAACCTAAGATACCGCCGATACCTTGACCGATAACAGGGACTGCGCGACCCATCATATCTTGAGCGGCTTGGTACTGGCTTGCGGTGTCTATTGCACCCGCCGCTAACGCTCCGCGCTGCGTGAGGTCCATGCCTTGAGTGACGCCTTGGGAGGCTGCTTGGATGTAAGGCTCAAACGACCCTACACCTTGCTTGGCAAAGTCAATTCCCTGTAGCTCAGTACCAGAAAGACCTGCGGCCTCAACGGCGGGCAGGGACATTGGCTGATTGTAGAGGTTCTGGGCTTCTTGAAGCAGGCCGAGTTTATAGGCCTCAACTTCTGGGGCCTCACGCACATATTGAGTGCTGTAAGTCATATCAACCATTGGCGCGGCCCTCTAGGTTCTTCATAAGTGCATACATTTTCTTGGCTCCCTTGCGCCGTGATCCGTTGCCCATGTTGCGTACTGCCTTGGCGGTGAATACAAACTCGCCGTCGCTGAGCATTGCGGGGATGTCGTCGGATGTACCAGTGCCCGGCCCGTTTATGGGACCATTCTTGCGCGGGAAGTCAGTCGTGCTGCCTCCCGTTGCGGCACCGTAGGGGCGGTACGTTTGATACGGCGCAGTTTGCGACATGGTATTCACACCGCCAAAGCTCAGGCCGTAACGCTCAGGGTACTGCTCGAGCAGTCGTTGGCCGTGCGCATTCATAAAGTCTTCATAGCCGGGCGGCAGTTGTGGCTGCTCAGGGCTAAACGCTCCGGATAATCCGGCGATGCCCATGCCTGCAGCGGCTAGAGGCATTAGGTTAGAGATTGTATTAGTTGCGTTTGCTTGTATAGCTAAATCGTTAATGGTCTTAGATGCAGTGTTATTTGCTAATTTTGTTTTAAGTAACTCTACATCCCCGCCATAAAATGTATCGGCTATACTCTGCATTTTATTTGCTTTGCTTGCCGCCTGACGGGCGGTCGGGGAAAAGGCGTCTTTTATACTTCCTACCCTTTCGCCCAAGGTCGCATCGGGTCCGAAAGCGTCGCCTATGTTTTCAAAGAAGCCCGGCGCTGCAGTTTGACTGCCTGTAGCTACTGCAGGTGAACCGCTGACAGCGTTAGTGTACATGTCTGCTGTAACCCCTGCGTTTTGAGGTAAAGAGGCCACCCCGCTTTGAACTGGAGCACGAGGTGCGGCAAGACTGGTGGGCGCTCGAGCAACAGGCGCTCCGGAGGCAGCAAAGGGGTCGCCCGGCCGTATAGGAGGTGCTGCGGGGATAGGCGGTACGACAGGCTGAGTTGCAACAGGCATTCCTGTAGGACTGGCAGCGAAGGGGTCCATTGGCATAGGGGCGCCAGTCGCCGCTGCATCAACGGTTTTTGCCGCTGCAGCACTAAGGTCCACAGAACCTGCTGTGTTATCTACAACAGGCACGGAAGTAGTCACCGGAGCACCCGTAGGCGCCGCAGTAGACTTAAAGGCGCTTGCTCCTTGGGTCACGCCACTTACTGCACCGGCAGTTACCGCGCCAA
>Ga0208413_1002263_pt1 | contig 11206 bp, 8 predicted proteins | sample AntAceMetag02UKD_FD_184761 | JGI IMG/M metagenome (GOLD analysis project Ga0208413, IMG submission 184761) | Saline lake microbial communities from Ace Lake, Antarctica - Antarctic Ace Lake Metagenome 02UKD (SPAdes) (version 2) | ecosystem: Environmental > Aquatic > Non-marine Saline and Alkaline... | reverse complement strand
CGTCGGGATAGTTCATCGTTAATCTCCTAATTTGACTTGGACTTTTCAGCATTGCCGATCTGTTGGATTGCCTTGCTTAGCTCATGATGGTCGCGGCCTACTTTGCGGCTCCCTGTGATTCAAAAACCTTATAGATAAGCTTTTAGCCACTGATGTTCTGGGCAAAGATTTAGTCATTAACTTTTAGACTCAATGGCGCCGGAGTGAAAACGAACTCACCATCTGTGGTCATGTAAGCCACAAAAAGACTCAAATCAATTCCCGGTGATAGCAGTCCTTCAAATAGCGTGAACTCGAAGCTTTGGCTTAGCCTTACGTCATCAACAAAAGGCACCAGGTCAGCAATGTTTCCATTGAACGGAATTAGCACACCGGTTCCGCTCAAAATCAGTAGCTGTGAGTTCAATGACAAGACTAAGAAGATATCAAAGGTCTTATCCAGCTGCGCCTCTTCCGGAGTGATTGAAACGCTGATCTTCAAAGAGTCTGTGGTCTGAGCCTCAGCAGAGTAACCGCACTCACTGTTCTTGGTCATAGACAGAGCAAACCTCGCTGAGGAGTCGCCTGAGACGCTCCTGATGCCCATTACCTCAGACTTTGAAGACTCAGTAATAGTCTTGCCAAGAATTGACTCAATAGCTGTCAGCTCAGCTTCATCGTAAGTCAGTCCATACTTGTTTTTCACATCGACCCAATTGCGAACATACTCGCAATGATAGGCGGTGTTAGTAGGTAGCCATGCCGCAGGGTCTCTTGAACCTTTCGAACGATTGGCACTTAGATCTACAGCTATAAGGGCATGAGCCGTTGCCAGATCATTGGCGTACTCACGCTTACGGTCGGTTGACCACAAGGCGGCTCCACTGTCATGTGCTTCCTTGAGAGGTACTAAGTGATCGACATCTAAATCACTCGGGTTTGTAAATGACGTCCCTGTATAAGAATCATTCCAGAGACCTGAGAGCACGTCACAACCATCTGAGCTAAGCGTCGGCGAAATGGCTGACTCAATCATCAAGACTTCATCGCGGGTGTCTATGCAATCACTGTCTCTATCAAGCCAATTGGTTAAATAATCAGATCGGTTATAGTCAGGGAAGCCGCTTGAGGGTGCTCCTACCGTGATCGAAACTGAAGCGACAGAGCTTGCACCATTATTGTCAGTTACTCTCAGCGAAACCTGATTGATCCCGTCAGCCAAAGTAAGCTCAACGTCAACTCCGATTCCCGCAATTGTTGCGTTGACAAGCCACTCATAAGAGACAATTTGCCCATCACTATCAGAGGCACTGCCAGAGAGGCTCACAAGCTCGCCAGCAGCGTTGTTTGTATCCCCTATAGATCTGTCGCCATCAATGATAGCGACCAGTGGTTGACTGTTAGGTGACGGTACGTTGACAGTAATTGAAACACTGGTTGACGAAGCGTCACCATCATTGTCTGTAGCTTTGAAAGTAACGGTGGTAGCACCATCAGAAAGAGACAAACTTACGGATGTGCCGGTTGCAACGACTAAGCCATTGATGAGCCACTGTGTACTAGCAATCGTTCCATCGGAATCTGAGGCTGACGCGGAAACTAGAACTTGCTCGCCAGATAGCCCATTCGAATCAGCAATAGTGACGTTGCCGTTACTTATAGAAACAGTTGGAGCTTTGTTGGTGCTGAGAGCATCAAGCGCTGCTTGAGCTGCTTCTTGTGAAGAAAAGGACTGACCGTCTAGTGCCCCTGAGTGGCAGTGATGAGTGCCTGTGCTCGTTTGGTTGTGGCATCCAAGAGAGTTTAGACCTCCCCCGTGCGAAAAGACTAATTACGGAACCAAGATCGCCAGTATTGAGATGTATTTAGTCAAGTGCCTTCCACCATTTCTTTAAGTTATATAAGATGGTATTACAATTTTCGTGGGTTGACTAATGGCTGACTGCAGGATGACATCTTCTCGAGGCAGGTCAATGGTCGAGCTAAGATAATGCTAGTTGCGCTGGTTTTGAGTTTCACTCCTATATATACCCGTGTGATCAAATTACCAGTTCCTTGTTATAACAACGCCACATAGCAGAAAGTAAGCATGAATCTAATATCAAGAAACCTTGTCCGGAGTAACTCCCCTCATGTACAAAATAGATAAAAGCAGCAACCGAATATCTCGACTAGAGGTAAAGCGATTTACAGATTTGGGTTTTAGCGAGCGTAACCATTTGCAAGAGTGGTTGGCTAACGAGCCTAATGCGTTAGGTGAAGAGTTACTGATTATTCAAAAGGAGTTTGATGGATTTGACGACACCCGCGAACGATTGGACCTTCTTGCTCTTGATAAGGATGGCAACTTAGTTGTAATTGAAAATAAGCTAGATGACACGGGCAGAGATGTTGTTTGGCAAGCCTTAAAGTATGCGTCCTATTGCTCGAACCTAACAAGACCACAAATAGTCGGAATTTATCAGGAATATCTGATTCGCTACTGTGGCGGCGGAGATGCTAAAGGGATGATCTGTGAGTTTTTGGAGCTGCCTGAAATAGAAGAAGCTGTTTTAAATAGCGGGAACCGCCAGCGCATCATGTTCGTCGCGGCGAATTTTAGAAAGGAAGTTACTAGTACAGCTTTGTGGCTGCTCAGCAACGGCATACAACTTCAATGTTTCAAAGTAACGCCGTTTTCCATGGGTAGCGATTTATTTCTGAATGTCGATCAAATCATACCCACACCAGAAGTCAAAGAGCTAATGATTGGCATGACCGCAAAAGAAGCAGATGAAAAGAATACCGAGGTTGAAATGAAAAGCAGGCACAAACTTCGACTTGCCTTCTGGGATATAGCGCTAGAAGCGATGAGAGATAGCGCGTGCGATGTATTCAACAACATAAGCCCTTCGAAAGGTCATTGGCTGAATGCAGGGTCTGGTTTACGGGCATGTTCTTACACGCTCATTTTCTCTAACAAAGAGGCTAGAGTAGAGTTCAACATGAGTCGAAGCGTGGCAGAAGAGAATAAATTCATATTTGATTATTTGCTAAAACGCAAAGCTGAAATTGAGCAAAATTTTAGCGAGGAGCTTGAATGGTTTCGACTAGACAGCAGAAAGGCATCAGGCATCATATTTAGAAAGAAGTTTGATGGTTATGATAATAGTCAGTGGTCAGAAATTATCCAGTGGATGGTAAAGAATATGACCAGTCTCGAGACTGCCTTTAAAGACCAGCTGACCGATGTAGCTATTGAACTCAAATCACATAGGAAAAGCCATAACTAATCCACTCACCAAGCCCTAGTTAAATAATCGAGGATGCCTCATGCCACGTCCAAGCATACCTAACAGAAAATCAAGAGACGCCAAACCATGAAATTCACATTCGTTTTTGCATCGATGGCTATAGCCTCAAATTCATTCGCCGCCAGCTATAAGCCAATAGAGCTAGATCCTAAGTATGACCATACGAAGTACTCACCGATATGCAGCGGCTATGAAAAAGGATTTCGTGCTTAAACGTCTTGCTTCGATACAAAGGCTGACGATGGTGAAGCGTGAAGAATCCCTGACTTCGCCTCTTACAACACGAAAGCCTATAAAGGCACATTACCCAGCGGTCCCGCTAGACCTAGCCCATGGATAACAGAGGAAGACTTGCAGGCCAGTGACGAAGTCTCAACGGATGCAGCGTACGCGTACTCTAGAGCGTTCAGGCGCGACAATCCGAACTGGTATGTGCAAGGTGTCTCGCAATGAAGCAACACGCGTGGCGCTTGGGTGAGAACGCTGACTGGAATACGCACGCGACGCTTAACGCAGTGCCACAGAAGCAACAGTTCAATGCTGGAATCTGGCTAGATCTGGAATACCGGTCTGCTGAATTGGCGGGTGCTCTTGGAGAGGTTGGGATAATCGCGGGGCCAGTGTTCTATGCCGGTGAGCCAACACTTGGATTGGTGAAGAAAGTAAGGGAGAGGCATCGATAGCGGCCCCAGATGCTTTGTTTAAAATCATAGTCACGCCTATCGGTGTGCTGGCGTACCTGTACCCTCAAGACCACATTGATTTTGGGGAGGAGAATCACAAGCAATTCCAAACCACAGTGGGGTACACTGAACAGCCTACAGGTTATGAGTTCAAGCTATAAACGGTATTGAGCGGCTATTTGAGCTTTAGCCTAGGCATGTTGGTATTAATGAGGCAAACATGATCACCTCTGACTTCCCTGCGGCAATGACCACCCGAGAACTACTTGACGGTGAAGAGCTTCATGATTCTCAAGAAGAGTCGCGTAAACTAGCTATGACAGTTGGGCTTACCAAAAGTAGCGATGATTTAGCGAAGGCTTGGGCGACAAACCCAGAGCTATTTATGATCGCACTTACAGGGGCTATCGCTGCCTATAGGCAAAACGAACTTGTTGAAGAGTTATTGCGTGGCACTGTTGCGAGACTAGCCAGTGTTGTTGATGATGTTGAGCCAGAGTTACTTGAGGCAATTATTTCTATTGCGGGCGCAGAGCAGCACGAGTCACAAAATTAAGTACAAGTAAGCTGCTTAAATGCTAAATAACTATTCGCTCTAACTAGCGCTGCAACTGAGTGCAAACGGTTATCCTAGCGAAAATGCAATTTACAGATTTGTCGAAGTCAGCGAGCCATAACAGTAGCGTGTTATATAAACATGCCTATGACGATCGACTGTTCTCGTCTGCAACCTACTAGACTCAGTGTCTCCGGCCTAAATTCAGAAATTTTGGATGTTAAAAAATGGTATAGGCAAGACTAATCAACCTACAGACTTAAAATAATTTGCATAAGAACAGTGCTCGGGCAGCCAACGTACCGAAAGCAAAAACCCCTATTCAAAAGTCACTAGCTAGTCGAGCGGGTTGCTAGTTTGAAGATCGAAACCCAGTACCCATGAAGCTCTGCCCTCGTGCCTAATATGGGCAGCGACATAAACCTGCTTGCCGCTGCTTAAGGTTGTAAGCATGTCGGAGACAATATCGGGCGCGAGCCATAGAGCGGCCCACCAACCTCTCTCTCCTCGCTTTTTGTTCAAAGCGGCCAGGCCGCTGGGAATGTCGTAGATCGGAATTTCGACTCCCTTAAGTTTTCGGTACTTCTTTAACCCTTCTTCATCTTCCACGTGATAATCGGCAAGAGTTAAATCCAAGTCTTTAACAGTGTTTCTGTCACCATAAATGTAAAGGCTATAGGTGTCGGTCAATGGTTCATCAGGATCAACATTATGCGCCGTGATATCCAAGACTGTGTGCTGTTCGTAGATTTTCGTATCCTGATAGCTCCGTCGATTTTCCCGAGCCTTAGGATTGATGGCAACGCCGGTCCTGACGCTGTAATCGGATACTGCCAATGAAAGGAATGAATACTCGGTTTGTTTATTACTTCGCGCTACCATAGATTTTCTCCGCTTCATTGTAATATTCAAATCTGGGAAACAGCGCGTAGGGAAAGCTAATGTATGCCGTAATCACTGAAAATTCCAGATCCCGCCGGTGCGATGACACTGGCCTGCTGTATCACTCCCCTAGTAGATATGAGCTATATCTCAGCCTAGCTCGCCTGCTCAATAGGGCGCGTCAGATCAATCAAGAACAGGGACAACGGCCTGTCTGTTGACAGGGTGTTAGAAATTCTAAATGGCTACGTGCAAACTCTGTCACCGCGATAAAAAACTATGTAACTCTCATATAGTTCCTGAATTCCTATTCAAGGAATTGTACGACAAAGATCGAAAATTAATGGCGATAAGCGGCACGGGGAATAAAGGCTGGAAGCCCTTACAGAAAGGGTTGCGCGAGAAGTTGCTTTGCGGAGATTGTGAGCAATTGCTAAACGAAAAGTATGAAAAGCCTTTTATGCAGCAGTGGTATAAGGACTGCCCATTGCCAGATCGAATTGACATTGACAGTTTTTTCCACGGCCAATATGACTATTCTGTGTTCAAGCTATTTCATCTAAGTGTGCTTTTCAGGGAATCAGTTAGTTCGTTGCCCACGTTCAATCAAGTTCAGCTCGGAGTTCATGAAGATAGATTGCGGCAGATGATATTGAACGAAGACCCGGGCGGTATAAAAGACTATCCAATCGCCGGTTATGCTGTCCTTAACAACAGCGGCGATATTGAAAAGAGACTTATCGGCAGCCCTATTGCAGGCCGCTATGAAGGCCACATATTCTACGGTCAAATTTATGGCGGTGCTTTGTGGTGGATTTCGGTCTCTTCCCATATTAACAAATCTTTTATGCAGGCTGGAATACAGGGGTCTGGCGAATTAGTATTAGCACCGATACCCTGGAACGAAATCCCACTAATGCAAGAAGCAAGCTACATGCTCAATAGAGCGAGCCTCTAAGAGCCAACCCTTACGCCGGCTCGCGCGACCTGTAGCTCTGCTGGCTGCACGACTTGTCCAGTAACAAGAATGTAATATGAATTGATTTATGGGGGCGCGAAATGATAAATCTTTATGACTACGGCAGGTGACCTTCAGTCTATTTGAGACGCAGCATTACGTGCCGTTGGTTAGCGAGGGCCGTTATGACCGGCCAGATTCCAGAGCCATCATTCTGGTTGACAGGTGATTAACATCTAGGTGCGTGTACCGAGCCAACATAGATACAGTCTGGTGGCCGCTGATCGTCGCGACCTCCATCTGATTCAGACCTAGTTCAAACAGCCTTGAAATTCCCTCATGACGCAAATCATGAAGCCTGAGATCACAAATCCTAGCTTTCTTACAGGTCTTGCCGAATCGTTGAGAGACAGCGGTTGCTGAGATACTGAAGACGTGTTCTTCGGTGCGAGAGATAGACTGAAGAGTGATGAGTGCTTTCTGAGACAGTGGGATGACTCTTGAGATTCCGTTCTTAGTCTTTGGGATAGAAAGTGTACTATTCTCCCAATCAATATCATCCCAGCGCATAGCAATCAACTCGGATCGACGCATTGCACTTTCTATCGCTAGTAGTATGTATTTTTGGAGAACCGCATCGCTCGCGCACATAGACAAGAGCCTCTGTTCTTCACCGTCAGCTAATCGACGTACACGCCCTCTAGGCATCTTCGGTAGTCGTATAGCTGGAATGCCTTGAGGGAAGGGGATCGCCCACTCTGTGTTTGCAAGACGCAAAATTCGACGCAACAAACTCAGCTCGTGTATCACCGTTGCGGGATTCGCAACCTCGAGACGCTGGTCGCGGTATTCAGACAAGTGAAGCACACAGAGCCTGCTCAAGCTAAACGCTCCCAGAGAGCGCCTGAGCCGCTTGCAGCGTGATTTTAGCGAAGCGTCTGCCTTATTACGCTTGTTAAGTAGGACAAGGTAGCGATCTATGACATCGGAGACCAATGTACGCTCGGCTTCTCGAGGATCAACATAACTCCCAAGTGTGATTCGAGACTCTGTTACGCGTGACCATGCAAGAGCGTCAGCCTTTTTAGTGAACGACTTAGCGATGGGCTTCACCCCCTTCAGTCGAACCTGTGCTTGCCACTTGTCCCGTTGCTTTCTGACTGTTGCCATACCAATGCTCCCTCTATAAGTCTTAGGAACATCTTAGGATGCCAGAGATACGATGTCGGGTGTTTTACGCACAAAAATTCAGCGGGAGTGTGACCACAGTGTGATCAAATCACATGATGTCGCGGGAAACGATCTACAAATTCACGGTAGTGTTTGAATCCGTGGGCATTTTTTTGCAAGCACTAAACCAGTGAATTGGCTTAACAAACCAATTCATCACCAAATACGGACTCTTCATAGTAGGCAGGGGTTGAGTGTTCTATGACATTGCCCCAAACATCTTCTTCAAATAGGCGGCACCGCCATCCTCCATGAAAAGGACATTCCGCTCTTCCAGCTCTGATTTCTTGACCGTCACATTCAGCAAGTCAGCAAACGCAGTGACGGAGACAATGAACGCATTCAACGTGAGTTTGGGGTCAGCCAGCTTCACTTCCAGTGTTTTTACTTCCTTGTACAGACCTAGCTTCGGATCATTCAGGTTCATCTGTCGAATGCCTTTCGGGTCGATGAAGCTGAGCCATTGCTCGCCCGTGTCGTCATCAACCAACCAGAGTAAAAAGTCCGGGTAAAAGTTGCCCGCCAACGCAAAGCCTAAGCCCTTGCCTTTGGTGTCTGCATTTCTTAGAAGGTAGAGGCTGCGCTTGCCAATAACATCGCGCCCCAGCGAAGACTGGTAGAACTCCTCTAGGTCACGCACGAACTGAATTTCAGATGGCGCATCGAAAGCCAATGGCCGCATTTTCAGTGGCACTGCGCCTTCCATTGCAAAAAGCGGGTAGTACAAATGGCTGCCAAAACAGATGGCAACCATTTGCCCGGCGTTCCATTGGCTCGCTTCGCCCATCTTGCCATCACTGACCAGCACCTGAAGAGCCTTGATCTTTTGCTCATAGACCTCGCCATCCTCGGTGTTATCAATTTCAAAGTGATACACCTTGAGCAACGTTTCGTCGTCTGCCTTGACAGTCCCGATGTCGTAAAACTGCCCCTCATAGGCATTCTTCAGCGACTTGTAAAAACGGTCTGTGTAGTCTTGCAATAGACGAACCAGAATATCTTCCTGCTCGCGAATGTCGGCTATGTTACGGATTGCAAGTTCTGCTTGCGGGATGTACAGGGTGTACCAGTCATCGCGATTCAAGCAAAAATCCACTAAGCGGCTGCGGTCAAGACGCAGATTACTCCAGCTTCGCAGCTGCTTGAAATCCTGCACAGTCAAGTAGATGCGGTCAAAATCAAACAGCGCCATGGTGCTACTGGCAATCTTGCCCTTGTGTCGAATATTGCCATCAACACCAACACTGATCTTGTCCTGCGTTGCCATTGCCTCAATCTTTGGATACAGGTCTAGATCAATATGCGCCACCTTGATCTTACCTACAAATTCAGCAGGTGTTTCGTACAACAGTGGAAAGTGGATGCGCTTGAACCCATTGATCTGATTGTCCTTATAGCCATCCTTCAGTGCCAACATCTTGAGCTTGGTCTTTGGCAAGTTGGGCCTTGTTTCAAAATCCAATTCGATAATTTCGTCCGACGGGGTGACCCCTTCTTCTTTCAAGTACGCCTTGAACGTCGCCATATAACCAGCGTTCACCCCGAAGATATTGAGCGTTTCCAACCGTTCCAAGTGCGCACCACGAGGCCGCTGAGCGGGGGTACTTCGCTTCAGCGAAAAATCACGTCCTTTCAGCCGCACACCGCGACCAAACAACTGAATGATTTGCGAGCCTTCACCCTTGCCCATGTTAAGCAAGCCCATGGTGGACACCCGCCAGCTACTCCAGCCTTCAGTGAACTTGCGGCTACCAATCAGCACATGCAACTGACTGCCCTTGCTGTTCAGCGTGCTAAACATCGAGCCGCCAAAGTCATCTGCTTCAGTGTCAAACAATGCGAGGTGTTCAGGCTTTTCTGCCTCTTTAAAAAAACCAGCGTCATCACCAATATTGATGAGTCCAAAGGGTTCAGACTCACCAACGCGAAGGACCAGTTCGCCCTTGCTACTCTTGAGATTGACTACCTTCAGACGCTGCTTAGAGTCGGCATTAAATAGCTTGTTCAATATGTCGCTGTACAGGTCATCCACGCTGAACGCCATCAGTGGGGTAAATCGGTCATGGAAGATGTTGCGACCTTTGGCATCGAGCAGCCTTGGTGTATTTGCCAACAAGTCTTTCAACCACAGCTTGGTCTTTGCCTCTTCATTAAGGAAGCCAGCCAAGAATCTGAGCACATTCAGAATGTCCGAATCTTCCCCCGCAACCGTATTGCCGACAAAAACCCATAGAGGCTTTTCAATGTTGAAGTCGGCTAACTTGTCCCGGTTAGCCGTCCAAAGGTATTGCTGTTGATAGAAGCTCAACAGGCATGCCGTGAAATATTGCCGTGCTATGTCGTCTTGCGTGTAATCCTCATCTTTCAAATTGAGAATCAGCGATTCCTTGCCGTAGCCGTCCTCGTAGAAGAACTTGTACGAGTAGTCAAACAGAATGCTTTTGGCATAAATCTCGCGGATCGCCATCGTTCTAGCACGGCGTTTATCGTCACTAGTCAGCGCCAATTTAAGCTTCTGCGCGTCATCGAGTTTTCGTAGGTTGGTGGTTTCATAAAGAATCTTTGCCTTCTTTTTAACCAACTCACCTTCGGCTTTGACGACTGTCATGCCCTTTGCCACAGCCTGCCCAAATGTGGCGCTGTACTCAAACGCAAAGCCGCCACGCACCAGTGTTTCACGGCGTGACATCCATGCGCCTGCAGCCGTGCCAGTGCCGCGATGGCCTTCATCGACCAGCACGAGGTTGTTACCCTCAAACGCTTCAACAGCAACGGTCTTGTCACCCATCTCGTCGCCCAGCTTGTTAATGTCAATGATCTCAACCGTGCCTTTGAAGACGCTGCTGCGATTCTTGTCAAAAAGTTTTGTGAAGCCAAAACCCGACAGGTTCAGTTCGGCCAAATGTTGTCGAGACAATCCCTCGCTGGGCGTCAGCAGAATAATTTTGTCGGGGTAGATGTCGCGCTTGCCGCGTTGAAAGTAGTGCAGGTACTGGAGAATGTTCACATGCAACAGGAGCGTCTTGCCGCTGCCCGTCGCATTCCAGAAAGCGACCTTGTTCAGCTCGTCGGCAGCAAATGGCTGGAACGGTTCAGCATCTTTTGGAGCGTTGTAGGTCTTGAGTTGCTCGTTCAGGCCATCCAAAAGCTGTTGCGGCTTGTTGAAGTACCAGTCCAGATAAATCTCCGTGAACAGCAGGGAGAGATACTGGAAGTACTTCATGTTCAGTACCGTACCCTCCAGCTTGTTCCGCTGTTCTGTGATGGCATTCCAATGCTGGACGACGTTCAGGTCGTAGCGGCGTAGGTCATGCTCACTGAACCTGTCCACTTCAAACAAATTTTGGGTTAGCTCATGGAAGAAGCCAGTTTGTCCGTCTTCTTCAATGCCCTCGTGACGGTCTTCCCCCAGCCGGTTTTTCAGAGCTTGCAGACTGCCACCCTTGAAAAAATCCAACATCCAGTGATTGAGGACTAGCTGTTTATGGAAGCTGCTCATCGCTTACGCCTCCACGCTGAACATGCGGCTCAAGAACTCAGGCTCGATCTGGCGGATTTTTAGCGTCTTGGTGATACCGCCTTCCGCTTCGGTGCTGGTGAACACGGCTGGGATGTTGTGGTCGCC
>Ga0208413_1002260_pt1 | contig 11215 bp, 11 predicted proteins | sample AntAceMetag02UKD_FD_184761 | JGI IMG/M metagenome (GOLD analysis project Ga0208413, IMG submission 184761) | Saline lake microbial communities from Ace Lake, Antarctica - Antarctic Ace Lake Metagenome 02UKD (SPAdes) (version 2) | ecosystem: Environmental > Aquatic > Non-marine Saline and... | reverse complement strand
TTTGACATCCATATCAGTGGCCCGCTTGCTGGTAAGAAAGATTCTAAAGACAGGTATGCAAGCAGCGGCGAAGCTGCCGATATGGAAGAGGTGGTATTAAAAGAATTTGAACTTTTGGTTGCCGGCTTAGCCCATTTTGATGTTTTAGCGGCAAGACGTTCGTTGCGTTTTTTGCCAGCGGATTTACGCTGGAATTGGGTAGGCTGCGCTACTGCAGATTTGCTTATCGAATTTAAATTGCCGCGAGGAACTTATGCTACAAGTTTGTTGAGAGAAATTTGTCTCACCAGCTAGTCTAAAAAAGCACTCGAGGTTTGTGCAATAGCGGCTGTTTAAGTGAAATAGCACGGTTGAAGTTAGGAACATGAAAATCAATATCAATATCATGAAAATCAGGGTCATAGCCTGTTGTAAAGAAGGGTTGTTTTGAATACTAAATTAAATTTGAGTGGCATAGGAATGACCTCCCAGCGAACACGTGAGCGTTTGCTGGGTAGGTTGATGGATCAGGGTATCAATAGTATGGAAGTACTAGATGTTATTCGATCAACCCCCCGTCATATCTTTTTAGACGAAGCGTTGTCTCACCGAGCTTATGAGGACGTGGCATTACCTATTGGTTTCAATCAGACGATTTCTCAGCCCTATGTGGTTGCCCGAATGACCGAGGCGATATTGACCACTGGACCGATGAACCGCGTTTTAGAGATTGGAACAGGCTGCGGTTATCAGACGTCTGTTCTTGCTCAGCTTAGCAAGTCAGTTTTTTCGGTGGAGCGAATCAAGCCTCTGCAAGAAAAGGCGAGGAAAAACTTACGCCTGATTGGTCTGCGAAACATTGAATTCAAACACGATGACGGTACGCAGGGCTGGGCAGAGCACGGCCTTTATGACGCTATCATAGCAACAGCGGCCCCGCAGAGTATTCCGCGAGAATTGCTCCAGCAGCTGGCCGACGGTGGAAGATTGGTTATTCCGGTGGGTGGTGAGTATGACCAAGAACTTACTTTGGTGACTCGCAAAGGTAATGAGTTTTCATATCAAGTATTAGATGTAGTACGTTTTGTTCCCCTACTGCAGGGTCAACTTCAACACTAAGAGCAAACTTATCCGGCGTTGTATGGCAAGATTTCTATAAAGGTAAGTTTTGCCAACAAGCCAAGAGCGCTCAAGATTTCATGCAAAGGATAATCAATGCCGGGTGTTGACGGTAAAATAGAGAGTAAGCAGCGTTTTTTGCCGTCCTTGCTATTGTTTTTCAAAGGCATAGCAATGGGAGTGGGTGATTCCATCCCTGGCGTATCAGGAGGCACTATAGCGGTGATTACTAATATCTATGAGGAGCTAATTCGGTCGCTCAGTAAAATAGATATCACGGCTCTAACATTATTTTTTCATGGCTCATTCAGTAAATGCTGGCTGCATATAAACGGTAAATTTCTATTCACTTTGGCCCTTGGGGTTTTTGCTGGATTGCTGGTGTCTGCGAACTCAATTCTTTATTTGCTAGAAAATAGATTCGAAGTGTTAATGGCGTTTTTTATAGGGCTAGTATTTTCCTCAGTCTGGTTTTTAAAATCGGAGGTGGATTGGCGAGCATGGGAAAATGGTTTGGCAGCATTGCTAGGCTTACTTGTTGCAATTGCAGTTTCAATGATTCCACCACAGCTGGCAGATATCAATTATCTTACTATTTTTTTTAGTGGCATGGTCGCAATCTGTGCGATGATTTTACCTGGTTTGTCGGGTGCCTTTATTTTACTGATACTGGGTGTTTATGAATTTATACTGTCTGCACTTACAAGCGTTCAGTTGGATTTTATTTTAGTTTTTGTCGCTGGCTGCACTATCGGGCTGCTTAGTTTTACTCATTTACTGGCGTGGTTGCTCAAAAAATATCACGCTCTAGCGTATAGCGTTATCTGCGGTATGCTTTTGGGGTCGATCAATTCACTGTGGCCTTGGCAAAAACTTAATGCTACCTATACCGGTAGTGCAGATGAACTTCAGCCGCTAACAAGCCAAAACTTATCACCCTTTAGTTATAGTGAGTTAACTGGAAATGAACCTTATTTCTGGGCCGCATTGGCTAGTCTGTTTGCCGGCCTTTTAGTCGTCGTGATATTACACAAGGGTTTTGAGTCCCAATCGGGGGATCATTGATGTCGCTGTTAATCAAGAAATTTAAACGTTGTATCTTGGGCTTAGCCTTTTTAGCCGCTTTGGTTTTACTGGTGAGCTGTGGTGGAAAATATCAAGCCCCAGTTAGAGACCAAGGCGAGCAACAGGTAAACCGGGCTCCGATCATTGCTCAAAGTAGCGGCAATGAAACGGGTGGTCGAGTGATTGAACGCGGCAGGGCGAGCACAGCGGGTGTTTCATCAAGCTCGATGTCTTCCTCAAACCCCTCCCGGCCGCAAACATCGCGCTCAGTGTCTTCCTCCTCAGTGGCAGCGTCGCCAACTTCAGCCCCTAGTACAACACGGCGAGCGCCAGCGGTGCGCAGAACTGCTGGCGCTAGTAGTCATACGGTGCGGGCAGGCGAGACTCTCTATTCAATAGCATTCCAATATGATTTAGACTTCAGGTCTTTAGCATTGGCGAATAAATTGCGGGCGCCCTATACAATTTTTGTCGAACAACAACTAAGCCTAGTTGTGACGAACATAAGTGGCGGTAGCCGACAAAGGACTATTAACTCATCGGTTGGAACAGCCGTGAGTGACAATTCGGTCGCCCAATCCCAAGGAGGCTCGCCCCGCACTGGTGGTGTCTTAAGGCAGCCGATTCAAGCAAGTAATTCCACTCCCTCATGGGCTTGGCCCCACACAGGAGGAATTCTGCGTAATTTCCGTGAGGCCGGCAACAAAGGCCTAGATATTGCTGGCCAACTCGGAGATTCTGTTTTGGCTGCTAGTGCGGGTGATGTTGTCTATTCAGGTAGAGGCGTTCAGGGCAGCGGCAACCTCATTATAATTCGTCACAATGATCGGTATCTGAGTGCCTATGCTCACAATAGCGCAATGCTAGTTGGAGAGGGTTCAAGGGTTGCAGCTGGCGATAAAATTGCTGAGGTGGGCCTGAATTCTGCAGGGGTAGCCATGCTTCATTTCGAGATACGATTAGAGGGCAATTCAGTAGACCCCAGTGGGTTGCTGCCTAACCGGCGCTAGGCTCGTTGCTCTTTTTCTTTCAAGCCGGTTTTTAATAGAACAAAATCTTCTTAAATATTGCAGATCTGCTTGATCGTACGGTAGCCAGCGTTAAAAAAACGTTAACGCCAAATGAGTGAATTTCTTCTGCAGATATGCAAATGACAGTGGAGTTGGAAACGTCTATTTTGGAAACGGTGCCAGACACTTCCCAATCTGATCCCTGCGAGATGTTGCAAGAAAGCGATCTGCTGGCGGGCATTGAGGATTGGTTAGATGAGCTTTCAACTAAGCATAAAAAGGTCCTTACCAGACGCTTTCGTGTTGGAGGGCACAGCATTGGGGCTTAGGAAGATGTAGGCAAGAAATAGGATTGACGCGGGAAAAGACGCGCTAAATTCAAGTTGAGGGGTTAGCTAGAATGCGCCAACTGATAGAAGTCCAAGCACTGTCGGTGGAAAATGTGTTGGGGTAAAGCTCTTCTATTCACGCGGCCAGCATTAATGAAGGCCGCGTTGGCTGTAGAGCTAGCGCTCTAAGTGTTTGAGTTTCTCAGGTTTATCGGTCCACTCTTCGTAGCCCGGCATCGGATCTTTTTTCTCAGTAATATTTGGCCATTTTTCCGCCAAATCAGCATTAATCTGAAGAAAGTCTTGCTGATCTTCAGGAAGCTCGTCTTCTGCAAAGATGGCGTCAACTGGGCATTCCGGCTCACACAGCGCGCAATCAATACACTCATCAGGGTGAATAACTAAAAAGTTAGGGCCTTCGTAAAAACAGTCCACAGGACATACTTCTACGCAGTCTGTGTGTTTACACAGAATACAATTGTCACCAACAACGAAAGTCATGCAGTTTATCCTCAGTACCACCTCTTAGGGGCACGTATTCTAGCAGCTTTTTTGATCCGAATTCCAATTAGGACTGAGTTTTCTTCTTTAACTCATAAAGTATGGATAGGGCTTCTTTGGCGCTTATTTCGTCTGGATCCAGACGCTCCAAAAACTCTACAGCAGGGTGTGGCTCGGAGTTGAACATTTCATTCTGAAAAGGTTGCTGTGGACCTTTTGGTGTGGTCTCGAAAGCTATCGATTCAGCTTCCAAGAGCTCTAATTTTCGTCTTGCCGAAGCGATTACAGCGTGAGGAATCCCGGCCAGTTGAGCCACCTGTAAACCATAGCTTTGATTTGCTGGGCCTGATTTAACAGCGTGCAAAAACACAATGCCATTGCCATGCTCTATCGCATCGAGATGAACATTTCTTATGCTGCTGTGGTTTTCTGGCAAGCTGGTGAGTTCAAAATAATGGGTAGCGAAGAGTGTGTATGCTCGTATTTCTTGTGCGATAAAGACCGCTGCTGCCCACGCCAGCGAGAGGCCATCAAAGGTGCTGGTGCCGCGGCCGATTTCATCCATTAATACTAAGCTGTCGGCGGTGGCGTTGTGCAGGATATTGGCTGTCTCAGTCATTTCAACCATAAAGGTAGAGCGACCGCCCGCCAAATCGTCAGAAGATCCAATGCGGGTAAAAATGCGATCTATAGGGCCCAACTTAGCGGACTTGGCTGGCACGTAACTTCCACACAGTGAAAGCAAAACGATGAGTGCTGTTTGCCTCATATAAGTTGATTTGCCGCCCATGTTTGGGCCGGTAATTATCAGCATGCGAGATTCGTCATTGAGTTCGACATCATTGCCGACAAAGCTGTCAGTAGAGACTTGCTCCACAACAGGATGGCGGCCACCATCAATAGAAATCCCTGTTGTATCGCTGAGTGTAGGGCAGCAGTAATCTAGATTGACGGCGCGTTCAGCAAACGATAGCAGCACATCGAGCTCGGCGGTTGCTTGAGCGCTTTGTTGAAGAAGGCTTAATTGGGCCGCTAAGGTCTCAAGTAGCTCTTCATAGAGTTGTTTCTCTCGCGCCAGAGATTTCCCCTTCGCACTGAGAACTTTGTCTTCAAACTCTTTTAGCTCTGGCGTGATAAAGCGTTCAGCATTTTTTAGCGTCTGCCTTCGAATGTACTCGGCCGGAAATTCAATGGACGCCTGGCCTTTACTGACTTCTATATAGTAGCCATGGACACGGTTGTAGCCGACTTTTAGTGTGCTAATCCCAGTTCTTTGTTTTTCTTTGATTTCTAAGTCGATTAAAAACTGGCCGGCGTTGCTGCTGAGGTTTCTAAGTTCATCAAGCTCCTCGTCATAGCCAGGCGCGATGACGCCGCCTTCTCGGATAACCACAGGTGGGTTTTCTTCTATTGCGAGCTGTAATAATTTGGTTTGCTCAGGAAATTCACCAATAGTCTTTGCTAAACATTCCAGTGGCGAGTTTTTAACTTTAGCCAATAGCCGCTGCAAGTCTGGTAGCAGGGAAAGCGAATTACGAAGGACAGCTAAGTCTCTGGGCCTGGTGGAACGAAGGCCCAAGCGGGCCAAAATGCGCTCAAGGTCGCCAAACTTCGTAAACAGTTCCATCAGGGCTTCGAAATGATAGTTTTCGATTAGTGCGGCGGTGATCTGCTGGCGAGAGCTAAGGACTTGGTGGCTGCGAAGCGGCCGGTTCAGCCAGCGAGAAAGCAAGCGCGCGCCCATCGCGGTTGAGGTGGTGTCTAACACCGATAGCAAGGTGTTGGATTTGCCACCAGTTAAGTTGGTATCGATTTCAAGATTGCGGCGAGTTGCTGCATCCAAAATTACGCTGTCGCTTAAATGCTCGACTTTCAAAGTCTGTATATGAGGCAAGCTCGATTGCTGGGTTTCTTTCGCATATTGAATAAGACACCCGGCTGCGGCAATTGCAGCGGGGGCATCTAGGCAGTCGAATGCAGATAGATCGCGGGTGTTGAAATGTTCAGTGAGAGTTTTGATGGCGTTTTGGGTGTCGAACTCCCAGCTGGGACATTTATGTTTTGCGGGATGAGAAATAAGTTGATGAGCGCTGCTTAAAGACTCTTCAATGAGAATTTCAGCTGGTTTAATCCGTTCGATCTCATCTAACAAGGACTGGGTGTTGTTGACTTCGCTTAAAACAAAGCGCCCGCTGCTAATATCCATTAAGGCGATGCCATAGCCAGGCTCTTCTGGGTTGCCGCCAGCTTTACGCGAAATTGCTAGCAACCCATTTTCTCGGCCGGCGTCCATCAGTGCCTCATCACTTACTGTGCCGGGTGTGATTACTCTTACTACTTGTCGTTCAACCGGTCCTTTGCTTGTTGCTGGATCACCAATTTGTTCGCAAATTGCAACCGATACGCCGGCTTGTACGAGCTTCGCCAGATAGCGGTCAGCGGCATGATAAGGAATGCCGCACATAGGAATTGGCTCACCGCCTGACTTACCCCTAGCTGTTAAGGTGATATCCAAAATGGCAGCGGCACTTTTTGCGTCTTCAAAGAAGAGTTCATAAAAATCACCCATTCGATAAAACAATAAATTATTTTTATGCTGGGCTTTGATGCGCAAAAATTGCTGCATCATAGGTGTGTGTGTAGGTATGGGTGTAGTTGAAGCGGTCAATGGTTTGCAGATTTTTATAAAAAATGTATCCAAATTCTACACGCTTTCAATTGGTTTCGGGAGGGAAAAGCCAATACCGAGGTAATCGTTTTAAAATAGATGAGCTCGCCGGTTCGGCAAAGCTTGAATGTGCGCTGTATCGCGATATCATCACGCTATGGAATTTAAATCTGACTTGGATGAAGCTCTCGAGTTGAGCGCGGTTAACTTAAGCCTCCTACTGATCGATGGAGACCTTGTAGTATCTACAGCTGAGTCTTGCACCGGCGGTTGGATTGCCCAAGTTTTAACGTCATTAGCGGGAAGCTCAGCTTGGTTTGATACTGGTTTCGTTACTTATTCAAACGAAGCTAAACAGCGTTTGCTCAATGTGCCTGCTGATTACTTTTATGAAGACGCATTTGGCGCAGTAAGCGAGGAAACTGTCAGGGCAATGACCCACGGAGCCATTAAAAACAGTCTGGCGCGAGTCGCGGTTGCCGTAAGTGGGATTGCCGGTCCTACGGGTGGCAGCATCAAGAAGCCGGTCGGCACTGTTTGGATTGCATGGCAGTGGGATGAAAAAACGCTAGCGCAATGTTTTCAGTTTCCAGGTGATCGCAGGGAGATAAGGGCAGCCACAGTAGCTAAGGCCTTAGAGGGGCTTATCGATTTGCTGTCTTAGAGCGATTGTTGACTTAGTGGTTGCTTCGATAGATAACTAAATCAATAGATAAACAGGCAGGCAAAGAATATTTTAAAGCCAGTGAAGAAAAGACTAAAGTATTTAGTTTTTTTGCCTATATACTGGTTGTATATACAGTAGTATTTTGATTTAATACGCACTGTTGGTATATACAGTAGTCTAAAGAAAAGTGTTTTGGCCGAACTCGATATTTTCTTACAGTGTTTTTTCCGTAAAGAGTTTAGGTATTGCAGAAACCATCGAGTTTAGGCCACCAGCTTTTTTTGAGGACAGTGTAAACAGACAAGGCAAACACAGAAAATGTGAGGTTAGAATTAGAAGTTAAGAGACAACATATACGGTGGAGACGAATTACCACGGTTTATTAGTAAGTAGTTGGGGACAGACTACTATTAAACGCTCGGGCAGCTGGGCAGAACAACTGCATTACTCATGGATACAGCATCAGTTGTAATTATAGCATCACTAGGGATACAACTATGGTCGAAGATAACAGCAACAACGGCAATAAAGAGAAAGCATTGGCAGCGGCACTTTCCCAGATTGAACGTCAATTTGGTAAGGGGTCCATGATGCGTATGGGCGACACGAAGCTCGAGCCAATACCGGCAATATCTACAGGTTCATTAGGACTAGATATTGCACTGGGCATAGGTGGCCTGCCAAGAGGGCGTGTTGTTGAAATATACGGGCCAGAGTCATCAGGTAAGACAACTCTGACTCTGCAGGTTATCGCTGAAGCACAAAAAGCAGGTGGTAGCTGCGCGTTTATAGATGCGGAACACGCGCTTGACCCGATTTATGCCAAAAATTTAGGGGTAGATGTAGACAATCTTTTGGTCAGTCAGCCAGACACCGGCGAGCAAGCGCTTGAAATTTGCGACATGATCGTGCGCTCTGGTGCTTTAGATGTCGTGGTTATTGACTCGGTAGCTGCATTAACACCAAAGGCAGAAATTGAAGGCGATATGGGTGATAGCCATATGGGACTGCAGGCTCGTTTGATGTCTCAAGCTCTTCGAAAGATGACAGGCAGTATTAAAAATTCTAATACACTAGTTATTTTTATAAACCAGATTAGAATGAAAATCGGTGTGATGTTCGGATCTCCAGAAACGACCACCGGTGGTAATGCGTTAAAGTTCTACTCATCGGTGCGTCTTGATATACGTCGTATTGGTTCTATTAAGGAAGGCGATGAGGTAGTCGGCAATGAGACTCGAGTTAAAGTTGTTAAGAACAAAGTGGCGCCTCCGTTCAGACAGACGGAATTTCAAATTATGTATGGGAAAGGCATCCATCGCATGGGCGAGGTAATAGACCTTGGTGTTAAGCAGGGTTTAATTGAGAAGTCCGGTGCTTGGTACGCTTATCAGGGTGAGAAGATTGGCCAAGGCAAAAAGAATGTCGCGATTTTTCTGAACGAGAACCCTGCGATTGCCGAAGAAGTTGAGAAGCAGATTCGTGCTCAACTGTTAGGCGGCAGTAAAGAGAAAGAAGCTGAGCCAGCAAATGACGATGCTGTTGCACTGGCAGACGCTAACGCTAAATAGGTGCCAAATGGTAAGTAGGTGCTAAATAATAAATGGGTGTCAAATAAGTAGTTTCCCCATAGACCCGAATCACTCTCCTAGTGATGTCCCCGTTCTCAGGCGAGCCGCCATGGATTTCTTGGCTCGCCGAGAACACTCTTTCTTCGAATTATCTCAAAAATTATCAAAAAAGTTTCCGGAAACGGATTCTGAGCAACTGAATGCTGTCATAAAAACCCTGCAGGATCAAAACCTTCAATCAGATGACCGGTTTGCTGAGTCCTATGTTCGCTATCGTCGATCTAGGGGCTTTGGTTATTTGCACATCAAAGCAGACCTTGCGAGTCGCAGAGTAAGTGAAGACACTATTTCCCTGTATTTGCGCAATGATGACGGCTGGGCGGCGATGATTGAGGCATTGGTCTTGAAAAAGCTAAAGGGTGGCAAGTGTTTTCTTTTTGGTAGCAAAGATCATCGCAAAATCATGCGTTTTTTGACTAGCCGTGGCTTTACTAGTGATCAAATCCGCAATGGTTTGCAATCCTGGCTAGTCTAACTAGATATCAGGCGATCCAAGATATTCAAAATTAAGTTCGCTGTTTCTATTTTGAGTTGAAATGGTGGTATGGTTTGCGCCTAATACTAGTGGCTAACCTTTAAAACCATTTCACCGCTGGATATTTACTATGAAATATTCTAGAAATATCAAAACGGCTTTCTTCGTTGTTGGTTTTGCTACTATGTGTATCTCCTTCAAATGCTAAGGAATTCTATCTGCTGAATCTAAGCTTAGGAGAAGAGTCAAATGTGCCAAGAGGCATTGACGATTTTCATGAGCGGGAATCGACTTTCATGCGCGCGGGTATAACAGCCGGAAAACGAATTCAGCTCGGTATAAACGACTCGCTGACCTTTGCGAGTAACCTAGGCTATCGTCGCTTCGATGAGCTTCCTGGATTTGACCGAATTGAGTTAGGGGTTAGTGCAAACTACCGCTATAAATTCGGGTTTGGCCCATTTGCCCCGGCCGCAAATGCTAGCGTTAATTACAATGTGGAAAATGGTGCAGGGCAGACTCGAGACACTGAAGCTGCCCGAACTTAGCGTCGGCAAACGGTTTCAGTCAGGCTTTACTCTTGAGGTTGGCATCGACTATCAGCGTAACACCACCAATGATTTGGAGGATGATCCTGCTGTATAGGCCTTTGGCTATGATCCGGTAAATGTTTTGTCCAATGAGCTATTTGATTTCGAATCTATTAGCGCTTTTTTCGCTGCAGATTATGAGTTTGCTAGCGGTTGGCGCACAAGCCTTAACTATCGCCGCATTAACGGTTTTACGGTCGCCAGTACCACTCAACCCTGATTAAGAATCTACGAAATTTCTGATGCTTTTTACTCTCGTATCTTAAATCCCTAGCTGAAATCGTATACATTTCAACTAGGGTGTAGAGAAAGCATGTAATTACTCTTTGGCTTCTAGCCTGTGGGTCAGATTATGCCTCTACTATCTTCGGCTATTACTGGACGGTATCTTAGGTGGCCTTTTAAGGTCAACCTGCATTCACGAGGTTAGTAATCGAATGACTATTAAAACAACAGCGGCGTTAGGAATCGACATTTCTAAAAATGACTTTGATGTAGCATTGCTCCGGCTTAATAAGTTCAAGAATAAGAAGTTTGTGAATAACCCCAAAGGTTTTTCGCAGTTGGCGAGTTGGCTGGAAGGCTTAGGCGTGAGTGCCCCTGAAGTGCATGTCGCCATGCAAGCCACAGGCGTCTATGGCGAGTCGGTAGCCACCTTTCTTCACGATCAGGGTTTCTACGTGAGCGTTGTGAATGGAGCTCGGGTTAAAGGCTTCGCACAAAGTGAGCTATCGCGAACAAAGACCGACAAGAAAGATGCCTGCGTAATCGCTCGGTTCTGTGAGGCGCTAAAGCCCGCTCAATGGGTTCCAACGGCCAAAGAGATTCGAGAGTTAAAGGCGCTTTTCAGGCGTTTAGAGGCACTACAAGAGATGCTTCAGCAGGAACAGAATCGGGTGGCAATAAGTGACAGTATTTTATTGCCAGAGATCGAAGATCACATCACCGACTTGAAACTTAGGATCAAGCAAACGAAGCAGGCTATAGATGATCACATTAATAACTACCCTAAACTAGGAAAGCAGCGTGAGTTATTGGAAAGCATTCCAGGTGTGGGGCCAACCACGTAAGCAATGCTTCTATCAGCGTTTTCCAATGTTGAAGACTTTAGCAGTGCTAAAAAGATGGCAGCATTCTGCGGCTTAACGCCCAGACAAAGACAGTCTGGAAGTTCGATACGA
>Ga0208413_1002252_pt1 | contig 11238 bp, 14 predicted proteins | sample AntAceMetag02UKD_FD_184761 | JGI IMG/M metagenome (GOLD analysis project Ga0208413, IMG submission 184761) | Saline lake microbial communities from Ace Lake, Antarctica - Antarctic Ace Lake Metagenome 02UKD (SPAdes) (version 2) | ecosystem: Environmental > Aquatic > Non-marine Saline and... | reverse complement strand
GATGATAATTGGATGTTTGATCTTCATGTTGTCCCCTTAGGTTGAGAATGCCCAGGCAACATTCTGAGGGGACAGGACTGAGATGGGGCGTCCCCGTCATGCTCCTATGAGGTCACATCTCACCCGTCGCCGGGGCGACTTAACGGTCGACACGTCAATACAATGACACGCAGTCAATCGTAACATGGGTCAGGCCATCAAGCCGCAATACCATACTCACAATCGTAACAATTGCCCTTACCACTCATGGAGACCTGAAAGTCGTGTTGGCGCAAGATCTTCTGATAATCGTGCGAGCAATATTGGCTGCCTCTGTCGGTATGGTGGATGCAGCCCTTCGGCGGGGAACGGAACGCTATCGCCATCTTAAGAGCCTGGATCGCCAAATCACGTTTCATCCGATTGCTGACAGCCCAACCTATGATACGTCGCGAGAGCAGATCCAAGATAACGGCCAAATACAACCAGCCTTCACGCGTCCAGATATAGGTGATGTCCCCAGCCCACTTCTGGTTGGGAGCATTTGCTGCAAAGTCACGGTCCAGTAAGTTCGGCGCGATATTGAACTTATGGTGACTGTCTGTTGTCGCCTTGTGTTTGCGAGTTCTAACCACAGATATGCCATTCTTGCGCATCAACCGGCCCACTCGACGATGACCAATATCCAGGCCAATCTCTTTCAGTTCCTCAGTCATGCGCGGCCTGCCATAGCTGCCAAGGCTCAGACGAGATTGTTCTTTGATGTGCGCCAGTGTGACCAGATCAGACCGCTGTCTTCGACTGGCAGGGCGGCTGCGGAATGCCCGCAAACCGCGACGGCTGACGTCTAAGAGTCTGATTCAAAACTAATTGAGCATTTTCATACCTTTGCGAGATGGCGTGTTACGCGTCGAATGTGTGCGATGAGGATCCAAGCCTCTGCACTTGCAATGGATTTCTCCCAATCCTTCGAGAGGCGTCGGCATCGGTTCAGCCAAGCGAAGGTGCGCTCGACCACCCATCGCCGGGGCAGCACTTCAAAGCCCTCCGCAGTATCAGAGCGTTTGATGATTTGGACAGTCCATCGGCCTAGTGTTTTCAGAGCCTCCCGCAGTTTGGGCCCTGCATATCCGCCATCCGCGAATATGTGCCGCAACGATGGATAGCGCGAGACGATAGCTTTTAGCACTTCCGGCGCACCATCTCGGTCCTGAATTCCGGCGCTGTGGACGACTAGACCAACCAGAAATCCAACAGTGTCCGTGACGATATGGCGCTTGCGTCCTTTGATCCGTTTACCCGCATCGTATCCTCTAACCCCACCACTTTCAGTGGTTTTTACGCTTTGGCTGTCAATGACACCCGCTGTTGGCTGGGATTTGCGGCCTTCGGCCAGGCGCGCAAACTCAACCAACTTGCGGTTCATCTCATCGAGCAAGCCGTCATCGCGCCATGCATAAAAATAACCCCGCACCGTCGACAAGGGTGGAAAGTCATTGGGCAACATGCGCCATTGGCAACCGGTTGTGGCAATATACAGGATCGCATCAAAAACATCCCGCAATTGCGTCGTCCGAGGGCGGCCCGTTATTCTGGGCGCCGGCATTACAGGCGAGATCAATGCCCATTCCGCATCGGTCAAATCGCTTGCATATTTGCCGCCCTCTCGAGCATGTTGGCGGCGAGTGAGTTCAGTCCAGGCCATCGTGATCTCCATTCAGCTTCGTAACCGAATAGAATCATAATCTACTGAACTTACTCAACTAGTTTTAAATCGGGCTCTAAAACGTCACATAGCCGATTGGTGGAGAAGCTTGCGCTGTGTTCTTCCCTCTCAGCGAATTTTCAATTCGCCTGCCGGGCAAGGAATGAACCTAAACCTCACGGCTTTTGGCTCGCGAAGAACTGCGTTGCTTTTTTAGGATCTCCCTCTCCTCCTTGAGAACACGGTTCTCACGCCGAAGCCGGTCATTCTCTTGGGCGAGGCCTAAATCCTCTTTCGAAACCACGTCAGTGTCTCGGTGCGCTGTGACCCACTTATTCAGCGTCGACATACCGACGCCAAGATCATCCCCCACTTGCTTGCGTGTAAGCTCGCTGGTTAGTGCTATAAGCACTACATCTTGCCTGAATTCGTCCTTTCGTGTCAGTCCCATAGTCAGTCTCTTTTGTTGCAGTAAATGCTATCAAAGGAGCGGCATCAAAATGTGACAGGTCCAGTTTGATGCCGAGATGGAGTGGGGCGCGAAGCCTTCAGGCCAACGCGGCCGTCAGCAGACGTATAGCGATGCGGCCATCCAAGCGTGCCTGACGATCAAAGTACTGTTGGGTTTGCCTTTGAGGCAGACTGTTGGCTTTGTCGAAAGTCTGATGGAATTGATCGGGCTGGACTAGGCGGTGCCGTACTTCAGCACTTTATGCCGCCGCCAGAGAACACTGAAAGTGAGCCTGCCGTATCGCGGCTCCACGGGGCCACTGAACCTCCTGATCCCCTCTCATGGTTTGCAAGCAAACCACTGCCGGGCAGTGGACAGCACCGGTATCAAAGCCGAGGGAGAAGGCGAATGGAATGCCCGCAAGCACTGCGGTGCAAAACGACGTATTTGGCGTAAGATACACATTGGGATCGATGAGGAAACACTGGAAGTTCGGGCCGTCGAGGTCACGACAAACAATACAGGTGATGCGCCCATGCTGCCCGAACTCCTGAAGCAAATTCTTCCTGATCAGGTCGTCGGTAGTGTTGCGGCAGACGGGGCGTATGACACGCTTAAATGCTACGAGGCGATTGCCGCCAGAGACGCTAATACGGTGATCCCACAGCGCAAGAATGCCAAGCCTTGGAACCCCCATCTCGTGCATGCTGGCATGCACTGCCGGGCAGTGGACAAGCGCGGGAGCCATTGCCTGAAACGAAGCGGTCAGTGCGCAGCGATACCTGGGTCGAACTCTGTGGCGACGCTGGAGTGGATACCACCGCCGAAGTCGCGTCGAAACGAAGATGAATTGTATAAAACTACTCGGCCAATCGCTCATGGCGAGGGACTTAGAAAGGCAGGTCGCAGAGATCCAGGTTCGTATCGCCGTCCTCAACCGCTATACTGCTCTTGGCATATCTATCACTGAGCCAGTAGGCTAAGTCCGTCTGGGGAAAGGGGAAGCTCGACCAGCAAGTGATTTGTGCAACAAAGCCTCGCCGAGGGATAAAGCATCTTCTGCAGAACCACTTTTTCATCAACTATGTTTGATTGAAGAGAAGTTTCATAAAAAACTTAAAAAGAACCTAAATTGAAGAAGTGGGTTCGTTTTAGGCTACGCGGATTCAACTTGCCAGTGCAACATGCTGGTTGTGCCTTAAGAATAGCTGATTTGGCGTCTTGAAGCCAAGGCATTTTCTGGGCCGCTTGTTAATCTTCTGGATGATCTCAGCGACGTCTTCATCACTCAGATCATCAATGTCTTTTCCCTTTGGGATGTATTGCCGGATTAGACCGTTGGTGTTTTCGTTGAGGCCCCTCTCCCAGGAGTGATAGGGGTGCGCGAAGAAACCCTCAGCCGTCAGTTCGCGTGCGATCTCTTCATGATATGCAAACTCTCTGCCATTGTCGTAAGTCAAGGTGAGAACCCTTTCCTGATAGGGCTTCAGGTAATCACAGATCGCATCCGTGACAGCCCGCGCTGTTTTATTGACCGCCTTTATGGCAACGGTAAATCGCGTCTTGCGCTCAACCAGTGTCACAAGGACAGAGTGTCCCTGTTTGCCAATCACGGTGTCGGCTTCCCAATCCCCAACGCGGCTGCGCAGGTCGACGATTGCAGGGCGTTTCTCAATGGATACTCTATTCTTGATCTGGCCGCGCCGCTCGATACAGCCATAGCGCTTGCGCCGTTGCTTTTGACACCTCAGGCAGGTGTGAAGGTCGCCACCGCTGCGCTTGTCTGCATAGATATGCTGGTAAATCCACTCGGCGCTGACGCTTGGCTCACCAATGTCTTTCAGGTGACCACTGATTTGCTCCGGGCTCCAGTCTTCGCGGATCATCTTTTCAATCTTAGTCCACATTACATCCGAGATGCGGGTCCGGCAAATTTGTGCCTGCCGTGCACAAGCCAGGCGATGCGCCTGCTTGGGGCGATATCCGCGCAGACCTGTGTTGCGCTTAAGTTCACGGTTAATCGTCGATTTGTTGACGCAGATCTGGTCTGCAATGGCGCATTGCGTCAAACCAGCTTTCTTCAAAGCATAAACCTGGTTACGCTGCCCCTCAGTGAGGCGGTGATAGGCTCGCATTCGTGTTCCTTTACTTTCGACGGTGAGAAGCACTTGGGCATCGCTGCCTCACGCATCATACCGTGGGTAAAGTTGCACTGGCGAGTTGAATCCGCGCTATGTTTTTGTGATAAAGGAGGGATTCTTAGAAATCCTACATCACCAACATATTTTTAAGATTTAGGTATTGTTGCCCAGACAGTACCTCTGGCGATCAAAACGAAGTCGTGTGGGTTCTGTCGCAAAGTTTTCACTCGGCTGAAGAAAGGGCCTTCCGTGGACACAATTACGCTGCGAGGGCCGCGAACTGTTTGAAGGGTGATACCCCGGTTTGGTCTATCTGGCCCTTGTGGGTCATGTGTGCGGTTTAGATTTTGGCTAACGTAGCGACTGCAGAGTGGAAAGCCTTGAAGCCAAGCATTGGCCGTGTGATCCGCTTAATGAACCGATGGCCCTGCTAAACAATGTTGTTGAGATATTTGGACTGAACGATACCGATCATCTGACCAACTCCTGTGAATTTGAGGATGACGTTTAAACTTTCCAGGCTTGCCAAATTCGCACCGCTCTTATCGATGGCAATGCGGTCCGGGATACCGTTTGTGCTCACTGCACGCTTAAAGAACCATCGCACGGCAGAGGTATTGCGGCGCTCTGACAGCATAAAAGCAGGGTTTTCCCGATGCGATCAACAGCACGGTAAAGATAGGTCCACTCACCACGAACCTTGATATAGGTTTCGCCCATTCGCCAAGACTGTCTTCCGCTTCCTGCCCTGCGCATTTGCAGCGATCAGTGGTGAAAACCTTACCACCCAGCGATTCAGCGTGGCATGATCAATTTCAACGCCGCGTTCGGCCATGATCTCTTCAAGATCCCGATAGGAGACACCGTAGCGGACATAAAAAAATACAGCGAACAAGATCACACTTTTGGGATAATGGTTCGCTGTAAAATCAATTTTCACTGTCAGTGGTTCACCTTTAAGAACAAAAGCCCGCATTTAACACAATTCAGTCGTCTCACCTAAACGCGAAAACTTTGCGACAGACCCCTCAGACACGCTTCACACATAGTTAAATCCTGTGGTGGGTTTGGTACCTTATGCAGATGAACCCAACATTACTCCTTGACAGGATATGTAAAATAAAATTACAACTTCCTAACGTTTACCCAAGGAGAAACTTTATGACAACGTTCAGAAAAACAATTTTGGCCGCCGCCGCGGTTTCTGTGTCTCAATTCTCAACCGCAACCGCAGAAGAGTTAACTGGGTGGAATATCCATGCCCCCGATTATCCGGGCTCTATCGCAATGGAACGCTTTGCAGAGCTTGTGGATCAAAGGACGGGTGGGCGGTTTCAGCCCTCGGTATACCACAGCGCCCAATTGGGAGATCAGACAGCTGCTATCGAGCAAATGGCTCTAGACGGAATGCAATGGGCTGTTTTTAGCAGCGGCAGTCTGGGCGATGTAGCCGAAGAGTTGAAAGTTGTCAGTCTTCCATATGTTTTCCGTTCAAGCACACATATGTTTAGTGTCGTTGACGGTGAAATCGGTGGGCAGTTATCTGATGCTCTGGCTGGAGCAAATATGGTTGTGCTTTCCTGGTTCGACGGCGGCGCACGTTCTTTTTACACAGTCGAAAAACCGATTCGCACACCTGCCGATATTGTAGGCCTTAAGATCCGGGTGCCTAATGCTGAAGTGTTCATAGCAACAGCAGAGGCGCTTGGCGCCAACGCTACGCCGCTAGCCTTTGCTGAGGTGTATACTGCTCTACAGACAGGCGTTGTCGACGGTGCCGAAAACAATGCACCATCGCTGGTTTCAACTCGTCACCACGAAGTTGTAAATTATTACTCCCTCGATGAGCACCTGATGGTTCCTGAAGCACTGGTTTTATCCAAAACCGTCTGGGATGGACTTTCGGAGGAGGATCGTGCCGTGTTCATGGGTGCCGCTCGGGAAGCTGCTGATTTACAGCGGTCTCTGTGGACCGACAGAACAGATGCGTCGATGGCGGCTGCTAGAGAGCAAGGCGTTGAGATCATCGAAATTGCTGATAAAGAGCCATTCGTTGATGCCATGGTTCCTGTCTACGAAAAGCTGGTGACAAGTAACTCAGTTCGCGAATTGCTAGCCGCTATTCAAGCCGTCGAATAAGAATGATTAACAACGATCATTGCTGGCCGGGATGCTTAATACCTCGGCCAGCGGTTTTGGTTTGAGGATGGTCTCTTGTGGATTCTAAAAAAGCTAAACTCAGCACTCTCCGGGCTGGCTGTGATCAGCTCGGCCACGATGATGGCGGTTTTAGTAATTGCGACAATCTGGCAAGTTTACGGTCGTTACGTCCTGAACGACACGCCAACTTGGACCGAACAACTGGCCATTGGACTTATGTTATACGTTGTTAGCCTGATGTCTGCTGTAGGTACGCGAGCCGGTACTCATTTGCGAGTGTTGGTTTTGACTGACCGCATGGCCGTGCGTCAGCGTTTCTGGATAGACCAAATAATTAACGTACTTCTCCTGTTGTTTTTTTTCGCAATGGTAAAATACGGCGCAAATCTGATGCAAAGGACAAGCAATAACCCATGGCAGCTTCTAGGAATTTCAAGAATGTATTTTTATCTACCGATCGTCCTAACAGGTGCAATGAGCTTCAGCTTTACCGTTGAGAATATTCTAATTGCTTTTCAGAAAGGTGAGGAAAAGTAAATGATGCTTTTTTTTCTGTTTGGGTCTTTATTTTTCTTACTGCTAATGAGCGTACCTGTAGCGTATGCCCTTGGGGTTTCGTCGTTGATAATCTTTTTTGCTGAGGGCCTTCATCCCTCAATTGCTTTTCAAAGAATGATTAGTGGAATGGCGATATATTCGTTAATCGCGGTGCCTTTCTTCATATTTGCTGGTGAATTGATGTTAAGGGGCGGGATTGCCGAAAGACTGGTAAAATTGGCCCTTGCAATTTTCGGTAGGGTGCGAGGAGGGCTTGGCGTGGTCAATGTGATGTCCAGTATGATTTTTGGTGGAATTTCTGGTTCCGCCGTGGCTGATACGTCTGCAATCGGTTCAATGATGATCCCAATGATGAAAAAAGCTGGTTATCACACGGATTATGCGGTCAACGTTACTGTTACATCATCAATTGCTGGCGTCGTTATTCCACCAAGTCACAACATGATACTATTTGCACTGGCGGCTGGAGGCACAGTTTCGATCGCTGATCTTTTTGTCGCCGGTGTTATTCCAGGAATATTGATGAGCATTATGCTCGCGACGGCCGCGTATCTGGTCGCAGTGCGACGTGGATACCCGAAAGCAGAGTTTCCCGGCTTTTCCGCACTTTTTGGCCTGATTATAGGAACCATTCCGGGGCTTCTGACCGGGGTAATCATCGTCGGGGGTGTGTTGTCGGGAATATTCACAGTAACGGAATCAGCGGCTATTGGTGTAGCATATGCTCTCGTGATTATTGGTGTGCTTTACCGTAGGCTAACTCCAAATATGTTATGGGAAAGTCTGGTTGCCACAGCGCGAACTTCGGGGCTTGTGATTATTCTTGTTGGATCAGCCTCGATGTTTGCCTATTTGCTTGCATTTTACCGGGCACCGGAATTGGTCATTAACTCGCTCCTCGCATTGTCAGACAACCGGGTAATCATCCTGTTGATGATCAACCTTGCCTTACTAGTATTCGGCACATTCATGGATATGGCAGGGCTTATTCTGATTGTGACTCCAATTTTTCTGCCAGTTGCCGTTCGGTTGGGAATGGATCCAACCCAGTTTGGAATTCTTATGATGATGAACCTTGGTTTGGGGCTGACAACCCCTCCTGTTGGGGCGTGTTTGTTCGTCGGGTGTTCCATTGGAAAAATCAGGATTGAGGAAACGGTCAAGACCATTGTGCCATTCTATTTTGCCATTCTGGCAACGCTAATGGCAGTCACATTCATTCCACAACTGTCACTCTGGCTCCCCAGCCTGTTGAACCATTGAAACCAAACTCTGTGAGGAAAATATGTATACTGGACCAATTACTTCTGAACTCTTACGTGGATCTGTTATCGCGGTTCCACCTCTATGTTTATCCCAAGACTTGACTCCCAATAATCACGGAATGTCTCAGATTGCACAAAACCTACATAATGGGGGTGTTTCAACAATCCTGTATGGCGGTAATGCAAATATGGCAAATTATCCAATTTCCATGTTTGGACATTTGTTGGAGGCTTTCATTGAGACCGTGGCCGATGAGCAAAGTTGGATAATTCCCTCTGTGGGCCCAGATTATGGTAAATGCGAAGACCAGTTGGCGATCTGCAGAGCTCTTGGTTTTCCGGCAGCAATGATTTTACCTATGCGTGAGATGTGTACACCCGACGGTTTTGCAACCGGTGTTCGCCGGCTGGCTGAAAAACATGGTATCCCCTTTTGTCTTTACCTTAAGTTTGAAAACTATATCGACCCAAAGGAAATGGCGGCGTTGGTCAAAGACGGTTGTGTTGTGGCTGTTAAATACGCGGTTGAACGCGAGGACTACCACAATGATCTATATCTTCGCGAAATCAGCGAAACACTTGATGCTGATATTTTGGTTTCGGGTATTGGTGAGATGCCAACACCTATCCACTTTGCCGAGGCAAATATAGCGAGCTTCTCTTCGGGCGGTGTTTGTATCGCGCCAAAGTTGTCCACAAAATTACTACGGGCACTTCAATCAAGGGATAAGGAGACAGTTCAGGTACTTTTAACGAATTATGAAGATCTGGAATCTGTTCGGTTCATGAATTCTCCGGCAGGTATTTTGCATGAAGCGATCGAGGATATTGGAATTGCAGAAACTGGCCCGATGATGCCGTTCAATTCGCGCGGCAGTGATACTCGCTTGCGTGAGATGGGTAAGGCTGCAGCATCAAAACTGCTCCAGGCTGAGATTTTGCAGTCTAAATGAATGGTGAGTTTAGATGAGTGTTAAAAAAATTACCGAAATGCGTGTGTTATTGACGGGGGCAGCAGGGTCATTGGGACAGGTCGTATCAAAACATTTTCTTAATGCCTCAGCTGACCAACGCCCCGCGCAATTGTGTCAAACTGACTTGACGGTTCCATGTGGGGCCAATGGAGATTGGATTGCGCTTGATTTAAGCAATAGGGATGAATTGTTTGAGCTGGTTCAAGGCTACGATGCCATTATTCATTTAGGAGGGATTTCCAGCGAAAGTGACTGGGACAGCCTTCTAAGCTCTAATATCGTTGGTGCAATCAACCTTTGGGATGCCGCACTAGCAGCAGGTGTCGATCGCATCATTTATGCCAGTTCTAACCATGCAACCGGCCTATATTCAATATCAGAAAAAATCGGACCAAAGTTACGATGCCGACCAGATTCTCGATATGGAATTACGAAAGTTTTCGGTGAAAACCTGGCTGAGCTTTATGCGACAAAATCGCAACTCAGAACGCTCTGTATTCGGATTGGAAGCTCATTTCCCAAGCCTACGCATATTCGTCACATACAGACGTTTTTTGACTATTCGGATTTGATTACTTTAATACAAAAAGGTCTAACAGCCGATTACCGGTTCAAGATTGTTTATGGGGCGTCGCAAACAGACAATGACTTTTGGACAACCGATGAGTTTAGCGAACTGGGCTACAGCCCTGCCCTTCCTCTGAGTAAATCGGATCAAACAGGGTTAATAGATGATCATTTTTCGCTACAGGGTGGTGATATCGCCGAACGTCCACTGGCGGCAGATTGGCAAGGGCCGGGCGATCTAACTTTTATAGTCCCGGTTTGTAATCCTGCGACGGACCTGCCTTAAATGATACTGCATGAACAATTTTGCGCCCTCCTGATCGCCAAGCTTGATCGCATCCAAAATATGTGCGTGTTCACGTATCACCGCGTCACGGCGATTGCCCGGGCTATCGGTGGTAATCTTGGATGCAATCTGCATTCCGTAAATTGTCCATTTATTCAAGAGCTCAAGCTGCTCGTGAAACAATTCATTGCCGGTAGCTTGCGCGATCGCCATATGAAACGCTTGGTCAGCAAGCATAGCGTTCTGATCCTCAAGCATCTGATCACGAAGCTCATCGAAAGCTTTGCCCAGCAGGGAAATAGCGCGTGGATCGTGACGGAGAGCTGCGAGGCGTGCTATCTCGGGCTCAAGCGCAAAACGGACTTCGTAGGCACGCATGGCCGGTCCGATACTGCCTTTGGCCAGATCCATTTCACTGGGTGGCAACCGCAACACAAAAGAGCCGGAACCACGGCGCGATACGATTATTTCGTCGCTGGTCAGACGATGCAAAGCCTGCCGGACAACCGGTCGCGATACCGAGAACTCCTCTGCAAGTTTGTGTTCCGAAGCCAGTTTTTCACCAACTTCAAATTTTCCATGTGCCATTTGAGACATCAGCTGCATATAAACCTCATCGGCCAGCGATAGGCGCTTGGTCGCTACGGTTATTGGATTTTTCTCTATCATTTATCCTCGAGTCAATTCTGCTAAATAATAAATATTGCGTAGTTGTAAACAATAATTATTACAACTTACAAATTTGTGTGAATACCCGCAAAATCAATCCAACTTAGGAGGAAGATATGAAAAAGAAGACCCCTGCAGATCTACGCAGTTATCGTTGGTACGGTGTTCAGGATCTGCGCTCATTTGGACACCGTTCGCGGACATTACAGATGGGCTTAAATTATGAAGAATTCATGGGCCGTCCAGTAATCGCTATCGTTAACACTTGGAGCGAACTGCAACCCTGCCACCGGCATTTTCGTGATCGCGCTGAGGCGGTTAAGCGCGGGGTCTGGCAGATGGGTGGCTACCCAGTCGAAATGCCAGCGCAGTCGCTTGAGCTATGACTGAATCTGGTGTTTGGGCGGTTTGAAGGTTGGCGGCGTATCTGATTGAATTGTTGTTGTGAGACAGCAGCCCAACCAAAGGAGATACACCACCGTG
>Ga0208413_1002239_pt1 | contig 11276 bp, 8 predicted proteins | sample AntAceMetag02UKD_FD_184761 | JGI IMG/M metagenome (GOLD analysis project Ga0208413, IMG submission 184761) | Saline lake microbial communities from Ace Lake, Antarctica - Antarctic Ace Lake Metagenome 02UKD (SPAdes) (version 2) | ecosystem: Environmental > Aquatic > Non-marine Saline and Alkaline... | reverse complement strand
TTAATGATACCAACCATACCGAAGGTAAAATACCTAACAAACAAAGATTTATTAAGAGAAATACATCTAAGTAAGGTCACATTTAGTTCATATACTAAACCAGAATACAGCGAGTACGACTTAATTGTTCCTAATTTAGATAAAATTAACATCCGTACTATTGCAGAAGCCAAGAGAAATCAAGCATCTAGATTGGCAAAGAGGGCGCATGAAGCTGCAATGCACGCTGCTGGGAAAAAAATGCCTGCTAAAGAGTTTGATGTTGATTATAAAAAGATAAAAAAATTAGATTTAGTTTTTCGTGTTATATCATTTGAACATATTCCGCTTGCGCCAGGACGTAAGAAAACTATCAAAAATACTGCTGACAGTCACGAGAAAGTAAACTTTCCTCCTTATCAACATTGGAAATTTGATGATAATAACAATCTGATATGCGTAGGAAAAAGCCATTGGAAAGGCGATCTCAATACTGGGCATTTCAGCAAGGCGCATGGACAGACTACCAGTGATCTGGCTCGCATGTGGATTAAACTGTGTGAAAGATATGCTACTCGTGGAAATGTTCGTGGATATACGTACAATGACGAAATGCGTGGGCAGGCAATTCTACAACTGACTCAAATTGGTCTACAGTTTGATGAATCAAAATCAGACAATCCGTTTGCCTATTACACTGCGGCTGTTACCAACAGTTTTGTAAGAATTATCAACATTGAAAAACGTAATCAAAATATTCGAGATGATATTTTAGAAATGAACGGAATGAATCCTAGTTGGACTAGGCAGAATAGTGCTAATCCAGCTACTGCTCCGGGCGAAGTTACCATTACTACTTATATCATTGATCCTCCAGAAGATACTGTTGAAATAACTGAAGAAGATTGACCTTTATCATTAGAGAGTGTATTATTAATCTATGAACTTATTTAAAAAAGCAGCATGCTTCACTGATATACATTTTGGGCTTAAGAGCGGCAGTAGGACTCATAACATTGACTGTGAGGAATTCGTCAAGTGGTTCTGTACTACTGCCATCGAGGAAGGTGCAGAGACCTGTGTCTTTCTAGGCGACTGGCATCACAATCGCTCAACTACTGATGTTAGTACAATGAATTACACATTGTCTAACTTAGAACTGTTGAGTAAGACATTTGAGAAAGTGTATTTTATTCTAGGCAATCACGACCTATTCTATAAAGACAAGCGAGAAATTAACTCCATCGAGTTTATGCGCTTGTTTCCTAACATCATTCCTATCAGAGAACGCTTTACACAAGGCGATGTAACTATCATACCTTGGCTGATAGGTGATGAATGGAAGACTATTCCTGATATTAAAAGCAAATATCTGTTTGGACATTTAGAGCTACCGTCATTCTATATGAATGCCATGGTACAGATGCCCGATCACGGAACTATTCAAAGCACACATTTTGTTAATCAAGAGTATGTGTTTACTGGACACTTCCATAAACGGCAAAATAATAAAAATATTTGGTATATCGGCAATGCGTTCCCACACAACTATGCAGATGCTGGAGACGATGACCGTGGTATGATGCTGTTAGAGTGGGGTACTAAGCCTGAATTTAAAACTTGGCCGGGTCAGCCTACCTATCGTACCTACAAACTAAGTCAAATTATTGACAATCCAGCTGGCCTGCTTCGTAAGAATATGCACTGCCGTGTAACTATTGATTTGCCTATTACTTTTGAAGAAGCTAATTTTATTAAAGAACAATTTATTCCCGAGTACAAGCTACGCGAACTGATGCTTATTCCGGAAAAAGTAGAGATAGAAAGCAATCATGTACCTATCGATATCAGCTTTGAAAGTGTTGATACAATTGTAATGAATCAAATTAATGCTATCGAAAGCGATACGTATGACAAGAAAGTTTTATTGGAAATTTACAATAACCTATGACAATTAAAATAAAGAATTTAACCGTTCGCAACTTTATGAGTGTGGGCGCACAAACACAGGCTATTGATTTTGATCGTGGTCAGTTGACATTGGTACTTGGAGAGAACTTAGATCTTGGTGGGGACGATAGTGGTGCTCGTAACGGCACAGGTAAAACTACTATTGTCAACGGACTTAGCTATGCTATCTATGGCAATGCGCTGACTAATATTAAAAAAGATAATCTAGTTAACAAGATTAATAACAAAGGCATGCTGTGTACTGTTGACTTTGAAAAAGGTGGTGTAAACTATCATATCGAACGTGGTCGTAAGCCTAACGTGCTTAAATTCAGCGTTAACGGGCAAGAACAGCAGTTGAAAGAACAAGACGAATCACAGGGCGATAGCAGAGAAACACAGAAAGCTATTGAAGAAGTGTTTGGCATGACTCACGACATGTTCAAACATCTAGTTGCTCTGAACACCTATACAGAACCGTTTCTGTCTATGAAGGCGGCGGAGCAACGAGCCATCATCGAACAGTTATTGGGCATTACTATCCTGTCTGAAAAGGCAGAAGCTCTTAAAGATGCTGTTAAAATTTCTAAAGATTCTATTACTACGGAAAATACTCGCATTGAAACAGTCAAATCAAGCAATGAACGTATTCAACAAAGCATTGAATCGTTAGAGCGTAAACAAAAGATGTGGGGCGACCAACACGAGTCCTCGTTAGAAAATTTGCTTAAAAGTATTGATAGGCTCAGCGACATCAGTGTCGATGTAGAAATTGCAGATCAACGTGCGCTAGTTGAATGGAATAAGAATAAGAAAGATCACGACGGTCTTACATCGATGATTGCCAAGCAGACGTCTGCACTTGAAAAAGAACAACGATCTTTAGAAAAACTAGAAAAAGACCTAACAAGTCTTGCTGATCACAAGTGTCATAGTTGCGGGCATGAATTACATGATGCTAAACATGACGAAATGCTAGCTGCTAAGGCTACGCAGGTGACAGAAAGCAACGAATTTATCACAGAATATCTTGAAGAACTTGCAACACTTAATGAAGCATTGAGTTTGTTAGGCGAGGTAGGCGCATGCCCTAAAGTAATATATGATAATTTAGAAGAAGCACTTAATCATAAGAACACATTGGAAGGCCTAGAGCGTGATGTTACTATCAAAGCTGGAGAAGAGAATCCATACGATGATCAAATTACTGAATTAAAAGCAACTGCACTTCAAGAAATTAACTGGGAAGGATTAAACGAACTGGTGCGTGTTAAGGATCACCAAGAATTCCTACACAAATTGCTAACAAACAAAGATAGTTTTGTACGTAAGCGCATTATTGATCAAAACTTAGCGTTCTTAAATCAACGACTGACTTACTATCTTGATAAGATTGGGCTTCCTCATACAGTAGAATTTCAAAACGACCTAACTGTCATCATCACTCAGCTGGGTCAGGACTTAGACTTTGATAACCTATCACGCGGTGAGCGCAATCGTTTAATTCTAAGTATGAGCTGGGCGTTCCGTGATGTATGGGAAAACTTGTATCAAGCAATTAATTTATTGTTTATTGATGAGCTAGTTGATTCAGGAATGGATGCCAGTGGCGTTGAATCAAGTATCGGTGTGCTAAAACGCATGACTCGAGAACGTGATAAGAATGTATTCTTAATCTCACATCGAGATGATTTGACTAGTCGAGTAAATCATGTGTTAAAAGTTATTAAAGAAAATGGATTTACCAGCTATTCTACAGACGTTGAGATCATATAGTAATGTCAACAGATAGTCACGATAGGTTAATTGCCGCTTTTCAAGAATATTTTAAGTGTCAAACTAATTTTGAATATAAAAATTCAAACGAGGCAGGCGTAAGGGCACGATATTGGCTATCAGAGATACGCAACGAGGCATCAACCAGGCGAATAGAGATACAAGAAAAAAGACAGGCACGTAAAAAAGCCAAGAAAGGCATACTAGGCAGACCCCCTAAGATAACTAAAGTGTGACATGGATATATCAAAACCAACTCGTAACCGAAATACCCGAAGGCAAACTTGGCTTTGTGTATCTAATTACAAATCTCACTACCGGGCAAAAGTACATAGGCAAGAAACTAGCACAATTTAAACGTACTAAACCACCTCTCAAAGGCAAAAAACTCAAACGCAGAAGCGTAGTCGAAAGTGATTGGCGTGATTATTGGGGTTCATCCGATAGACTCAACGCAGACATCACAACATTAGGCCCGGAAAAATTCACAAGAGAAATATTATATTACTGTACCAGTAAGGCAGAGATGTCTTACATCGAGGCAAAAGAGCAATTTGATCGCAGAGTATTAGAAACAGATGAATACTATAATGGTATTATCAATATCAGATGCGGTGGATCAGAAAAGTTACGACAAGCTCTATTAGAACACTACAAGGCAATTTAAACGGTTATAGCTGGCGCTGGCTAATTTCAAGCGCACATGAAAAGAGGACCTTGGGTCACTCGGACGTAAATCTCTCGCCGTTAAGAGTACTCAGCAACTATCCTTTACAGGACGAAGATCGCAAGAGCCGCGATTTTGCTGTTTGAAAATAATTTAAATTAGAGCCCAATGAGGAGAGAAATACTCCGCGTTAGTATCATATGTTAGCGTATAAGATATTAACTGCCGCTGTCGTGCGCAAGCACCAAGAACGTAGCTATAGGTACAGGACAACCGCCTAGGTAATGCTATAACGCTAGTGACTATAAGAACTCAGATAATGTTCCTATATATTTTTGCCCGTGCAAACGGGCAATTGTGACTAACGAATCTAGATAATATTTAAAGTGCTTCGCACTTAATAATACTTCTATAATTAAAGAAAGAAACATGTGTTGAGCGTAAGCGATAACACAAATGAGCTTTAGCTCATTCTTTACAATAAATAACTAATAAATCTGAATTTGATATAAGAATAAACAACAACTAATGATGTATGTTCGAAAGCCGTTAGATACGATGATATAAATAATACACTAGGATAATACTATGCGACTTACAGAAGTTTTAACAGAATCACAACAGCAAGAACTTGAAGAAGGACCGTTAGGTGCTATCGGGCGAGGACTAGCCAAAGGCATTGGCGGTATTAGTAAAGCTGCTGGTATGATCGGCGGAGTTGCAGGAGGTGTTAAGCAAGCCTATCAGAAAGGAAAAGCTACTAGTACAGCTCATATTGCTGGAGATGTTCCAAAGGCAGCTCCATCACCAGCAGCAAAGGTAGCATACGATAAAGAATATGCAAAATTAACACAGCCTGCACAGCAAGCGGCAGCTCCTGCTGCAAAGCCAGCAGCGGTACCTGCTCCGCAACAGGCAGCAACTGGTACAGCATATAAGCAAGCTCAACAAGCAATTTCTGGGTTAGATATAAAATCAAAGAAACGGATTATGGCATTGTTGCAGAAAGAAATAGGTGCACCGGTAGCTCAAGCGCCAACAGCAGTGCCGAAAGCAGTGCCAGCAGCGTCTGCGCAAATGGCTGGACTGTACGACAGTGTGCAAAAACACAAAGATCGTATGATGGTAGAAGCAATTATTAATGGCACTCAGAGCATTTACAGAAGATGAGAATTAGAGATTTAACTGAAGAAAACGTTTTAGACGAAGGCCCTATTTGGGATAAAGTAAAAGGATTTTCAAAGGAAAGCCTAAGACTGCACCAACAGCTAGTTTGTCTCCGGTTGACAGTATTCCGCCTAGAGAAGTAAAAGCAATTCTAGGGGCAATCCTTAATGGAAAGGCCCTAGACACTAATCAAAAATTTAAACTCCAACAAATTTATAAACAACTTTAAAAAAACGGGAGACCCGTTTTTTTTGTGGTCTCTAAATTGTCTGAAACTATGTCACCGATTATTTCTCTCTCTTCCCAACTCATGTGCATTATTTCAGAGTAGCTCATGCTGCCTCTCATATACCAGCAGAGTTTGAGGCAGTCTTTTTTAATCGCCTTACCTTCCTTTTCTAAGCGATCGGACTCTCGTAAAATCTCCGGTAAGGAAAGGCTTAAGATTTTACGCCGAAAAAATTTGATTGATCCATTGTAACTGGTAAGCTGTAGTTTTTATGGCATTCGCCACATTCGACATCTTGAGCTTTTAGTTCAATTTGATCTCGCATGTTAGTTACATGATCAGAAATTTTATCAAATATATCTTTCGGACAATTGTTAATAAAATCTTTAATCATAGCAATATCAGTAACTGCACCATCAGGGCTTTCAATTTTAGTAATGCAATCAGCAATAATGTCTACAGTTAGTTCGGTTAGTTTAATAAAACTTTTTCCAAATTTTTCTAATTTATCTTCGTCGCTCATCGAATCATCATTGATAACTTGGTAAATTCTTTGTTGCTCCATTGCCTTAATTGATGTCTTTGTAGACTCTTTATAGGTATACGGACGTACATGTACAACTAACGGATCTGCATCAAGAGCCTCTTGGTAATCAAAATTATTAAACACTTCAAACCAACGAGTTAAATCGAGGTCATACGAATTGTCAGAATTGCAATGAGGACACGAAGTTCCAACTTCCATTGTATTACCATATGTAGCAATTCGAATAGCAATAAGCGCAAAGTCTACATCTATAGTTGGCATTGACCATGGATCTAATATAGCAGGAATACAACTCTTAATTAACTCAACAGTTGATTGTCCGCTTAACAATGCATCGGGAGTTTTAAACATTAACTCATCTTTAGCAGTCATAGCATAAACCGAGTACTGATCGTTCGAACTTTGATCTAACGCACCTTGAGGGTAAAATCTCCCCTTTGACGGTAACGAAACATATATTTTTGGTTGTCTGTAAAAGGCTGCGAGTGGATTCTTACCTGTAGCCATGCTGTTAGGATTTTGATTCATTTTATCTCCGGTAAATAAACTATATAATACTCGTCTATATTTATATGCGTAGATAACTAGGAAAATTAAAAATGTCTGTTTTTATTGACATCCCCGGGATTGGAACTGTAGAAGCTAAAGGTGCTGCGTCTGAAGCCACCTTAAAAGAACTTTTGTCAGCAACAACGGGGACTGTAAGAAACAACAATAATTCCAACAGTGGCAGTAAGTCGTCACCGTTATTAGGAGCTACTAAACAACTAAACGGTGCGTTTATCAAATTAGGCGGAGTTGCTGGAAAGGTTGCAAGCGGGTTAATCAGTGTAGTTGATAGTGCAATGAAGATGGGCGATGCTACATTAAATGCTACAAACTCATTAGCAAATCTTGACGGATCAGCAGCAGGTGCTGCCGAAATATTTTCCAATTTTCCAATTGTGGGAAAAGCACTAGTATCTGTAGCAAGTGCTGCCGATAAAGTAGCTGCATCGTTTAATGCAGCATCGCAGAGCGGCGCAACGTTCGGCGGCAGTATTATAAATTTCTCTAGAGCTGCCAGTGAAGCCGGCATGAATATGGCAGAGTTCGGAGCATTGGTTGCTAGGAACGGCGAAGGCATGTTAGCGTTTGGATCTAATACCGAAGACGGTGCAAAGAACTTTGCTAATGTTTCTAAATCGTTAAGAACAACAGGCAGCGATTTATATGCACTTGGAATGTCAACTCAGGAAATTAATTCTGGACTTGCAAGTTATGGCGCACTATTAAGACAACAAGGGTTACAAGGCAAAAAATCAAATGCTGAGTTAGCAGTTGGTGCAAAGAATTATCTAAAAGAAATGGATGCGCTAGCAAAAATAACCGGTGAAGAACGTTCAGCAAAAGAAGCACAGGCAAAACAACTAGCTGCCGATGCACAATTCCAAGCTTCGATGATGGGAATGAACGAAGAAGTTAGAGCTAGTTTTAGAAATACTGTATTAGGATTGCCAGGACCACTGCAATCTTTTACCAAAGACATGTTGGCTAACGGAGTTGCTACTACAGAAGAAAATCAAAAATTAATGGCAATGATGCCTCAGTCCGCTGCAATGTTACAACAAATGCAGGCAAAAATGGTTCGAGGAGAGCAAGTTACTACTGAGGAGCGTAACCGTCTTAATAATTTAATGAAAGACGAAGGCGGAAGAAATCTTCAAAATATAAAACAAGCTGGTGCAGCCAGCGCAGAGTTAGGAGGAATGGTAAACAGTTTAGCAGCAACTCAACAGATTAACATAGACGGTGTAAAAGAAGCAACAGAAGCACAGAAAAAAGCTCAAGCAAACACTGACGGATTTAATAAAAAAATGCAAGAGTTTCAGCAACGCATTTCTACAGTGTCTAATACTTTCCAAGGATTGTTAGCAACTAGTGGAGTGCTTGATGTATTGATGAATGCGTTTGATGCAGTGGCTAAACTTGCTGAAGAATATCTAGTTCCTGCATTTAATATTGTATCGTCAATCGTGATGAAAGTTGGCAATGGTATGATGTTGTTACTTGCTCCAGTTATTGAATACATATCAGAAAAATTTGGTAGCGGTGGCCTTGGAGGCACAATTACATTTATTGACGGTCTCATGAATGATGTTTTTGATGTATTAGGCGGAGTCGTTCGAGGTGCTATTTTAGCATTTGACGGATTATGGACCGGAGTAATGACATTATTAGATCCATTGAAAAGAATGTGGACAACAATATTTGGAGTCACTGATACAACTGATGGATTTGGAGCTACATTAATCCAAGTAGGCGCATTTATTGGCGATGTATTTAAAGTACTAGGAAAAGTAATAGGGTTCGTAATTGATTTTCTAAATCCGTTATGGCAAATACTAGGCGTTGTAGTTACTGCCTTTAAAGGAGTAATTGATTTTATTGCTAATTTTGGCGATTATATGAAAGATTTTCAAAGTATAATAGAATCTGTCGCTGACGGATTAATGAGATTTCTTAATAAAGTCACATTCGGTGCAGCAGGAATAGATGAAGCCGAACGTAAAAAACGCGAAGATGATAGAAAAGCAGCCAAAGAAGAAAGAATTGCAGCAAGAGATGCAGCAGCTAATCGACAAACTGCAGAATTAAAAGAAGATAAGAAAAAGTTTGCAGAACAAAAAGTTACTACAGATCAATTAACAGGCCTTGCATCTAAAGAAGCTAAAGCTAAAGAAGCAGCAAATAAAGCAGAAGAAAAACGGCAATCGTTAGTAGACACTAATGCAGGCGCCGAAGCACTGTTAAAACAATTTGCAGGGCAACAAGGCAGTGCTCTAGTTCCAAAAGATCAGCAAGCATCAGCAAAAGCCGATGCTGCCCAACAAGGCAGTGCTCTAGTTCCAAAAGATCAGCAAGCATCAGCAAAAGCAGACGCTGCTAAAACTACAATAGTTGCCGATGCAGAATCTAAAAAAGTAACAGATGCAGCAGCTAAAAAAGCAGCAGAAGAAAAACTCAAAGAATACGGAATGGTAAAGGAAGCTGCAACGCCCACAGGTGCAGCCCCAACCCAAGAATCTGCGGAAACCTTGCTTGCGCAGTTAAATACTAACATGACACGATTAATTCAGATAACTCAAGAACAAAAATCCATCAGCGAAGATCAGCTGAGGGGTATTAAAGGTATGTCTGGTAATTTGTTTGCTTAAGGATAATAAATGAGTTGTGAAAATTTTTATGTTTATCGATATAATAACGAGGACGGTACTCCATTTTATATCGGTAAAGGTAGTAAAAATAGAATTAATAAAGGATTAGTATAATGGCTGGATGGCGTAAGTATTTCACTCCCGTTAATGTAGATAACATGAGCGGAAGCACAAGTCCACTGAACGGCAGAGGTCGTCCTGGACCAGCACGAACAAATTATTCAAGCTATTTGCCTGATGTATACGCTGGCAGTCCGAATCGTGTTGAACGCTACATGCAGTATGATACTATGGATATGGACAGTGAGGTCAATGCTGCCCTAGACATTCTTGCAGAATTCTGCACACAGAAAGATAAAGAAAATCGTACACCGTTTCAGACATTTTTCAAAGGGTCACCTACATCTACTGAAGTTAAGCTGTTAAAGGATGCGCTACAAAAGTGGGCTAAAGAACAACAATTTGAAACTAGAATTTTCCGTATTTTTAGAAATGCAATGAAGTACGGTGACTGTTTCTTTATTAGAGATCCACAAACACAGAAATGGTTGTATGTTGATCCTACCAAAGTCAGTAAGATTATTGTTAACGAAAGCACAGGCAAGGTTCCTGAGCAATACGGTATCAAGGACATTAACTTTAACTTTGTAAATCTAGTAGCAACTACTCCTCACGGAACTGCCAATACAAGTCCCAGCGGCACTAGCAGTTACTCTACTGGCGGCGGCTTTGGCCGAGGCATGGTAGGTGATGTTGCTCGTTCAAATGGAACAAGATTTAGTAATGCACAAAACGAAATTACAGTTGATGCTAAACATGTTGTGCATATTAGTCTAAGTGAAGGACTTGATAGAAACTATCCATTTGGCAATAGCATTCTAGAGTCAGTGTTTAAAGTATACAAACAAAAAGAATTGTTAGAAGATGCGATTATTATCTATCGTATTCAACGTGCGCCTGAACGCAGAATTTTCTATGTTGACGTTGGTAACATGCCAGCACACATGGCTATGAGCTTTGTTGAACGTGTTAAAAACGAAATTCAACAACGTCGTATTCCGAGTTCAACAGGCGGCGGCAATAATGTAATTGATGCTAGTTACAATCCGTTGTGTCTAGACTTGAACACCGGTATTCCTCTACTGGATGGTAGAACAGTAGAATTGCAAGAATTGATAACAGAATTTGAAAACGGAAAAGAAAACTGGGCCTACAGTTGTGACCCAGTAACTGGACGGATTGTGCCTGGCGTGATCAACTGGGCTGGTATAACACGTAAAAATGCCGAAGTTATCAAGTTGACATTTGATAATGGTAAAGAATTAATTTGTACTCCCGATCATAAAATTCCCGTATTTGGAAAAGGGTTTGTTGAGGCAAAGGATCTATCTGAGCAAGACAGTCTAATTGCATTTAATACCCAACAGTCAAAAATATCATCCAGCTCAAATGAATATCAACAGGTATGGGATCACGAAACCAAGTCCTGGATATGGACTCATCGTTTGGTTGGAGAATTTTTCCGTCAGCAAAATAAACACCAAGAATTTACATATCTTGAGGAAAATATCAACAAAACCAAGGCAGTGATCCATCATAAGGATTCAGATAGATTTAATAACGATCCAAGAAATTTGACCTACATGAACAAGCAGGATCATATACTATTTCATGCCGCTCAAAAGAAAGAATTTTGGGAAAATATGACAGATCAGTACAGAGCTACTATGACTTTGAAGATATCTGACACTTTAAAAGATCGTT
>Ga0208413_1002218_pt1 | contig 11339 bp, 10 predicted proteins | sample AntAceMetag02UKD_FD_184761 | JGI IMG/M metagenome (GOLD analysis project Ga0208413, IMG submission 184761) | Saline lake microbial communities from Ace Lake, Antarctica - Antarctic Ace Lake Metagenome 02UKD (SPAdes) (version 2) | ecosystem: Environmental > Aquatic > Non-marine Saline and... | reverse complement strand
GGCCAAGAAAGCCTCTTGCGGTATTTCGATATTACCAACTCGCTTCATGCGCTTTTTACCGGCTTTCTGCTTTTCGAGTAATTTCTTTTTGCGCGTTATATCGCCGCCATAGCATTTTGCGGTTACATTTTTTCGCAGCGCCTTAACCGTTTGACGAGCGATTATCTGGCCACCTATCGCCGCTTGTATGGCAACATCATAAAGCTGCCGCGGAATCAGTTCCTTCATTTTCTCTACTAAGGCTCGGCCTCGATTATGCGCATGCTCGCGATAAACTATGATTGCTAGCGCATCGACTCGGTCACCGTTAATCATCACATCCAAACGTACTAAGTTGGACGGTTCGAATCGAATAAACTGGTAGTCTAATGAAGCATAACCTCTGCTTACGGATTTAAGGCGATCAAAGAAGTCCAAAACTACTTCGTTCATTGGTAGCTCATAGCGCAAAGACACTTGTTTGCCGATAAATTGCATGTCTTTCTGCACACCACGTCTGTTAACACACAGTGTAATCACATTGCCTAAGTGCTCATGGGGGACAAGAATGTTTGCTACCACAATAGGCTCGCGCATCTCTTCGATAGAATTTACCGGTGGCAATCTAGAAGGACTGTCCACCTTTACTACTTCGCCGCTGGTAAGCAGAACTTCATAGACAACGGTCGGCGCGGTGGTAATTAAGTCTAAGTCGTATTCTCGCTCCAGCCTCTCTTGGATGATTTCCATGTGCAACATGCCAAGGAACCCACAGCGAAAACCAAACCCTAAAGCATCAGAGTTTTCCGGCTCAAAATACAACGACGCATCGTTCAGTGTGAGTTTGGAAAGCGCATCTCTAAAGCTCTCAAAGTCGTCTGAAGAAACTGGAAAAAGACCCGCATAAACCTGAGGCTGTATTTTTTGGAAACCAGCTAAGGCAGCCACATCGGGTGTTTTCGCGAGGGTGATGGTGTCGCCCACTGGCGCGCCCAAAATTTCTTTAATGCCCGCTACGATAAAGCCCACTTCTCCAGCAGCCAGATGAGTAGTCTCAGTCCGTTTGGGAGTAAAGACGCCTACACTGTCAACGACATGTGCTTTGCCGAGGGTTTTGGCAATAATTTTATCGCCTTTGCTTAACTTGCCGGCGACAACTCGAACTAGAGAAACAACTCCAAGGTAATTATCGAACCATGAATCTATAATTAGTGCCTGCAAATCATCTTCATAATTTCCAACTGGCGGCGGTACCTTGGCAACAATTTCCTCCAAGATTTCAATAATACCGAGACCTGTTTTAGCGCTCGCGGCCACCGCATCAGATGCGTCAATACCGATAATCTCTTCAATCTCAAGGCGCACTCTGTCTGGCTCTGCCTGTGGCAGATCCATTTTATTCAATACCGGAATCACCTCCAGGCCTTGCTCGATTGCGGTGTAACAAGTAGCAACAGATTGCGCCTCAACTCCCTGCCCCGCATCCACCACTAACAAGGCACCTTCACATGCCGCCAAAGAACGGGACACCTCGTAAGTAAAATCGACGTGGCCCGGTGTATCAATAAAATTCAATTGGTAGCGCCGACCATCCTTTGAATCAAAGTACAAAGTGACACTTTGCGCTTTGATTGTAATTCCTCGCTCCCGTTCGATGTCCAGGCTATCTAAAACCTGAGAATCCATCTCGCGCGCGCTTAGTCCGCCACACTCTTGAATAAAGCGGTCGGCCAAGGTGGATTTACCGTGATCAATGTGGGCAATAATGGAAAAATTTCGAATATGGCTTAGGTCAGTCAATAGAGGATCGTCAGTATGTGGTCAGGAGCTGGTGGATGAAAGTATTCGCTGGGCAAAATAAAGGGCGCAGTCTACAGCAAATAGCGCGCCCTGTCAGGGAGTCCGTAAAGCGGGAGCCCTAGAAATACTAAGGAGTGAGTTCAAGATTGAGAGTGTAAGCCTGGCCTTCTCTGAATATACGAATATGCACAAAGCCAGCCTCGGGAAGAGCGTTCGCAATCTCAGCAAATTCTTCGGTTGATTTAAGCGTCTGCCGATTTAAGGCCATGATGACATCGCCTTCCATTAAGCCGGCTTCACGGCCTGGGCCTGGCGCTATCTCTGCGACGCGCACACCATCAACTCCTGCTATCTGGCGAATCTCACTGCTGAGCTCGGCGACCCGAAAGCCTAGTGGATTACGTTTCTCGCGCACAACCTCTGGCGCTTCGCTTACCGTTTCATTAGTCGGTGAACTGCCTAATGAAACGGTTAAGTTTTTAATTTCGCCGTCTCGGTAAACTGTGATTCCAGCTTCGGTTCCAGGGCGGTATTGGCCGACGTAAAATGGCAAATCAGTAAAGAAATCAATTTCATGATCATTGAAGACAAGCACGATATCCTCATCCAAAACTCCTGCAGCCGCTGCCGGACTGCCAGGCTGAACCGCTTGAACGAAAGCACCGCGAGGCGTCTCCATTCCAAAAATTTCTGCTAAAGCGTAATCAACTTCTCCCATACGCACTCCCAGCAGGCCTCGTTCAACCCGCCCGGAATCTCGCAACTGAGCAACCACATTCATGGCGACATTACTTGGTATAGAAAAAGAAATACCGTTTGAGCCACCTGTACTGCTTAAAATTTGAGAGTTTATACCTATTACTTCACCGTCCAAATTAAATAATGGCCCACCGGAATTGCCCTGATTTATCGCGACATCAGTCTGAATGAATGACATATAATTGTAGGTTGAACGTCCCGGAACAGATCGGCCTTTTGCGCTGACAATGCCTGCAGCCGCTGAAAATTCCAGCCCGAATGGCGAACCAATAGCCAGAACCCAGTCTCCGACACGAATCGCGTCAGAATCGCCAAACTCAGTAAACGGCAAATCCTCTGCAGATATTTTTAAGAGCGCTAGATCAGATGGCTCATCCGAACCTATAACTTGCGCGTCAAAAACCCGCCTGTCATTCAAATTCACCTGAATCTCATCTGCTCCCTCCACTACGTGATTATTAGTAATCACGTAGCCATCTGCAGAAATCAGAAACCCTGAACCAACTGCACCGCGTTGCCGCTGTTGTGGCGTATTTTCCAATAGCTCGCTCGGGTCATCCCCGGGATTAAGCCTTCGAAGTAGCTCTTCAATTTCCCCATCGGGCAAGCTCGGTCGGGCAGCCACACGCTTGGTTGTCGTGATTTCCACGATTGTGGCCGCATTTTTTTCCACCAAATCAGCGAAGTTTGGCAAACTTTGCGCAAAGAGTGTTTGGTGTAATAGAACAACCGGCAAAGAGATGAGTAGCAATGATAAGCACCTTGCCGCCTTTGTATTTACAGATGTAAAAGAAGTCATGTACCAGCTCTCAGATAGCAGCCCTAATCATGAATGGCCGCTAATATTACGAATTTATGTAGTCATTACACTGTAGCATATTGCCTTAAAAATCCAACCAAGGGATACGGTTTTCAGAGCCCTGTAAATGCAATTTCTAGTAACAATTGATGTCGCTATGAGTGTGATGCTGCTTTTAGTTTTAGTCGTCATTGGGTTTGAAACATTATGCGAGGCCCGCATTGCCTGCGGTCTTAGAGCCTAATTGCTAAAAAGTAACAATTAAACTGTAATGATAAACTTAGCGATAAAGCGGACTTGTGATGAATATTCAGCGCAATTGGCAAAAGCGCATCTGCCTTAGCGATAATGACAGGTATCAGTCAGTTTTTGAGATAGCCGACACGTCGAACTCAGCTAATAACCACCGAGAAAAGATAAAAGTATCGCTTGGGCGTGAGATTTAGCCTAAGGCTTAGCTTGGAGATTGTTTACTAAACGATAAAGAGGTGAATCTTGAATATGCTCAATGCGTACCGGTTCATCTTGTTTTGTTGTCATCGCGCTGCTCAGGTAGTCAGTGAGGCGCTGCAAGGCCATAGGATCAGGCTCAACTTTACGCGTAGTTGCCAAAACAAATCCAGACTCTTGCGTGGCATCTGGACTGCTTGCGGGAGCGGAGGCAGCAGCTGAATCAGAACCTGCGATCGAAGGTGGGTTTGGCTGATTGGCAGTCTGAAATCCGAACACAAAGACCAAGGCAACCGATGCAGCGATAGCAAGCTTGCTTATGTTTTGCCGCCATGTCACTACGTTTGAAGAATCTGAAGTTCCGGCTGTTGAAGAATTTGCCGTTAGACTAAGCAAAGGCTCGTTGGCGAGCTTATCTGCAACCCCACTGGCGAACCCAGAACTCACTGGCACGGCCTCGGCAGTTAACACTGAATGGACGAGGTTGTAGCGTTCCCAAGTTTCTAGGAGCGATGAATCGGTTTCACTTTTCTGCAGAATTCGGCGCAGCTCCAGTTCATCTGTTTCACCATCTAATAATGCAGAAAGGGATTCTCGTTCAAGCTCGCTCATAAACAGCCTCAGATTGTTGGAGGTCTTATCTCTGCTAGAAAATAAAACCAATAAGTACGATTAATTACAACAACTATACAACGTATCTTCTACAAATAAATTGACATCTAAATTCAGCCCTAACCAGCTAACACACTAAAAACCTAAGCGAGTAGATAGCAATTTAGCTCGATGCTACAGCATGTCCCTAATTTTCTTATCGATCGCCTCACGCGCTCTAAAAATCCTAGACCGAACCGTCCCTACCGGGCAATCCATCACCTCGGTGATGTCTTCGTAGCTCAGCCCTGAGAATTCTCTTAACGTGAAGGCCGTTCTCAGATCTTCCGGTAATTCTTCAATAGCGACATCAATCGCCTGTTTTAGCTTTTCAGTAGCAAGACTACTTTCAGGGTTTTCAATTTGCCTGAGCACTGTCCCGATTTCGTTTACTTCGGCCTCTTCTACGTCTACATCACTAGAGGGCGGCCGTCGCTTTCTGGAAACTAAGTAATTCTTTGCTGTATTAACCGCAATTCGATAGAGCCAAGTGTAAAAAGCACTATCTCCTCTGAATAACGGTAGCGCCCTATAGGCCTTGATAAACGCTTCCTGGCTGACATCTTCCGCTTCCTGCGGATCATTCACAAAGCGCCCTATGAGCGCTAATACTCTATGCTGGTATCTCACCACCAAGAAGTTAAATGCGTTTTTATTCCCAGCCAAGACCCTGTCAACAAGCTGTTGATCGGTATCTTCTGTCATTCGTCCCAACTCCGCTAAAACGGGTTTCACTTGTCACCACATTGGAACAAAGGCACTCCTTGCTCATAGATAGACAATGTCTGATTGTAAAAGTTCTCGAAATTTTAAAAATTATGTCAAAATTATAGCAATCGCCGCTCAGCGCTTGCAAAATGAGGCTCATAGCGCAGATCTCAGCTAACCACGACATCCTTTTTTTGATCCTCGACGTAAAGTGAGTATAAGGGTTACGCTGCAACAGCCCTACCTTTAATACGACACACAGTGCGGCACATTCACAAAGACATAATTACTGCACATCAATTGCAACACACACGCCTTCAATGCGCCAACTACCTGGCAAGGATGACATGAAAGACTCGCTCGCCTCGATTAACAACAAAACAGATCTTCTCATTATTGGCAGCGGCGCCGCCGGGCTAACCTTAGCTCTGCGTTCAGCAGATTTCTGTCAGGTGACAGTGCTTAGCAAAGGCGACCTTAAAGAGGGCGCCACCTACTATGCCCAAGGCGGTATAGCCGCGGTGCTCGATGAAATGGATAGCATTGAGGCTCACGTTAAAGACACTATGATCGCCGGTGTGGGTCTTTGCCACAAAGCCATCGTCGAACATGTGGTCGGTCGCAGCGCGAGGGCAGTCCAATGGCTAGTCGAACAAGGTGTTCCCTTCACCCTTAAATCGACGCCCTCACCTAGCCCTGCATCCAACATTGACGACTCGCAGTTGACGTCCTTACATCTTACCCAAGAGGGAGGCCACAGCCATCGCCGCATCATCCACGCAACAGACGCAACCGGCAAAGCCGTATTCGAGACTCTCCAAGCCAGAGCTGCCAATCACCCAAATATCCGACTATTGTCAAATTGTACCGCTGTAGACTTAGTAACACAGCCTCAGGATAGCGGCAAAGCCAAGCGCTGCACAGGAGTTTACGTTTTAAATCAGGACAGCTCAAAAGTTGAAGCGATTCGCTGTAAATTTGTCGCCCTTGCTACCGGGGGCGCCAGCAAGACCTATCTCTACACCACTAATCCTGATGGTGCCAGCGGCGATGGTATTGCAATGGCATGGCGTGCGGGCTGCCGTGTCGCCAACATGGAATTCAATCAGTTCCATCCAACCTGTCTCTACCACCCTCATGCCAAATCCTTCCTAATATCGGAAGCCCTGCGCGGCGAAGGCGCTTGGTTAGAATTACCTGACGGCAAGCGCTTCATGGCCGATTTTGATCAACGAGAAGAACTCGCCCCTAGAGACATTGTCGCTAGAGCAATCGACTATGAGATGAAGCGCATCGGTTGCGACTGCGTGTATCTCAACATTAGCCACAAGCCTGCTGACTTCGTTAAAAGTCACTTTCCCACTATTTATGCAAAATGCCTTAAGTTTGGGATTGATATCACCACTGACCGAATTCCGGTGGTGCCAGCGGCCCACTATACCTGTGGCGGGGTCATGGTCGATAAAAATGGCGAATCCGATATTGACGGTTTGTTCGCAATAGGAGAAACCAGTTTTACAGGACTCCATGGTGCCAACCGCATGGCCAGCAATTCCTTATTAGAATGTTTTGTGTTGGCATTCGGTGCCGCTGAGCAAATAAAAAGTAAGATTGCTGACGTGGGCACGGCAGAGACGATCCCTGAGTGGGATGAAAGCCGAGTCACTGATTCTGACGACGAAGTGCTGGTCTCTCACAACTGGGATGAAATTCGGCGCTTTATGTGGGACTTCGTGGGCATAGTGCGCAACAACAAGCGTCTAAACCGTGCCGATCGACGAATCAAGCTGCTCCGAGAGGAAGTGCGTGACTATTACGTGACCCATAAAGTGACGAACGACAATCTGGAACTCAGAAATTTAGCTCTTGTGTCTGAGATCATTATCGCTTGCGCTATCGAGCGGAAAGAAAGTCGCGGCTTACATTTTACATTGGACTACCCGGATCTTGAGAAGGAAATTCACGACACTATCCTTACACCGGCGTCCTACTGCGCTCCCAACCTGAAATAGGTCGATAAATCAGGGCAACTGCCAGCGGATAAATCGGCGCAGACGCCGCTGCTCAGTTGCTGAGAGCACCCCGGGAATTATCCAAAGAAACCAGTGCTGCTCAAAGAATGCTGAATCGCTATCAAGGCACTCTAGCCGCATAACCACGACTAATCGATCGCAGCGCCGAGGAGTGACTTTGACTCTTAGCCATTGCTTGTCATGTAGACAGATTTGAGTAGACAGTGCTTGAAAATGAATCGAGGTGATTGCGGCGCTAGCGTTAAAAGCTCTAAGCACAATAAACAAGCTCAAACCGATGGCTAAAGTGACACTTAAAAGGATTGCGGAGGGAGCGGCGCTTATCCATAAAGCTGTCAGTGCCGCACAATGGAGAGTAGTTGCCGCTATGGCGTTAGCGTTGGTTTTTTTTGGTCTGAATCGCAGCAGCATCTTTATCCATAAGTTGCCTCTTGATTACTCAAACTCAGAGACAAAGACTACAGCTTAGATCGGTTTATATTGTGTGCCAAAATTTCGTCGATTATCGGCATAAACTTCCCATCTGTCGGCTTGGCTTGTTTGAGAAGCCACACCCATAAATCCTGATCTTCTTGAGCCAATAGCTCGACATACAATTGTTGATCTTGAGATGAAAGCGTTTCGAATTTTTCTTGCGCGAAGGGGACTAACAATAAATCTAGTTCGAGCATTCCTCGGCGACTATGCCAGAATATCTTTTGCTTGTTAAACTCTTGCATAGGAAAATACCTGTAAATTGAGCGACTGTAGTATCAAGAAAACTCCGCTGAACAGTTCAAATGGAGCAAATGAATTATGCGCAAAACAGTGGCCAGTTGCGACAATATTTTTGCTAAAGTAAGACTAACGCACAGGCAATAAGCAAACAATTCGCCAGCCAGACTTGTCTGGTACCAACATGAGACAAACATGAAAGCATTACCGTTAATCCACAACGATTACGTTCAAGTGACAGGAACGGATTCTAAGAAGTTCTTGCAAGGTCAAGTTAGCTGCAATATGGATTTATTGAGCGTTGATAAAAGCCTAAGCGGCGTTCTGTGTAATTTAAAAGGCAGAGCAATTGCTGACTTTCGCGCAATTCAAGCAGGAGATGCGATATGGCTGCAAACTGAGACGGGGATGGGACAGTCCCTTATTGATGTTCTCGCCAAGTATATCGTGTTCTCAAAAGCCGAGATCTCACTCGTTTCACTGGCAGGCAAAGTGATTGGCCTATTTGGCGAGGATGAAAATGAGTCTCTTGCCGGCCTTTTCGGCGACTTGCCAATGCAGCACAACTCTGCTGTCTGCCGAGAAGACTATATTGCCGTTAAGCTCCCGGCTCACCAATCAAGATACCAAATCCTGAGTCTTAACGAAAAAGGTGAAACCCTTTTAGCAAGAATCCTAGAACAAGCGAAGCCTGCAACAGTAGCACAATGGGAGATGCTGGATATTGAAATGGGTATCGTTCACATCCTCCCGCATGACAGCGAACAATTTACTCCACAGCTACTTAATTACGATATCTCAGGGGCCATAGACTTTAAGAAAGGCTGTTACACAGGCCAAGAAATCGTCGCTCGCATGTTTTATCGAAGCACTGCCAAAAAAAGATTGTACCTCTTAAGTAGCTCGCTAAAGATCGACGCCACTGACACTGTTACTTATAGCGAGGCAGGTGTGGAGAAAACGGCCGATATATTACGCTTTGCTAACGCCTCAGACTCATCCGGAACATCCCTTATTTTGGCTATTATTGGTACGCAGGCGATCAATTCAGAGTCACCACCGAGGCTAACGCACGCCTGCACTGCAGACTCAGCGACCCCGACAATTAATAGTGAATCTTTCCTGAATTTTCTGACGTTACCCTATACTAAATAGTAACCCCTTATGAGCGTCAGGATTTAATTATGGATGTCAGTGCACAAGACATCAAACAGGCCCTATTGCAGGCCATTGAAAAAGGCCAATTAGTATTGCCTACGCTGCCTGAGATCGCCTTACAAGTAAGGGAAGCTGCTGCAAGCCCTGACACTGATATAAAAAACCTGCAGAGCCTTTTACAAAATGATGCCAGTCTTTCAGCCCGCGTAGTGAGAGTTGCTAATAGTCCTCTCGTTCGAGGCTACCGCACAATTGACAATCTGCCAGCGGCATTGAGCAGATTAGGAGTCACCTACAGCTGTAACCTAGCCCTAGGCTTTGCCATGGAACAAATGTTTCAAGCTGCTAATGAAGCGATCGATACTCGCCTTCGTGAGGTTTGGTCGCAGAGCACCGAAGTCGCCGCCATAGCAAATGTCTTGGCCCAGCATTACACCAACCTTGAGCCAGACCAGGCCACTCTCGCTGGATTAACCCATCAAGTCGGGATTTTGCCAATTTCAACCTATGCCGAAGAGAATGAAGAGTTGCTCATGGACGAGAACCAGCAGGAACTCGATAGAGTCATAGTTGAAATCAGCCCTATGATTGGTGAAAGAATACTTCAGGAGTGGAAATTTCCAGAAGCATTAGCCAGTGTGCCAGCTCAGCATCTAGACATATTGAGAAACAGCCATCAAACCGACTATGCTGATGTTGTCATCGTTGCCAGATTGCAAAGCCATGGTTTTGAGAAAGTGTTGAGCAATGTTCCCGAATGGGATGATATCCCAGCATTTGCCAAGCTGGGATTAAGGTCAGTTGAGGAAAATTTGGAGCTGGATAATTATTTCGAGGAAATGGCTATGGCCGCCGATGTCCTCCACTAGGGACTTTTCAAACCCGGACTGGAGTGTCATGACTCTTAAAGTATTACATTAACTTATTTATAAATTATATATTTATCAGTAATATAGACTGCTTAATTGAAGTGAATTTTACTTTGTTTAGAACCTCACCGCTCTCTAAGACGAAGTCTTAATGGTGAAAGAATCCCAAAGGCTTTCCATCATTGGCAGATTGATGTTTTCAAGCATCTGAATTAAATCAATTCGATCAGCAACTTCTTCTTCAGTTAGCTCTTCAAGTTCCAATATTTTTTTGCTTAACCCCAGCGCATCTTTCACGCTCATGAGATAGGCCAAAGCGCCTGGCTCGTTTTTGATCATGCGCACCTCAATTGCGCCAACTGCATACTCAGCCAATTTCGCGAGACAAAGATTGCGCTCAGCCAGACCCACAGCAAGTTCGATAGGTACCATGCTGTTGCTAACTGAACGTTTGGCTCGAGATACGGCCCTGTTTTGGTAATCTTTTAGATTAACCACTTCGCCCATTGAGCACCTTTTCCTACATGTTATTGATAATTACTGGCGCGTCATAGAACCGACAAAATCCAGCGATTCAAATTATATGTAGAAACTCTGCGCCCCCTAACATGATGGAGTCAATAGTTTGGTTTTAGCAGGCAAAAATGGCTTTCAATTAGCTTTTGCAATAACTGATAACTACAAATTAGTCACCTGTTTCAGTTCTGAAACACCCCTGAAGCAAGGTTATGTTTGCTGCATTACCGTGAATAGTGAGACCAGCCGCAACAATCTACGGCGCTGACTCTCACTATTTCGGTGCCACTATCAGTGCCGGCCTTTGCTCCGGGCTAGTCAATGATGACTTGGTCGCAGATATGCGATTATAAAAAGCTAGCGTTTAATTCTGCGTAGGTAAAAATGAATAGGCTGCCGCGTATTCCAGCATTTGGCTCACGAAGTTCTCTGGGTACTCGATGCGGACGTTGCTAACCACTCCATCGACGTCTGCTGCAACGACGCGGGGGTTTATAAAACCGCCATACGCAGGAACATCCAGAGAGGCGTAGCGCTCCAGCACCTCTGCATGCAGCTCTTGGTCTACCTGAGTGCCGTAGTTTTCAACCAAATTCCGCCCAGCCTCAAAATCCCCTTCCGATTTGATCCTTTGAATTTCTCGCAGCAAACGCCCAAAAATCTCTCGCAAAGCCTCGTAATCATTAACCACAAAATATGTTTTATCGTCTCTGACTACTCGCTCAATTACATTGTCCTCGAAGCCCTGCTCATAAGACCACTTGGCGATTAGCTGGCGATTACGCATATGCGCCTCCTCGACTAACTCACCTGGCTGCAAACGATAAAGCTGAGTCATCATGCCGCCGCGGATATAAGAATCGTATTCCGAACGTCCTACATCAAGACTCTCCATGACACCGA
>Ga0208413_1002214_pt1 | contig 11365 bp, 9 predicted proteins | sample AntAceMetag02UKD_FD_184761 | JGI IMG/M metagenome (GOLD analysis project Ga0208413, IMG submission 184761) | Saline lake microbial communities from Ace Lake, Antarctica - Antarctic Ace Lake Metagenome 02UKD (SPAdes) (version 2) | ecosystem: Environmental > Aquatic > Non-marine Saline and Alkaline... | reverse complement strand
TTGCCGGAGGCACACATTTACCCCAACCAGTTATTTGCGCGTATTGCATGATGCTCTCCACCGCCGTGTTCTAGGCAGCTTGCCTTTATACCGTTTAGGATCTGTCGGGTTTTAGCACTGAGCTTTAACGTACCTTAGGTCAACGCCAGTGAAAGAATGTACCTTAGGTCAATGCCAGTGAAAGAAATCCCAGTTTAAGCTTTCTTATAGGTAGAATGTCGAAGATATAGAGCCACAATACTGAAGCTAAAGGACTGCTTCGGTCAGTTTTGAGTCTTTTATTTTCTGAAAAAACGTAATGACTGTCTCAGCTTACTTCATTTTGCTAGGGCTGAATAGCTTGAAATATAAGACCAAACACCATAGAAATAGCAGACTGTTTTTGGGTCTAGCCGTGACTGCCAAGCGGTTTTTACTAGCAATAAAGTTCTCTAAAAATTTTGGATTATATTGGATCACAGATGAATATTAGATTAATCATTAGCGCTTTGCTGATTGCGTTTAGCTCGACGGTTTTTGCCAGTTTCGATCATAGCCAATGGGATCAATTGCTTAAAGATAATGTCGTTGAGCTTCGTGGCGGCCGTGCGACGCAGGTAAACTATGATGGAATGTTGGCAAATCGAACCCAGCTCAATAGTTATCTGGCAGCTGTTGCAAACGTTAAAAAGCCGGTTTTTGAAAAGTGGAGTCATGCGCAGCAGCTAGCTTTTCTCATCAATACCTATAACGCCGCCACTGTTGAGTTCATCCTAACCGAGTATCCGCAATTGGATTCGATTAAGGACTTGGGGTCATTTTTTAGCTCCCCCTGGAGCCAAGAGATTGTCTCGCTGTTTGGGGGGCAAGTATCTCTTGATGATATCGAGCATGAAATGATTAGGGGCTGGGGTCGATACAACGAGCCTCGAATACATTTTGCCGTCAACTGCGCCGCTATTGGCTGTCCTGCTTTAGGAGCAGAGGCTTTTACGGCAGAGAATTTAGACCAACTATTAGATAAAAATACTCGGCGCTTTATGGCAGACAGCGAGCGGAATTACTTCTCGAACGGACGCTTGTATCTGTCAAAAATATTTGACTGGTACGAAGAAGATTTTGAAAAAGGCTGGAACGGCTATAACTCTTTGGCTGAGTTCGTGGCTGACTACCAAAAGGAGCTGGAGTTGGGGGCGCAGGCACGCAGTGCCGTATCGACTAATAATTTGCGAGTGCGCTACACATCATACGATTGGGGATTGAATAAGGTGCCTTAAAGCACCATTTGCGCACGTTATAACCCGTTAGTGTTCCAATTCCCGATTATGCTAAACTTCGCGGCGGAAGAGTATCATCCCCGGTGGGGTGCCCGGACTTCAAACTCGGTGAGGTCTGTTAAAGACAGGCTTGGTGGGTTCAACTCCTGCCTCTTCCGCCAAATTCCTTATCTCGCTCTTTCGTGATCTGTTTGCAAAACTAGTGATACCTAGGTTTTGCTAAATAGTCTGTGCGGATAAACCCTCATTTAAGCCGCAGTGTTTATTAACGTTATTCTGGCGTCATTATTGATGCCAAACGCGCCTTCGCTAACAGCGTCAATGAGAAGTCATTTTTGGCAAGCAGCATTTTATAATTCGCGGTTGCCGTTTTTTTCCCTGCGCTCACTTGGAGTTTGTAATTCTTCTCTGCGTCTGTTTCTCTCTCGGTCTTTCTTCGTTTCTCTCTACCTCCCGCCATTTAAAAATAGCTTCGCCACTGTTGAGCTTGATCTTCAGGTTTTGGTTCTGATTCAAGCCAGGTGGTTTGCTTAAGTTCACTACTCATTCGAATAGTGAGAATAGCAGAGAATAAAAAGATGAAAGGTGACACCAATGCGATTTGTTCAATTGCAACGTACTGAAATTCCTTTTATGGGGGAGAAGGAAAGGGAATAGTTTCGCAGCAAGTCGTATTGAGCCGGCTCTGAACGCTAGGCTACCTAGATCTCAGCTACTTAGCGCGTTGCTACAAAAGTTCTACACAATTAAAAGGTGATGGGCAGTGCGCAAACATTAAACGGGCAGTAGCCTTTGATTCAGGCTAAGGATGAGGAGTGACAGAAATCGGCTAACTAAAAATAGCCCTAAAAAGGAAGAAGAACACAATAGATAAAGCAGCGCCGATTGGCAGAGTTACAATCCATGAAATGAAGATTTTTCCGATTACGCGACCGTTTAACTTATCCATCCCACGGGCAAGACCCACCCCTAGAACGGCTCCTACCAAAGTGTGAGTGGTGGACACTGGCATGCCAGTGCCTGAGGCGATAACAACGGTGGTCGCCGCTGCCAATTCCGCCGCAAACCCGCGGCTAGGAGTCAGTTCAGTAATGTTCTTGCCGATGGTTGCTATTACTTTATAGCCCCAAGTGGCGAGGCCGGTAACAATTCCAAGGCCTCCAAGAAATAGTATCCACATTGGCAGTTCTGATTGGGCGGCAAATACCCCGCCGGTTTGGACAACGCCATTAATTGCCGCTAGCGGACCGATGGCATTGGCAACATCATTAGAGCCGTGAGCAAAGGCCATGGAGCAGGCAGTAAAAATCATCAGCACGCCAAACACATTCTCAACGCTTTTATAGCGTTCTTCTGGATCGTCGGTGGGTGCTTCTTTAATTCTACGCAGCATTATTATCCCAAGTGCCACCGTAAGGATGCCAAATAGTGCTGCATACAATAAGCTTTGTACTAATGTGACTTCTAAGCCCACGTGCTTGAGCCCTTTTACCAGCGTCACCATGGCAATGACAAAGCCGACTAGGAACATGTAGTAGGGCACGTATTTTTTAGCGTTGGCAAAGGGATCGTCTGTATCTAGTACTAGTTTTTGTACAGTGAGGAATAGAACAAAAGCGATTGAGCCTGAGAACAGTGGCGAAATGACCCAGCTGGCAACTATCCCAAGAACCTGACCCCACATAACCGAGTCAACTGAGATGCCGACAACGGCAAAGCCAATGATTGCGCCGATTATTGTGTGGGTGGTTGATACTGGCCAGCCAAACATGGAGGCAATGACCAGCCATATGCCAGCAGCTAGAAGGGAGGACAGCATGCCGTAGACCAATAGCTCGGGGGCCTCTTCGAAGCCTGCCTTTTCTATGTCGATTATGCCGCTGCGGATAGTTGAGGTGACTTCGCCGCCGGCCAGCCAAGCACCAGCAAATTCGAAGACCATGGCAATCATAATTGCCTGTTTGATGGTGATCGCGCCAGCTCCAACCGACGTGCCCATGGCATTGGCTACGTCATTGGCCCCGACGCCCCACGCCATGAAAAATCCAAAAGCACAGGCTAAAGCTAAGAAAATTAAACCATATTGGGAGATGATTTCAGACATTTAAGCACGACTCGATAAGGGTTCTGTTTATTCTTCTGGTTTGCACTTTTAGGTAGATAGGCAGTCCCAGCCAGGTATTGAGCGGCTGTTGTTGCACTACTGACCCTTATCATTGCTCGTTTTCTGCTCATGTCTTGCTCGTTATGGAGATCTACTAGCCCCCATGCCGCGCTGTATCCACTGATTACGGCCCTAGAGCCACCAGTTCTATCTGGATGCACCGTATTAAATCACCACCATCGTCTTAGAGCCAGCGTATTAAAGCAAAAATCAATCGATATCGGGAGCGTATTTTTATGACAAAAATGTCACATTTCGATGTTCGCGAGGGACCAGCCAGAGCCTTTGGGTTTGCTTGTTGTATTACAAGCACTTTTGCATTGGCGGCAGGCTTTCAATGGGCTTGAAATACACTTACTTATCTGCAAAAAAGGCTGGAGGGGCTTGTAAAAGCTGCCTAGATTCTTCAAAAATGACTTATTCTTTTGCTTTACGTTGGCTTCTTGGTATTGTTTCGCCTCCGAAGTTTAAGTCAAATTTAAAGGCAGATTGATGGTTAAAGTTTTATTTGTTGAGCATGACGGCACGCAGCACAGCGTTGAAGTAAAGCCCGGGGACAGTCTCATGCAGGCTGCTGTCAGTAATGGTGTGCCTGGAATTGATGCTGATTGTGGTGGTTCTTGCTCCTGCGCAACTTGTCATGTTTATGTTAACGAGCAATGGGTAGTTAAAACCGGCGACGTAAATCCTGTCGAGGAAGCAATGCTGAGCTTAAGCACTGACCGCAAAGAGAATTCTCGGCTATCTTGCCAAATAAGCTTAACTGAAGAAATGGACGGTTTAATCGTGAACACGCCTGAATTTCAGTTTTAGTATTTATTCTTTAATCCTATTTTAGTTTTAAGCTGGAGTGATACATGAGCGAAATTGCCGTGGGTGATGCGCCTAAAAAGAGCAAATGGAGCATGGTGGACAAAGATCCATACGCCATGGCTATCAAGGATATCGACCTTTCGCATCCTGGGATTTGGCAACACAATCAATTCTTGCCCTTTATGGAGCGCTTAAGAAACGAAGACCCCGTACATTACTGCGAAGATTCAGCGGTAGGGCCTTATTGGTCGGTTATGAAATACAAGGACATAATGACGGTGGATACATCTCCGCATCTTTATTCTTCAGAACCTACTATTGGGATTATTGACTCTTTTGAAGAATTTGCCTTGCCTGCATTCATTTCAATGGATCCGCCAAAGCACGATGACCAGCGGCGCACAGTTCAAGGGGTTGTTGCCCCAGCAAACCTAAAAGAATTGGAAAGCCTAATAAGAAGCAGAGCCGGTGTGATTTTGGACGCTTTGCCACTTAACCAAGAATTGGATTGGGTTGAGCATGTATCTATAGAGCTAACCACTCAAATGCTGGCTACGCTATTTGATTTTCCGTTTGAGGATCGGCACAAGCTCACTTATTGGTCCGATGTGGCAACTGCGATTCCCGGTAATGGCATCGTTGAAACTAACGAACAGCGCTGGGCCGCCATCGAAGAGTGCTTGGCTTACTTTACGCGCCTTTGGAATGAACGCGTGAACGCCGAGCCTGGCAATGATTTGGTTTCAATGCTCGCTCACGGCGAGGCCACCAAGAATATGCCGCCGATGGAGTATTTAGGCAATATTATCTTGCTCATCGTTGGTGGCAATGACACAACTCGAAATTCTATTTCTGGCGGTGTTTTGGCTCTTAACGAGAACCCCGCAGAATATGCAAAGCTGCGAGCCGATAAGGGTCTTATTCCTAATATGGTGTCAGAAATAATTCGCTGGCAAACCCCTTTAGCCTATATGCGTCGAACCGCAGTTCAAGACACTGAATTAAGTGGTAAGGAGATCAAGGCGGGTGACAAAGTGGTTATGTGGTACGCATCGGGTAATCGCGACGAAGAGTCTATCGATAGAGCGAATGAGTTTTTGATAGACAGGCCTAATGCCCGCCAGCACCTTTCCTTTGGTTTTGGGTTGCATCGATGTATGGGTAACAGACTTGCCGAAATGCAGCTTCGGGTTCTCTGGGAGGAGATCAGTAAGAGGTTCGATTTTGTTGAAGTGGTTGGCGAGCCAGAGCGAATTTATTCCAGTTTCGTAAAAGGCTTTTCGAAGCTGCCGGTGATTTTACATCCACTGAAGTAAGTCTAAATGGTTGGCGGCGCAATGGTTTTCGGTTTCCAAGCAGTCGCGCCTCAGCGTTAGCGACGCTCTGGTTAGAGCATTGCGCTTTGATTCAAAACTAAGCCTAAGAAACACTGCAAGAATTGCGACTCACTTGCAATGATTGTTGCAAGTAGAGCGCTATCTAGGCGCAAGAAAAGCATTAGCTTAGCTGGCAGGAAAGCTTCAGGAAAAACAGGAAAAAATGGCAATTACCCGGCCATGCTGGGGTTAAGTCGTTGTAGCTAAAACCAACATAATGTTGCTAGCAAAGTCCGATTGCAACCAAGTTCCCATTGCTAGCAAAGCCCGACTAAAATCAAAGCCTCGTTAATACCACCCACTACAACCGATATAACAAACGCCAAAGAGATTCCATCACAACTTGTTTGAGTGGCTATAAATTGTGGTTTTAGAGTTTATTTTTTGGCGAAGATGTTTTCTTTTGCGGTTCTTATAAATCGACTATTGCCATCGCGACGAGTAAAGCCGACGCTGTCGAAATACTCTAAAATTTCTATGCAAAGGTTGCGTCCAATGTCTGATTTGTCTCTAAATTCGATAACTGAAAATCCTGTTTCATCGCCAGATTCGGCCATTAACATTTCTGTAAATTCAGCGAGTTCGAGAACGGTGGCTGGCAGGTAGTGGCGATTATCAGCAACTTTAACAAGGCTGCCAGCTTTGGTTGTCTGATCGAGAATTCTTTCAATGGCTTTCAAAGGAATGCCGGTTAACTCTACCAATTCGCGTGTGCGTGGCGGAACGCGCCCGCTGTTCAGCAAAATTGGCCGAATCTTGGCAATAAATTCTTCTTCTTCACGGCTCAGCGCCGTGCTGTGACCTATGGCATGAATTAGAGTGCCGGTTCGCTTGAGAACAGCTTGCTCGAGCATGCTTTTTAATATGCCTTCGAATAGCCGATAGCTTCCCGGCAGTTCGCTGGTTCGGCTTAAAGCAGTTTCGCTTATGCCTTGCTGGCTTGGGCTGGTGAGGTGAAAGCTGGTAACTGTGTCGCTTAAGCGCTTTGCATAGCTTTGGTAGAAAACTTTGCTTAATAAAACTGGCTGCGTTTGGCCATCAATATTTAGCGCCTTGCTGGAAGCCGTGGCCAAGGTCCGTAACTCCGAGGCCCATTGCTCATTGATATTTCGGCACACGGTGAACTCATCGAAACTCACCCCCTGAGGCTGATTGGACAGCAAGGTGATTAGGGCTGCCTCATCATCTTGATCTGCCGACGTTAGAAAACTAATTCTGGTTTCGCTGCCACGTTGGCGGCGTGGAACGAAAGTGTCAATAACCATGCCCCCGCCAAGCGTAATGCTTGAGGCAGGATCGCGAATGACAAAGCGGTCGCCAAAGTTGCAAACGATGGAAGTTTTGAGTTTGAGTTGATAAAGGCCAGCATTAACATCCAACAGATGGATATTCACTACCTGATGAGACGCACCGATATGCAAATGATAGAGCGTGCTGCTTTTGAAGGGCTTGACCCCATCAAGAAGAGTCAGCTTGACATCAATTCGGGTGCATTTATGGTTCAGTGCGGGGTCAATAAGCCATTGCCCCCGTTCAACATCAGTATGATCTAGGCTTATGTTCGCCGCGACCCGCTGTCCTGCAATGGCAGATTCGACCTTGGTAGTGTCCAGGCGAAGTGATTTTAACCGGGCAAGCTGATCCGTTTGAGTGTGAAGAAGGTTGTCACCATCACATAGCTGTCCTGTCCGGATCGATCCTGTGACTACCGTGCCGAAGCCTTTAACGTTAAAACTGCGATCTATCAAATAGCGGGCTCGCCGGTGCTGGGTATCGTCTGTATTTCTATTGAGCTGCTCTGGCAGGCCTTCCAAATGAGTGCGAAGCAATTCTATGCCTGTGAGGACTGTGTTGGAGACAGGAAATATGGGGGAACCGGCAAGGTTTGTTGAACTTAGTAGCTCTGTAATTTCACTGCATACAGATTCAATTCTAGATGCGTCACAGCGGTCAATTTTTGTTAGTACGATCAGCCCGGTGGTGATGCCAAGTAAGTCGAGAACCGCCAGATGCTCGCGAGTCTGAGGCATGATCCCGTCATCAGCCGCTACCACTAACATGGCCGCATCAACGCCGCCAACCCCGGCCAGCATGTTGTTTATAAAATCAGTGTGACCCGGCACATCAACGAAGCCAATGGTGTTGGTGAGGTTTTCATTTTCAGGGCTTGGGTAATGATGATACGCATAGCCCAAATTGATCGTTAGGCCACGAGACTTTTCTTCAGCAAGGGTATCGGTGTTAGTGCCGGTAAGGTGTTTAACCAGTGCGGTTTTGCCATGATCTACGTGGCCAGCGGTGGCGACAATGAGAGTTCTGGGCGCATTGAGATCAGTTGCTTGGACAGGAGTAGGTAAGTTCATCAGCTTAAGTCTACATCGAACCCAAAATCGGGTGCAATTAATGCACGCTCTTTATTCATCCAGGATCACTGACCGAGGCTGGAAGCGCACGGTTGAACTTGAAGATGAAATATATAAATAGAGCAATAATGGCTGCCGCAATCGCAAACCCAATATTCACTAGCCCCGCGTCTCTATTAACGATGCCATAGCCTATCGCGCCAGAGAAAAGGGCATAGTAAGTAAACGGCAGCAGAGTCTTTCTTATTATAGCGCCTTCTTTGCCGACTAGCCCTGCAACTGCAGATGCAGCGACGACGTTGTGAACACAAATAATATTACCCGAAGCGCCACCAACCGCTTGCAATGCCACTATCCAAGTAGGGTCGACAAGTATCCTCTGGCCTACACCAAATTGAAATAGTGAGAACATCATGTTGCTCACCGTGTTGCTGCCCGCAACGAAAGCACCTAAGCCACCAATAAACGTCGAGAAAAAGGGCCAAGCGGAGCCGGTGAGACTGGCAACTCCCTCGGCCAGTGCAATAGGCATTTGCTCATACCCAGCACTGCCACCGCTTGAATTAATGAACACTTGTACCATTGGAACTGTAAAAACAAGGGCCGCCGACGCGGGGATTAATGTTTTTACAGAGTCCTTAACAGCGACCTTATAATCACTCATCTTAAGCCCGTGCAAGGCTAGGGTGATTAAAGACACTAGGATGAAGATAGTGCCAGGTGACCACAGGGGCTGAAACGATGCCGAGATATCGCTTCCAAAAATTTGCGGCCAAGACCATGTAATAAAAGGGTTGGAGTCGCGTAGAAAACTTTCAAGATTAAGGGATCGCAGCCTAGTTAGAACCAGCAGTCCGGCTACAAACACATAAGGTGACCAGGCTCGCAAAAGACTCATGTTAGGGGCTAATTCGGTTTTGGGCCGCGCCGTGGGTCGTAAGCTGCTTGACCACTGCGGATCCCAGTTAGCTGGGTCATCAAAGTCCCAGCAGTCTTCTTCTTTTGGCATTAGAAAGCCCGCTTTAGCCGAGCTTACGACAATAGCAAGGCCGGCCATGCCGCCGAACAATGAAGGAAATTCTGGTCCAAAGTAGGTGGCGACTAAATAATAGGGAATTGTCATGGCGAAGGCGGCGAATAGGGCGAATTTCCAGATCTTAAAGCCGTCTGCAAAAGAGCGCGCTTTGCCGAAAAATCGAGTCATGATCGATGCCACGAGCAAAGGAATAAAGGTGCCCGCGATAGCGTGAATCAGAGCTACCTTGGTTGCGATATAGGCTAAGAAATCATCCCATTCGGTGTAGCCAAGCTGAGCCGCATAGCTTGCCATTTCAGGGTCGGCGGAAAGGCCCGTGCTAACCCCCACCAGAATCGGCGTGCCCATGGCGCCGAAGGACACCGGTGTACTTTGAATGATCATGCCTGCCACAACAGCCGCCATGGCAGGAAATCCTAGGCCAACCATTAAGGGTACGGCAACAGCGGCAGGGGTGCCAAACCCTGCGGACCCTTCAATAAACGATCCAAAAAGCCATGCAATAATAATGACCTGAATACGCCGGTCTGGGGTGATGTCGGAAAACCCTTGTCGAATTGACTGAATGGCGCCACTTTGTTGCAGTGTATTGAGTAGCAGAATCGCGCCGAATATAATGTAAATCAAAGTGCCGGCGACTATGAGTCCGTTGACGCTCGCAGCTAGTATCTTGACAGTTGGTACTCCCCACACGAGCAAAGCTAAACCGGAAGCTGTTAAATAAGCAATTGGCATAGCTCGGCTGGCGGGCCAGCGCAGTAGGACTAAAAAGAAGGCGACAGAAATTATAGGTAACAGTGAAAGTGCTGCTAGGACAGTAGGGCTCATAATATTATTCTTTTATTTGATTGAGCGATTAGTCAAATAGTAACTTGCTTGCAGCTTAGCAGATTCTTAGCTAACACTTAAAGCCTAATGGGGGCATTAACAGGCTTTGCTGCTTGGCCTTTGGGTTGTGACTTTGTGTTTTGATTGAGCTGTGGTGAAGTCATTAAAGTGGTGAAGCAGTCTCTAAAAACAAAATCCCTTGTAGTAGGGAGCTGACTAGATTTGTTATTCTAGGGGTAATTTGAATATAACGGCCGAAATGCCCAAGGTGTGCGTTATGGAAATAACTACAATTGTAATACTGGTAATAATTGCGGCTCTGTTTTTTTATGGAGTTGGGATTTATAACCGTCTGGTTAGCCTTAAAAATCGATATCAAAATGCGTTTGCGCAGATAGAGGTGCAGCTTAAGCGCCGCTATGATTTGATTCCCAACCTAGTGGAGACAGCAAAAGCCTACATGGCTCACGAGAGTGAAACGCTGGAAGCTGTTATTGCTGCCAGAAATGCCGCGGCAAATGGTTTGGCGGCGGCGGCAGCAGACCCTGGCAATGCCGGCGCGATCAAAGATCTGGCTGGTCAAGAAGGAGCATTAGCCGGCGCGATGAGTCGATTTAATGTGGTGATGGAAGCCTACCCAGACTTGAAAGCAAGCCAGAATATGATGCAGCTAACCGAAGAGCTAACCGCCACTGAAAATAAAGTCGCGTTCTCTCGGCAGGCTTTCAATGATCAGGTTATGGCATACAATACCTATAGGCAGTCTTTTCCTCCGGTGGCGCTTGCGGGTGTTTTCGGCCACAGCACAGACGCTAGTCTTTTGGAATTTGAAGACAGTGCAGCCATTCAAGAAGCGCCAAAAGTCTCTTTTTAATATGACACATTTTAGAATAGTTGTTTGTGAATTTGAATAAGGGGCTCCAGAATGGATTTTTTTGAGTCGCAGGAATTAGCGAAGCGCAGTACTTGGAAGCTGTATCTGCTTTTCGGATTGGCGATCTTGTCATTAGTTGTGGTGACCAATTTTCTGATTATGTTTGTTTTTGGCTTTGCTAGCACGCAAATGACAAGCATGGCTGGAACACAGCAAATGCGCTTCGACTGGAATCAGTTTCTAATCGTTGGTGCGGCGGTTACAGTCGTCGTTTTTTTTGGCAGTCTTTACAAAATCAAATCACTGTCCGGGGGCGGCTCTCGAATTGCTGAAATGCTTGATGGTAAATTGTTGCTTGGCGCAGGCGCAAACCTTAAAGAGCAGCAAGTTCTCAATGTAGTGGAAGAAATGGCGATTGCCTCGGGTGTTCCAGTGCCGCCTGTCTACTTGCTGGATGAAGAAGGCATTAATGCTTTTGCGGCGGGTTATGCGCCAGCTGATGCGGTTGTCGGTATTTCGGCTGGAGCAGTTCAGACACTGAGTCGAGCACAGCTACAAGGCGTGATCGCTCACGAATTCAGCCATATTTTACATGGTGATATGCGAATTAATATTCGGCTGATCGGGGTGCTGCACGGGATTTTGATTCTAGGAG
>Ga0208413_1002207_pt1 | contig 11385 bp, 14 predicted proteins | sample AntAceMetag02UKD_FD_184761 | JGI IMG/M metagenome (GOLD analysis project Ga0208413, IMG submission 184761) | Saline lake microbial communities from Ace Lake, Antarctica - Antarctic Ace Lake Metagenome 02UKD (SPAdes) (version 2) | ecosystem: Environmental > Aquatic > Non-marine Saline and... | reverse complement strand
TGTCTCTTTCTCGAACTCAGCACATGCGTGTATGGGTATACCAAAACACTGCACCCTAGCCATATCGTCAACGAACTCGACTCGGTAGGTATACTTGTCTGGTGACAGCGGTGCGTTAGTATCCGGCAAGGGCTTCTACCTCGGCCATAGTCTCGGCGCTAACGTAGACACACATCGCATCCTCAACAAAGTCATAGTCGCTCGCGTCTCCCTCCACGCAGCCAATACTAGTCAGCACCTTAGTTTTATACGAATACCTCACCGACTCCATCGCATCCGCGCCGGTAGCTTGCAGTACAGACAGCTTAGCCAGAACTTCTTGGGGTAACTTGTTTACATCGTCTACGTGCTTGATGCGCTGCATCCCACCTGCGGTCGTGTCTCTGTAGTGAAAGAACACCTTGTCTATATTCTTTAGCTTGTATATAGAGAGAGTCTGTAGTCCATCGCACGCAGCAGTAGAGTCACCTAAGTCCCGCTTACTCTCTAGGTACTTGTTAGTGCAGTCCTCAATTTGATGGCGTATGTCGGCACGTACTGGGCGTTGTTCCATAGTAGCTAGGGAATATTCGAGCAGCGCCTCATTGCTTACGGAGCTGCTCATTGAGCTGAACACCCGAGACTGGAGTTCGCCTAACTTCTCTTGGGCTTGCTTAAGACCTCGACCAAAGGGGTCTATAGTTCCCTCTATAGCTTTCTCTAACACACGCTCACCTGTAATACTGCGAGTATCTTTGACTAGCTTAGTCGCGCGGGCTAGGGTCTTGGTTAGGCTAGTGAAATGCCTAGCGCTGCAGTCTATGTTGTACTTCTTAGAGTCAGCGTATGAGAAGTAACGCTCGCGGTTGGTGCTTACAGTCATAACTATGTAGGCGTCCTTGTCCCACGATACCTTGGCATCGAAGCACATACTCTGGGGGCTAAGGCGTATGGCTAACGCATCGTCTGCGGTGTGTCTGAACTTAGCGAATGGGTGAGACTTCTTAACACGTTTCTGTAACGCAACTAACTCCGTTGCCATTCGTGGAGAATAGTTGTCTACCTCCATCTCGCGGTTAAGTGATGCGTCAAACCCAAATGTTTTGTCTGTGTGGTTTCTCATGGTGTAGCTCCTGTTAGTTATAGGTTGATGTGTAAAGTCTTGCCTGTTGCGGGTGCTGCGTGCTTGTTATCTAGGATGCCCCATAGTAGTGGTGTGCTCCACGTACCCCACCGTCCGCCTAGATAGCCATCAGTCAGCACGATTACTGCCTGTGCGTTGATGTTGTTAGCTTTTATATGGTCGGGTACACACTGCACCATCGTACCTCCACCACCTTGTGGCTTAGTAGTTTGTGTAAGTTGTTCTAGAGAAGCCTTAGCGTTGGGCACATCGCCGTATACTTCCTCGCTGCACACCTTGGTATCCCAGTACAGTATGCGAACGGATTCGGGCTTGACCATATCGCAGACACCCTTGATCTCACTCAGGCACTTGGTTAGTTCATGCTGTCCAATACTTCCCGACGTGTCGATGGCAATGACTAGCTCCCCTACTCGCTCGGTAATACCACTAGGTCGAAGCATGCCCATCGCTAGATGTCGTCGGCTTGGTTGTCTCCATGTGCTGTCGTCGTTACCCCTACATGTTTCTGTAATGAACTCACGCAGCACCTCGCGCCAGTTAACCTCGGGCTGTAGCAGTTGGTCGATAGCGCGGTTGCCTCCACTACCTACCTTACCTGCGGTCAGCGCACCTTGGCGTACGGCTTGGTCAATCTCTCGTGCTAGCCCACGCCGTTCGTCTTCGTCCATCTCCTGCGCACCTTCCCAGTCGTGTTCGTCTAGCCCACCACCTGCACCTGCCCCGCTGCCACTACCTTCACCTTCACCTTCACCTTCGTCACCTTCACCTTCGTCACCTTCCCCACCACCACCGTTCTCTTCCTGTTCTTGTTTCAGTATCTTGTAGACCTGCGCTGTGTCCATGTTGCGGAACTTCTCATCGAGCAAGCCTATGTCGTTACCCTCAGCATCCTTGGGCATCACCGCAAACATGTCACGGTTCTCATCGACAATCATCAGGTTGATTACATAGTCACACGCCATGTTGGCTAGCTGCGCATCGTCCTCGTACAAGTGATCCCACGTAGTCAGGTGCTTAAACAGCTTGTGGTATGTCTCGTGCAGGATAAGGAACCGGAACTCTGAGTCGCTTAGTCCATCAGCAAACGCACGTCCATAGTAGTCATCGCGTCCGTTAGTGTAGGCAGTAGGGCAGTCGTCCTTGATACCCTTCTCACCGATCATTAGTACACCTGCGAGAGCCACGTACTTCGGGTTGCCCATGATCTGCGTGATGTTTTTAGATAGCCGCTGTTCGGCTGTGAGTTGTGTGTTGATTGCTAGCATGATTCGTCCTCCTTAGTTATAGAATCTATAACTTACTTGTCAGCACTGAACATATAGTTGTTGTTGAGGCACCAATCTTGGAAGCCCTTGTTCTGCACCACGTAGTCACGTCGGCTGTAGTTGGGTGCACGTACTCCATTAACGAACAAGCCCTGTGCTTCTTTGGCTAACCTGTTCATGTAAGTCAGCCACTGTGCCACCCACTCACGCTCAACCGTAGCAAGGGCACGGTACACCACCATACACACGGCAGCCGGACTGTCAGGTATAGGTGCACTCATTGGGTCGTCCTTGATCTGTTGCTGTGTCGGTAGCTTGTCAGCCAAGGCAATAAAGGCAGCTAGGTCTAGCGCAGTGCGGTCACCTATCGTACCAATGAGCGCAGCGGTAAGCTGTGTGTCGTCCAGTACATGACGTAGTTTGAGTATGTCACTAGACTTCTCGCCAGAGCGTGGCGTCCAGAAGGCAGCTCGGTTGCTACGTGGGTGGAAGATATAGGGGTTCTCGTCTGGGTTCTCGTACTGCTCGAACGAGTAGAATAGCTCGGGCTTCTCTTTACAGAAACCAAGTAGGATAGGGTCGATACCGTTGTCGATACCCCACTCAATCCACTCCATGTTGTCGGGCTTGCGCATGTTCACTACGGTGATGCGGTTACGGGTGTGCGCAGGTAGCAGGTCGCCCACTCCCTCGGTGCCTTTGTTAGTTGTAGCAAATACAATGCTGTCGGGGTGCAGCTCGTACCCACTGTGCTTACGTTCGAGCATGATGCGGTTGCATGCCAAGATCACCGAGCGGTTACACTTACCGATCTCGTCTAGCATTAGGATCACAGGTTGGTCGGGCAGGTGTAGCCCAAGGTCTTCGAGCGGCACGGTCTTGAATGTCTTGCCGTCGTCTGAGTACTTCACCATAAACATGTCAGCCGAATCGACTAGGGTTGTGCAGTCTAGGTAAACAGGTTTGTGGGTTGGTCGCTCGCTTGCGACGATGTTGAGCACAGATGATTTGCCTGTACCCATGTCACCTTGTAGCAGCACCGTAGTGTGGTGCCCGATAGTGTTGATGAGTTGCGCAGCTTGGTTGATGCCGAGCGCGTAGATGTTGCTTGCTGTAGTTGCGTTGTTCATGTTGTGTTGCTCCGGTTAATTAGTTATAGAATCTATAACTTGTTGTTGTCATGCGTTTAATTATGTTTCTTGCTGTTAATTATGTTTCTTGTACGTTATCTATTATAGGGTAGTGCCAAGTTAAGTCAATGGTACGAAAGGGGGATAAATCCCCCTCAGTTTTTCACCCTTTACCACCCCAGTGACGGCAGGTTCTTAATAATAGAGTCCACGTTCCGCTTGGTCTCCGCTCGCAGGTGTGGGTTAGAGCGCAGCCCGTCCGTGGTTACGCCTTGTAGTGCAGTGCGCAGCTCGCGCCTTAACTCCTCTAACTTGGGGTCTTGGGTTATGTTGCACGCTTTGAGTACGTCCACTACTGCTAGCACGTTATCTACTAGAGTGTGGTGAAACCCTGTCGCGCGCTCACCCTCGCCATAGTCGAGCATCTTAGACATGTTCTGGAGAGGTTCTAAAACACGTTTGCCTACGTCAGCCATCGCGCTGGTGAGTTGTTCTTGGTAGAACTTGGTGTAGCTTTGTTCTAGTACCGCTTTAGCTTCGGTGTTTACATCCACACGGAAGTCTCCGCAGTCAGGCACCGGCATATAATTCACCTGTATCTTGAACTTACCGCGTAGCACCTCGACCGATGGGTAGTCCTGCGCGTTGTACATATCGCCTAACTTAAGCTGCTGCGCGGTTACCTCCCACGAATACACCGCCAAGAACTCCTCTACTAGTTGGTAGAAGCTAACCTTCATCTCCTCTATGTGGCGACTGTAGTCTAAAAAGTAGCTGTTGGTCAGTAGCCTGTGACCCATGTTAGACCACGGAAGTGTCGCGTTGCGGTGAAAGTCCCTTATGGTAGTCTCGTACCGCTTTATAGTAGCTAGCTCCTCGCAGTCCACTAGCAAGTCCTTGGTCACGCGCGCTGCTTTCTTGTTTGCGTTGTTCAGCGTGGTGATGGTGTTGCTCGCTTTCTTGTCCTTCTTACTACCCTTCCACACGCCGATACTTAATTCTGCTAGTAAGGCACTACTTCCGATGGAAGGTGCGTGGTCGGTCTGTGGTTGAGCGGGTGTCTGCGGTTGCAGTTGGTGTACTTGTGCTGTGTTCATGTCGTTCTCCTAGTCGTTATATTCAGCAAGTAAATCTTGCAGGGTTACAGTTACAATCTGGTTGAGTACTACTGCTAGCTCAGGGGGTACGGCTATTGGGTCTGTGTCTTGCGCTACCGTCACCCAGTCTAGTGTTGCGCTATCGTTCGGGTCTTTCATAACAACATCCCCAAGAACACGAGGCAGTAAATGCCTGTTAAGAAACCAAGTGCGCCTAGCGCACGCATCGTCCATATAAACCACCCTTCGCCCTCGTCCTCCCAAGCGTACTTGTTCTCGGGGTCGTGGATGTTCAGCTTTGTGTGGGGTTTGTAGCACTCGCCCACTGCGTGGTTCGGTTTCACTGAGTTATAGATTCTATAACTTGTTTTCATATCGTGGTCTCCTCGCGGTTTGGTTGGGTGTTGGGGGTAGTGTTCGGGGTAGTGTTCGGGCTAAGGTTGTAGAACCGGCCGCGCTCAGTACGGGCGAACTTGGTTAGCATTACTCCGCATTCAAAGCAGGTAGTGAAACCCGCAGTAGCGCGGGTGCGGTCATACAAGGTGTCACAAAGCAGACACCCGATAGGGCTTAGCGATTCTTCTTTAAGTCTTTGGCTCATTAGATGAACTCCCCGTTGATTTGTGCGGCAAAGTTTTTGATGCTCGCGTCTATGCCCAGTGCACGCAGTCGGCTTCGCGTTGTTGTAGTAGGCCAGTTGCGGAATGTGTAGATGTTAGGTACCACCTCGCCGGTGTCTTTATGTACTGTAGCAATGTGGTTAGCGTGCAGGTACACGTCAGCGTAGTTAGTGCCCGTTTTGGTGCAGTGGCCGTGTGATACTTCCATAGCAGGATAGCCTTGCGCGTTTCTACCGTACTTCCAATCGGCGTCTGCGTTGATGGCCGCGTTCATTTGCTCTTCGATTTTTCTCATAATGTGTTGCTCCGTTGGCTTGGTTAATAAGTTATAGAATCTATAACTTTCTGCTCGTCAGGGTAGCTATGTAAACATCTCTCCCTAACTGACAACCATTATACCATGTAGGAATGTTAAGTCAAGTCTGTCAATGTTTAGTGTTGTGTGCGCGACGAGCACTATGTGTAGCTATGTTAAGTTATATTATTCAAAAAATAGGGTAATGTTCCAAAACTGGGGTTTTTGGGAGGTAGTGAAGGCGTGTGTGCAAGTTACTGAATTGCTTAGAGTTTTATTTGTATTAGGGCAATCTTCTTTTTTGCTTTGTGCGTTTTGAAGAATACCAAGTCCTTGAATTCGTTGGGCTTTTTGGCACTTTTAGGGGGTATTCTTCAAAAATTTCTGAAAAACAGTTTAAGGAGAAAACAAATACGCGAAGAGGGGGATCAGACGACGTAGCAAAACATGTTTGTGTAGTTAGACTTCTAGTACGTTTGCTTTTTCTCCTTTTTATATTAAAAAAGAATAATATAATAAGTAAGTAGTAAAAAGGGGGAATATTGTACAGCTACACAAAGCTACACAAAGCTCAACTAATCTAAACGCATCTAAACATAAAACGTCAAAAATGGTTTTCCAAAAAAGAAGATTGCCATAATACAAAAAAAAGCTTAATGAACTCAATGACTTAGCTGCGCTTAGCGAACACCCAGTTTTGGAACATTACCGATATTTTGGAAGAATACCAAGTTATAGATTCTATAACTTTTCGGCACGCCACTTGGGAACTGGTATTGGCCCGTTGGGCTTGGTGGAACTGTGTGAGGCGGCACGCCACTTGGGAACTGGTATTGGCCCGTTGGGCGGGTGGTACGGAAACTACTTGGTGAGAAGCGTTGGGCGGGTGGTACGGAAACTACTTGATTTGGTTAAGCTCTTCTAGCAGGCACAAAAAAGCCACCTCTCGGTGGCTTAATTAAACTTGGGTGGCTACTTGATTAGGTTAAGCTCTTCGAGCAGGCACAAAAAAGCCGCCTCTCGGCGGCTTAGCGAAACTTGATGGGCTACTTGATTTGGTTAAGCTCTTCTAGCAGGCACAAAAAAGCCACCTCTCGGTGGCTTAATTAAACTTGGGTGGCTACTTGATTTGGTTAAGCTCTTCTAGCAGGTCGCCAATTAGCTTCTCAATTTTCTTTTGCTTCGCTACACTCAATTGGCTTGGAGGGATCGCCTTAAGTACAGCGCGACCAGTAGATACCTTTTCAATATAAGATTTGAGAGGGGTAGCGCTACTGTTATTTTCCTCCGGCGCGGCCGTCGCCGTTTGGTTAGTTTGGCCGCTAGGCGCCTTATCGACCTTGGGTTCGCGTGCTTTGAGTAATCGGGCGATATCGCCCATGCGCGCACCAATTTTCTGCTGGACAATTTTCTTGTGCGCCTTTGCGGCAGCAGCCAGCGTTTTCGTGTTGGCGGACAGTAACCGCTTCTCTGCTACTGTGAATCCGGCGACTACCGCTTTTTTAGCCTCAACGTAGAAGGTTTGATCCAATCCTTCTGCTGGCGACTTAAAGTCCGCGCTTCGCGCGCCCTCCGCCCATAACGTGTCGATCGGTTTAACGGTCGCCTTGTCACGCGCCTCCGTTGATTTAGTAATCGTGGTCACAGCGTTTGAAATTGCAGTATTGATTTTCAACATGGTATTGCTCCTTAATGCCGGCGCGTTGTTGCCCCGATCTGGTAACCATTAGAACACAGCGCGGTGATGTTTACAAGTGTTTTGTTATGTTTAGCTTTGTTATAGAAGCTATAACTTTTGGCCATATGGCGACCCTACCGCCCCCCTACCCCCCCTTTTCCGCGCGCTGGTACCATGCGAGTGTAGTAATACTATTACGCGTGAGTGAATTGGTCCCAAACCAAAATCCACAAAAAAACTACACTTAAGGGGTTAGGCTTGCTGCCTAGGGTTCCTATCTAAGCAAAACATGTTGTGCTAACACACTCTTGCCCGGGGACCGCTAAGTTTACTTTTTCGACCCCCACCCCCTCTTTTCTACCGTGCGGCTACTTCGCACCCCACCCCCCTCTATACAGGAATACCCCCCGTCAAGGGACCCAAACCTACTATTTAAATACCCTATTTCAATCCTTTTACTCCCCTAGGAAAGTCGCCCTTATTCCTCTAACCCGATGGCCATAAAAACCTACGCGCTGCTGAATGAAAGTGAAACACACGTGTAATTATTTCACTTTAGCGCTTAAAAGTGAAATTAAAGGCGCCGTATTTCATTTTTCCTTTTATGCGCCACTAGTGTTGCTTTTTCCTTTTATGCGCCTGTTAGTGTTGCTTCTCATGTTCATTTTTCCCCCCTTTTTCGTCTTGTGCGCCTGTTAGTGTTCATTTTCTCCCTTTTTATGCGCATATTAGTGTTCCTACACACCGTCTGACCCCCCATAGGAGTCCCAAGTCCTTGTTGTAAAAAAATTTTTTGTATTTTATACTGCGGCACATACCAGCCTAACAGCTTGCGACGAGACAATTTAATGACCCTAGCGATCATTCCCGACTACGGGGTTGATATACCGCCCGGCATTTCCTACTTAGACCTACGAGAAAGGGCTGAGGCGGCCTGCAACACCGTGCGTTTATTGGAAGGGCATGGCCTAGACGCTACGCCGGACGAAACAGACGACACAGTAGCTAGCATACTAGCGACGACTTACGCGGAAGACCCCGAGGCAACCTCAAAGAAGGTGGGGAACGCCAACATGCGTACGCTTACCCCCGCGTCCATAGTCCAGACAAACAACATCCTCAAAGAATTCAGCCACATAATCGCTACTTCCGCTGCTGAAATCCGCAATCTAGTTACAAACAAGCTTATACTGGAAACAGAGAACGCTGACCCACGTATACGGATGCGGGCTTTAGAGCTACTAGGTAAGATTTCAGACGTAGGACTATTTGCAGACCGCAAAGAAGTTACTATTACGCATCAGAATACCACCGAACTGCAAGAAAAATTGCGAACAAAGTTAGAGAGGCTCAAAAACCTCAAGCTTAACGCCGAGGGTGTGTACGAAGCTGAAGTTATAGACGTAGAAGCCGAAGAGGTCCAAGACTAATGGAACTCACAGGCCAAGAGATTACTGGGTTTACCCCCGACGAAGTCCAGACCATGTTAGACAATCTGGATAGTTACACCGAAGCCGAGCAGATCGAGATTGCTAACTTATTAGAGGCTTTGGAAGAGCGGCAGGCCATAGAGAACGCACACGCGGACTTGATAGAGTTTTGTTGCTTGATGCAGGAAGACTATAAGGTAGGTAAACACCACAGGATACTGGCCAGCCTGCTGATGGAGATAGAGAAGGGCAAGACTGCGGACGGCGAAAACGGTAGAGCGGTTGCAGTGGATGGTAAGGACCGAGTCTGCGTAAACATCCCCCCGCGCCACGGTAAGTCCCAGCTAGTCTCTATATACTTTCCGGCTTGGTACTTGGGGCGTAACCCAGACAAGAAGGTTATGATGGTGTCCCATACCACTGATCTTGCAGTAGATTTTGGTAGGAAGGTGCGTAACCTGATCTCCACCGCGCAGTACCAGAAGATATTCCCAAACGTACAGCTCGCGTCGGATTCAAAGTCAGCGGGGCGTTGGAACACCAACAGGGGCGGGGAGTACTATGCGTGTGGTATTGGCTCCTCCATCGCCGGTCGTGGTGCGCACCTACTCTTAATTGACGACCCCCATTCAGAACAAGACGTGATTAACGGCAACTTCGATGTGTTTGAGAAAGCGTACGAATGGTTTACCTACGGCGCCCGGACACGTCTTATGCCTCATGGGCGGGTTGCAATCATCCAGACTAGGTGGCACTTAGACGACCTGACTGGGCGGGTTACGCGAGATATGGCCCAGAACGAACTGGCCGATAGGTATGAAGTGGTAGAGTTCCCCGCCATACTGGAGATTGAGCAACCCAACGGTAGTGTAAAAGAAAAGCCCCTGTGGCCGGAGTTCTTTGACCTAGAGGCCCTACACCGTACCAAAGCCTCGATGCCGCTGTTCCAGTGGAACTCGCAGTATCAACAGAACCCTACGGCGGAAGAAGCAGCACTTGTTAAGCGCGAATGGTGGAAGGAGTGGCTCCTTGAAGACCCGCCTAGTTGTGAGTATATAATTATGGCCCTCGACGCGGCGGCTGAGAAACACAACAGGGCTGACTTCACGGCGCTTACTACGTGGGGTGTGTTCTTCCACGAAGAGGAGAACTGCTACTGTATTATCCTGCTCAACGCCATTAAAGAGCGGCTTGAATTTCACGAGCTTAAAGAGATGGCAACCCGCGAATATTTAGAGTGGGAGCCGGATGCGTTTATTGTAGAGAAGAAAAGTAGTGGCACGCCGTTGTATCAAGAGATGCGCAGGTCTGGGCTAATCGTGCAGGAGTATACCCCGCATAGAGGCACTGGAGATAAAACTGCTAGACTTAACTCTGTTTCTGATATAGTGCGCTCAGGACTTGTGTATGTTCCACAAACACGTTGGGCAGAAGAGGTAGTCGAGGAGGTCGCAGGCTTTCCGTTCATGTCTAATGATGACTTGGTAGATACAACCATAATGGCGTTGATGCGGTTTAGGCAAGGTGGGTTTATCTCTCTGCCATCCGACGAAGCAGAAAACGAGGCGGCCTACCGGCACCGCGGCGGATACTATTAGTGGATAAAATAGACGCAAAGTCTGAAAGCTGGATACGTAAGAATTTTAGTTTGTTTTCGCCCGAAGTTAAGCAAATGGCGGGTAAGCGACTAAATATATGTCAGGCGTGCCCAGAATTTAGGCAGAAAATTAACCAGTGTAAGAAATGCGGGTGCATAATGCCCATTAAAGTATTTTTTACAAAAGCCCAATGCCCGATAGGGAACTGGGACCAAGAGGATATATAGATGGCTATCGAGAAAGGTTTGTACGGGATGCCCGAGGGTATTGAAGAAATGGGTGAAGACGAAGCCGTAATAGCTATAGATACTATGTCCGATACGGGTGTCGAGGTAGTGCTAGAAGACGGCAGCGTAGAAATTACCTTTGGCGAAGAAATAGACGAGATTGATGCTGCGCCGTTCGATGCGAACCTTGTTGACTACTTAGAAGACGGGCAGCTAGAAGAAATATCTGGCGACCTGTGCGAAGCCGTAGAAGGTGACATGGCCGCCCGACGTGACTGGGCAGATAGCTACGTTGCGGGCCTTGACGTGCTGGGCATGAAGTACGAAGAGCGAACCGAGCCTTGGGAAAACGCCTGTGGCGTATACAGCAACATTTTGGCGGAAGCCGCTATCCGGTTCCAAGCCGAAGCCATGAGCGAGACGTTCCCCGCCGCCGGTCCTGTAAAGACTAAGATTCTTGGTGAAGCTACCCAAGACAAAGAAGACGCTGCCTTACGTGTTAAGACAGATATGAATTACGAGCTTACCGAAGTTATGGTAGAATACCGCCCCGAACACGAGCGGCTGTTGTATTCCCTCGGTTTGGCTGGCTCTGCCTTTAAGAAGGTGTATTTTGATCCCAGTTTGGGGCGGCAGATTGCCTTATATATCCCTGCGGAAGACGTAATCGTGCCCTACGGTGCCTCTAACATAGAGAGCGCGGAGCGCGTTACGCACGTCATGCGCAAGACAAAGAATGAAATGATTAAGCTACAGGCGGCTGGGTTCTATCGGGACGTGGAACTTGGCGACCCTGTGTCGTTTTTCTCAGATGTTGAAGAAGCTAAGGCTGAGCAGTCGGGCATATCCCTGACCTCAGATGACCGTTACACCGTGCTTGAAGTACACGCTGACCTGAATATTGACGGTGTGGATGGTG
>Ga0208413_1002201_pt1 | contig 11394 bp, 11 predicted proteins | sample AntAceMetag02UKD_FD_184761 | JGI IMG/M metagenome (GOLD analysis project Ga0208413, IMG submission 184761) | Saline lake microbial communities from Ace Lake, Antarctica - Antarctic Ace Lake Metagenome 02UKD (SPAdes) (version 2) | ecosystem: Environmental > Aquatic > Non-marine Saline and... | reverse complement strand
TGGCAACGGAAACATCGCGAAGATGCTTTGATTCAGAGACTAACGTCTGACCCTCATTCACCCGCTGAATTTAGAGTCAACGGTGTGGTTAGAAATTTTGAAGAATGGTATGAGGCTTTTGATGTAACACCAGAAAATGAGTTATACCTGCCACCAGAAGCGCGCGTTCGAATCTGGTAAAGAAAAAAACCAAGGAGCAACTAATGCGAACCACTATAAGACGATCTTATCTACACTTACCGTTGGTTGCTTTTTTTTCAGTACTTCAAACCTTTGCACCTGCCAGTTTCGCTCAGGAAAGCTTTGACATCATTATCAAGGGCGGCCGTATTGTCGATGGCTCTGGCAACCCTTGGTATAACGCCGATGTTGGAATTGTAGGCGAGCGCATTACCCACATCGGTAATTTAGATAGCGCTAACGCGACTCAAACAATAGATGCCACAGGCCTTACTGTCACACCAGGTTTTATAGACCCCCACACTCATGCGCTGCAGGGTATTTTTGATGTACCCAACGCTGAAAGTTCTTTGCTTCAGGGTGTCACGACGCTAACTGAAGGCAATGACGGCAGCTCTCCCTTCCCTATCGCTGAGCACTATCAAGAAATTGCTGCTAAAAAAATAAGCCCCAATTGGGCGGTCTTTGTAGGCCAAGGCACTATTCGTGAATTAGTCATAGGCGAGGAGGACAGAGAGGCGAGCGCTGCCGAGATGACACAAATGAAGCAAATGGTTCGTGACGCCATGGAACAAGGTGCCCTAGGCATTTCAACCGGCCTGTTCTACGTGCCAGGTAGCTTTACCTCTACAGAGGAAGTAATCGAGCTTTCAAAAATAGCCGCGCACTACGATGGTATTTATATTTCTCACATGCGAGAAGAAGCTGGGCAGCTCATTGATTCGGTCAATGAAACAATACGTATTGGTGACGAGGCAAACATCCCCGTGCAAATGACGCACCACAAAGTTATCGGTGCTCAAAACTGGGGAGCATCTAAAGAAAGTCTTAGGTTAGTTGACGAAGCCCGCGCCAGAGGGATTGATATTACTATCGACCAGTACCCTTATACCGCGTCCCAAACTGGCATCAACGCTCTGATACCGCAGTGGGCCCAAGAGGGAGGCCGTGAAAGACTGCTTGAACGGATTAATAGCCCTGAAACTCAAGGCAATGTAAAAGCGGCTGTCATTGATAAAATTCTATTTGACCGCGGTGGCGGACACCCGAAAAATGTTTTTATATCTCGCAACAGTTGGGACCGCTCAATGGAAGGAAAGAATCTTGCCGACCTCACTATTGAGCGCGGCTTAGAGCCGACGCCTGCTAACGCAGCGGACGTTGTCTTTGACATCATCCGCGGCGGCGGAGCAACTGCTGTATACCACGCCATTGGCGCTGAGGATGTTGATCGCATTATGCAACACCCTGCCAGTGCCATCGGCTCAGATGGGCCGGTTGGCATTTTTGGTGAAGGTGCACCTCACCCCCGCCAGTACGGAACATTTGCTCGAGTCTTGGGCTATTATGTTCGAGAAAGAGGAATTATTTCATTAGAAGAGGCCGTTCGGAAAATGAGCAGTGCATCGGCAAGAAGGCTGGGAATACATGATCGCGGCCTGCTAACCGATGGCTATTACGCAGACATTGCTGTTTTTGATGCAGACGAAGTTATTGATAAGGCCACATTCGAGAATCCTCATCAGTATGCTATCGGAATGAAATACGTCTTGGTCAATGGCGAGATTGTTGTAGAGCAAGGCGCTCACACAAATCGCCGACCTGGCAAGATACTATATGGACCGGGTCATTCAAGTCGCAGGGCAGTTCAATAGCCGGTCAATAGCCGGTCAATAGCCAAACAGTAAGCAGTCAGCTCAAAAGCAGTAGATACCTGCACCGCGTCAATATAAGGGCCAGAACTTCGTCAGTAGAGGCAGCGCAGCGCGCCTCACTCCCTTCTGTTTCAGTGTAGCAACCTTGCACTGGCTCTCGCTGTAAACCCCTTCACTCTGGTTATTAGTTCTGGTTATTAGTTCTGGTTGTCAGTTCTGGCCAGCTGCTTTCCTCTTCAATCGCTTCTCACACGATTTGATCATGACTTTAGCCTCAGGGCATCCGGTCAACGCCGTTGATTTAGCAAACCATAGTCCCTCTTTTATCGGTTACTCGCCAACCGCCCTAGCTAACAGCCCCATGAAATTGCGCCGAGCTCTCTTCCCTTTTTCCAATACCTTTTGAGGGCCAAAAAGCCATCTCTACCTAAAGCCTGACTTAAAGTTTGGGCGTCCTTTAAATGTCTTAATTTTAGCTCTGCTCAAAAATCCCAGAAAAACCCGTAAAAACCAGAAAAAAGCATTCATAAAGTGCGTATGCCAGATATTGCGCCCTGTTTTGGCGCTCTTTCCCCGAGCACCCCCTAATCTTATGACACTTTATCGCGCTTCCTCATCTCTGGCCCGCTTTTTGCTCTAAAGATAGGAGTGGCGACAAATGGCGCCTATAAACGAATCTTACAAGGGGATAGACAAACAATGAATATAAGTAAAAAGTACCTCTCAATTGCTACCGCAGGATTAATGCTTAGCGCAGGGTCTGTTCAAGCTGACCAACTTACTGCCAATGCAGGAGCTTCCAGCAATTATTTATGGAGAGGCCTTACTCAGTCTGTGAACGAAGCGGCAGTATCAGGCGGTATTGATTACGCGACGGACAACGGCTTTTACGTAGGCACATGGGCTTCTAATGTTAGCTACGCTGCTGGGGACACTTTTTCCTACGAACATGACATATATGGCGGCTACGTATTTGAAGCTGGCGGCGCTAGTTTTGACATCGGTTACCTTTACTACAACTATGATGAAGAAGCTGAATTCGATTTTAGTGAAATTTATGGCTCAGTAGGCATAGGCGCATTCACTTTAGGCTTAAACATTCTTGTTGATACAGAAGCAAAAGAAGGCGTGGGGCAAGACTTCGGTTTTGGCGAAGCTTATTATATGTATGCTGATTACGCGACAGAAATTCGCGATGGCTTAGAACTTGGTGTTCACGTCGGTTATCACGAAGGTGATTTCAGCGAAGCATTTAACGGTGTTCCTGGTGCGTACGTAGATTACAACGTGTCGCTGTCTAAAAACGGTTTCATGTTTATGGTTTCTGCCACCGACTTAGATGATGTAGGTCCGGACAATTTGGACAATGACGCTATAAAGTTTGTTGTTGGCTACTCAATGGATTTTGAACTTTAAGTTCAAATCAGAATGTTGTTGAAACATTATCTAAGATTTTTTTAGACCACTGGTGGTTCAACAGCTGTCCGAGGCAAAAATACCTCGGACAGGTCTCTGTTTGCGGTGTCAGCCCACAGCTGCACCGCAATTTACATTTCTAACCACTAACGTCTAGCCATTAAGAGTTCGCCTCGCCGACTCAATTAGTTGCAGCACAATCGGATGCTTCAGCTTTCGCTCAGGCGAAATAGCATAGTAGCTTTCTATAACTGTTTTAGTACTGCCTATTTTTGTAACACCATACCTTGCTTCTATTTCTTTAGTCATGACATCTGGTGCTGGAAATATACCCGCCCCTTCGCCTCCAAACACTTTCATAAGCCCACTATCTTCTAATTCAGCAACTATCTTAGGAGATATATTTTTTTCCTCAAACCAATCTTCAACTCCACGACGAACAGGGTTATTTGGAGTAGGCACCAACATTGGTGCTTTATTCAATGATTCTGGAAACCCCTGTATATATTTTTTGGCATCAGCACTCTTCACAAAAAACGAAATGCTGCTTTCGCCAATGGCGTGGCTGAAAGCCTTAACATTAAAACCAGGTGGAATCGCGCAGTCTGAGAGAACAATATCGAGTTGGTGAACAGCTAAATCACCAAGCAGATCATCTAACTTACCTTCTTTACAAACGAGGCGTAGCGGTTGCTCCGCGTTCAATGCTGGCTGAAGAATACGAAAAGCTATTAGTTTAGGTATAGAATTTACTACCCCAACCTTAAGACCCTCCGGCACACCAATATCACCGCTTCGCATCTTGGAGCTAAGCTCTGCGCCTAAAGAGAATATTTCATCGGCATACTGAAAAACTAAATGCCCAGTCTCGGTAAGAACAAGACCGCGGCCGGCACGAGAAAAAAGTGCTTCACCAATTGATTCTTCTAAAAGTTTAAGCTGCCCGCTGATAGTTTGGGGTGTTAAATGCAGTACGCTAGTGGCTTTGGTGATGCTGCCTTCTTTGGCGACAGTCCAAAAATATTGCAAGTGATTGTAATTTAAGTGGCGCAAACTAACCTCCTGTTTGACCGCTGTTTTTTTTCTGTTTCAAGCAAAAATTCATTGATTACCCCAACCAATGGGCTTGTCATAGTCTTGGATGAGCAAACCATGCAATATGACTTACTGATTAAACTGAAGCTTATTATGGCATTTCCTTATTGTTCGTCATATTCGTGTAAAAAGAAATGTAATATCGGTTAACACGAACAGATGTGAGCCTCTGGTTCAGTCGAAAGTCAATAAATTTTTATAGCAGCAGGATTGGAATAAGCAAAGGGGGGGGAGGACAGTAAATAAAGGAATAAAAAAAGCCCGAGGCTCTCCCAACGGGATTCTCTCAGGCCTAACGCGCAACAATCAGGGGAAGATTGTTGTCTTTGGGGACTTGTCGCGGCAGCTAATGTTCAGGGAAAAACAAGAGTGACCACAAATACTTTAAACAATAGCTTACTAAGGTGCTGAACTTCTCTAGCTTGATTCTGGATTACTAATTGCTCTGTCGCATTTAACTTCATACCAAGGAAATCAAAACTGCTTTTTAAGATTTCCTTGGTACGGGATTGATTAAACCCGACTGCGAGCTCGAGTAATATCTGATTAAAACGTTTTTCATATCGGTTTATTCGAAATATCAATGAGTCCCCAATGAGCCTCCCACGACTTCCTTCACGCTCGGCTGCGCTTAGTAATTGCTCTCGCCCCAATAAACTAGACTGCCTTCGTGACTTTTCGTTCCATTGAACAAAGATAAAATCCTAACATTATGACCGTTTGATAACGCCGGAACGCCTTAATAATGTGCTCGAAGTATGCAAAAGATTTGCTGGACCTAATAACAAGAGTTGAAGTTTTGACCGGTACCGGTCTCTACTCTCACTAAGAGATCTATGTTCTGGTCAACTAATCCCGCACACAACCAATGCATGATGGCGAAAATAGCTAAAAGTTCAACATCCTCCCAAAATCCCTATGCAGTATATTCGTACCCCATTGATTTGCATGATTTTTATAGTTGGCACGGTATTCGCTATATCCACTATTCACAGGCAGAAAAATGGCGAATGCGATCAACACGCGCCAACTAGCCTGAACCTGGAGTTAATTATGAAAGTATTAGGAAACTTAGCAGTTATCATTTTGGTGATAATAGGTGTATTGGCCCTCATACCCTTGGTCTCATTTGGGTTTGCGATATTCGGCGGTATCACCGTATTTGCGATCTGGCTGCTCCCAGTATGGATTATCGCCACCTCGGATCAGACCACTGGATTTGAAAAAATCGCCTGGATAATCGCGATCCTTTGTCTTTCTTGGTTTGCATGGGTATTCTATTTTTTCTTAGCGCCTCTTAAACCCAAGCAGCGCTACTACTATTGAGACTAGTAAACTTCTATCCACCTTTTTCTGCAGGCTGTTTGACCCCCGCAGTTCATCATCAACTGATCGGTTATGATGAACTACGGTTTAGCAACGGCCTTCCTCATGGCAATCATCGAAGTTGAAAATCTCTGTAAATACTACCCCACCCTGACAAGAAAGGAGAACCCTTTGCCGCTGTCGGTGAAATTGCACTGTCTATAGACAAACGCGAAATTTTTGGCATTTTAGGGCCAAACGGCGCTGGTAAAACAGCGACCTTGGAATTGCTTGAGGGTCTTACCGACATTGATAGCGCCAGCGCGATGATCAATGGCATTGATGTGCGGTCCAACCCTTACAAAGTGAAACAAATTATTGGTGTTCTGCCCAAGCTAACGAATATTTTGACAACCTTTCAATTTCTGAGCTACTGATTCCGTTTGGCAACCTATACGGTAAAAAAATAGATTCAGAGAATTTGCTTGAAAAAATAAATCTAGTTGATAGGGCAAAAGCAAAACCCGATAGCCTGTCCGGTGGGCAGAAACAGCGCTTCTCAATAGCTGGCGCTTTGGTGAATGAGCCTAAAGTGCTTTTCCTCGACGAACCAACCACCGGCCTTGATGCGCAGGCAAAGCGGAAGTTGTGGGACCTAGTACTTAATATCAACAGTGCCGGCATGACTATTGTATTGACCAGGCATAGTATGAGCGAAGCCGAATCACTTTGTCAGCGGATAGCCATAATGGATCACGGAACAATTGTAGCCGAAGATACCCCCCAAAATCTTATTCTCATACATGCACCAGAACCACCCGTTGCTCCTCTTCGTGGAAAAATCGAAGACGTATGCCTCGCACTTACAGGTCACGCCTTGCGCGACTAAGCCGGAATCACACATGCCTTCAAAAGTGCAACTACACCTCGCTAAAGATTTTTTTAAGAGACAGACAGTCGATATTTTTCAGCCTATTTTTCCCAATAATTTTTATGACGGTATTAGGTTTTGTCAATCGAAGTAGCATTGACGCAATAATTATAGGGGGATCAACAAATCAGCGGACCCTTCGGCGATAGAATTGATACAGGCACTAATCGACAATCGTGTTTTTAGTGTAACCGTAGGCTTAGAAGACCGCCTTCGGCCTCAACTAGAAGAAGGCGAGCAAACTCTAGTAATTATTGTCCCGCAAGATTAGGCACCACCGGTGAGGGAACTACGCTAAGAGTCTTAGTGGGCGCAGCAAAAGTACAGTAATTAGTTCTTACCCTACCTGTGATCGGACAATCACTTGTTAAAATAGAACGTGAATTCCGAGATATCGAGCTTATACTTAAATTGAGGATTGAGGATTGAGGATATAAAAGCTCGCTCTCATAATTATTGGGGATTTTCACTTCCAAGCCTTATGGCATTCACTTTGATGCAACTAAATATTACAGGCAGCGGCTTCAATATTGTTGAGTTCCTCCGCAAAGGCATACTTAAGCGATTATTTGTCACACCAATTGAACCGAAAGATTTTATCGCATCAATCGTCATGGCAAGAATGACGATTGTATTGGTTCAGCTATCAGTTCTGATTGCCTATGCACCGCTTGTGCTAGATGTGAATAACGTCGGCAGCTTAACGCGTTTTTACTTAATGATTATATTTGGAACCTTTATTTTTCTCTGTCTCGGATTTTACCTCGGCAGTATTGCCAAGACTCAGCAGGCTGTTATGGCGATACGCAACATTGTAATCTTTGCGCAGATCTTTCTATCTGGTGTTTTCTACCCTATTAAATCTATGCCGGAATCTATTCAGCCTATTGTCCACGTTTTACGCCTTAGCTTTATTTCCAATGGCATGCGTGAGATAGCTATTAATGATGTCTCTTTGATGGACATCACTCCTAGCCTAATAGAAATAGCGCTCTGGCTTGTACTTTCTTTTGTTCTTGCCACCCGCCTTTTCGTTTGGAAAGACGTTGCTAACTGATGCCTATATTGATTTATGTCCATCGGCGGTGACAATTTCGAATCTTTTGTAATATAGTCAGCCCTGCTTACAAGTATCCAACGATATGGATGTTGGGTTCATAAAGTTCGAAATGCCGGCTTTAGCAAGGCAATTCCCTCAAGATGGTTTGGAGAAATAATAAATGAAGAGAGTTTTAGTAGTTATGTCAGCAATTGCCGTTCTGGCCTCTGGTTTTTCCTCTGCGGTCTGCGCACAGGATGCACCACCTACCCCGGAGCAACAGGCTGTCGCTGCCGTAGACACAAGAAAAGCTGTATTTAAACTTCTACGATTCAACCTAATTCCTTTAGTAGGTATGGCACAAGGCGCACCTTTTGATGCTGAACTGGCAGAACGTAACGGTCGACGGATTGCTGCACTGGCGCCAATGATCCCCGACGTTTTAGCTCACGACACGCGAGGATTCGATGTCGAGACTACAGCGCTGGATAAGATTTGGGATAACCAGCCCGATTTTGCGTCTAAAGCACAGGCCTTAGTAGACAACGCCAACGCGTTTGCGGATGCTGCCGCTACCGGCGATCGTGGTGCAACTCTAGGTACATTTCGCGCACTTGGTGGTTCATGTGGTAACTGCCACGATGACTACCGTGTTGACGACGACTAGCTGTTTAATCAAGATCACAAAAAAAGGCAGCCAATGGCTGCCTTTTTTTGTGCCCATTCCATAAATTAGAAACTATTCTCGAAACAATGGAGACCTACCCACGCTTTATTTTCATATCAAATTTATTTCCGAATAGTTCTTTTTGTGTGAGAAAGACAAATACAAAACCCAGTACGATAGCCATCGTCACACAAATTATGATTTGCGCAAATGACCATGGCTCAGCCCCAAACGCACTAAGGGTCACATAAGATTCGAAAAAAATAAGAGCTACAACCGCAACCACAAAGTCGATATTCCAAAGGCCTTTGAAATGCCCAGTCCTTGGGTTTCGAATCGCCACAGGAATGAACCAAGTCGAAAAAAGGGGTAGCATAATTGCATTTGACACAATAATACTCATCTTGAATTCTCCTATTATGATTTAAGAGCCGCTATCTCTGCCCAATGCTGCACCAATGGCCGAAGTGCCTACCGCATATCCACCAAAACTATAGCGGGCAAATCCGGTCGCCACGCTTGCAATCCCACCAAAAAACCCAGAAACACCTCCTAGCGCAGCCCCGCTTAAAACTCCTGCAATATTTCCGCTATTTATTCCACCCGCGATTCCACCCCCTATAGCTCCAACAACCACACCTACTGCACCAAAACCACCACCTACTTGTTCAATCTCATCTTGAGTTAATTCTCTCATTCTCAATTTCCTTTTGATTACGATTTTATTTTTTGCCAGTACTGACTGACTTTTTCAGCTTAGACTTTGATGCTAGAAAGTCATAGCTTTTAGCTAAATCAGATTAGGAATCGGTATTGTGTTTGAAAAAATCTTCGACAATGTTTAATTGCGGTACGATTATGGGTAGTTGAATGAAGTACTGAAATTCATTTGCATTGGCGGACGTGCTTGATGGGCTAAACGCCGCTGAAGATTCAACTACACCACCGCTGACATTTTTGATCTCTTGCTCTGAAAGCTCTCTCATTTTCAAACTCCTTTTGAAATAAACGGTCTACAAACCTATGTCAGCTTAGAGATCTATTTCATAAAGGACAAGAAATACGTTAAATCAGTCGCCTGACACATTGTGCCTAGTAAAAAATGCAGCCATGGCGGCGCGGTCAGCATCGGTTAGTTTGCTGGTATTATGCTCGATCACATCGTTCATGTCCCCGCCTACAAACTCACCACTAGGTTTTAGGCCTAACAATAGAAAGAGGTCAAAGCTATCGAGTGTCCAGTCTGATAATGCTTCGCTGTTTATTGGCTCAATTACTTCTTCGCCTAGCTCAGCACCTGCATATTCATTTGAGTAATTTGGTATTCCGAGGCTATTGCGCGGTGTATGGCATTCGCCGCAGTGGCCTAAGTTTTTTGCCAAATACGCACCTCTCGCTAATACCTGGTCTTGGAATATTTCATGGTCCGGTTCGGCGATATCTGCCATCATATTCCAGCCAGCAACAGACCAACGGCTAAGCCAAATTGGAATTTCAGGATCCGCCACTTGATAGCTTACCGGGGTTAGTGACATTAAGTAGGAGCCAATATCCAAAGCATCTTGATCGGTCAGTCCCGCATAGGCTCGATAAGGGAACGCCGGAAAGTAGAAACTACCTGAAGGCGTACGGCCATATTTTAGTGCCGCAACAAAATCCGCCGCTTGCCAATCACCAATGCCGGTATCAATATCTGGTGTGATGTTCGGCACATAAAACGTACCAAAGTCGGTTGCTAAACCATGGCCACCGGAAAGTGCACCTGCACCGGTCTCGCCTCTATGACAACTGATACAGCCTCCAGCTGTGACCAAGTATTCGCCTCGCGCGATTGCCTCAGGGGATGCAGAAAGTAAAAAATCATCGGATATGGATGGTGGATATAGCAACCACAACAGCAGTAGCAAACCAATAGCTAGGATACTGACAGGCAAAAGGACTTTTAAACGCATAGCTCTAAACCGTTACGAAACTGAGCTTAGCAGTGTTACAAATTTCCGTTTTAGAGGCAACGATTCCTCACAATCCAATCGTTGCCTCTAACGTTTGAGCATTGGTTTATTGTCTAAATATAGGTCTGCTGGTTGAACGCAGGTCAGTTAAATCCATTGTTTAAATCAGCTCACCCAACATTTCTTTGTTAAAGGTCACTAACTCGTCCATTTTTCCATCGCGAACTTTATTTGCCCAATCAGGGTTGGCAATTAATGCTCTGCCTACGGCAATAAGTTCAAACTCATCGGCTTCCATGCGCCTGACAAGCTCATCAATGCCGGCAACCTCAGCGGTGCCCTCACGATAAGTCGCAATAAACTCTTCAGTCAGGCCGACACTGCCGACGCTGATGGTTGGTTTGTTGGTGATTTTCTTAACCCAGCCAGCCAGGTTTAACTCTGAACCTTCAAACTCGGGCTCCCAGAAGCGGCGATTACTGCAATGAAAAATATCCACACCGGCAGCGGAGAGTGGTGTCAAAAACTCTTCCAGTTCTTCAGGTGTATCAGCAAGCTTGGCGTCGTAGTCTTGCTGTTTCCACTGGGAAAAACGCAAGATCAGAGGAAAATCATCTCCGATTGCTGCTCTAATGGATTTAACGATTTTTAAGGCAAAGCTCCCCCGCTTTGCCAAACTGCCACCATAGTCATCTTCTCTGACGTTGGTGCCTTCCCAAAAAAAGTTGTCAATAAGATAGCCATGGGCGCCGTGAAGCTCAATAGCATCGAAACCGATCTTTACAGCATCGACTGCTGCTTGAGTATAGGCGGCGATTAGTTCTTCAATTTCCTGTGTGCTGAGAGGTTCAAGCACTTGCTTGCCTGGCTTGATATAGCCTGATGGCGATGCCGAGGGATAATCAGGATGAGGGCCTTCACCAGGTTTGCGAATTGCACCCACGTGCCAAAGCTGCGGGGCAATCTTGCTGCCGGCAGCGTGTACTGCTTCTACTACATGCTTCCAGCCTTCAAGAGCTTCTCCGTGAAAGCAAGGAATTTGAACACCGCTAGACGCCGCTTCATGTGGAATTGTCGTCCCCTCTGTAATTATTAGACCAACCCCCCCTTCTGCACGGCGGCGATAGTAATCTACTACGTTTTGATCTGGTACA
>Ga0208413_1002200_pt1 | contig 11400 bp, 9 predicted proteins | sample AntAceMetag02UKD_FD_184761 | JGI IMG/M metagenome (GOLD analysis project Ga0208413, IMG submission 184761) | Saline lake microbial communities from Ace Lake, Antarctica - Antarctic Ace Lake Metagenome 02UKD (SPAdes) (version 2) | ecosystem: Environmental > Aquatic > Non-marine Saline and Alkaline... | reverse complement strand
CGGGCTGACAAGCAGTGCTGAGGACTATTTGAAGTTTGAGCAGATGCTTGTTAATGGCGGCGAGTTATTTGGCAATCGTTTGTTGAGCCCTCGCTCAGTGCGAATGATGGGCAGCAATCAAATTGGTGATTTGTACAGGGGTTTTTCCCAAGCTCAAGAAGGTATGGGATTTGGCTATACCGTCGCAGTTACCGTAAATCCTATCACTTCCAATGCCCGGCGCAGCGCTGGGGCATTTGGCTGGGGCGGCGCATTTGGCACACGCTCATGGACCGACCCGGAAGAAGAGTTGACTGCGGTAATTATGTTGCAACAGCCACACCCTGACACTCAATATGACTTTGAGAATGCGGTGCAGCAAGCAATTATTGAATAGTAGAAAACCTAGACTCCACTGCCACACTTATTGTGGCAGCGGGGTATTGTCTTATTACCAGTCTCGGTCTTACTTCCTGTGCTGCTAATTTTCTTACTTCTTCCCCTGCTTTTGCCAACTTTTTTTACTTATCGTCAAACGGGTTATTGATGCAGAACATTTGCTGTCAGGGAGTTTATTTGAGATTATTTGTCTCAAGCAGCGGATTAACAAGCATTCAGTCGCAGACACTCGCCGTAATCAAACCCGTACGAGCTATGGCTACAAAACAACTCGCGACGAATTAATTTTAAGTTCAGACGCCGGCTATAAGTAACCGATCACTATGCATACTCGTTTTTTTTCAGCCCTTTTTGTATCCTTTTCTCTTTCTATGATGGCTTTTTCGGCCGAGGAGGAATTTACTATCTTTATACTTGAAGCAAACTTAATTGCTGAAATTAAAGGGCTGCAAGCAGATGATAATCCAGAGCAAATTATAAATTCTTACTACAGCCTGTTAGATAAAAATGCCATGGCCAGACTCAATTTGCACCGAGCTCAATTGATCTCTCTAACGCCTAGATATGAAATCGCATACAAGGCCGCAGATAGCGCAGAGTTATCCGAGCTTATGGACAAAATTAGTTTTCATTGGGGGGGCATTCAAAGCATACACGCCCAACGATTTGTCCGCAGTGTGCAAAAGATCCTAAGCGACGCTTATGACCAAAAGCTTTTAGACGTCTCCCCGCTTTCACAATAGCAGCCATCAGCAAGCCAACCGCGGCCGCCTTGACACTTTAAGAGCTAAAACAGCCTAGTCGGAGAAAGGTTCTAGTACTCAATTCTTTACTTCCAAACTCCGTTTAGCTTGATCCATAACAACTGACACCATAAGTCGGTCTGTGCTGGTGCTAGCGTTTCTTGCCACAATATCAGGGTGTACATGGGTCCGACCTACCTCACAGGGCCAATATGTGCCAATAGCTGGTACCAGACTTGCTCGTAATTGAGAGCGAATCCTGCGCACTACAGCTAAAACACTTAGCTCGATTGTGACTGTTAAGCGTGGCGGTGCAAAAACTACAGACGCAGCTATGAACGCGCGTCGGAAATGAAGCTGGACGCATGCGTGAAAACGCAATTGTACCGGAGTCATTAGTATGCGCGCCGATAAGAATTTGTTGTATATTTCCGCCTGTCTACTCGTTAGTTAGTAGCAGTTATTTTATTAAGGTCTGTATGGTTAGATTCAGCACAATCACCTTAGCGAGTCGCCAGACTGCCTAATAGCTGCTATTTTCATACAGCCAAGCTTCATAAAAAAACAGCTTGGCTATGATGACACCGCCAACATCACCCGACTCTATATCAATCTGTACATAGGCGAATTTCGTTTTCTCTGCAGTTTATTCTGAGTCTAGAGGCATTACTCTTATTGCTGCAAGGGCTATAGCCAGGTGTCATCGAAGTTGCCCTAATACTACTAATTAAATGTTTGCCAATTATTCTTGGCAATCGATTCAAAGTTTCCATTCCCCCGTGAGTTTGAGTCACTTGCTGTAATTTTTGTCTTGATGGCATTTTTTAGGAGAGCTTCGCGACTACTACCTACGTTTATGGTGATGGGATGTTGTCCTTGAGATAAGCTCAGCCCTGCTGTTGGGGATATTAGGGTTTCTACAGGTTTATGTGCTTAATGAAAAAAAACAATTAACCTTGATTTACGGCCCGACTTCTTTGCATTTATGTTTGCTATGGAAATGGGCGTGCTATTGGAGATCTTCAAATTCGCTATGGATCAATATTTTGGTATAATCATGCAAAAATCTGAAATCGTGGATACCATGCGGGAGTTAGGAGCTGCTGGCTTAGGCGCTTCGATTATCTCATTCCTAGAGTGAGTCTATTTACGCGGGGACAACAATGAGTCTTTCATGAAAAGATGGATTCGTGCGGTTATAAAAAAAATCTGCGCTTGTTTCGTAGAAATTAAGCATCACCTTAGATTTAAAATATAGATGGTATTTAAGCATCTCGCATTAATTAACCTGTAATAAATGAGTATTGATCATGAAAAAAATGCTTTTGAGTTTATTGCTAGTGACTTCGGTGGCGGCATGTGCAACCAACTCCGGCTCTTCTCGGGCCTGAGAAATGAACATTAGATATGGTGAGATCGTTACATTTTCCTGAGTTTCAGCTCCATCTGTCGCAGGCGCTGTAGTCGAAGGATTCACCGGCTTAGCTCTAGCGAGAAATTCCAAACCAAGACGTCAGTCGGCCGCCGCGCTAGGTGGATCCTGCCTCGGTTGTTCTGCCGCAGCAGATATACAAGACAGTGTACCAGTATTGTATCCGTTTTGATAAAGGCTCTGAAACCGACAAAATTACCGAGCACAGTGATTTTTCACTCCGGGAATTGTATTTCTTTTGAGAGACGTGAACACGCCTATCTGATGCGCTTTGCGAATCACCTCCTCGCGCACCGGAGGGTATCGGCAAACGTACCGAGGAAGTAGGGATGTGTCATCGTGCAAAGGGAAAAGTTTTCGCCGCGCAGACTCAAGACGAAACAGAACAGGCAGCACGTGAAAAAGCGAATACTCTGCCAGTACTAATTAAGCAGCCAAGGTTAAGTTAACATCACAGCGCACCACGTTTAAAAAAGCACGATCACTCGGATAAAAAACCACTTTCACCGGCAACTATTTTGTATTGGCCTTGGGGTGGCGTTAGACTTATATCTTAAATTCAACAAAAAATATTTTGAGTACCCATGCCAATGAACAACATAAAAAGCTTGCCGTATTCCCCGGCAGAGTCTCCAGCGAATGAAAAGGATCGATTAGCTTCCCTTTATAGACTGGAGATTTTGGATACCGCGCCAGAGCCCCGTTTTGATCGGCTGTCAGCTTTGGCGGCAGACGTACTCAATGCTCCTATCACATTAATTTCTCTTGTGGATGAAAGTCGGCAGTGGTTCAAATCGAGCTGCGGCTTTGCGGCAACCCAAACTCCTCGTGAGCAGGCTTTCTGTTCTCACGCGCTGCTCTGCGATGAAATATTATTGGTAAGCGATACGCACAATGATGAGCGCTTTGCACATAACCCATTGGTCACGGGCGAACCTTTCATTCGTTTCTATGCCGGCGCTGTTCTGCATTCTTCACAAGGGTATCCACTAGGTACTCTGTGTCTTATTGATACCAAACCTCGAACGTTTTCAGCTAAAGAGCAAAGGCAGCTTATCGCATTTGCCAAACTCATACAGGCTGAGATGAATCAGGATATTACCGACGCTCAGTCACGTATGCGATCTCAACTGTCTGCTCACCTAGACCCGATGACAGGCTTTTTTAACTACGCGCAATTTTGTAGTCGATGTGAAGCCATGCTCAGTCAGAGTGAGGATCCGGGGCAAGACGTATTGCTGTTTATTTCCCTGCCGCAGTTAGATTTTATCTATCGAGTCCATGGACTGGAAACCTATCAGAGTGTTATTGGCCCTGTGGCACAGGTTTTAGTAAGAACTTTTCAAAACGAAAAGACTCTCTATGGGCGCCAGCTCCGTGAAGGCCTGTTGGTTTTCATCAAAGGCTCTCAGCAGCCCCTAGAAGAACTTGCCGCAAGCGCACAGCTGGCATTAAAACATGAGGTTCAACTTCCCAGTTCGGTGCCCGATTTAGCAATTCGGATAGGCGTGGCTAAAGTCACTAATAACATTGATCGAACAACTCATCATTGCAAGGCGGCAGCGAGATCCATACCTCAAGAGAAAGGCATTGGGTACAAGATTTTTTCTGACGAAGATTTATCTGCGGAAAACCGTGCCAGTAATATCGCTTTACGTCTTCTGCATGCCATTGAGGAAGACGAGTTGAGCCTACATTTTCAGCCAAAAGTCAGCGTGAGTTCTGGACACCTAATAGGGGCTGAAGCTTTGCTAAGATGGGATGACTATCAGCTTGGAAAAGTCCCACCGGGTGAAATAGTCAACGCCGCAGTCTCCGCTGACTTGGTCACGAAATTAGATAACTGGGTGTTAGTGGCAGCCGTCAAGCAGATCGCCTATTGGAAATCCGCAGGATTAGAACCAGTTCCTATTTCTATCAACCTTGGCGCTGAAAGTTTTGCCGAGCCAGCACTTCCCAGCCGAATTCAAAGTCTGTTGACGACATACAAGGTGCCTGCCGACCTGCTGCAGATTGAAGTACTAGAAACCGCAATTTTGCATGACTTTGATTCCATACTGCCCATTATGGAAGCAATTATCCAGATTGGGGTGCAGTTTGCATTAGACGATTTTGGGACAGAATATTCTTCGCTACGCTATCTGCAAAAGCTGCCAATTTCCGTTGTTAAAATCGATCGAAGTTTTGTACAAGGTTTAGTCGCAAACCAAGATGATGCTGCCTTGGCTATGGGGATTATTTCAATTGCCCACGACCTGGGGATGAAAGTAATTGCCGAAGGAGTTGAGAACAGAGAACAGTATGTTGTCTTAAGATCATTTCAGTGCGATGGCATTCAAGGCAATCTATTTTGTGCAGCTCGCAGTGGTGATGAAATAGCTGACTATCTTTTACCTAGCTTTAGTTTCCCCTTGCCTGCCTTTCATCAGTAGCCTTTCATTAATAGCTTTGTACTGTCAATCGGCCGAGCTTCGATTTCGGGCAATTCATGCCCTAACCGAGCAGCCCAAACGCTAAAGCTGAAAATATATTTTGATGCCGCCCAGCGTGTTAGACGTAGCTATCGCCGCCAGCATCAATAGATAGGAGACAAATACTACTGCCAACATAGCTAATGAAATCTGCGTCTATTCAATGAAGGTATAGCGGCTGTTCTCGGTGAGTGAAACGGCAGCCAGCATGGCTCCAGGCTCGGCGATTGAGGGTACTGCCAGTGGAAAGATAGCCGTATCCATATGATTCTACGCTAGCTTTATTTCTTGCTCAGGCTTACTTTCACCAAAAATCATGGTCAGAGCAAAAAGAAAGAGGACGATACCGCCGGCAATTTGGAAAGCAGACAGGGGAATGTCCATTGAGGTTAGGATGAATTCGCCGGCGACGACAAAAAATAGAAGGATTACTGAAGACACCAAGGAGGCTACAAGAGCGACTTTTCTCTTAGTGCTTTTATCTAGCCTAGAGGTAACGGCTATAAAAACCGGGACAATTCCAATAGGGTCAATTACCACAAAAAAGTAGACAAAGAACGGAAGAAAATCAATCATTGCAGGAGTCCTAGGTAAGTGTTTCGATTATATTAGCGGTCCATACAATAGAGCCAAGCGCTTAGTCATGCAAACTTCTTATAGCCGTGCTCACAAGAAGTCGCGCCGCCGATGCACCGTGAATGAAAGCTCAGCAGGAAAGCACGAATTCGCCATCAAGAATTGAATAGCATTTCCCGATTGCTAAACCATAGCTTGTTCGATAACTTTGTTAACCTGGAACAGTCCATGATTACGCGAAACGCCAGCAAAGAGCTAATTCAATAACCGTGAGCCAACAAGAAAAAAACTCGCAAAAAAATATCGAACAATGGTGGGGCATGTCCGATATCCCCTAAAATGTCTGCTGCGCTTGGAAAATCAGCCTGCTTTGATTGTGTATAAACCGCAGTAAAAGCGAATGGATTTTCACCTGATATCGGGATGAAAACCCCTCAGAACTTGGGTAAGCATAGATCTAACCTGCGCATCTACACCTGAATCAGAGAAGGCAGAGCACGCCCGATTTGTTCACACCGCTGCCGAGGCTCATTTCGACTTAGGACTTGCCCTAGCCGACAGACCAATCGTAGCACGACCAGAAACCTTCATATTTGTGCCTCCAGGCCAACATGTAACTCTCTATGTTAGTTCAGGCGTATGGTTACAGCCCAGACTGAACGGACATGTCTTAATGGATATGCCGGTCTACCGGCCGTCGGACACATGGTTCGGGGAAAACACTCGAGTGGGCGAAATGTGTTATTTCAGCCGCACACGGGCCCACACCAATGCGACCGAAACTATCAATGCACCCCATAAAGTAGTCACGCCGATCACTGTCATTAATCGTAGTACCGAATCGGTAAAGATTGAGCGCATACGAGTCCCTGTTATTAATTTGGGGCTCTACACTAACAGCAATGGAGAATTTGTAACCAATTCTCTGTCCATGGTTCTGCGTGAGAACAGCAAAGAAACGACCATCGGGATTATCCCCCATTGAAAGACAAAAGGGTCAGTTTCAGCCGGTTTCCACTCCAGGATTTGAGCCAGATAACAGCCTGTCAAATCAAACCATTGCCAAATTTCTCGGATAAGTATTAGATGGAAGAAGCAAACACAATAACCGAAGTCTTAATGATTGCTGTGGTGCAGCAATGGATATTTGCATTACTGATACTCGTTTTTGGCTTAGTATTTGCGCGGCTTATAACAAATGCTCTTTTTCGTGCAACTATCGAAGTCATGGAATTAGACACCGCTACTGTACTCCAACGTTTTGGTTTTTAGGGATTATCCCTAGGTGTTGTAATGGCAGCGCTTCGAGAAGTCGGCTTTAATCTAGGTGTCATTATAAGTGCTGCTGGAATACTTACGGTAGCCATTGGCTTCGCGTCACAAACCTTAACGTTAAACCTCATTAGCGCGTTTTTCTCGTAGCAGAAAAGTCGTTCAAAATAGGAAACACCATAAAGATCGGCGAGATAACCGGCGAGGTCCTTTCAATATACTTGTTATCGGTAAAAATCCGTCAGTTTGATAACATCTATGTACGTGTTCCTAATGAACTGCTGATCAAGAGTAATTTTTTAAACTTCTCGCATTTTCCAATTCGCCGTTTAGGTGTACACAATAGAAGTCTCTCCCAGCGCTTGGCATCATTGACCGCGTCGTTCCAAATATCATTGGACAGAATAGCACTGTTAAAACATTCATATAAATAAAGAAAATAAATCCATTTAACGCGAAAAAAACTACCCTTGTTGCGGAAGTCCCGGAAGCCCAATCTATGTTGTGCAAGACTATGTTCTTCGATGCGCAACGCAGCTCACAGTTGAGTGTAGTTATGATAGCAGCGCAGTCGCGCAGGAGACCATAGTTCTCCAGAACGCACCGACGGTAACCCTACGGTTTCAGCTGACGCGGGAGGCTACAGAGCTTGTCGTTTGGTTGGGTATACCGACTCACCATAGGCACCTTCGTTCGCAAGAGAAGACGCTTATTTGCCGAATCATAGCTTAGATTACACTTTAGCTATCGTAGAGGTGATGCAAGAAGGGTCGCACCAGCAGATTCAGAACTTCTGAACGCTCGTGACGTAATTCACTCCATTGGCCGAGCAATAGACTGGGCAATAGACTGGGCAATAGATTGAATAGTCAATGAAGCAGTAGAAAGCCACAACCATTGAATTAGAATTCTGAGCAAGCACTGGTCGTAAAAATCATCTTTAACCCCCTGTATTATTTGACCGCACCCTAGCCCGGAGAAAAGGCTAAGAACACTAGGTAGGCGCCAGACAGCGATGGACGACTAGCTGGATATTAACTGCTATAACCTGATAAATATTCTTTTCGCCAGATATGTATTTCTTAATTACATATTTCTAGCGTTGGCGAGTATCATTAGCTAAGTTTTCAGTGTTAGCGCCGCTCATATTCGCGAATCAAGGCCCTGGCGTTTACAGCCACCATTGTATTTTTCCCGTCAATAGCATTTAAGGCGAAAATTGAATTCCGCCCGAAATAGCTAGCTTACTAATATCTAGCAGTTACAGAGTTCAAAGCTGGGCACGACGAGAGCGCTTAGTCTTTTCTTTTAGAGCAAATTTCGTTGCCTCTTGCCAGGATAATTGGGCTATCTCAGGCTCACTGCACAAGGGCAGCGGCGAGACAAGTCCAAACATTTCACCTAAACAACTCGACAGAGGAGCATGCCGAGCAAAACCAAATTATTTTTCATAATCAATCTATTTCAAACTATCAGGGATCTATAAGATGCAAAAAAGATTAACTATTAGGCGAGCAATCGTAATTACCACCCTCTGCATTCTGACAGCGAGTTGTACAACGATCAACCCATATACTGGGGAGCAACAGACTAGTCGAGCCGTAACGTATGGTGCTATAGGATCGGTCGTGTGCGGGCTAATAGGGGCTGTAGAGAGTGGTCAACGTGCTCGTAATGCAGCCGCAGGATGCGGCGCCATTGGAGCCGGCGTTGGCGCTTACATGGATGTGCAAGAACGAGAATTACGTGGTGAATTACAAGGTACCGGCGTTCAGGTGCAGCGCAATGGCGACAGACTTGATCTAATTATGCCAGGTAACATTACGTTTGCGACAAATGAATACAATATAAGACAGGAATTTTACCCAGTACTTGGATCTGTCGCTCGTGTGCTTGGTAAATACAAAGACACTAAGCTACAAGTATTTGGACACACTGATTCAACCGGCGACGCTAACTATAACTATAATCTATCCAATCGCAGAGCTAATAGCATGAGTAATTATTTAGCTACTCAGGGAGTGGATCAATCACGAATCATTGCACAAGGGCTGGGTTCTGATCAGCCTATCGCAAGCAATGCCACTGAATCTGGCCGAGCAATGAACCGCCGAGTAGAATTGCAAATATTTGCTAGTGAAAGTTAACGATTGGAAAATGGGCAGGGAAGATAATCTGAGAAAATTCAGTCTGCGATTTTTCCAATCAGCTTACCTGTCCATTTCACGCTAATTGATAAAAGCCCCTAGCGTCGGTTAGGGCCTTTTTCCTTTCCTTTACTTCTCTACTTTACACATTTGTATAATAGCTTTTTCTGGTTACAGGAAGTTATGCCAATTGCGACACAAGCGAAATCACTATTCATCGTCTACTACAACTGATTTGATCTTTACCGCGAAGCGGCGAGGGGACATCTTAACATCTGATAACCGTGCCATAGATTTTATAAGCTCCGCGCCAAAGAAAACTATCATCGATGAGTAATAGATCCACACCATCAGGACAATAATAGATGCTGACGCACCTCCTATTTCACTAAACTGGCTATTACCGATATACCAGCCTATGCCAAACTTTCCGGTAATTAACAGTGTAGTAATCGCCGCAGCGCCTTTAACTTTGAATTCTCGCTTAATGCTCACATCCGGGAGAAAGTTAAATAGAGAATAGAGGATCATGAAAACTAAACCAAGCAGCACCAGATACTGAATTGCGATTACAAGTTCGCCAGTAGCACCTTGAAAAACTATACCCAGGTAGCTTTCAAGCATAACAATCGTCGAATCAATAATAAGAGAGATAATCATAATGAAGCCAAGGCTTAGTATCATACCGAGTGAGATCAAGCGATTGATTAACTGCTTTATCAGACTTTTATCGGATTTAACCCTAACTGAATAAATATGGTTAAACGAAGTTTGCAATTGCACAAAGATGCTGGTGGCAGAAAAAATTAGCGCGGCAGCGCCTATAACCAATTGCACTAGACTCGTGTCCTTGCGCTCAAGTGACTCCATTAAAACTGTGATACCTTGCGCGCCTTTTTCGCCTACTAATTGCGAGAATTGTTCAGTGAGCTGCTGTTGAAAATTTATATCGTCCGCCAAAAATCCTGCTACTTGCACCGCAATGAGCACCATAGGAGCCAAAGAAAAAAGCGCAAAGAAAGATAGCGCTGCAGAGTAGCGAATGCACTCGTCTTCTAAGAAGCCGCCAAGCGCTCCCTTAAAAACTCTCCAAATATGTAAAGTAGTATCCATTTTTTGTCCTATGTTTTTTGTTATCAACCGCTGGTGTTAATGTGGGTCAAAACTGTTTGTAGAAATAAGTGTCAAAACTGGTTTTTTTCACACAGATCTGAAAGCGGTTTTCAAGCATTCTATCAAAACTCCTGCTAGAAAATTAACTGCCAAGCCCATCCGATAACCCGTACTAGTAAAAATATTAGGGTGAGTAAAATTAGTGAAATGATAATAGCGGCTGTGGCCAGCCAAAGCGTAATAGTCTGCTTGGTTTTTGCAGGTGCATCAATGTGCCTTTCCTACAGCTCAAAATTTCGCCGATTAGCTTTGAAAGCGAGGTCAAATAGATCATCGATTATCGGAATAAAACCTATCAGTGTTTCGAAAACCGCATTAGAAAACATTCTGAGGCTCAAGCGTTTTGACGCACCCAGCTTTGTATAAGAGTGCATGAGATAAGAAGACATCGCCAAACCCGCGATGTTTCCCACCCAAGGTATGAGGCCGATAATGCCGTCCCATCCAATTCTGCATCCTCTTGGCAAGGCCGTAGAATCATCAGTAAAGCGAGTTAGGGAGGCCAATCTGCGCCGTAGTTTCTCATCTTCTTTCTGGTTTTCTCTCAATAATATATTTTTTAATACCTCAGCGCCGATTGATCGAACAGTCTACCTTTTCTAAACTTAGCAACATCCATACCTATTTACTCCCCGGACGACTGCTGTCACTGAATTTTATTGACTGATGCTTAACTAGACGCAAACTCAAGCATCTGTATCCGCACCTATACCAATATATATTTCGAAAATTCAAAATTAGTAGGGTATTATTAAAACTAATATGTCTGGTATTCGCTAGTGGCAATACAGAGACTCCACTCAGAATTTTAATCCTTTTTACATTCTTCTTGTAATAGTACAGGTTAACGACTAGAACCGTGTTTCAAGTGTACAGATAGTGTGACGCTGTAATTTGGCACGAGGATTGCAGGCGAGTCTGATAACAGGTTTAACCAAGTAATAATTAGACCCTGAGAGGCGCACAAATGAGCCACCCTTAATTTCACTAGACGTTAATAGAAAAAGGCTGAAAAAATGGAATATGGATTACTAGGATTAATAATTCTTATACTGGATATCACTGCTGTCCCGTTAAGAACTAAAAACAAAGCCTGAAACTCGCTAAATTTGTTACAATGTTTTTGCAAAAAAATACCGTAAAAATAAGGAGAATCAGGCTTTGAGTCACAATAATACCGTGTTTTCACAACTACTTAAACTGCTACC
>Ga0208413_1002195_pt1 | contig 11417 bp, 19 predicted proteins | sample AntAceMetag02UKD_FD_184761 | JGI IMG/M metagenome (GOLD analysis project Ga0208413, IMG submission 184761) | Saline lake microbial communities from Ace Lake, Antarctica - Antarctic Ace Lake Metagenome 02UKD (SPAdes) (version 2) | ecosystem: Environmental > Aquatic > Non-marine Saline and... | reverse complement strand
TTTCAAGTCCAACCTTGCTCCGCAACACGATGCAAGCCTGCTCAAACAGCTGCATACCTATCGAGCTGCGGTGTCATCCATTTACCCTGATCGGGTGGTGAGGGCCGCATTTCTCACGCCAGCGGGCGTCTTGATAGAACCTGACAACAGCCATTAACCACCCCATACAAGACATGCACAGATAGACGCTTCAGCAATCAACTTACACATGCACGACCGGACAGCAATCATGAACACATCTACACTCGACCATCCTGTTCTTCACATCACCGTTGTGTCTGATGTGGTGTGTCCTTGGTGCTTTATTGGCAAGCGCCATTTAGAAAAAGCGCTCCTGCTGTACGCCGAGCAATACCCTGATCACCAAGCGCCAGTGGTTGAGTGGTCTGCATTCCAGCTCAACCCCGATATGCCGCTCGAGGGAATGGACAGAGACACGTATGTGCGTAACAAGTTTGGCGACAAGGCGGGTGACACCATGCAGCGTATGGCTGATGCAGGCCGCAACGCCGGTATTGATTTTGCTTTTGACAAGGTCACACGCCAACCCAATACATTGGGGTTGCATGCGCTCATACACGCCGCCACGAATCCCAGCCAACAAAACGCTGTCAAGCAAGCTTTGTTGGATGCTTATTTTTTAAATGGTCAAGATTTAACCGACGATGCGGTGGTTGCCAACGTGGTCCAACCAACGGGCTTAAGCCCTGAACTGGTTGCCCAGTGCTTGGTCAAGGGTGCTGCGCCACAACTCGCCGCACAAGCCACTGATCAGCGGTGGCGCAACATGCAAGTGCAAGGTGTTCCCTTGTTTGTGTTTCAACACAAGTGGGCCGTATCTGGAGCGCAGCCTCCCGAAGCCCTGCTCGAGGCGATGGTGCAATCCGCGCTACAAGCTCGCGAATAACTTCAACCCACGCGTGGTCAACCCAGATGGTTGCGTGACACTTTTGTCATTTACCGCTTAGATGACCAAAGTGTCATGGTTCCTTGCTTTCACGAACTTATATTGGAATCTTCATAGTTTGACTGCTTTTTGGGGATGGATTGATGTTTGAAATTTTTAAGAAAATAACACCGCCTGCAGAGCTGCAAAAGCTGGCCTTGATGAAATTTGAAAAAGTTCAGCTACAAAGCTCCTCCAGCACCGCCACTCGGGGGTCAAAAATACAAATGGCTTTGCTGTGCCGTGCATTTCTTGACCGCACATTTATTAATGGCGCTGAACAGTCAGCCCTGTACATTGACAAAGTTGAACTGGCCTTGGCAACAGGTGCGCCTATGCCGTCAATGGCAAAGTCAAAGCTTTATCAAAAAATCGCATCAAGTACGGGCTCTGTTTGGACTTATGCGCCAGAAATTTACGGCGCCGAAGCGTTTAACTTGGGTCGCTCTTACCAAAGTATTGAGATTGATGCCTTCGAAGCCATTGACAGCATGCAGGCCGTAATAGACAGGCTGTGCCAGTACGAGCTAAGACTTGAAGAGACATTTGAAGCACTGAGATTTTTGAGAGAAGAAACGGCAGTGACGTATGGCGTTCAGGCTGTTGCAGCAGACATGGAACAGTTTGATGGCTTCAATGAAGGCAGCACGGTTATAGAAGCGGTGGTGCCACACATCAGGAATGAGCTGAGTAACATGGGTTTGAGTGACCCTCAGATTTTGCGATTGCAAAAGTTGGGCATGTTGCAGTCGCGTGTAAACTCTGAGGCGGCGGCATAAGAAAACCTATCAGTCGAACTCAAAACTGCGCACGCAATGCATATATTATTGGTTGAAGATGAGCAGAAAATAGCAGATTTTGTCACGCAAGGCCTGTTAATTAATGGCTTTCGCGTGACACATTGCACAGATGGCCTTGCTGGTTTGCAAGCCTTGCAGACCGGCTCTTTTGCGGTTGCCGTTTTAGATGTCATGCTGCCGACCATGTCCGGTTTAGATGTCTTAAGCGGCGCTCGTCAATTGGGCATATCCACCCCAGTTATCATATTGAGTGCTAAAGGCGACTTAACCGACAAATTGGCTGGATTCAGCAGGGGTTCTGACGACTATTTACCCAAGCCGTTCTATACCGAAGAGCTGGTGGCGCGAATCAACGCGTTGATCGCGCGACAAACAGCCCGCTCGGGTTCTGATGACTATCTGGTGGTTGATGACTTAGCATTGAACCTGCTAACGCGCGAAGCTATATGGTCTGGGCATTCAGTGTCATTAACTGCCCGCGAATTCGGTTTGTTAGAGTATTTAATGCGCTCACCAGGCTATGTATTTTCAAGAAAACAAATCTTGGAGCATGTGTGGAAAATAAGTTTTGATCCACAAACAAACGTGGTGGACGTGTGTGTCAAACGAATTAAAAAGAAAATATTTGACAATGAGTCATCTCTCATTACCTCGGTTAGGGGCGTGGGTTACAGCATCGGCGACAGCACTGTTCACACTCAACACATTTAGGCTGCGCCTATTTGTGGTGCTGCTGGTCACGACGATTGCCATTTTTGGCTTCAACAGGGTCATCGCCCAGTACTTATTGGGTGCTGACCTCCAGCAGCGGGCCCAGACTGAACTGTCTTCGGATGTATTGAGGTGTGAGCCTGTTCAAGGCGACCTAGCCGCTTTTGAAGCCTGTTTGCACCAATCTGACACAGCTAGCGTTATTGAACCTGCATCTATTTATTACAAGGTGTGTGGCCTTGCAACATCTGGTGCACAGGAAGGTGTTGAAGACGCAACTTGTAGCGCCGTGAGGGCTGTATTATCTGCCCAAGCGCTGGCCAGCAATGCGCAGGCTGGTGCCATACCAGTGGACAGTGGCGAATGGATGACTGCACAAACATCAGTGACCAGCGCTGTTGCATTTCCCCCCCGCCTAGTCATGCTAAAAACGGCTGATGTGCAACGGTACGCCACGGCAATTTGGGATCTGCGGGATAGTTTGCTGACAACTTTATTTCCCATGTTGATCGTGGTGCTTGTGTTTGCCTCGTGGGTCATGTTCAGATTTGCCATGCACCCAGTTAACCAGGGCGGATTCAAATCTGAAGTGCAACACCCTGGGTTTCAATGAACGAGGGTTGAATGTTGCGGGCTGCTGAGCAAGAGTTCTCGATAGACCGCCAGCGGAGATCTTACCCCCAAGCCCTTTCTGGGCCGGTTGTTGATCTGATCGGCAATGGCGTCGAGCTGCTCCTGGCTCAAGCCTGAGAGATCCGTGCCCTTGGGTAGGTACTGGCGGACTAGGCCGTTGGTGTTCTCGTTAGAGCCGCGCTGCCACGGGCTGTGGGGGTCACAGAAGTACACCGCGATGCCCGTGCGGCGGCTCAGTTCCTTGTGCATCGCCATCTCTCGGCCCTGGTCGTACGTCATGCTCTGGCGCATGGGTGACGCGATCCCCAGCAGCTTGTCAGAGAAGGCCTGCATCACATTGACCGCACTGGCAGGCTTGAACTCGGGCAGCTTGATGAGCATGAGCAGCCTGCTGGTGCGCTCGACCAGCGTGCCCACCGCACTGGCGTTGCCCGCCCCCTTGATGAGGTCACCTTCCCAGTGGCCAGGGAATTGACGGTCTTCAATCTCAGGCGGGCGAACATGGATGCTCACCATGTCAGGAATCTGACCGCGACGGTCTTGTCCTTTGCTGCGTGGCACGCGCTTGTTGTGCGCGTGGCGCAACGTGGCGATCAGCTCGCGCTTGAGCTCGCCCACAGGCTGGGCGTAAATGCAGTTGTAAATGGTCTCGTGTGACACGCGGTGCTCATGGCCTTTGGGGAAGATGAGGGCCAGTGTCAGGGCAATCTGTTCGGGCGACCAGCGCTGGCCCAGAAAGTGGCGCATCAACCCGAACAAAACGCCATCCCGATGGAGCTTAGCCTGTTGGCGACTCTGCTGGCGCCGTCGCCGGGCGCATGCACTGGCCGGGGCGCTGGCGTAGCCGGCAGGCTGGGTGTTGCGTCTGAGCTCTCGACTGACCGTGCTCGGGGATCGCCCCAGCACTTGAGCCATACCGCGAACGGTGTACTTGAGTTGAACCAGACTGGCCAGCGTCACACGATCCTCAGGCTGGAGTTGTTGATAGCGCTTGGGTGGGCTGCTTTGCATCTGCTGACCTTACTCGGTGGCAGGTGTTGCACTTCAGATTTGAATCCGCCGTGTCATCTGTTGTACCACCGAGGAAGTTATCCGAACCAGTAGTGAGCGGACAAGTTATCACTCACGATAGGTAATTGATTTTTTGAGATATTTTTAAATACTTTCGCGATATATTTTATATCGCCTACGGCATGCCCCTGTGTGAGGGTGCAAATGTCTTGCTTCTGATGCCATCTGTGAGCGCAGGCACCGCCTACCTGCCTACGGCTCGCCTACAGGGTTAACGTTTTCCCTGCAGGAACACCATGGTGAAACCGTCAACTTGGTTCCACTCAAATTTGATTCCCGCCTTTTCGATAGCGCCAATCAGCTTACTGACTGTCTCGAGCTTGGGACTGCCGCTGAATGTCTCCAAACGAGCAACCGTCGGCAGTGAAATGCCCGACCTGTCCGCCAACTCTTGTTGTGACCAACTGAGCGCACCTCTGCCTGCTCGTATGGCAGCGGCGAGTACCTGAAAGTTTGACTGGGTCAGCATATTTAGTATTTTACATTATGAAAATAAGATCTTTCATTGCATACTTTCACTATTGCGTGATATAATAAATATCATACGAGGTGATTTATATGCCACAAATGCAACTTTCCACAGCTTTTCTCGATAAGACTCAGTGCCCAGCAGGCAAAGCAAAGATCGATTATTTTGACCTATCTTGCCGGGGTTTGATGGTCGAGGTGAGGCCTACTGGGCGTAAAGTGTTTTACTTTCGCTACACAGATTTTCGCGGCGTTCAGCGACAGATCAAGCTGGCAAATACTGATGACCTGTCGCTTGATCAGGCACGCAAGAAGGTGGCCTCAATCCGGAACCAAATCGCGCTTGGCCAAGACCCCTTTGCAGCCAAGGAAGAGGCCAAACAAGTCCCTACCTTCGCCCAGTTCATCGCCGACCAGCACAGGCCCTACGTCAAGAGCTACAAGCGATCGTGGGACACCGATGTCAGCTTGCTCAAGAACCACCTGCTACCTCGCTTTGGTAAGCGCTACCTTGACGAGATCACCCGCCAAGACATCCAAAAGATGCATGCTGAGCGCAAGGCTTCTGGTGCTGCGCCGGGCTCTGCCAACCGGCTTTTGATCATGATGCGCTTTATCTTCAACTTGGCACTCAAGTGGGAGGTGGCTGGCATCAAGGCCAACCCATGCAAAGGCGTGCCGCTGATGGAGGAGAACAACCACATGGAGCGGTATTTGTCCGTAGAAGAAGCCCAGCGGCTTTATGGGGCGGTGTGCAAGAGCGAGAACGCCATGCTCAAATTCATCGTGCCCATGCTGATCCTCACAGGGGCCAGAAAGCGTGAAGTGTTAGACGCCAAGTGGACCGACTTTGATATGGCCCGCAGGGCTTGGCGCATCCCCATCACCAAGTCAGGCAAGGCTCGGCATGTGCCCCTGTCAGACGGTGCGCTGGCGCTTCTGGCAGCCATGCCCCAAAAGCCCCACTGTGTTTGGGCCTTTGCCAATCCTGAGACCGGCAAACCCTATGTATCCATCTTCTATGCATGGAACACAGCACGCAAGAGCGTAGGCCTGTCAGATGTTCGGATGCACGACCTTCGCCACAGCTTCGCAAGCCTGCTAATCAACTCAGGACGGACGCTGTATGAGGTGCAGCACATCCTTGGGCACTCGCAGGTCAAGACGACACAGCGGTATGCACACCTCAGTCAAGACACCCTGCTGGCGGCTGCCAACTCGGCTACGTTGGCCTTGGGGTCGGCGATGATGCCGGTGGTTCGGCCTGTAGCGTTGGGGGCTTGATGGTCATACACGATAGTGGTTGTCACTTGACATCCTTCGCGACTTGATGCAGGATAGACACAATGAGTCGGAACAAACATCCACAAAAAGATATTGAAGCAGCACTGGCTCATGCGGAGGCAAACGGATGGCGTGTCACGTTAGGGGGCTCGCATGCGTGGGGGAAGATTTATTGCCCATACAACGATGAAGAATGCCGCTGTGGCCTGCACTGTATTTCAAGCGTTTGGAGCACCCCAAAAAACCCCGGTAACTTTGCAAAGCAACTTCGCCGGGTTGTTGATAACTGCACCACTAATATGCGTGAGCAGTCAAAGGAGTCATGATGGAATTTGAATTCACTCTTAAATTTAAGTTGTCGCCAAGCATCACCAGCGAAGATGAGATGGTTGAGCTTTTGGGGGCGCATGGATGTACAGATGCGCTGGTTGGGCTAGGTCAGCCCGGCTATCTAGGTCTGGACTTCATAAGGGAGGCAAAGTCGGCGCAAGAGGCAATTTTGAGCGCTCTTGAAAATGTACAAGCTGCCTTGCCCGGCGCAACACTGGTAGAAGCTGGCCCTGACTATGTAGGCCTCACTGATGTTGCCCAAGTGATCGGGCAATCAAGGCAAAACTTGCGCAAACTCATGATTGGCCACCATCAGCGTTTCCCCGCACCAATGCACAGTGGAAACCCCTCGCTGTGGCATCTGGCTGAGGTGTTGACGTTTCTTCAAGAGCGGCATGTAGATTTTCCGGTACCCGTGTTCGACGTAGCACGTACAGCCATGCAAATCAATCTAGTGCGGCAACAACCGCTCGTTGATCGGCAGCTTGAGGCAAGACTTGGTGCTCGTTTGTCCGCCTAAAAATGAACAACCAAACATTCACCAGCATTTGGGATGCCATCGAAGACACCCCGCAAGCTGCTGCCAGCATGAAGGCACGCTCTGCTTTGCTCATGGAATTAGCCAAAGTCATTCAAGATCGCAGCATGACCCAAGCCGCAGCGGCAGAGTTGTTCGGGGTGACTCAACCTCGCATTTCTGACCTAATGCGCGGCAAGATCAACTTGTTCTCTCTAGACATGCTTATGAACATGGCCGCGACTTCCGGAATGTACCCCGTCGTCAAGCTGTCCAAGCCCAAGGCGCTGCCCGTCAAACGCATGGTAAAAAGTCGGGTTGCATTAAGCGCGTGAATCAAGACACGCTACTAGCTGCTGCCAACTCAGCCACGGTGGCTGTGGGGGCGGCGATGATGCCACCCGCCATAATGGCCCCAGTATCGGCCTCGCCAGCGGCTTTGCAGGCTTAGTGTGCGGTTGCGCCTTCGTCTTGCAGGCTGGGTCGCCAGTGGCCGCGAGACTCTTTGACCACGATCTTTTGCTTGACCAATCTCTCGACTGTATTGATTCGCTCGACTGCTTTGGCTATCGGTTCGTTACCCTCTGCTTGGGCTGTGTAGAGCAGGCGTACCAGTTTGTCTGCCCAGCGAGGCACCTTACTGGTTTTTTCCCAACGAGCCACGGATTGGCCATCAATGCCCATGAGTTTGCCCAATGCAGGTTGGGACAGCAGCATGCCAGCACTTCGGATGTATCTAAACTCAGCACCAGTCAGCAAGGAGGCCTTGTTTGTCAACGCCATGCAGATGGACTGGGTTAACCCATCAAGATTATGGAACGACACGCCTTCACCGTAAGGTGTTTGCTTGATTTCGTAGCCGTTGGCCAGCCACACGTTGCGTAGACCGCCGTCTGTGTAGTGGTACATATTAGTCCTTTTTGACATCTATCACGGTCACTATGACCAAATCAGTGGCTGGGTATTCCACGTAAACCACCACAGCGACCTGCCTGCCAGCGACAAACCTGTGCATTCGACAAAGCAGCCCGGGGGTTTTCATATCCGGCTCTGGTGGCAAGGCAAAGCTGCCCAAACGCAAAACCTCTAGGACCATGGGATCGTTCACGTAACGCTGGCGCATACGCAGGCGGGCATGCTTGGTAAAAATCACACTCGCCGAGTCTTTAGCGCACTGCTTGATGTGCTTTTCAAGTTGCCGATCAGATGGTTTAGCCACGCCAAGGACCTATTATTTTGATAGGTTTGATTATGCAAGCACTTTGAGGTTTTTGGGAAACAATATTTTGCAAAGGGGTTCTGTTTACCCAGTGTGCGGATGGTTTGCGGCTAAGCCAATGCTTGATGGTGAAGTGAGCCAAGTAGTAGGGGTAGGGCTTGCGATTTCCAAAATACCTGACCCCCACCGTACCCCCACCCCCCCCCTAAATTGGCTGATGGGACCCACAGATCGCTATGAACTGTGTTTTGCTCACGCAGAGCATATTTTTTGGGAACGTAGGTGCAGCACTAGGGCGTGCAGTTCCGGAAGCACCCGAGCCATTCTGTGCGGTTTTGGGCCCCTTGATTTGAGGTCACTCATAAAGCCAAACTCAAAGCCCACCGATTCAAGTAAAGCTAACTTGGCGCTGGTGATGCTGCGCTCCATACGCATAGTGGAAGTTTCCCTGCCGTGAACCAGACGGGTCTGCGCACACCGTTGTCGGCCAGCCTCAGTTGTGGCGCCAGTGCTTCTGCCGCCGTGGAATCTACAAACATTTTTGCCAAGCATTGCTGGTGCGCAGCATTGATTGTGCGTGCGTTTTGACTGGGCCTGACACCTCTTACAGGTGACACGCCCGCCCAGCGTCTGAAGATATTGTTCTAAATGTAAAGTCTTGGACATCGGCTCCTTTGCCACCAGCTTTACTCCCAAGCGCACAAGGCCACCAAGACCCATCATTTCACCAAAGGCGCTTTTGCAAATTCTTGGTCACGCTTAAATGCAGCTTGGGCGCTAGGTTACGAAAGCGTTTTTGGCCTCCTTGGGCTGCTTTGCCTCTTTGCCCCACTGGTCTGATTTGCATCAGAGCAGTTTTCGCAAGCACACCACGTCGTTTTAATTTAACCCAATACAGCGCACAGGGTGCTGTTAAGGAGTAGATGATGATTGATTTTGACGTAACTTCGCTTGATGGGCATCACAGGTTGCTTGATGCGTGTGTAGCTACCCCGCCCTATAGGTCCATCCGGGTGCAGTCCATCCCGGCTGAGATGAGGCAATTCCCAAACTGGCTAGTCTGGCGCATGAGTGCAGCTAAGAAGGTGCCTACCAACGCAAAGACTGGCAGGCCCATGGATATCACCAAACCACGTGCGGGTCACCCATTTGATGTCGCCTTACAAGCCTTGCAGGCAGATAACACACTCAGTGGGCTAGGCTTCATTTTTAAGGGCGATGGCTTGGTAGGCATCGACATGGACGACTGCATACAGAACGGGCAGGTTCATCCTAGCGCTTTGGAGCTTTTAAGGTCAGCAAATTGTGGCTATGTGGAAATCAGCCCAAGTGGGCAGGGCTTGCACGGAATCGGTAGATGTCCAGAGTTGAGTCAGGACATTAAAAGCAAAAGGATATTTGACGGCTACGGTGTTGAAGTCTACAAGTGCAACAGTTACTTCACTATCACCGCCAACTTATTACCTGATATCAAGGGCAACGCAGAGCTGCGCGAGATGCCAATGCTTGAGGGGATTGTTCGCCACATCCTTGGAGTACCCACACAAGAGACACAGGTAACTCAAGTCTCACAAGTAACTCAGGTCACTGAAGAAACTAAAGACAAACAAGATGGTGGGGGGGGGGTTAAACAATGTTCTTTCAACATTGCCTAGCAATTGCATTCCAACTCAATTTGGGCAAAGAAATGCCGCCTTGTTCCAACTTGCACGTTACTTGCGCGGTGTGGCTGCAAACGCATCTAAGGAAGCACTGTATGACGTCGTCTTTCAATGGTTTAACCGTTACGAGGCGGTGATTCGTACAAAAGACTTTGGCGTGACATGGGCGACTTTTGAGTTGGCTTGGAAGAACATCAAAACTCCTTACGGCGAGACGCTGCGTGGCATCATCTCCAACCCGCTACCTTTGCCCAACTGGATGAACGGACACCGCTATGGCCAACGTGCGGATCAACTGTTGCGCATCTGTGTCACCCTTGCGGAACACCATGACCCAGAACCCTTTTTCTTGTCCTGTCGAACGGCCCAGCAGCTAACCGGCATTGACTTCTCTGACTGCGCCAAGCTCTTCAAAGTGTTTGTAAATCAGGGCTTTCTTGTTCCACATGAGTCAAATCCAGAGCCGGGCAAGGTACCAGTCAAGGGTGGTGTGCGCCAAGCACATCAGTACTGCATTGGCAGCCCTGATAAAGCAGGAGGTAAACAAGAATGAGCAAAGCAACCACCACTTGGCAACCCGGACAGTCTGGCAACCCAAAGGGTCGCCCGCCCGGTAGAGGGGACTCTGCATTGTTGCGTGCCTCGATTCAGAGCCACTTACCGCAGGTTATTGACATGCTGGTCAACAAGGCACTCGACGGGGACACCAATGCAGCTAGTCTTCTTCTATCGCGAGGCCTTGCACCCTTAAAGCCAGAAGAGGTCAATTACATATTCCCCATGGGTCAGCACAGCCTGTCTGGGCAGGGCATGCAGGTGCTTGAAACTGTTGCCTCTGGTAACTTGCCGGTAAGCCAAGGAACAGCGATTGTGGGGGCGCTGGGTGCGCTTTCCAAGCTGGCTCAGGTGGATGATCTAATTGCCAGAATCAGCGCCTTAGAAGCCCGTCAGGGGACGTCTGGAAACGTTTTATGAGCAAGCAGATAAGCAAACGCTTAAGTGCGTTAGAGCAAGCCACCAAGCCGCCTGAGGCCATTTTTGTACGCTGGATGACCCCTGTGCTAAAAACCCTAACAAACGGGGGCCAGAGGATTCAGCGGGAGCCTAATGAAACCGAAGAAGCATTCATCCGCAGGGGGCGTACGTTGTCAGAATGCGGAATTATGTTTGGTCAGTGAATCACACGATCCACAGCACATTAGCCCCAGCCATCCCAGCATCTGCCAAGCCCACAATCTCGACCACGCCGTCCTCACTGCCCACGTGCAGGTAAGCACCCTCGTCCAGCGGTATCCAACCCATGGATTCCGCTTCGATCTCTGCAAGCTCTCGCAGGAAATCTATGTCGTAATTGGTAGAACCCATCGGGATTATTCACTTAAGAAAGTAGCCGCTCACTTCGGCTCAGGCAATACAGCATTTAATGCATTTGCATAGGCAATGCGAGCGGTTTGCAGCGCAGCGGCTTGTCCTTGAAGGCGTTGCAGCTCGGCGTCCACAAACTGCAGGCTGGCGAGCTGGGCTTTGGCTTCTTCCGAGAAGGTGGTGATGTCGTACTCTTTGTCGTCAATCTTGATATTCAGCATGTTTGTTTACTATTACTTATGAAAAAACCCTGGACCTAGACAAATTAATAGACAGTCGAGTCCTTTAAAGACTGGTAGTGTAAACGCTCAAACGCTGCTGGGCTAAGCCAGCCGTTGGTTGAGTGTCTGCGAATGCGATTGTAGTAAACCTCGATGTATTCAAAGATGACCTGTCTGGCTTGCCGGTGGGT
>Ga0208413_1002194_pt1 | contig 11417 bp, 8 predicted proteins | sample AntAceMetag02UKD_FD_184761 | JGI IMG/M metagenome (GOLD analysis project Ga0208413, IMG submission 184761) | Saline lake microbial communities from Ace Lake, Antarctica - Antarctic Ace Lake Metagenome 02UKD (SPAdes) (version 2) | ecosystem: Environmental > Aquatic > Non-marine Saline and Alkaline... | reverse complement strand
TCAGTAAAAAAATTCATTTTTGAATGTAGTTACACCCTAGGAGTTATTTATGAAAACGAACGGCAAGCTATTCCTGCTAGCGGGAAGTTTGTTTGTCAGTGGTTTGGTAAATGCACAGAGTGCGACCGTGCTATACAACGAACGAGTTGTAGAAATAGACCAGACCCTGCCAGATGCTACTGAGCTTTGGATTACCCCGGAAGATTTGACCCGAGTTAATGATTTTGTATTAAAACCAGAAGGCGCATGCCTTGATGCTTTGTGTATCCCTGTCTTGCAAGACCGGGACAGTGACATGTTTGTGACTCGTCAAGACCAGGGTTGGTTTAATTTAACTGGTTTGGCAGATAAGCTTCAGCAAGCCTACGCTACAGATTTTTCTGATGGTGTTTGGAGTTTTGGAGCGATGCCATTAGAGCGTCAGTCTTTCCTTCGCGGCGCCCAAGCTCCTGATTTTGCGCTTGAAGACCGAGACGGAAATACCGTTCGCTTGTCAGATTTTCGCGGCAAGAAGGTGCTGTTGTTAACTTGGGCTTCTTGGTGAGGCTGTAGACTTGACGTGCCCGTGTGGCAAGTAATCTACGACGAACTAAAAGACCAAAATTTTGAAATTATCTCTGTTGCCCAAGATACCGGTGGTGAAGAAGCCGCGGGTCCGATATTCGACGTCGCTAATGTAAGCTACACCGCGTTAATTGACGTCAATCACCACATCAGTGCGCTTTACAACTTAGTAAACGTGCCATCTGGCGTTTGGATTGATGAAGAAGGTAATGTTAAGCGTATCAATGAAGGTACCTATGCTAAATCCCATATGAACGGTGCTTTCGGTACTGATGAGTATGTACCTATCGTGAGAGACTGGGTTGCCAAAGGCGATGACAGTCAGCACGTATGGGATTCTGAAAAGATAAAAAACAGTATTGTACAGCGCACCCCTGAAGCTGAAATGGCGGCTCCTACTTTTCGCTTAGGTACTTATTATTTCAGTAATGACAATGAGGCTAAAGCTGAACAGTACTGGACGATGGCGCAAGAGCTTGACCCAACAAGCTGGAATTATTTACGTCAGGATCTGATGTATGAAGAAGGCGGTTCTGCAGGTCCTGCTTGGCAGCAGCGGGTTCAGGATGTTCAAAAAGCTGGTGGTGATTACTATGCACCACTTGAAATTGAGGCGTCTGATTCGACTGACAACTAGTCGTTCAGACACCCTGCTAAAAAAGCCGGCACTAGCCGGCTTTTTTTTGATTAAAATTTCTTCAATGTTTACTATTTTCTTATTAGAGCATTCGGATCAGCTGTTCAGATCCTATTCAGCGTGGGTGCATTAATCTGACTCTGTTAGCGATAACGCGTCGCTGCAGCCTTACCTAGCAAAACCCACATAAACCGGCTGCACTTTATTGACGTGTTTATCGTAGATCCCCGCTCATCTATGGCGAATAGTGAGTGGGGGGTTTTTATGTCCAAGATTTAATTTGTAAGCTAGGCTCCGGCAGACGACTGAAATTATTCTTAGACTTAAAGAATGCATCTGAGTTGATGATAAAAAACTCACAAAGCAATGTTTAGTCAACCTTTTTAAAGGACAGTCAGTCTTGTGATGAGATCTATTTTTTATAGCCTAGGCAGTTTGATTGGGCCATCTTTCAATACAGTGCCCCAAATGCGTTGTCCTACTTTATTTGCTTCAGCAATAATGCTTTCTTCATCCATTGTCAGTACTTTATGGTCACGCATAATAAACTCGCCATTCACCATTACCGATTCAACATCGGATGGCTGGCCATTATGAAGCCATGCGGAAAGTATTCTTCCGGATGGGACTAAATGGGCTTTTTGAGTATTAAGAACAATGAGATCGGCTTTCTTGCCAACTTCCAAAGAACCCATTCTAGCCTCTTGATTTATCGCCTTTGCGCCCCCTCTAACGGTGTCATCGAAAATGTCTTCGGGCTGCGGTAATAAGCCCGGGATTTCATCATTACGTTTGATTCTCTCGGTTAGCATCGCGACGCGCATGACTTTTAACATGTCGTTGTTATTGTTATCGGTGCCGTTGGCAATTGTACATCCGGCATCACGAAGCGCTGGGATAGGGGGGCTTACTCCTCGATTGGCCGCCATGGCTGCTTGATGGGTAATAGTTGCTTTGGCATTGCCTAGCAAGGCTATTTCTTCCTTGTCCACATAGCGGCAGTGGGCCGCGAATAGCCGGGGCCCCAAGAAGCCATGCCTATTAAGATAGGTCGCTGGTCTCATGCCATGAAACTTCAGCATAAAATCTACTTCTGGCTGACTCTGCGTGAGATGAATGGTGTAGCCAAGATCATGCTTGTCGGCAAAATCGCGAACCGCTTTGAGCAATTTTGGTGACGAAGTTTCTGGCAAGGCCGCTGCGGGAAAAACACTGATACGACCATTGTTTTTGCCATGCCAGGCTGAATGTAAATCTTCTACTCGCTGCATACCTTCGTCCAGTAACCGCTCTGAAAACGTTGGCGCCACAGCATTGGGTAAATTAGCATGAGACATTGGGCCTGCTACGTTTTCAGAATCTCGAATAGATTCGGCAAATACCCAGCGCAGTCCTGTGCTTGCTAATGCTTCAGCATCATCGGCGATGTTTGAAACATTTTCTACCAGTGTAGTTGTGCCACATCGAATAGCCTCTAGTGCACCGACGACAGCCATTAAGGTGGTCTCTTCTTTAGATAGGAGGCTGCTGGGCCTGACAGGAATTTGCGCGCTGTTCGGAAAACCGAAATCTTCATTAAAGCCTCTAGCAATTGTGGCATCTAGATGCGCGTGGCAATTAATTAAACCCGGCATAATAGCTTTGCCTCTTCCGTCGATCACCTGAGCTTGAGGGAACCGCTGCAATATCTCATCAGTTTCCCCAATTGCTGCGATTGAATCTCCTTGCACCGCTAAAGCGACATCCAACATTGATGTGCGATTAGTATCGTTAGTTACGATCGTTGTGTGGGTGAAAACAATAGTGTTCTGAGAGCTAGATGCTGATTGTTGGGAAAACAAAGTGCTGGTACTGATTGCTGCGCCGGCACCTACAGCTGCGGTTAGTAGCTGGCGTCTGCTTAGAGTCCAATGACGAAAAGTCTTCTTATTCATATGGTTTCCTCTAGTTCTTGTGATCTCTAGTATCTATCTGGTTCGGTTAATTATTATCTCAGTCACTTTTTTTACTGTGAAAGCGCTAATGTAATAACCCGTCGTTAGAATCATTCCATAATACTTATTACGGTTCATCAGAGAACAAGACCGGTAAGGCTAAGTGAGAGTCTGCTCTTGGGATTTTTTGAACGTAAGTACTATGCTGGTTAGAGAAACAAGACATAAGCAAAAGTGCTAGCAATAAGGGCCTGACTAACAATCGACTACAGATACTGGGACGGCAAGCACATTAATCGCGAGACCGCCTCTTGAGGTTTCCTTATACTTATCCTGCATGTCTTTACCTGTGTCACGCATCGTTTTAATGACTTGATCTAGTGAGACAAAATGATTGCCGTCGCCGCGCAGTGCCATGCGTGCAGCACTGATCGCCTTGATGGCAGCCATGGCATTTCTCTCTATACAGGGTACTTGAACGAGCCCGCCGATAGGGTCGCAGGTGAGCCCCAGATTGTGCTCCATGGCAATCTCAGCGGCATTTTCTACTTGGCGCGGTGAGCCACCCAATACCTCAGTCAGCGCACCAGCGGCCATTGAGCAAGCAGAGCCGACTTCACCTTGGCAGCCAACTTCGGCGCCGCTGATCGACGCATTAAGCTTGTAGAGCATCCCTATGGCGCCAGCTGTGAGTAGGAAGCGTGCAACGTCTGACTTTTTAGCTCCAGAACAAAAGTCCAAATAATAACGTAGTACTGCTGGGATGATGCCAGCTGCGCCGTTGGTGGGAGCGGTAACGATTCGGCCACCCATGGCGTTTTCTTCATTTACGGCCAGTGCATAAACGGTCACCCAATCCAGAACGCTTAAGGGATCAGTGCTGGATGTGTGAATCTGGCTGGACAGTTTACGGTGCAATTGGGCGGCCCTTTTTTTTACTTTAAGACCGCCCGGCATAACGCCCTCAGACTGACAGCCTTTCTCGATACTGTCATGCATGACTTGCCATATAGCGTCGAGCTGCGATTGCACTTCTGCTTTATCAAGCCAAGCTGTTTCGTTTTCAAGCATTAATGCACTTATGGGCAAGCCTGTCTCATCGCAAAGTCGTAATAACTCATCAGCTGATTTGAACGGGTAGGGCACCTCGTCATCATTCTCAACTAATATATCTTCGCCACTTGCGGTTTCGTTAATTACGAACCCGCCTCCTACAGAGAAATAGGTAGTGCAGAGAAGGGTTTGGCCATCGGCAGCAAAGGCGGTAAAGCGCATACCGTTAGGGTGAAATGGCAATGACTCCTGACGATGCATGACTAAGTCGTCGCGAAAGTTAAAAGTAATGGTTTTTTTGCCTAAAAGTTTAAGCGTGCTGGATGCGCGTGCTTGGTTGACTCTCTCTAAAATACTATCCACATCGACCGTCGCCGGAGCTTCGCCTTCCAGCCCCATTAAGATCGCTTTCGGCGAACCGTGGCCGGCGCCAGTTGCTGCTAGTGAGCCATAAAGCTCTACTTTTAAGTTAGTGCATCTATCCATCCAACCATCGGTTTCAAGATTAGTTACGAACATAAATGCTGCTCGCATAGGGCCTACGGTATGGGAGGAGGAGGGCCCTATGCCAATTTTGAATAAGTCGAAGACGCTAACGGCCACAGAAAACTCCTAACCTGCAGTTGAGATGCTGCAGGCGATGCAATATGAATTTGAAACCCTAACTGAAATAATCAGAATCACTACACAAGTAAGCCCTTATGGGCTCTCTCTTAAGGAGCATGATTCGTGCCAACCGATTTTATTGAGAGCGAGAGGGGAAACAAGTCGTCAAAATAGATTTGACGGATCAAATAGCGGATTCCTAAAGACTTGCACGGGTATTGCCAACGATTGGCCCTGAACCGTGCGCTAAAATAACTCGGCCTCGCGCCTTAAAATGGAGCGCCGGTGAGATTGTTCGTGAATGAGTTCGCGAAAGAGGTGGTAAAAGTATTACGTCGGGTAATCTAGTTTCTAATTTAGTTTCTATAAAACAGCTGTCTGTCGCGGGGATAGCGAATCGAATAGTAATGTTTAATCTCGATCGGCACAGCTGCCGTTGACAGCCTGCGCCATAGAATAAGGCCGGTCTTATCATCAAGATCAACTTGGTCAGCCGGTGTTGCGTTACCGTCGATTTAAACCTCGATGTCGTCATTTTGAGAAACTGGAATTCGAGCGACTACCTCTATTAGTTTTGGTGCGTCATGAAAGCTTGTGATTATAAAACGTTGTCGGCGATTATCCACTGCAACTCGTCTGAATGTTCCACCACCATCAGAGCCTTCTTCATCGGGTAAAACCTCAACACGAACTCTTTCATCTTGACCAAAGGCCACGCTCACTTCTTCCTGAGGCACAAAGCCAGTAATTCTTTGGCTGCCGATGAAACTGCCGTCTCGATAAAACTGCATAGTGCCTGGCTGTACCGGCACATCATCGTTAAGTATGAAGCGCGCTTCTAGGTACGCGGCTCTATCCTGTTCCGGCATGGCCCGCACTACCAGTTCGGTGTCGATTCCTCTTTCGTCGATAGGAAAAACTTGCTCCTCGCCAGCGCTGTTAATCGTAACGTCGCCGGGTATTTGATAATCAACAAGATAGGCGGTGGAATCTATATCAACAGAGGATTTGAGATATGCGGCGACCAAAATATCTTCACTAGCAACTGCTTCGCTGCTCATCATCGCCTCGCTCGACAGACGCCTGCTTTCTTGCGGCCGCTGCCGCGCAGGATCCAAGCTCACTAACACCCTGCCGATTTCTGGTGGAGAAATCCTAGATGAGGGGCGAGCTGTCGTAATAGTCAGTGCGACGTTTTGCCAGTTCTCTCCCGTGGTTTGATTAACAGCAACCTTCCTTCCTAGCTCGAGGAAGCTGGAATCGGTATCAAGTAGTGCCTCATACAACCATATCCAGCGAGCGCCGTTGGCTGGATAGGTAATAGTAAATTCGAGATCTCTCGCGGTGGGTAATACCACGGTGGCAACAGCCACTTGTGAGAATCGATTTCGAGAAGCAAACTCAGCCAAGCGGCGACGTAATTGCTCGATTTCAATGTCCAAGCGACTACCGCGCCTTTGCGCATCTCGAATGGTTTGCCGTGCGGTATTCGATGAAGAAGAAACAACGCCGAGCATTTCAGTAATGCTGTCCGGGGCGAAGGCAGATTCGGGTGTTCCTAGGCTGCCGCTGGAAAGCGAATCAAGAAGTTTAATCTGCATATTTGCTGATTGAGCGGTGTCGTCAATTCGGCCACGTTGGTAGCTAAGTTCGTCCAGCTGATCTTGTAATTGCTGTTGTGATTCCCCAGTTAGGTTTTGTTGGTCTTCTCTCCTTACGCGTAGATTGCCTAAGCGTACATCATCATTTGCTAGGGATATTACAAGCCGACTAAGGTCCAGCTGCCCCGGCAGGCAGGCCGCTAGTGATAAGGTTGTGCTCTTCCGCTGGCACGGTGACAAGCCCAGTACGCGTGACGACCGCGCTGTCCTGAGAGACAGTGACTTTTGTAATAGCGGCTGTTGCTTGGATATCGCCCGCAAGAGAGATATGACTTAATGACGCAAAGCAAAGCGCAAGGGTGGTGCTTGAAAGAATTGGATACTTCACAGTTCTCCTCCAAATGTCATGGATAAACCTCCCTGCTGCGGTTAGTGCAAACCGGTTCAAGTCTGTGGCGAGAGGCTATTTATTGTTAGTCTCCGGCTTAGACGCCGGGACTGGTTAAATAGTTGACTAAACGCCCAGTTAATACTGCTTGAACAGGATAAATTCCCAGACTATCTTGAGTAGGGGATAAAATTTTTTTTCGAATACAATTTACAGGACTCAAGTATGTTCAGTCGTTTTCGCTTGTTAATGTCAATGCTTCTAGCTGTGCCCCCTGGTTTCCTCAATGCTGAGATTATCAAGGATCTTCCCGATGCAGTTGTCTGCTCTGTTAAAGACCCAACCGGTTTCTTACCCTGGGAGGAGCTTGTTTTTTATGTCAGCGCACACACCAGAGATGGGAGTACGCTTTATAAGACCCTGACCTCAGACCCGGTGGTATTAATTGTGGAGGCGGATGGAATAATAAACGCATCCAATCTTGCTGACTGCGATGGTCGCCATATTAGTGAGTTGCTGGAGGCTGGCAGAGCATTTCAGTTAACGCGATAGGTTGCTAAGCTAAAATGATGGCCGCTTAAATCTAATTCTAAGCTGCTCAGTACAGGGAGGCATGTAGGGATAACACTAAGTTCGAATCTGATCTTCTGTTTGATTGGTTATATTTTCTTGAGGTACTTTCTTGAGGTACTTTCTTGAGGTAAGAAAGGGCAATAACAATTTAGGGCAATCTATCTGCAGCTACTCGGTTTATAGGTTTTGAGCAAGCTCTGCAGGCCTTTTAAATCTCTGTGTTGCTCAAGTATCTCTAATTCCTTGCTAACTGTCGCTATCGGTAGAACTTTTGCAGCAGATGCATAAATTCCAAAGGCTCTCGATATAGCTACGGCCAGTTCTACTAAAACCATAGGCGACAAGCCGAGCAATAGGATTTTGCATCTGCGGCACTCGCAAGGATTGCCGGTAAGGGAACTTGCGGTAAGAAACGCGAGCACTATTGAAAGCGTTAGTAATATGAAGCCTAAGAAAAAATTATAAAGCGGTCCGGGAGTGCTAGTTGCCGTGCCATCGTGAAGTTGGACGCCTTCTATTAATAGCCCGCTTAGTTGGGTAGCTATTACGACGATAGCTTATAAGACAAATGTCAGGAAAATAAATTTTCCAAATTTAGTCTTTATAGGCGTCAATTGCTACATAAATTAGATTGACACAAATAGCACATAGGACGGCATTGTATAGGTTAATAAGCAGTAATGAAGTGGATTCAAAAGGAAGAGCAAACTAAAAAACAAAAAACTAAATGACTCGATGCTATTCTGTAATATGAGCAGCAATGTATTTACAACAAGTGCGGTGCTTCTCTTTGAAATATCCTTACTTGCCAAAGCAACAGGATGTTGAAAGCCAGAGGAGAGTTACAATAGACTACTCCTGCTAGGATTAGACAAGGCCGAAAAAATAAGACTGAGTTCAGTTTTTTTATAGCGCAGCACAAGGCTCGTTGCATTTTATTCTACTAATTTGCCCTCGAGCAAAATTGGAATTCCTTGAATCTGCGCATTGCTGTGTTTCATGACGTTGTTTTTATAGAGTCACTTAACTCAGAGCATTTTATCTAAACTAAATCTTTGATAGGATTAGCTTTATTAGATTTATAAAAACACAAAAAACGGTCAGGCAGCATGACGACTCATTACCTAGTATCAACCAATAGATGTCACATTCTCTGGATGCTGATCGCCGTGCTCTGCTCGTGGGCAATCCCTAAACCTGCACTAGCCCAATTGCTGCCTATTATTGAAAACCCTGAGCAGTACCGGCTTCCCGCTGACATGAGCCGGGTTAACTTTTACCTGATTACCGTGGATGTCGGGGATTCGGTTTACGATAACTTTGGCCATACGGCCTTGCGTATGTATGACGAACATAGCAACGAGGACACAGTATTTAACTGGGGCTATTTTAACCTTCAAGGAGGAGTAGCTGGATTCTCTTACAACTTTTTTAAGGGGATAATGGACTATTCGCTAGTCACGAGTACGCCAGTTTTTGAGTTTGCCCAGTACCGAAGGCAAGAGCGAGCGGTCTGGCAAGATAAAATCAATCTGACTAGTGCGCAAAAAGAAATTCTTTACCGGCGCCTGATGTGGAATCTGGAGCCAGAGAACATTGTCTACCCCTACCAGTACTTTTTCAACAACTGCACTACCAAGGTTAGAGACTACTTGAACGAGGCCGTGGATGGCGCAATTGCAGAAAGTTTTGGTGGCACTACCAGCTCAACATTCAGAGACCAGATTAGATCGCACTATGCGTCGGTCGCATTGATTGACTTCTCACTCGATATTTTAATGAATAGCAATATCGATAGGCCGATGACCGAGTGGGAGAATATGTTCTTGCCTCTTAATTTACGTGAGCGACTTCGTCAGTTGCCCTCTAATGTTGCTGAGAACTCAGAGAAGCTTGAATTTCTTTCCGCTGCGCAGGCCGTCATGGAGTTTCCGCCGCCAACGGTTCAAACAGGTGGCTACCGCGCGGCTTCTATAATTCTTGTAGGGCCGGTATTGTTTTTGTTTTTGATGTTGAAGAAAATTCCAATGTCATATTTTGCCACTCACTCGCGCTTGGGTTTAAAGGTAGAGACTTTTAGCTTTCGCTTGTTCGGTTTGCTCGGTCTACTCACAGGATTGTTTAGTGGTGTCTATGGACTTTTGATGTTGGCAAGCTGGTTTGTATCCGATCATTTAGATTTACACCACAATCTGAATTTATTGCTTTTCTGGCCTACAGATTTGTTTGGTATTGTAGTCGCTCTGCGCTGGTTGTTTCTTTGTAAGCCATGGCCTACCAATCACAATACATCGCCGTTTATTACTTACTATATTGTTGCTCACATCATCGGCATGATGATTTACACTGTTGTGGCTGTGTTTGGCTTGTCCGCGCAGCACTTGGATGATGTGCTGATTTATGTGATTCCCGGGTTCTTCTTATTTACTGTACTGGTGTGGCTAGTAGGCTTTGAACCGGCCAAGCTGAAAGCTATGTCTTTCTAAGTGTGTTTTTCTAAATATTTTTTTCTAAAAGAGACAACATACCACTATGCCGATTTTAAAAAGTAAGATTGCTGAGCGAGCCACAGAGTTGGATGCGATTGCCGCTAAGGTTGCGCGTGGGTCTGCTAGATTAAAACCGCTGAGTGAAAGTACACCTGAAGAGGCTCGCGCCGTTCGAGAATCCACCGGCAATCCTTTTGCGCCACCTCCTGCTGAGCTTGCCAACATAAGTGATCACAGAGCCGAATTGGAATCTGGGACTATCGGTATACGAGCATATCGGCCCAAGATAGAAAATGTCGGGCTCCACAGCGCGCTGGTTTTTTATCATGGCGGTGGTTATGTCTTAAGCAATGTTGAGCAATATGACACTGTGGCGCAACAGCTTTGTTTTCACAGCGGCTGCGTCGTCTTTTCGGTTGATTACACGCTAGCACCTGAGCACAATATTAAGCAAATTCATGAGCAGGGATATCAGGCTTACCAATGGATTAGAGAGCGCGCTGATGAGTTTGGTATTGCTCTTGATAAAATCGCTCTGGGCGGAGACAGTGCTGGGGGAAATTTAACCATTGCTGTGGTGCTAGCCTGCAAGCGTGAGAGTTATCCTATGCCTGCCTTTCAATTGCTTATCTACCCCTCGGTTGATTTGACTATGAGCTTTCCTTCTATCGATGAATTTGCGGATGGGTATTTTTTGACTAAGCCTAATATGAACTGGTTTCGCGAGCACTACCTTGAAAATAGAGGACAGGCTAATGACCCAGCTTTGAAATTCTTAGAACATGACCTAGCGGGTTTGCCGCCGGCTTATCTAATGACAGCAGGTTTCGATCCTCTGAGAGACGAAGGCAAGGCATTCTTTGATAAAATGGTTGGGCAGGGTGTCGATGTTGAACATGAATGCTATACGGATATGATTCACGGCTTTATCTCGTTCGCTGGCGGAATCGCGGCTGGAATGGAGTGCCTGAAAGACATGGGGCTAAGGCTAAAAAGCGCTCTATCTTAGAAAAACGGCCTATCGTAGATTGTGTCGAGCAGGGCGCTGGTAAAGTCTAACGTACAAAAAAAAGCCAGATTTCTCTGGCTTTTCTATTTTAATCGCACTTTCTTTGGCTTATTTTTCTAAGCCAGAGTTTTCTAAGGAGCGACCAATTCAACTCTTCGGTTCTGTTGATAGGCGCTTTCGCCAGTGCCGCGCTGAGCTGGCTGCTCTTCGCCGTAGCTGACCACTTCAACCTGGCTACGTGATGCTCCATTTACTATTAGGTAATTAAGAATAGCTGTTGCTCTGCGCTCGCCTAAAGCAAGGTTGTACTCTCTAGTGCCACGCTCGTCTGCATGTCCTTCTAAGCGAATACGCTTGCTGGAATTGGCAGCCAAATCTCTTGCGTGAAAGCTCAACACATCCCTGTCTGCGGCGCGGAATTCAGCGATGTCGAATTCAAAGTAAAATACGTTAGTATCTAGCGCTGCACGCAATACACGCTCAGCCGCTTCGGCGGCTCGAGCTTCAGCAGCTTCTGCCTGTTCGCGCGCACGTCGAGTAGTGCCGTCAATTCCGCTCTCTGC
>Ga0208413_1002189_pt1 | contig 11426 bp, 7 predicted proteins | sample AntAceMetag02UKD_FD_184761 | JGI IMG/M metagenome (GOLD analysis project Ga0208413, IMG submission 184761) | Saline lake microbial communities from Ace Lake, Antarctica - Antarctic Ace Lake Metagenome 02UKD (SPAdes) (version 2) | ecosystem: Environmental > Aquatic > Non-marine Saline and Alkaline... | reverse complement strand
TTGCCACATCTGATATCCATATCCTGCCCCATCAGCCGTGCCGCGCGGGCAAAATCGCCCGGCGTCGTGATCTTGATATTGGTCTCATCCCCCGCGACGATTGTCACGTCCATCCCTGCCGCGCGGGCCACGCCCACATCATCGGTGGCGTCATCACCCTGCGCCAGATGCGCGGCCAGCAGGGGCGCAAGGTGGAACCCCTGTGGCGTCTGCGCGCGGTAAAGCCCGTCGCGCGGTTGCACCCCTGTCACCACCCCATCCGCCCCGTGCCACAGCGTGTCGGTCACCGCCACGGCAGGGGCGGCCCCTTGGTGGCGGTCGAGCGCTGTCAGCACGCGGTCGATGATCGCGGCGCTGACCAGCGGGCGCGCGGCATCATGAATCAGCACGCGGGTCGTTGTGTCCGGCACGGCCGCGAGGCCCGCCATGACGCTGGCCTTGCGCGTGGCCCCGCCTGCCACGACACTTGCCGTGGGCGTGTCACGCCACAGGTCGGTCGCGAGATCATCGGGATGCAGCACCAGCACCAGATGCGCCACGAGCGGATGGTCTGCAAAGGGCTGCATCGCCAGTGCCGCGATACTGCGCCCGCCAAGGTATTGCCATTGCTTGGGAATATCCCCGCCCGCGCGGGTGCCGCGGCCTGCGGCGACGATGATGGCGGTTGTGGTCATGGCGATCCTGCGATTGTTTCGCTTGGTGTAAGGCGCTGCGCGCTGCGGCGCAATTCGTCTCTTTGTCAGGCGCTTTGACTAATTTTTAAGCATATGCTTTTATTCAGGGATCATCGCATGCTTCTGACGTTGTGGTGTCATGCTATCCAGCTTACTTCAGCAGCAACGCTCACCCTTTAGGCAGATGTCGTATCTTTTGACTGAAACAACCGCCATCATTCTTGACCGTGTCAGGCTGCAACCGCCCGTCGCTCTTGCGCCACTGGCGGGGATCACCGATCTGCCGTTCCGGCAATTGGTGGCGTCTTTCGGCGCGGGTTGGGTCGTCAGCGAAATGGTCGCCAGTCAGGAAATGGTGCAGGCCAAACCCGGCGTGCGCGAAAGGGCAGAGCTTGGGTATGACCAGCAAGGCACCGCCGTACAGATCGCGGGCCGCGAGGCGTATTGGATGGCCGAAGCCGCCCGCATGATCGAGGCCAATGGCGCCGCCATGATCGACATCAACATGGGCTGCCCCGCGAAAAAGGTCACCAATGGTTATTCCGGCTCTGCCCTGCTGCGCGACCCTGACCATGCGCTGCGGTTGATCGAGGCTGTGGTGAACGCGGTCAAGCTGCCTGTGACGCTGAAAACACGGCTGGGCTGGGATTATGATTGTCTCAACGCCGCCGATGTGGCGCGGCGCGCGCAGGATGCAGGTATCCGGCTGGTCACGATCCACGGGCGCACGCGCTGCCAGTTTTACAAAGGGGCCGCCGATTGGGCCGCGATCCGCGAAATCAAGCAGGCCGTCAGCATCCCCGTCATCGCCAATGGTGATATCACCGGGCCGGAGGCTGCGAAACAAGCGCTGGCATTGTCCGGCGCGGATGGCGTGATGATCGGGCGCGGCGCGCAGGGGCGGCCTTGGGTGCTGGCACAGGTCGCGGCACGGCTGGATGGCACGCCACAGCCCGCGGTCCCGCAAGGGGCGGATCTTGTCGATCTGGTCGGCGCGCATTACAGCGCGATGCTGTCTTTTTACGGGCTGGATCTGGGGCGGCGTGTCGCGCGCAAACATCTGGGCTGGTATATGGACGAGGCTGGCACGCCCGCCGGTCTGCGCAAGGCGATCCTGACGCATGACACCCCCGACGCGGTGCAGCGCGATCTGGCCGATGCCTTGGCGATGCGGGTGGCGGCATGATTCAGGATACAGCGCTTTGGTCGTCGCTGCCGGTACCTGCCTTGCTGCTGGACGGCGATGACATCATCATCCTGAGCAATCCTGCCGCGGAAAGTTTCCTGAACCTGTCCACACGGTCGCTGGTTGGTCAGCGGATCTGGGAAAAGGTAATGATCGACGCCCCGCTCGAGGCGCCCTTTGCCCGCGCACGGGCCAATCGCACGTCGCTGTTCGTGAATGATGTCGATGTCGGCAGCGGGGAAAACCCGCCGATGATGTGCAACCTGCAATTCGCGCCGCTGCAAGGCTCTGACGACCTGATGATCGTAATGATCAGCCCGCGCGAGATCGCCAGCCGTGTGACGCAGAACCATTCCTCTGCCAAGGCGGCGAAATCGGCGATCGGCATGGCCGAAATGCTGGCGCATGAGATCAAGAACCCGCTGGCGGGGATCACTGGCGCGGCACAGCTTTTGTCGATGGGGTTGACCACCGAAGACCGCGAATTGACCGACCTGATCGTCGAGGAAAGCCGCCGGATCGTCAAACTGCTCGAACAGGTGGAACAATTCGGCAATCTGCGCCCGCCGCTGCTCAAGCCTGTGAACATCCATGATGTGCTGGACCGCGCGCGGCAATCCGCATCGGTCGGGTTTGGCGCGCATATGCTGTATATCGAGGATTACGATCCCTCCCTGCCGCGCACCATGGCCGATGCGGATCAGCTGTTGCAGGTGTTTCTGAACCTTTTGAAAAACGCAGCCGAGGCCAACAGGGACGGCGGCGCGATCCGGCTGCATACGTTTTATGACACATCCCTGCGGGTGCGGCGCAATGACGGCACCCAATCGCGGCTGCCCCTGCAGATCGAAATTATCGACGATGGCCCCGGCCTGCCGCCCGCTATCGCGGCGGATGTGTTCGAACCTTTTATATCGGGCAAGGAAAACGGCACCGGCCTTGGGCTGGCGCTGGTGTCGAAACTGATTGGCGACGGTGGCGGCTGGATCACGGTGGATTCGGTGCCGGGGCGCACCTGTTTCCGCATCTCGCTGCCGCTGGCGCCCAAAGAGACTGAAACAGGAGAAGATTGATGGACGGGACAATTCTGGTTGCCGATGACGACCGCACGATCCGCACCGTCTTGACCCAGGCCCTGACGCGGGCGGGCTGCAAGGTCCATGCCACGTCATCGCTGGTGACGCTGATGCGCTGGGTCGAAGAAGGCAAAGGCGATCTGGTGATTTCCGATGTCATCATGCCCGATGGCAACGGTTTGGAACAATTGCCCAAAATCGCAGCCCTGCGCCCGGGCCTGCCGGTGATCGTGATTTCGGCACAAAACACGATCATGACCGCGATTCAGGCGGCCGAGGCTGACGCCTATGATTACCTGCCCAAACCTTTCGATCTGCCCGATCTGATGAAACGTGCCGCGCGTGCGCTGGAAACCAAACGCCGCGCGGGGATTTCGCGCGCGCCGGACCTGAATGCAACCGAACAGGGCGGCGATCTGCCGCTGGTCGGGCGCACGGGGGTGATGCAGGCGCTGTACCGCTTGGTGGCGCGGGTGATGAATACCCAGCTGCCGGTGCTGATCACCGGCGAAAGCGGGACCGGCAAATCGCTGATCGCGCGCGCGGTGCATGATTTTTCCGACCGGCGCAGCCTGCCGTTCATCGTCGTGGCCCCCGCCGATCTGGACGGGATGGACGGGCCATCCACGATCCTGTCGCGCGCGCGCGGCGGCACGATCCTGTTTGACGAGGTCAGCGACCTGACCGATGCCGATCAGGCGCGCATCGTGCGGATGCTGGATACTTTGGGCGAAAACGCGCCGCGGATCATGGCCACATCGCAAAACGACCTGATGATCCGTATGGAAGACGGCTCTTTCCGCGAAGACCTGTTCTATCGGCTGGGCGGTGTCACGGTCGCGGTGCCGTCGTTACGCGAAAGGGTCGATGACATTCCGCTATTGGCCGATCATTTTCTGGCGCGTGCCGAACGCGAAGGTGCGCCTGCGCGCCGGTTCGGGCAGGCCGCCATCGACATGGTCCGCGCCTATAGCTGGCCCGGCAATGTCCGCCAGCTGGAAAACGCCGTGCGCCGGCTGGTGTTCACCGCCGGCCTGCGCGCCGGTTCGGGCAGGCCGCCATCGACATGGTCCGCGCCTATAGCTGGCCCGGCAATGTCCGCCAGCTGGAAAACGCCGTGCGCCGGCTGGTGTTCACCGCCGCCGAGGATGAGATTTCACGCGCCGAGGTGGAAATGGTGCTGGGCAATCAGCCCGCGATCGAACCTTTGCGCTCTGGTGGCGAGGGCGAAAAACTGTCGGCCAGCGTGGGCAAGCACCTGCGCCGGTATTTCGACCTGCATGGCGGGGTGCTGCCGCCGCCCGGCCTGTACAACCGTATTTTGAAAGAGGTCGAAGGCCCGCTGATCGAAATCGCGCTGGATGCCACTGGCGGTAATCAGGCGAAATGCGCCGATCTTTTGGGGATCAACCGCAATACATTGCGAAAGAAGATCACGGATCTGGATATCCGCGTGACACGCCGCCGCAAATTGATGTAAAACCGCAACAGAACCGTGGCGTTCCTGCGTCAGCAGGGCGGGATGAGCACGGCAAAGGCGGTCATGCGGGGGCGACCCCGCCTCAATCACAAGGCGGCACGCGTGCAGCGTACCCTTCTGCGAATGGATTTCACCCGACTGGTCCGCTGGTTCCGGCAGCGTCATGTGCAAAATGCGCTGACGCTGACGTTGCTGTTATGCGCGCCGGTGCTGGCGGCGCTGACCTATTGGGTGGTCGGGCCGCTGGGGCAGGGTGCCTCGTCACGCGCCTTGCAGGTCATGCTGCTGATCGACCTTGTCTATATCCTGATCGTGATGGCGCTGGTGATGCGGCTGGTGGCGCGGATGATCGCCGCACGGCGCGCGAAATCTGCCGGATCGCGGCTGCATCTGCGGCTGACGAGCGTTTTCGCGGTCTTCGCCCTGATCCCGACCGTGCTGGTCGCAGTGTTTTCGGTGTTGTTGCTGTCGGTCGCATTGGACGGGTTGTTTTCGGAACCTGTGGGCAATGTGCTGCGCACGTCGCTGACCACCGCGCAGGCCTATGAGGAAGAACATATCCAGGACCTGACCCGCGACGCGCAGGGGCTGGCCGCCTATCTGAACCGCGAACGCCAGCGCGATCTGTTCATGGATGACGGCGATCTGCGGCTGGCCCTGGGCGAGGTGCAGGGCCAGATCGACCGCGGTCTAAGCGAGGCGTTTGTCATCGACAGCGCGGGGACCATCGCGGCGCGGGCGGTCGGATCTTATGAATTCGATTATGAACGGCCCGGTGCCGATGATTTCGCCCGCGCGCGCGATGAACAGCTGGTGATCTTCGAAGACCCCGAAAACAACGAGTTCCGCGCGCTGATCCAGCTGGAAACCTTTCCCGACCGGTTTTTGTATGTCACCCGCGATGTGGATGGCAATGTGCTGGCCTTGCTGGATGAAACCACCGAAACGGTGCAGCAATATGAACAGCTGGCCTCTGATCAGGGCCGGATGCTGTTCCAGTTCGGGCTTTTGTATCTTGGGTTCGCGCTGATCCTGATCCTTGGCGCGATCTGGGGCGGGCTGTGGTTTGCCGAACGGCTGTCGCGCCCTGTGGGCCGGCTGGTGTCGGCGTCGCAGCGCGTGGGGTCCGGCGATCTGGACGTGCGCGTGATCGAGGATGAAGGCGACGACGAGATTTCGCAATTGGGCCATTATTTCAACCAGATGACCGGCCAGCTGAAAGGCCAGCGCGAGGCCTTGTTGAACAGCAATCGCATGTCCGAACGGCGCAGGCGGCTGTTCGATTCCGTGCTGAGTTCGGTGACATCGGGCGTTGTAGGGCTGGATGCGGATGGGCGTGTCGCCTTTGTAAACCCGTCCGCCCGCAGGCTGTTGTCGGTGAATAACGACAGTGCCGATCATTCGCTGTCGGTCGCCGTGCCGGAATTTGCCGCCCTGTTCGAACAGGTGCGCCAATCGGGCCACGAGTCTGTGCAGGACCAGATCAACCTGATCCGCAAAGGCCAGCAAGAAAGCCTGCTGGTGCGCATGTCGCCGCGTCGCACCGATGGTGGCGCATTGGAAGGGTACGTTGTGGCCTTTGACGATGTGACTGATCTGGTCAGTGCGCAGCGCATGGCCGCTTGGGGCGATGTCGCGCGCCGCATCGCGCATGAGATCAAGAACCCGCTGACCCCGATCCAGCTGTCGGCGGAGCGGATCAAGCGCAAGTTCCGCGCGCAGGTCGGTGATGATGCCGAGGCGCTTGATCAGATGACCGATGTGATCGTGCGCCAGACCAACGACTTGCGCCGCATTGTTGATGAATTTTCCAAATTCGCGCGGATGCCTGAACCCGTGCTGGTGCTGAATGATCTGACCAAGGTGGTGGCTGATGCGATCATGCTGCAACGCGCAGGCCAGCCGCAGGTCAAGATCACCAGCGATCTGCCGGATGTTGCCATTCTGGCCGATATGGATGCGACGATGATTTCGCAGGCCTTGCTAAACTTGATCAAAAATGCGGGCGAAGCCACGGAAACCTATATCGAAAAGAACAGCTCCGATGGTTACGCGCCACAGATCAGGATCGCGATGCAGCAAGACAGCAACCGCGTCACTATCACGATTGCGGACAATGGTATCGGTCTGCCCGAAGACCGCGCGCGCCTGTTCGAACCCTATGTGACGACGCGCGACAAAGGGACCGGACTTGGCCTTTCTATTGTCAAAAAGATCATCGAAGAACACGGTGGCACACTCACCCTGACCGATGCCGATATCTTTGCGGGCAATACGCACGCGGGGGCGGCGGCGGTGATCCATCTGCCTGCGGTGCAGGCACAACACGAAAAAGCAAGAATACCAGCATGAGGACGATATGGGCGATATCCTGATCACAGATGACGAACGCGATATCCGGGAGCTGATTTCCGACATCCTGCGCGACGAAGGGTTCAGCACGCGGCTGGCGGGCACATCGGATGACTGCATGGCGCAGATCGCGGCAGAGGTGCCGGCGCTGATGATCCTCGATATCTGGCTCAAAGACAGCAACATGGACGGGATCGACATCCTCAAGACGGTGAAACGCGACCACCCCGAAGTGCCGATTGTGATCATTTCAGGCCATGGCAATATCGAAATCGCGGTCGCGGCGATCAAACAGGGCGCGTATGATTTTATCGAAAAGCCGTTCAATATAGACCAGTTGCTGGTCGTGATCCGCCGCGCGATGGAAACATCCCGCCTGCGCCGTGAAAACAGCGAACTCAAACGCGGGGAAATCGCACAGGCGGAAATGATCGGCGAAAGTGCCGCGTTCCGGATGCTGAAATCGCAGCTCGACAAGGTGACGAAATCGAACGGGCGGGTGATGCTGACCGGCCCTGCCGGTGCGGGCAAGGAAATCGCCGCGCGCTATATCCATGCCAATTCCGCACGCGCGAATGCGCCTTTCGTGACCGTCAGTTCCGCCACCATCGCGCCCGACCGCATGGAAGAGGTGCTATTCGGCCGCGAAGGTGCAGGCCGCGGTGTGGAACCCGGCCTGCTGGAAGAGGCCAACGGCGGCGTCATCTATTTCGACGAAGTGGCTGATATGCCGCTTGGCACGCAATCGAAAATCCTGCGGGTGCTGGTGGATCAGCGGTTCCAGCGGGTTGGTGGCAATGACAAGGTGCAGGTCGATCTACGTGTGATTTCCAGCACCAACCGCGATCTTTCGGCGGCGATTACGGCGGGTGTGTTCCGAGAGGAATTGTTCCACCGGCTGAATGTCGTGCCGATTGCTGTTCCCTCACTCGAAGAACGGCGCGAGGATATTGCGGTACTGGCCGATCATTTCATCAGCGTGTTTAACACTATTCAGGGCCTGCCGTTGCGCAAACTGGCCGATGATGCGCGCGCCTTGTTGCAGACCATGCATTGGCCGGGCAATGTGCGCCAGTTAAAGAACGTGATGGAACGTGTTCTTATTCTTGGTGAAAGTCGCGGTGACATATCCGCCCGCGAATTGCCAGCGACCGAAGATAACACCGACGATTCCGGCCGGATCGTGCTGGCGGGCGGGCTTGCCACGCTGCCCCTGCGCGAGGCGCGTGAATTGTTCGAACGCGAATACCTGCTGACCCAGATCAACCGGTTTGGCGGCAATATCAGCCGCACGGCGTCTTTTGTGGGGATGGAACGCTCGGCGCTGCATCGCAAGCTCAAATCGCTGGGCGTGGTGACCACATCGAAATCGGGCGGGCGTGTCGCCTATATCGACGGTGACGTGGCATGAAAGTCATCATTTGCGGCGCGGGGCAGGTCGGCTGGCAGATCGCGCGCCATCTGTCGGGCGAAAAGAACGATGTCACCGTTGTCGATAACAACCCCGAACTGGTGCGCCGCGCCACCGACACGCTGGATGTCCAAGGCGTGACCGGCTTTGCCAGCCATCCTGACGTGCTGGAACGGGCAGGCGCGCGCGATGCCGATATGGTCATCGCCGCCACCTATTCGGACGAGGTGAACATGGTCACCTGTCAGGTCGCCCATTCGGTTTTCGCCGTGCAGCGCAAGATCGCGCGCCTGCGCGCGCAGACCTATCTGGACCCCGCCTATGGCGATCTGTACCGCAAGGACCATCTGCCCATTGATGTCGTGATCTCGCCCGAACGCGAAGTGGCCGAAGCCGCGTTGCAGCGGCTGGCCGCCCCCGCCGCATTCGACACCGAAAGTTTTCTTGACGGGCGCGCGCAATTGCTGGGTATCACCATCGCCGACGATTGCCCGGTCATCAACACGCCCTTGCGGCAGTTGACGGACCTGTTTTCGACGCTGCGCGCTATTGTTGTCGGCATCCGGCGCGAAGGGCGGCTGTTCGTCCCTTCGGCCGCTGACCAGATTTTCGCCGGCGACGAATGCTATCTGTTCACCCATACCGAAGACCTAAACCGCACGCTGGAAATCTTTGGCAAGACGCAGTCGAAACAGGAACGGATCGTCATCATTGGCGGCGGCAATGTCGGCCTTGGCGTGGCACTGGCGCTAGAGGCGCGCACCGAAAGAATCCGCGTCAAGGTCATCGAAAAAGACCGCGCCGCCGCCGAACGCGCCGCCGATGCGCTGGACCGGACCATCGTGCTGCATGGCGACGGGCTGGACACCGCGCTGCTGGACGAGGCGGGGATCATGAATGCCGATGCCGTGCTGGTGGTCACCGATGATGATAAAACCAACCTGCTGGCCGCGGTCCGCGCCAAGGAAATGGGCTGTGCCATGGCGATCTGTCTGGTCAATGACCCCACGCTGGTGCCGCTGATGGGGCCGCTGGATATCGACGCCTATATCAACCCGCGCGCCACCACGGTCAGTTCGATCCTGCGCCATATCCGGCATGGCCGGGTGCGCAACGTCTATTCCATCGGCGACGCCGAGGCCGAGGTGATCGAGGCACAGGTTCTGAGCACATCGCCCATCGCGGGCCAGAAGATCAAGGATATCGATTTCCCCGAAGGCACGCTGATCGGCGGCATGATGAAAGAAGGCAAGGTGATCCGCCCCACCGCCGACACCCGCATCGAAGAAGGCGACGTGATCGCCATTTTTGCCATGACTGCCGATGTCCCCGAAGTGGAACGGCTGTTGCAGGTCAGTATCGACTTTTTCTGATGCAGTGGATCACCCGTCTTCCGTTCTTTGTGGTGCTGATGGGCTTGGGCGCCATCGCCATGCTGCTGCCTGCCGCGCATGGCGCCGTGGTCGAGGATTTCACCACGATGCGGGTGTTTTTCTACGGCTTCATCCTGTTTTCGGTGCTGACACTGCTGATCGCGCTGACGATGTCGGGCTATGCGCCTGTCAACATCGCGCGCAGCCAGTTGACCGGCTTGCTGGCTGCCTTTTCGGTGCTGCCCTTGATGTTCGCGGTCCCGTTCTTTGAGGCGGTGGGCAACACCAGTTTTCTGGATGCCTGGTTCGAAATGGTGTCAAGTTTTACCACCACGGGGGCGACGGTCTATGCGGGCGGCGCTGATCTGACGCCGTCGCAGCATCTGTGGCGCTCCACCGTGGGCTGGCTCGGGGGGCTTTTGGTCTGGATCACGGCGGTGTCGATCTTTGCCCCGATGAACCTTGGCGGGTTCGAGGTCCGTGCCACCGCCGCTGTCGGGCGCGGTGCCACGGGCAGTTTCACCCAGATCGGCGGCGTGGCCGACCCGTCCGAACGGCTGGTACGCTATACGATGGCGCTGACGCCGGTCTATGCGGGGCTGACCGCCGTGCTATGGATCGGGTTGGTGATGCTGGGCGAACGCCCCTATATCGCGCTGGCCCATGCGATGGCGGTACTGTCCACATCGGGGATCACGCCGATTGGCGGGCTGTATTTCGCGGCTTCGGGTTTTCTGGGCGAAGTGCTGATCTTTGCCTTTTTCGTCTTTGCCCTGTCGCGGCTGACCTTTTCGCGCGGCCTGTCGGGCGAACGCAACCAGCGGCTTTGGCGCGACCCCGAATTCACCACGGCGCTGGTGCTGATCGGCCTTGCGACAGCGGCGCTGTTTCTGCGGCATTTTGTCGGAACCACCGATGCACAGACAGCATTCAGCCCGCCTGACATGCTGATCGCCCTTTGGGGTACGCTGTTCACGGTCACGTCGTTTCTGACCACCACAGGATTTGAATCGCAATTCTGGGGTGCTGCGACCGATTGGTCGCGGCTGTCCACGCCGGGGTTGTTCCTGATCGGGCTGGCGCTGATCGGCGGCGGGGTGGCGACCACGGCGGGCGGGGTAAAACTGTTGCGGATCTATGCGCTGTTCCGGCATCTGGAACGTGAACAGGAACGGCTGTTGTCACCGTCATCGGTGGGCGGCGGCGGGCGCGATGCGCGGCGCATCCGCCGGCAGGGCGCCTATATTTCCTGGGTGTTCTTCATGCTGTTTGCGATCAGCATCGCGGCGGTCATGGTGCTGTTGTCGCTGACCGGCGTGCCGTTTGAAACGGCGATGGTCCTGACCGTCGCCGCCTTGTCCACGACCGGCCCGCTGGCTGTGGTCGCCGCCGAAACCCCGATTTTCTATGCCAACCTGCCCGAGGCCGCCAAAATGGTTCTTGCCGGGGCGATGGTGCTGGGCCGGTTGGAAACTTTGGCGATCATCGCGCTGTTCAACCCCGAGATCTGGCAACGCTAGCCGGGGGGCTTTGCATTTTTGGGGCTGGAAACTCTGCTGCGGGCACGACATACTGGTGTCCAGACCGGATGGCCGGACCACGGCCACAAGACCAAAAACAAGAATAAAGAAAAGGATGTCGTCATGGCCGCCGATAAAGCAAACCTGCAAGATGCATTTCTGAACCATGTCCGCAAGACCAAGGTCCCGGTCACGATCTTTTTGGTGAATGGTGTCAAATTGCAGGGGGTCATCACCTGGTTCGACAGCTTTTGCGTGTTGCTGCGCCGCGACGGGCAATCGCAGCTTGTTTATAAAAGCGCGATTTCCACGATCATGCCGGCGCAGCCGATCAGCCTTTATGAAGGCGAAGAA
>Ga0208413_1002178_pt1 | contig 11461 bp, 11 predicted proteins | sample AntAceMetag02UKD_FD_184761 | JGI IMG/M metagenome (GOLD analysis project Ga0208413, IMG submission 184761) | Saline lake microbial communities from Ace Lake, Antarctica - Antarctic Ace Lake Metagenome 02UKD (SPAdes) (version 2) | ecosystem: Environmental > Aquatic > Non-marine Saline and... | reverse complement strand
GATCCGCTGATGTTCCACCGTCTCCACCCGGATCGGCGGCACATCAACGACGTGGCGCTTCGCGGCAATAGTCCCGGAAACCAAATGTAATGAACTCCCGCAACCGCGACAGGTGGTGGGTTCGTGACGCAGGATCCGATCAGGACTGGAAGTCATCGGCAACGAAACACCGCTGCTGCCAGACTGTTTCCCCTGCGGTTTACCAGAAGACTCGCGAAGCGACCGGTCCCGGCTGGCGGGTTTACGGAAACTGTCGCTACTGGGCGGCTTCGAGGAGTTCTTCGAGTTCTTATCAAGCCTCGAACGCAACGTGGCGTTCTCCTGCTCGAGGCGGTCAACCCGTTTCTCGAGCCGATCGATTGTCGCACCGAACTCTGCCCGTATGGCTTGGTTTTCTTTCATCAGGTCCGCGACCGTGCGAAGTAGCTCGCCATGTGTGGGGGCCCTGACCATGACGTCATCGTCGCAGTAACAACACCCGAAACGTTTTTAAACCGCCGGTAACAATCAAATCCACCGCCAGAAAGAACCTGACTAGTTACACCCGCAAGGCAGGCATCCAGTTGGTCCTGTTAGATTCCAAGAGCGGGAAGAACCGTGATGGGCTTAAGGGGATATCCGGATGACGGCAGAAGTATGGGGGCATGGGCCTGCCCTCACCAGTGGCCGGGGTGCACTACCCGGGTAACCTCGCTGCAGTGCGCGCGCGGTTCTCCGACGACGAGGCGTACCTGGACTGGTTGCGCTGGCTCGCCGGCACCCACCAGTTCGTCGTCTCCGCGGAGCACCTGCAGGCCTACCTCGACGAGTTCACCTTCCGCTTCAACCGCCGTCACTCGCGGGCCCGCGGATTGTGGTTCTTCCGGCTACTCGAAGGCGCTGTGACCGCGCCACCCACCACCATGCGCGAGCTCATCAAGGTCCCAAACCCACACCCCGTGCGAAGGCCCCCTCCTATGCGACACGTGTGGTCGGAAATCCTTGCGGCAGAACCCCTCGACCGCCCCTGGCGCGATACTTGACGGTCCTACCTACTGCCGGGATCCGGATAGCCCTTTAGAAGAATCTACTAATTCCGCTGTCCGAAATCCCCGCAGCAGCCCAGACCCCCGCCGAAGTCTTCCAGGAACTATGCTCAAACGAAACCACACAATGTTGCACTTCGAACTAGACCCCGGGCAGCGCACGCCTTCCCAAACTTGTTCCTACGCGCGCAAGGTGCGTCGCCTGGGCGAGGGCTGAGCAGGTCTCAGTGACGTCAGCCCCTGCGCGCCAGGACAATCACCAATCCACCTACGGCGTTATGGCCTTCCGCGATCGAACTCGGGCTGCTCAAACTTGGGAGCATTCGCGCCGTGGTTTCAATCATCTCAGCAGCCGGGCTGTCGACAGCCGCTCGACGAGTACCGGTGTAGGACTAGTAATGACCTCGTGCACGGAATCAGATCCTGAAATTTCGCGCATAAGTGCACGCACAGCGGCGTATCCCATGTCGAACAATGGCGTGCGCACAGTGGTGAGGGGTGGCCACAATGAGTCGGCGTACCAGACGTCATGTATGGCAACGATAGACAGGTCTTCGGGCAGCTGGAGTTTTCTGTGGTGAGCTTGGGCAATCGCGCCCATCGCCGAGTTCACGTTGCTCACCACGATCGCTGACGGCGTCTCGCGCAGGCCAAAGATGGCTTCGATGCCCTGCCTGCCATGAGAACCGGTGTATCCGAAATGGGTGATCCAATCGGACCTCGTGGCAATTCCCCGAGCCTCGTGACCTTGCAAGAAACCGTCAAGCCTGCGTTTCGCTGTCTCATTCGACGGGCGCCCATTCAGGAGTCCAATGCGAGTGTGTCCGCGCTCGAACAGATGGTCCAGCGCCACGCCCACAGCTGCTTCGTCATCAAGCCGGACAGTACTTACAGCTCCGTCGGCCAGCGAGTTCATGAGGACAAGCGGCGTTCGCCATTTCAACATTTCGTTCATCGCGACCTCGCTTAGACTATCCGACGGTTGCAGAACAAGTCCGTCGACACGCCCTTGGCTCACCACTCGTTGCACCCAGTCGTCGCGTTCAGACATTTGGTTGGCGCTGGCCAGCAACACAGTGAGATCCAGTTCCGCAGCCGCAGATTCCGCACCTCTCGATACCTCGGAAAATATTGCGCTATTCACTTCGGGCACCATCAGGGCGATCGCGTCACTCTTCGCTGTACGCAGTGCGCGTGCCGCGTGGGTGGGGCTGTAGCTCAACTCTGTAGCAGCGTCGATTACCTGTTGCCTCTTGCTGTCACCTATTCTCAGACTGGCGTCACCGCTAAGAACTCGCGATGCGGCCGCAACCGACACTCCCGCCTGTTTAGCCACATCCTTGAGCTGGACTCGTCGCCCACGGGCGGGGAGATCGGTCATGGTGTGCGCCTTTCCCGGGAACAGAGTCGTGACGGCTTAGATTCGCACCTCTCGTTGCTCTTCAATAGAAGTGTAGAGCGATTCGACGATCTGCATCGTCTTCACATTGTCGCGGATCGTTGAGCGTGCGGGTTCTCCCGTCGCGATCTCTCTTAGTAGTGATCCCATCGTGCCTGCAAATGCGTCAGGAATCCACCGTCGTGTGACCGGATACGGAAGCCATCCATCCGTCGCCACAACCAAGCTATTGACTTCGAGAGTGTCAGGACGACCGTCGGGATAGTCATAAAGCAGGCCGAGCGTTCCCCTGATGGAGCCGTGGCTTCCGTCGATCCGAAACACAGCGGAGTTGTCTCCACCAACGTTCACGTGGTTTGCGTGAACCACGGCAACGACATCTTCTGGGTATCGGTATGAAGTCACCGTTCGAGTTTCTCCCACGGGCGACTGGCCCTTCGTCTTCCCCGCAACGCAGTGCACCGAGACCGGCTCGCCAAGGAACCATCGGATGACGTCGTGATAGTGAATGGAATGCATCAACACCTCGAGGCGCTTAGCGTGGAGGGCCCACTCCCACAGATGCCATGGCGTCGTGATGTTCACCGTAATCGACATTGCAGACACCTCGCCGATCCACCCCTGCTCCACCATCGCGTACGCGCCGGCGATACCTTCGTCGAACCGAAGCTGTTGATTCACCGCAGCTCTGATGTGATGCGCCTCAGCGATATCGGCGAGATCGGCTGCCTCGCGAGCGGATGCGGCAAGCGGCTTCTGCGCAAGGATATGTTTGCCAGCGGTCGCCACCCGTCGAAATACGTCGGGCTGTGCTTGGTAAGGAACAGCAATATCGACGACTGCGACCCGATCGTCCTCAAGCAAGCTCTCAACAGAAGAATAAACCGTGGGGATGCCGAAGCGATCAGCAACGTCGCCGGCCCGCTTTCGATCCACGTCTGCGACACCCACAATTTCTAGACCAGCCTGCTGGTATGCGGGAAGGTGGGCATCGGCGACGATCCCTCCCGCGCCGATTATTGCAATGGGAAGCCTGTGAGCCAAGGGTATGTCGAGGCTGCAAAACGCATCGATCGGCGCAAGGACAGAGATCATGATGGGGCCTTTTTTGCGATGAGCTTCTCATCACGGTAAGGAGAATGCAGAGAATTGGATATTTGTTCTGTGTGCTCACCCAGTCGCGGGGCGCTGCTGCCGCCGGTCAGTTTTCGCCCGTCGATGCGCATCGGAGGGCGGGTAGTGGCAACCGAAACGGTATCGCGTGTCGTGACCTGCACCATGTCCAAGGCGTGAAATCCTTCGTGGTTGAGCAGATCATGGAGCGTCAATACAGGAGCGCACCAAACGCCCGCGACGTCGAGAATCCCTAACCAGTCTTCTGTGGGTGCTTCGATGAGTCGACGACGCAGGTGAGCGTAGATTTCATCCCGCTTTGTCCACCAAGTCGACGGATCCGCGTAGGCCTCGAGCTCAGGCATGCCGAGCAGTGCGCCCAGTTCTGGGACGGGAGTCATGGCGATAGAGATGTACCCGTCGGACGTCTCGTAGACGCCGTACGGCGCCGCGAGAAAAGCGTTGGCAGAGTTGGCCGGGCCTCGGTCGAGGGGCGTTGACGGGTCTAAGAGCGCGGTGCTGATCAGCTCGAATTGAATGTCCAGCATCGATTCGAGAAGGCTCGTCTCGACCAGCCCACCCTTGCCGGTGCGCTCCCGTCTCAGCAACAAAGCGGTAATACCCTGCGCAAGGTGCATAGAGGCGACGTTGTCGGCAATCGCGAGACCGAAGGGAGTCGGCGGGTCGTCGGATGACCCCGTGGCCCACGGTACGGCCGACATCGACTGGGCCAGTAGGTCCTGCCCAGGGCGATCTCTCCACGGGCCCCTCGTTCCGTACCCCGAGACACTGCCGTACACCATCCGCGGATTGAACTCCTTGACCTGGTCGTACCCAAAGCCAAGCCGCTCCATCACCCCCGGGCGAAAGTTCTGAATGATGACGTCTGCACGCTCGACAAGCTCTCTCACGCCACCGAGGCTCCTCTCGTCTTTCAGATCTGCGGCGAAGCTCTCTTTGTTGCGGTTCATGATGTGGAACGAGAGGGTGTCACCATCAAGAAATTTTCCGGCAAAAGCCAATTGCCGCCCGATGTCACCACCGGTCGGCCGCTCGATCTTCACGACTCGCGCACCCAGGTCTGCAAGACGCATCGCCGCCACAGGCCCCGCGAGAAACTGACTGAAGTCGAGCACGAGCATTCCGTCGAGGGGTAGGTCCTCGACGGGAAGCGGCAACAGTGAGAAGTCGCTATCGGTGTTGAGCTCAGGCATGGTGAAAAATCTCCGGAATTCGCATCCACCAGTCGCCTGGTGCTCGTTGCGGGTAAGGGCTCATGAGTGGCTTGCAAAGATCCCACCAGCGTAGCGTGGCGGGATCTTTGGCAATACGTGCATTATCTGCGACGAGGTCATCCCCGGTGTACTCGAGGTATGAGAAAAGGACTTCCCCGTGCCGAAATATCGAGTAGTTGGTCATGTGGTGCCGAGTGAGCGTCTCTCTCACGCCGGGCCAGACAGCTGCGTGCAGCCGCTCGTACTCCGCAATGTTTTCTTCGGGAACGATAACTACCGAAGCGACTCTGAGCATGACAACCTTCCGTTCACAGATCGTAGAAGCTCGTGGCAGTCTCCGCCTCGATGAGCTTCTGCTCATCGAGTGACAGATGGGCGATGGTCTCCAATTGGGCCTTCCAGACGCCGACGTAGTCTCCATCAACGCTGGCAACGGGCCAGTCACTGCCCAGCATCATCCGCGCCGGGGTGAAGCACTCGAGGGTGTGATTGACGTACGGCTGCCAATCGCTGGCGCTCCACGCACCTGGGCGCGAGGCCGTGTTGAGACCAGAGAGCTTGATATACACGTTGTCGCATTCGGCGACATCGCGGATCTGGGAAGCCCATGGCTCCCACTCATCATGTGCGATGTCAGGTTTCGCGAGGTGATCGATCACTATCTTAAGCTCAGGATGAAGCCGGGCGATCTCGCCAGCATTGGCGAGGTGCCGCTCTGTCACGCATACCAAATCCAGAGTCAGTCCAGCCGGCTCCAGTAGCCGAATGCCGCCCTGTACCGACTCGCGCACCATCCACGTGACGTCAGCGTAGTCGTGGCTGAGGCAACGAATCCCTTTGAGGTAACCGCCCAGCTGATATATATCGAGCAACGCCCTCGCGGGATCGGGTTCGTCGAGGGGAATCCAGCCCACTACTCCAGCGATGAAGGGCCAGTGTTCGGCGAGGGAGAGCATGTGCATCGAGTCTTCGAGAAAATCGCCAACCTGCACCAACACCGCAGAAGTTACTCCAGCCTCCTCTATCGCAGGAGCAATCACCTCAGGAGTGAAGTCGGCGTCGAGTTCAGAGCCCGAGGTGATCCATGAATAGTCGAACTTTGAGCGTTCCCACAGGTGCAGGTGAGTGTCGACCAGCGGCATGTTCATGCGGTCCCCTCGTCGCTTCGATTCACGATGTAGAGCTTCGTTGCGGTCATAACCAACTCGAGTCGTTGATTATGAGCCTCGAGTACCTCCTCGACGATTCCTACCTCTTCAGGGCGTCGCGGGTGTGTCCTACACGCCTCGATTCGGGCCGTCACGGTGATGGTATCTCCGATGTGGACTGGGCGAATAAACCTAATGCGATCGTATCCATAACTCATGGCCTCCTCGTTAATGTTGCCGGCAACCATGCCGACGGCAACAGATAAAATAAGGGTGCCGTGGGCAATCCGTTGCCCGATCGCATTTCGGCTCGCGAATTCGCTATCCATGTGGTGAGGGTAGAAGTCTCCCGTCTGCCCAGCGTGCATGACAATGTCTGTTTCGGTGATCGTGCGACCGATAGACCGTCGGGTGCTGCCCACTTCGTAGTCTTCGTAATGCATGTTCATGGTCGCATGACCCCACTTTCCAAGATTGTCTGTAGCTCTTGAGCCAACCGGCGGTCCGACGTCCGTGCGACGAGCGCCTCATGCAGGATTCGAGACGCGTCTCGCTGCGCGTCTGGCCAACCGGGACTATGAGGACGGACCCAGGATTTTTCGAGCGTTCGCAATGTGTTGGCGAAGAAGTGCTCGGTTGCGACATTCACGCGGTGGCTCTTCCAGGCATAGATATTGCCTGGCTGCCCCCCACCGACGAGGTATTCGTCGCTTTGGCACGAGGCGCTGGAGAGAAAAACTGCCGCGGTGACTGCATCTTCAACACGCTCCGTTCGAGCGGAAACCGCCAAGCCCGCGCCTCCCAAGACAGCGCCGCGCGATCGGCCATCGAAAGAAGGAATGTCCTGATAGACGAGGCGAGCCTGTCGGAAGCCTCGGCGCGAGTAGTTGCTGTAGCCGAACATGGCGACACCGGTCGTAAATTGATCATCCCCGGTCAGGGCCTCGGCGACGTCAATGGGGTTGGCTTGTGCGCACCAGTCAGGAACCAGACTGGTGAGACGCTGAAGTATTTCGAGCGCATGCTCGATGGCATCCAGGGAGAATTGTTCGCCAACCGCGCCCGCGGGGTGCCTCAACTGGGCGCAAAGGCTCAATAAGGTACAAATAGCGTCAACCGGCTTGTACGGCCAGAGCACGGTTTTGCCAGTCGCCCGCTCGAAGACGTCGTCCCACAAGAGCGGAGCGCAGTCCACAAGATCAGGTCTGAATGCGCTCACTTGCGCCGCGGCGTCGGTGGCAAGGCCCCACTGGTGACCTTGGTAGTGATACGACGCGTGGGATGGCCCGACACTTTCTCTGGCGAGCCTCGCGACGTCATCGGGAGCGTGCAAATCGAGCGCGATTAGCTGACCGTATTCAACGGCGTGCGGGACATGCGGGTGGTCAATAGAGATCAGATCAAATCCTGCGTACAACTCAGAGGGAGTCTGCTCACTGAACTCCTGGAGGGAGCGAGCGACCCACTCGACCGTGAGTCCCGTTTCTTCCTGGAGTCGTGCATCTGCTCGCTTGAGGGCATCGAGACCCCTCGGATGGTCCCAGCCAAGACCCTTGAGAGGCGTACTGCGCAAGTTGGTCAACTTTGAATCCATAAGAGAACCCTAGGGTAAATCCTTTTACCATTCAAGTGCGTTACGCTTAGAGTGGATTTGGCAACTTTGCCATCACCGTAGCCGTGGGATAGCAGGGGATGATTTAGCACATCGTAGAAGCTGAGACTTCACGATAGCGACACTGTGCTGATGAAGAGTTGCGAAACCCCGACATTGCGAGGAGCAAACGAATGACCTGGTTCCCGAACCTCACGCTCGCGATGCCGGCAGACGGTGAGGACGCTACACTGGTTGGCCGGGTCTGGCAGCCCTGTGTCGCTGGCCCTACACCGGTGCTCATTGAGGGGGAGAACGTCCGCAGTCTCAGTGCGACGTATCCGACGATGAGCGATCTTCTTGATGCCGGGCATCCTGCGCGTGTCGCCCGCTCCGCAGCCGGCGAGGTCATCGGACTACTCAAGGATGTCCATGCGAATTCGGCCGTCGACACGCGCGACCTAGAGCGCCCCTGGCTACTCTCGCCTCACGACCTACAGGCGGTAAAAGCAGCGGGAGTGACGTTCGCTGTATCAATGATTGAGCGAGTGATTGAGGAGCGAGCTCTCGGAGACCATGCCGCGGCCGCAGAGCTTCGCACGCTGATCGCCGAGCGCATTGGCGGTGACCTGCGTGGCGTGGTGCCCGGGTCACCCAGGGCTGAGGAACTCAAGCAGGTCTTCATTGACGAGGGCCTCTGGTCGCAGTACCTCGAGGTGGGAATCGGCCCCGATGCAGAAATCTTTACGAAAGGAATGCCACTCTCGACGGTGGGCACCGGAGAGGCCATTGGCATCTTGTCAAAGTCGACGTGGAACAACCCTGAACCCGAAGTTGCAGTCCTAGTGTCGTCCCAAGGAAAGATCGTCGGCGCGACCCTCGCCAATGATGTAAACCTGCGCGACATCGAGGGTCGCAGCGCGTTGCTGCTCGGGAAGGCAAAAGACAACAACGCTTCTGGCGCGACGGGGCCCTTCATTCGGCTGTTCGATGACGCTTTCAATCTCGATCACGTTCGCGGCATGGAGGTGTCGGTCGGCGTCAATGGACACGACGGCTTCTCGATGTACTCCACGTCAGATATGAAGCAAATCAGTCGTGACCCGATTGATCTGGTCGGGCAGCTGATGGGGGCCCACCACCAGTACCCGGATGGAGCGATTCTCATGATGGGCACCATGTTTGCTCCCGTCAAGGACCGCGATACGCCAGGGATGGGCTTCACTCATAAGGTGGGCGATGTCGTAGAAATCCGCGCGGAACTGCTCGGATCGCTCGTGAACATCGTCCGCCACAGCGAAGAATGCGCGCCGTGGGAGTTTGGAACTCGACGCTTGATGGCAAACCTATCGACACGAGGACTGCTGTGACCGAGGCGCCATCGACGCTACCGCGTGCCACTCACCGCAAGACCAGCGCAGTCACTGTGCACGAGGTGGCAGCACTTGCTGGAGTCTCGCCGGCCCTTACTTACTCGGTATTCGGCGACATCATCCACGGTCTCGAGTCGGTGCGGTCGGATGCAGGGATCCAGCTCTTCATTGGAGCAACCAGACATGACGAGAAGCGCGAAGAGAAGGTGCTCCGCGCATTCTTGAGCCGCCGCCAGAATGGAATCGTCCTCGTTGGCTCGGTCAACACTGATGCCGGGCACTCACTGTTGCGGCACGCGAGAGTACCCGTCGTCGAAGCCTGGGACTGGACGAGTGATTCGGTCGACTCTCTAGTGGTTTTCTCGAACGCCGCTCATGTGGTCGATCTCGGGTATCACCGCCCGGCGTTCGTGGGGTGGCTGGGCGGGCTTGACTCACACGCTCGAGCGGGACGCGATGGGTTCGTCTCCGCGATGAGCAAGCTGTCGCCGGGCAGGATCGCACCGGTCGTCGACTCGGGCGAGCGGGTCATCAGCATCGAAGCGGGCCGGAAGCTGCTCGATGCGACCTTGCGAGAGCATCCCGACACCGACGTTCTGGTGCGCGCGAGCGATGTCTTCGCCACTGGGGCACTGCTCGAAGCGCAAAGCCGCGGCCTCAAGATTCCCGACGATATCGCCGTTACCGACTTCGGCGACTTTGAGTTGAACCGTCACCTGAGCCCAGCCCTCACCGCCGTGCGGACGCCGAACGGAACAATCGGTCGGCGCGCGGCTGAGTTGCTCCTCGAGCGAAGGGCCTTGCCGGGGCTCGCACCCCGTATGCCTGGACCTCGGTTTCACGCTGACAGAGCGCGGCAGCGCCTAAACGGGACTCCGCTTCATAACCAACACCTATCCTCGACGACGGAGAAAATATGACACACACACTGATGACCACCGACCCTCGCACAGGAGTACAAAGCGATACCGGCCTCGAGCCGACGGAGGACGACGTTGTGGCACAGGTTGCTGAAGCGGCGCGCGCGGCTGCCAGTAACCTTGCGAATCGTAACCGTGAGTGGCGGGCGAACCTGTTGGAGACGCTCGCCACGTCGCTGGACGATAGACGCGAGCATCTCGTGACTACCGCCGAAGCCGAGACCGGGTTGACGACCGCGCGGTTGAACGGCGAATTGACACGTACTTGCTTTCAACTAAAGCTCTTCGCCGACGCAGTGCGTGAGGGTGGGTTCCTCGAAGCGGCTATCGATCACGCTCTCGATACGCCCCTCGGCCCTCAGCCGGACCTCCGAAGGATGCTCGTGCCGATCGGGCCGGTTGCTGTCTTCGGATCGAGCAACTTTCCGTTCGCCTTCTCCGTGCCGGGCGGCGACACTGCATCAGCACTCGCCGCTGGCAACCCTGTTGTGGTCAAGGCCCATAGCGCCCACCCCCTGACTTCACGTGCCTGCCTCGAAGCGCTTCAAGAGGGTGCTCGGCGGTGTGGAGCGCCCGAAGGGACGCTGGGGATCGTCTACGGGCAGGCCGCCGGTACCGCCCTGGTGCGCCACCCCGCCATTGCGGCGGTTGGCTTTACTGGCTCGCTCGGCGCGGCCAAACACTTACAAGCGGCAATTGACAGTCGGCCCCGCCCGATCCCTTTTTACGGTGAGTTGCAGAGCGTCAATCCCCTGATCATTTCAGAGGCTGCGCTCGCGAGTCGCAGTGCAGAGATAGCCGCTGGCCTGACGACCTCAGTTACCGCCTCGGGCGGCCAGCTCTGCACGAAGCCTGGAATAGCATTTATCCCCTCCGGCGCGGCAGCGGAAACGTTCGCTGACCAGGTCGCGTCTGCTGTTCGCGTCGCTGACCCCGGATTCTTGCTCAACGATCGCGTGATGGCAGGATTTCGAGCTGTCGAGGGCGAGGTCGAGAATGCCAGGGGAGTGCACTCGCTCGCTGGAGACTCGGTCGAGACCTCTGGCGAGGGGTTTCGCGTGGCGGCCCGCGTGCTTCGAGTGCGGGCCGCTGATCTTACCGGCGACCATACAGCCGAGGCTTTCGGCCCCCTGGTGCTGCTCGTTGACTACGATGATGATGCACAGCTTGCCGAGGGGTTGGCCCACGTGCCTGACTCGTTGACCACTACTCTGCACATCGAACCCACTGACGAAGCGTGGGCATCAGCAATGCTGCCGATGATTACCGAGACGTGCGGGCGTTTGGTAATCAACGGCTTTCCTACGGGCGTGCGAGTCTCGTGGGCTCAGCACCACGGCGGCCCCTGGCCCGCGACAAACACGATCCACACTTCAGTGGGCGTGACAGCGATGCGGCGGTTCCTGCGCCCGTTCGCGTGGCAGAACGCTCCTGTCACGCTTCTGCCGACTGAGCTCCACGACGAGTACCGCTCGATTGTGCGCCGCATTGACGGCCGACTGGTGCTGGCCTCGGCCTAAGACCACACCTGATCGGTTCGGTATCAGCATTCAACTCCGTCCGGCATCGCTCCGGCGGCAGGTCACCTCGGATGATTCCTCGAGACCAGCGAGCAGCTCGAGCCCAAAACCAGGAGCTTCGCGGAGATGCAGGGTTC
>Ga0208413_1002175_pt1 | contig 11473 bp, 10 predicted proteins | sample AntAceMetag02UKD_FD_184761 | JGI IMG/M metagenome (GOLD analysis project Ga0208413, IMG submission 184761) | Saline lake microbial communities from Ace Lake, Antarctica - Antarctic Ace Lake Metagenome 02UKD (SPAdes) (version 2) | ecosystem: Environmental > Aquatic > Non-marine Saline and... | reverse complement strand
TGGCGCCGCCCCCTAAGCCGCGGCGGTCGCTACCGCCGCCGCCCAGAGCTAAGCCGATGCCGGGAATTCGATCAATCATGTCATTCACTGACACCGGTGAGAATTGAGAAAAGAACTCCGCATTGTAAACAATTGTGGAGTCATCCAAAGATGTCTGGTCCTGGGCTTGGGCTAGAGTTTGGCTGAACAAAGTTATTGCTATGCTCAATAGGCCAAATTTGAAAAGCTTGCTTGATAGGCGCCGCGCCATGGGTCACTCCGACAATGATTTGGTAAAACAAGTGTGTTATCTGGTAGCTGTTCAAACGAATGAAAACGGCACAGATATTAGTGTCGTTCATTTGATTTCAAGGAATTCGGTCAGCTATCGACACGAAGGAGCGAATTATAGCGCTGCAAGCCCTTCGAAACTGTGACAAATTGTACGAATCTAGGGGCAAAAGTGCCATAATCTCGGCATTTTAACGTATTTTTAGAGCTAGTATAAGAATACAGAAATCGACAGAATTTAGACTTTCTTTAGGGCGGATGTGGTTTGAGTTGTTGACGGTGTTCGGTATAACTTTTCGGCCGCGGCGTTATGTGACGGGCCTAATGACAAGTTGCGGCAGGACCTTATTGGGCGAGCCGCGTCTCTCAGGTTGACTATGCTGATGAGAAAGTTGCTAATAATCAGTGGCGAAAATCATTGATTAGCCGGGCGGCAGGCCGTTTAGCCTTATTGTCTCGGGAAACGGTAGTAAGCGATGCCAGTTTTGCGATAGAAGCGCTATTGGAGGATAATGGTGGCATTTCTAATGTGATCGTTTTTGGGCGTATTGAAGCTTAAAACCTCATTAGATTCATATAATTCAGGTAGATAGAGGCAAAACTATGCAACGCGAATCAATGGAAGTTGATGTGGTCATTGTGGGCGCGGGTCCTGCTGGCTTGTCAACAGCCTGCCGTCTTATGCAAATGGCAAAGGAATCTGGCAAAGAATTGTCAGTTTGTGTTCTGGAAAAAGGCTCAGAGGTGGGCGCGCATATTCTCTCTGGTGCAGTGTTTGAGCCGAGCGCGCTAAACGAGCTATTCCCTGACTGGAAGGAGCGTGGCGCACCATTGAACACCGCTGTGACCGGTGACGATATTTACTATCTGCCAGGTGCGCTAACCAAATTTAAGTTTCCTGGCCTGTTTGTGCCAAGACCGATGCATAACCACGGCAATTACATTATCTCGTTGGGCAATCTGTGCAAATGGATGGGCGAGCAGGCGATAGAGCTGGGAGTGGAGGTATTCCCAGGCTTTGCTGCTGCTGAAATTCTGTATAACGAAGATGGCAGTGTCAAAGGTGTGGCTACCGGTGACATGGGCGTTGCCGAAAACGGCGAGCACAAGCCGTCATTTGAACCTGGTTTTGAATTTCACGCAAAATACACCGTATTCGCTGAGGGCTGTCACGGTCATTTAGGAAAGGAGTTAATTTCCAAATTTGATTTAGCTAAGGACAGCGACCCTCAGCAGTACGGTATTGGTTTAAAAGAAGTTTGGGAAATACCAGCAGAGAATCACAAGGAAGGGCTGGTGGTTCATACTGCGGGCTACCCAATGGTGGGCGACAGTTACGCGGGCACAAGCGGTGGTTTCTTGTATCACGTTGAGGATAACCAAGTGTCTTTGGGCTTAATTGTTGATCTTGGTTATAAAAATCCTCATTTAAGTCCATTTGATGAGTTTCAAAAATTCAAACATCACCCAGTAATTAAACAATATATTGAGGGTGGAAAACGCCTAAGTTACGGTGCTCGAGCTCTCATTAAAGGTGGTTTAAATTCGCTGCCTAAAATGCACTTCCCCGGCGGCCTGCTGGTGGGGTGCGATGCGGGCACTTTAAATGCAGCTAAGATAAAAGGCAGTCACACAGCCATGAAATCTGGCATGATCGCGGCCGAAACACTTTTTGCTGAGTTCAGTAAAGATGAACAGACTAGTGATCTAACAGAATATGCAGTGCGCTTTAAAGAGTCCGACTTGCAACAGGAGTTGCATAAAACGCGCAACTTCAGCGCGGGTGTTCACAAGTTTGGTTTTTGGCTGGGCAGTGCGTTAACTTTTATAGAGCAGAATATTTTATTCGGTAAGGCTCCGTTTACGATCCATGATAAATCCGTTGTTCACGAGTCATTGATGGAGGCATCGCAAAGCCCTAAAATTGACTATCCCAGGCCCGACGGCATTATCAGCTTTGATAAATTGTCTTCGGTATTTTTATCCAACACCAATCATGCCGAAAATCAGCCTGTGCACCTGCAGTTAAAAGACCCTTCAATTCCATTGTCGATAAACTTGCCCAAGTATGATGAGCCGGCTCAGCGCTATTGCCCGGCTGGTGTTTACGAGATAGTCGAGGAGGACGGAGAAAAGCGTTTTCAAATCAATTCCCAGAACTGCGTACATTGCAAAACGTGTGATATTAAAGACCCTTCCCAAAATATAAATTGGGTAGTACCTGAGGGTGGCGGCGGGCCTAATTATCCTTCAATGTAGCTAAAGCTAATATCAGGGGCTTTTGGCTGATAAAAGCTGACAGAGGAATGACGTTGCTCCTCTATTTTTCAGCCTTTAGAGCTGGCTATGATTTTGAGAATTGACGATGCAGTGCTAGCGACAGATTAACATTAATTCAAACGGCGCTTATTTTATGGTCATGAGGAATTTATTAACTACCAGACAGCTGGCGATACAGCCTTTAATACGCGTTTTTGTAGCTGCAATGCTGTGTTGTCTGATATTTTCATCGGCCGCTCAGCAAGATCTACTTGAAGATAGATGGTTCAAGCTATCGACCTCCAATTTTACTTTCGTCAGTCAAGTTTCAAGTCGCCTAACTCGACGGGTCGCAAATGAATTAGAAATGTGGAGACAGGTTGCCGCATTTAATATTAGCGGCGAGTTAAACTTTGCCACCGCCAATGTCTCGAATATCGTCTATCTATTTAAGGATGAAAAAAGCTTTTCCCATTTCACTGCCCCCGAAGAACTAGCGCTTTTCTACTCAACGCCCCGTCATAATTTCATCGCCTTTATGCCTAGTCTCGATTCTTCTCAATCAGCCGCTTTGCATCAGTATGCCCATTTTCTTGAAAAGAATTTCGCTGACCTGCGATTACCGCGTTGGTACGAAGAAGGCTTAGCTGCGTATTTGGCGCGGGTGGCTATTACGCGAGGTAAAGCTGAATTTTCTGAACTGATTCAAAATAGTAATCAGGTGCTAGCGAAGGTGAATTACTTGCTGGCAATGGACAGGCTTTTTTACCGCGATGAGGCGTTGGCTTCTCCGCGGATGATACAGATCGCAAATTTGAAGTCGGAAGCTCTTCTGTACTACTTTTTGCATGCCTATGAAGAGCCTGAGTTTATCGATAGAAGGGACGAGCTAAGGAGTTATCTGGCTTTATTGTTGGAGGGTCGTAATCCTCGTTATGCTTTTGATCAATCTTTTTCGGTAACGACAGCGCAGTTGGATGAGGAATTTGAAAACTACCTGCTAACAACTTCTAACCAAGCTGGCCGCGTTCGGGTTGCTGATCTCACTCAGTTGGAAAGCCTAGAACCACAGCGTGTGGGAGAAATAGAGCTCGGATTAATGATGGGCGAGCTGGCCCTTAATGCTGGAAAAACTGAGGCGGCCGAGTTGTTTTTTCAGTCAGTAATTGATGCTGGATCACCTGCGCCTCGTGCGTATTCTGGATTGGGCGACGCGTTGAGATACCAAGAACGGGAGGGACGTGACCAAGAAATAGCACGCTATTTTGAATTGGCTCTGGAGTCAGGCCCTGATGATTTGGGGGTCATGCTGGACTATGGAGAATACTGGGAGGCTGAGCTAGAAAACTGTGAAAAGAATTACCCGTTCGGCCAACGCCAATCAATACTTGCCGCGATAAAAACTCAATTGGAACGTGCGGTGGCACTAAGCCCTAATAGTGCTGAAGCAAATTTAGCCATGGCTGAATTCTATTTGCTCGAAGGACAGGATTGGACGCTAGGTAGAGAGTATCAAAGTAAGGCATTCGACTTGTTGCCAGCTGACGGCTTTATTATGGAACAAACCATTAAATATTCGATTGCCGCTAATAATTTTGATGAGGCGCAGCGCCTGATTACAGAGCTGGCTCAGCCGCTGCATTATTTTGGAGAGCCAGGCTATGTGACAGATTTGCGGGAAAAATTATTAAGAAAGCGCAGAGGGGAGAGTTACGATGCCTGCAGTGAGTAGTGCTCGTAGTAATGTGGCGAATAAAATAGCTACCTCAAACGTCAAACGTCAAACGTCAAACGTCAAACGTCAAACGTCAAACGTCAAACGTCAAACGTCAAACGTCAAACTTCAAACTTCAAACTTCAAACTTCAAACTTCAAACTTCAAACTTCAAACTTCAAGCTGGGGCTAGTGCTCATAGGGTTTGGTTGCTCGGCAATTGCTTTTGCGGCTGAGCCTTCTACTTTAGCCCGCTTGTCAGACCCTTTGTTAGAGGGGTTAAGGCAGACGCTTTTAAACCAGGGTGTACTGGTGAACCAGAATCTAAACGCACGCGATACGGCAGACCCCCGTCCTGACAAACGTCGCTTAGGTGGCTTTGCTGACCTGCCCATAGGGAGCCTTTCAGGAACAAATGAACTGCTCAACTGAACCTGCAAACTGTCTCAATGAATTCTTGGGCGATGAATTTACTCAATCTACAATTAGAGAAGTTATCGTCCCGGGTGGTGCTGCACTGGGGGAGACGGCAAAGGTTGGGTTTGAGATAAGCGCCTTGGAATTTGATGGTCAAGGTTTGCTCGTGGTGGATTTGCAAAACAAGCGTTGGCGTTTGCCAACACAAGATGTTTCTATCACCAAGTCACTTTTTGATTTTGTTCAGAGGTCTACTCAACTGCGTTCAGGCGCTGTTGTAGATATTGATGGCGAAGGAAGAGTTAGAATTTCTTCGTCAATTCGCGACACTGACGTGGGCTATGAAATAATGCAGGCCGATACTCAGCCATTTAAATTCGTCCGTAATCTGAATGTCAGTAAAAGCGTTGTTATCGATACCTTTGTTAGTTGGAAAACATTGAGCTCTGCTGATTTGTCTTTTAGTGCTGAATACGAAGTGCGATTTCTCTCGGCAGACAATATGCGAATTGCGCAAACTAAAGCAGCGCTTGATTACGCCTATGACTCAATAGAGCAAGCATCGCGCTATACACAAGCTTGGGGCTCAGATGCAGGCAGGTTGAACGAAAGCTTAGACACCGCCGGTCTAGGCAATAGCCTAAACAAGGTGGCGGAGTATTCTGGGTGGGTGGCACTTCTAAGGACTATTAAAGAAACAGACATAAATTTTTTAAAGGGCCGTTACCAGTTTATGAAAATTGACTCATCCGGCAGGTCTACGCCGGCTGGATATTAGAAGGACATGAAAGCTATTAATATTATGACCAATCATATTTGCAGTTTATTGGTTTTTTTGGCAAGTCTTCCGACTTGTTGTTTGCGTGTTAGAAGACTTCCTCTTAAAGGATTGCGCTTGTTTTTGTTGTTTGCGCTTACGTCTTGTTCTGCTATAGATCTCGATACTACGTTCACTTTAGATCAGGATTTACAGAACAATATTATCGATCAATACAGCGATCAGTTCATTGAAATTGAGCCGCTCTACCTTTCTGATGAAATCAAAACACTGCTAGACGATGTTATTAAGCCCTACGATGGTGAAGTCACCCGGGTCGAAAAAATTCAAGATATCTTGTATGGACAGGACTATCTCGCGATCACCTATTCTGATCAGAAGACCCACACCGCCGTAGAAGCGTTTCACGCCCGTGAAGGCAATTGTCTGTCGGTGATGAATTTGTATATCGCAATGGCGAGATACCTAAAGGTCGATGCAGTTTTTCAGACTGTAGCCGTACAGCCAAATTGGGACAGGCGCGGTGATCTGTTGGTGCTGAGTCAGCATATCAACGCCACTGGTCGCTTTAATGCTCAAAAGCGCTATGTTGTAGACTTCACTCCCGAGATCGCCTTACAGCAGCTTACGTCGTCCATTGTCACTGACGTCGAGGCCCGCGCTTTGTATTTCAACAACCTCGGGGTGGAGGCGTTGATTAAAAGCGACTACGAGGGTGCTCTGAAGTATTTTAAAAATTCACTTTTTCTCGACCCTAAAAAGTCTATTGTCTGGAATAATATAGGTACCACTTATAACCGCCTCGATAATTCGGAGTATGCCGAATACGCTTACCAACAGTCATTCGATCTGGACAACCGCAACGCCACCGCTGTCAACAATCTCGCTAAGTTTTACACTAACAGGGGTGACCTGCGCTTAGCCCGAAAATACGAAAAAGCGATTGAGCGTTTTAACAAAAAAAATCCCTACTATCATTTCGCTGTTGGCAGCTTAGCTTTTGCTGATGAAAATATGTATCAGGCTCGTTTGTCATTTAGCCGAGCGTTGAAATTAAAGGAAGAAGAGCCGGAGTTTTATATGGCACTAGCGCAGGTTTACCTGGCCTTGGGTGATATCGAGGAGGCGCGGCGCTATGCAGAATCAGCGCAGCGGTTAATTGCTCTTAACGATGAGATCTATGTGCCAAGTTCGCAAAAGATTCGAATCATTAACAGCAATACAATTTTACGTGATTCGAGCCCCGGGATTAGCATCGTGATGCCAAGATAACGGCAAATTACTTGTTAGATTTAGAGTGTTTGGTCTAAAGTGTTTAGTCTAAATTTATCCACGTTAGTCAATCCTGTTTAGTTAAGGTCTTCATCGCGCCAGTAGCGAGTGCCTTTAACAGTAGCTTGCAGGGCTAAGCCGCTCTGAGTTAGTTGGTATACTGTGACATTGTCTAAAACTGCCTCGCCGCTGACGGCAGCTCCTAGGTCTCCAGCCTTGGCAGCTGCATCGGCTTGTCCACCGACAGACACGCCAAAATCCATAAACCGCGCTAGGGCGGCGGCGTTGTGAAACACAAAAACTGCGCGAAAATCTTTAACCCCAGCGCCTAAACCAATGCCGATTTCTCCCATGCGCATATAGGTATCGTGGCTGGACTGGTTATCCCTAACAACACCGTATCCACCTCCGAAACTGGCAAAGATGATATTGATATTAGCATTGGCAAAAACTGCATAGCCGGCAGCGCTGTTAAGCTGCGCGCGGGTATCGGGTTTTAATTCATATAGCTCTTTGAGTACGTCCTGGCGCATGGACTGAACACCATCGCGGCGCTGCGCAGGAGTCCCGCTATTTAGTCCTGTGGTGGTGCAAGAATTAAGGAAAAGCGCTAGTAATACAGTAGCAAGTAACAATTTTCTTTTAGGCATTAGAATATCCATGATCTTAGCTCACCTGTGTTACGAAAATATAATTCTGGAACAGAGCACTCGTGTCCTCAATTGTAGTCTTATCTTCTACATCGATTCTGATAACCAAGCCACGTTTCTTCTCTATTTCACCGGAAACCGTTGCTGATAGTTTGTTTAATGCGAGCACCTCTTTAACCAGAGTTTCAGTAATCTGTTGGCGCAGGGTCGGTCTGAATATTTTGCCCACGGCGGTTAGCGGCATGGTATCAATAAATTCGATTCTCTTTGGGATAGCTGCTCGCTCTGACATGCTGTCTTTACAGTGCTGGACAAGCTCTTCAGAGCTTATTTCGGATCCCTTCACTCTGACAACATAGGCCATGGGGATTTCGCCTGCATAGCTGTCTGGCAGGCCTATGGCGATTGAAACTGCAACATCCGGGTGAGCGTTGAGAGGTTCTTCGATTAACTCAGGGTCAATATTGTGGCCTCCTCGAATTATCAAATCCTTGGCGCGGCCTGACAAGTATAGGAAACCATCTCTATCTAAATAGCCCAGGTCACCGGTATTGAACCATCCGTCTTCTACCCAGGCGGGTTTATTGTCTGAGTCAGTTTTATAACCGGCAAATACTTGGGGGCCTTTGACCATAATTACGCCGCTTTCTCCTAATTCGCAATCTTTGATAACCGTCGTATCATCAAGATGGACAATACGAATGTGCGAATAGGGGATACGCATACCGACACTGCCGGGGGGCTGGTTTGCCGGTGCCCTTGAAATTAGTGCTGTGGTTTCGGTCATGCCATAGCCGTTACTAACGTCTACGTTATGTTGTTTTTCGAAATTGACTTTAAATGGTTCGGATAATGGCGCAGCGCCAGAGTTAACGTTGGTTAGTGCGCTAATGTTTGACTCACCAACTGGTAGTTCAGAAAGCGCCATTAAAACGGTGGGAACAGTGGCAAAGTTAGTGATTTTAAAACGATCGATATGCTTCCAGAAATTCTTCATTGCCTGCGGTGAGCGAAATCCAGATGGGGTCATCAAGAGAATTCTGTAGCCAACGGCAAATGCCGCAACACCTTGGATGATACAGCCATAGATATGGAACAGCGGAAGACCACAAAGTATCGACTGGCGGCCTTGGTGGGCGGTATAAACTTGCATTAGCTGGCCAAGAAAGGCCATGTTCTGATGAGTTAGCTGGGCGAGTTTTGGCCGTCCTGTGGTGCCGCCGGTATGAAAATAAGCCGCTATTTGGTCGCCGGAAAATGTTCGCTTGCTGGTGAGTTTGTCACTTGGCTGGTCTGCGATCGCGGTTTCGAAATCTAAGATTTCATAGTCGTTTTCGGACTCAGTGGCGGCTAAGGGTTCGCATAATCCTGGGACATTTACTGCGATTACCGTTGTAATGTTCTTATTGCCTTTGATGCCAAGGATGACCTTGTCCCAGATATCAACGTGCTGAGATTTCCCTAAACAGATAACGATGCTTGAATTTGCGGCCGTTATGATTTCGCCCATGTGCTCGGCTTCTAGCATAGGGTTAATTGGGTTGGAGATGCCCGCAGCTTGGCTGCCCCAAATGGCGAAATGGGTTTGAGGAAGGATGGGCATAATGATGGAAACTGCGCCATCTGCTTTAAGGCCTAATTTGGTTAGTAGATTGGCGCTGCGAGTAATTTGTTGGCTTAGCTGGTTAAAGGTGACTTGGGTGGTTGGCTCGTCAGGCAAGCCCTGCATCATGAATTCTAGTGCGATGTCATCACCAAATCGGGCGGCGCTGTTAGTGATTAGGCTGTAACTGTCTGTAAATGGAAATTGTTCTGCTAACGGCGTTTTTTCAAATTCGTTTACCTTAGCCAAGGTTTCCATGATCGGTTCCGGTGCTGGCGTGTTAGCAAGTTTAAACATAGCGTTTTCCCATTGTCAGGTTTTACGATTGAGCGAAAATTCGACTAACTCTTGAAGAGCTGTTTTATGCTCCGAATCAGGTAGTACTTCTAAGGCCTTGACCGCCGCTGCGGTTTTCGTGCTAGCTAACTCTTTGGTGTAGTCCAAAGCGCCACTGCTTTTGACCAGCGCTATTACTTCTTGGAGTTGCTGTGGGGCAAGAGATTCTGCTCGCAGGCTCTGCTGTATCAGCTCTCGGTCAGCGGCAGTGCCGTTGGCCATTGTATAGATTAGTGGCAGGGTCGATTTTCCTTCCGCGAGATCATCGCCAACGTTTTTACCCAGCTCTTGGGCATCGCCCATATAGTCTAAGGCGTCATCTATTAGTTGAAATGCTAGGCCAAGTTGCAGGCCGTATTCGGCTAAGGCGTTGACTTTATTTTCGTCTGCTCCGGACAAAATCGCGCCGCTCATGGTGGCAGCCTCAAACAATATTGCGGTTTTATTCTTGATAACTTGCAAGTAAAGCTCTTCAGTAGAGTTTGGATTGCTTTTGCTGATGAGTTGAAGCACTTCCCCTTCGGCAATTTTATTTGTGGTGTTTGCCATGATCTCCATGATTCGCATATCACCAATATTCACCAAAACTTGAAAAGCTCTAGAGTAAATAAAGTCGCCAACGAGGACACTCGAAGGATTGTTCCACTGCGCATTTACGGTAGGCCGACCACGTCGCAGAGTGGACATGTCCACGACGTCGTCGTGTAGCAGTGTCGCGGTGTGGATAAACTCAATCACTGCCGCCATATTTATGTGCTGATCAGATTTGACCCCGCAGGCTTTGGCACTCAGTAGAACGAGCATTGGCCGCAAGCGTTTGCCTCCGGCATCGACAATGTAGTGACCAATACTTTCGACCAGGGCAACTTCAGAGTAGAGTTGGTCCACAATGAACTGATTTACCTTGTCGAGGTCAGCTTGGATAAGCGATCGGATTTGCTGATACATTTTTTTGACGCTGCTTACTGGTTAGTTGATGTTCGCGCGATAAAGCTCGGCTTAAAATTAGCCTTTTAATGCGAACGTGCATGCTAGGGAGCCTATCAGACCCTGTCAAGCTGGCTGGGGTTAAGGACTATCGAGGAATTTGAAGCTGTTTCTAGTGTTCTGGGTCACTCTTGATAATAATCGCGCTCTTAACTCCATTTCACTTGATAAGCGCACATCTATCCCGTAAAATGCTCGCCCCTATAGAGATGGGTAGGTTTCGGTTCGCTCCCCAGTTTAAAAGCGGGTTTTGGAGATATTTATGTACGCGGTTATAAAGAGTGGTGGCAAACAGCACCGAGTTGAAGAGGGCGAAGTCCTTAAGCTGGAGAAACTCGAATTTGCTACGGGCGAGAAAGTCGAGTTCGACCAAATTCTTATGGTAGGTGAGGGCGAGTCTGTAAAGATTGGTACTCCTTATATAGAGGGTGGCCAAGTTACTGCTGAAGTAATTAGGCAGGGTCGTTCACCTAAAGTTAAAATCATCAAATTCAGCCGCCGCAAGCACTATCGCAAGCAGCAGGGCCACCGTCAGTGGTTTACTGAAGTTAAGATAACTGGCATCAAGGCCTAGGTTTAGCAGGAGTTAGTTATGGCACATAAGAAAGCAGGTGGTAGTACTAATAACGGTCGCGATTCCGTATCCAAACGCCTAGGTGTGAAGATGTTCGGCGGCCAAGTAGTAAAAGCTGGAAATATTATTGTTCGCCAGCGTGGCACACGGTTCCACCCGGGAGAAAATGTAGGTTGTGGTAAAGACCACACGCTTTTCGCCAAAGAGCCTGGTGTTGTTAAGTTCGAAGTTAAGGGTCCGAACAGCCGCAAATTTGTGCGGATCGTGACTGCCTAATTACGGGTTACTGTGCAAAAAGCCTCGTCATTAGACGGGGCTTTTTTGTTTCTGGCACTGAATATTTTGGGTTTGGGGTGTTGGGACCTATAGTCGAGCTTTCGCTGGGCTATACCTATACGGGTCATAGACGCCCGATTCAATACGCCGGGGCTTCCTAACTAATAAAATAAGCAATAAAATAACTTGTCTTAGATGTAGGCAATTAACCACAAGAAAACAACCATGAAATTTGTCGACGAAACAGAAATAGTAGTAGAGGCGGGCAAAGGCGGCAACGGTGCTTTAAGCTTTCGCCGCGAAAAATATATTGAGCGCGGTGGCCCTGACGGTGGCG
>Ga0208413_1002174_pt1 | contig 11478 bp, 10 predicted proteins | sample AntAceMetag02UKD_FD_184761 | JGI IMG/M metagenome (GOLD analysis project Ga0208413, IMG submission 184761) | Saline lake microbial communities from Ace Lake, Antarctica - Antarctic Ace Lake Metagenome 02UKD (SPAdes) (version 2) | ecosystem: Environmental > Aquatic > Non-marine Saline and... | reverse complement strand
CTCCAACTTAGTAACATCTGTTTCAGTTAATACCTTAACCGGTCTACCACCTTTTACTATTTCCATTGAGTGCCTTCTTTGGTAATAAATTCATTATAAGTATGGACCCCGTTATGGAGCCTGATTAGGACTTGGGGATGCAGAGTAGGGTTTGTGTTCACCTTGAGTCTGCAGGGTAATAATCCCTCTGGTGTATGGTTATATATAAGACTCTCCAATATGGGACTAGAAACTCACGAATTCACCACTTTACTACTCCATATAGGACCACTAACTACCTACACCTGTTTGTAACAGTTCCAAATGGGAGGAGTAATCACCTTTTAATTCTCCATATTGGAGAGCGTTGATTTTTGTTGTTTCTTAATTCTCGGCTGATGTTTCCAACTAGATTTTGCCTTGCACCAATAGCTTAACGGTAGGCGACTGGATTCGATGCCTCCGTCGTATTCAATCCCATTACATGGCTCGTCAATCCGTTCCCAAGTTACTGCAACTAGCGTTGCCATTCCTCGTATCTTTGTACCCTGTCTAGTCACCACGACAAAGCCAGTATGTTGCAAATTACTAAACGCTCTATAGAGTGATGATTTTGCCCATCCGCGTTTTTTCATCAACGTATAGCATGGAGAGAGCCTACCATTGTTACTGCCGTTGAATTGGACCATTAAATCGAACAACAATTTTACTTCCGGTGCTTTCAGTTCAGCAAAGGGCTTACTTTTAGCAACATCATAATCGATGCCAACAAAACGACCTTTCTTAGTTTTAAGGTATTTGAGCGCCTTGCTCACTGCCTATGTCCAAAGCTATCGGGTTTGGGATCAAATTGGCCACGTTCACGCGCTAGAATCAACGACTCCTCTTTAATTGACCTATCCCTAGGGGTTGGTCTAACGGTGTGAAGAGGGCAGGTAAAAGCAGTGCAGTCTGCCACTTGCTTCAACCACGTTCCGTTTCCGCCGATAGGGTCGTAAATGCAATCTTTGCATTTTTCATTTATAGCTTTTCGCAGACTCATAGTTAAATTTCCTTCTCTTCAAGAAAATTTATCTTGGTGTTTTCAAAGTAGGTGTCGCCATAGTCAGCTTCGCCGGCTTCAATTATTTCTCTTACCACCTTTTCGCTGGTTGCTTCGACAGTTTCAGGAATACGCTGCTCGGTTACTGATTCAAATTTGTAGGCTTTTATCGATTGGTGATTTGTAGTATCAGATTTCATATCAGTCTCCTATATCGCTGTATTGTTGCGAGTGCCGAGCTGATCGACCCATGCTCGGAGCACGTCACGGTCATACACTACTTTTTTCGAGAACTTGATATATTCTGGCGCTGTGTGACCCAGTAATTTTCCAGTAACTCTCGAAATTTTCAGCGTTGATGCTGCGCAGCCTAATTCAGGGGCTGCTTCTAATGTGCTCAACAGCGTACGGTTTGGTTGCTTGTTATCTAGCATGCGAGTTTCCTATAGTGTGTGAAAGTTCGACACAATATACCTAGGGTTCGCTATTGTTGATTCGTTGAACGTATTGAAGGGCTTTTCGGAAGGGTTGAACCTTTTTCAGGCTATGGGTTCAACCTTTATGTGTGTGGGGGGGTAGTTATCTGCTCTTTGATTGGCGTTTTGTTTTTCCCGATTTGGGTCTTGTTATTGTATCTATAGCTTCAGCCATGTTCTTTGAAACGTCTGGGTTATCCTTATACTTTTCGAGTATCCAGCTAGTGATATACGGCTTTTTATGTGGACCTTGCTGTTTGGCATTCTCAGTCCAAAACTCATCTATTACGTCATTAAGAACCTCAAGCAGGGTCGTCGAATAATCTTCTTTAGGTTTAGGTTTCAAGGATTTTTGCATTTTTTTCTTGATTGGGGGATACCACGGTGGCCCCATAGGCCCATATTTCGACTCCAAAATGTAAAGTGACTTCGGTACATCGACTTGAATCGTATTGAGGTTTAGACCTAATAAGGGGCTTTCAGGCTCAAATATTCTTCCCGCAAGATCGTCACGAAACTCTCCATTTACTAGGGTTTTTGGGCATACCTCACAATTCCAAAGGTTTAGCTTATTTTCAAAAGATTCGTCGCGGATGGTATCTACGTTGATATATCCGGTGACATATACCCTTTTTAGCTCTTGGCCTTCTGTAATTCCATCAACCGTGCCAAATTCCTCTATCTCGTACAATAGTTCCAAGTCGGCGATATCCGTATCCGATAATTTTGCTAGAGAATCTAAACTCAACCACTTTAACAGTGATGAGAAAGACCAATAATGCTCGTCATAGTGTTGTTTATAGAATTCAAAATCTGCCATTCAACATACCTTCATATGCTTTCTTCTGTGTTAAATGAGCCGTCTCGGGCGGTGAAGGAACCGCGATTCAGGAGCTACCCTAGAGACGACACAAGCTAGGTATTCAGCAGAGCTACAGCGGCTGCTTTGTGCTTTGGCGCAAGATGAGCATATCGTAGCGTGGTTTGAATGTCTTTGTGTCCGAGTAGCTCTCTAACAGTATTTATATCCACCTTAGCCATAACCAACTTGCTGGCGAAATGGTGTCTAAGATCGTGAAAGCGAAAGTCTATTATTCTTGAGTCAGTAATAAGGTTTTTCCAAGAGGATGTTATATTGTCCATCCGTTCCCCTGTGGCTGGGGAGGGGAATACCCAACTTTTGCTGTTGCTTTGATTTCGCCAAGAAACGAGAACTGCAAATGCTTCATCATTCAGAGGAATATAGCGTGTATGGCCGCTTTTGGCCGTTTTGCCTACGATTGTTAAAAGGCGCTCACCCAAGTTGATATCAGCCCATTTAAGGCTAAATAGCTCCCCACGGCGCATTCCGGTGTTAATGGCTAAAAGTACAATAGGTTTTAGATAATCTGTGAATAGGGTGTTCAATTCGGTCGGAGGGGTTAGATGTCTTTGTTCACGCCAGCTAATATGCGTCAATCGGTCGGCTCGCTGGCATTCTTGCCGATTATCAAGAGTGGCCCTCAGAGCTTCTTCTTCGCTGTTGTCTAAATACCTCACGCGGCCTTTATTGTCTGTTTTTAACCGCTTCATCCCAGCCAAGGGGTTAGAATCAATGACTTTCCATTCCGCAGCCCTAGACAGTATGGATTTTAAAGTGGCGACGCGCCTGTTAATGGTTGTTGCTTCAAGCCCGCGCTTCTTGGCATTGGACATCCATTTCTGAACATCCCACGGTGAGATTTCATGCATTTTTCGACTATGGAGGTGCTCGAAGTCTACGTTGAGTGTCCTGAGAGACTCTTTGTGACTTTTTTGATTGGATTCGACCCATGGTTTGTACTTTTCGGTGACGAATTTGCCCAATGTGGAGTGTTTGGAAGACTTCGCTCTTTGGGAGGCTAGACGTTTCTCTTGTTGAATATCTATATTCTTAGCAGTATCAGCAGCTTTGCCCTTTGCCATACCCCGAGCTTCATCTGCGGTCAGGTTCCCGTTGATGCCAAGTGTATATTCATTGGCAACACCGTTTGCGCGGTAGAACAGGACATAGGTCTTTCTGCCTTTAGGTGAAACCCTAACAAAGTAGCCTTTGATTTCGGTGTCCCAGACTTTATACATCTGGGTTCCGGATTTGAGTCCGTTGACACATTTTGCAGTGAGTTTGGCTTTCATGGGTTCACTCATCAAGGAGGATAGCAATATACTGCAGATATACTGCAGATTTTAGCTCCTTCTAGCTCCTTTGGCAAACCTTTGGTAACCTAGTTCTGCCCTGAAAGGCCCTCCACATGGTAGGAAATTGGGTGATAGGTTGGTTCTAGTGGGTTGTTAAGGGTTGTAGTTAAAACACACTGGGGGTGTAGTGGTCGCAAGTTCAAATCTTGCCGTCCCGACCAATTAAATCAATCAGTTAGAGTGCTTTAGCCTCAAGCGAAAGCAAAATAATTCTAGATCTAATTCGCCCAGAGCTTACTGATTTGCGCCTAAGCCGGCTATTCTGCATTCACGCTCAACCGCAAGGATTGCAGCATGCCGCGTCAGGGACGCCCGGGTTAGGTGGGCTGCAATGGGCTGAAGCGTTTGCTGATATTTGCTTAGCAACTTCCAGTGGCGTCGGTATTGCTATTGATTTTACTGAGATTTACACTCAAACAATCCTTCATAAGCTAGTAAAGCCCAAAGCCTCATGAAAACCTTAACCTATAGCACGACAGTATTTATGGCTCTGGTGCTTAGCGCCTGCGCCGTGCCGGCGGCGACACAGGCACTAAGGGCAGAGTATGAAAGCACCATTCCAGTGTGTTCCAGCAATGAGAACTGTCAGCAAAAATGGACTATAGCCCGCGCATGGGTGGTGGATAATTCGGATTTTGCTATCAGAAACGAGAGCGAGACACGCATTATGGCCACCAGTAATCTTATTTCTCAAAGTGGTCTTGGGGTAACGGTGAATCGCAGTCCTGCCGGGGGCGGCAATTATCAAATTACCGTTTCTGTTGAGTGCTTCGCCGCTTACGGCTGCCCAAATAGCTGGGAGATCATGGTCGATTTCAATCGAGCTGTTAACGCCGTTCAGCCTAAGCCTTTGCTTTAGGGCACCAACTAAGTCAATAAGTTGTGAAGCGCGTCAGCCGTTTTACATTAGCCTTTAGTGTGCACTTAGACCTTATACTTAGACTTAGGCCTTATACTTAGGCCTTATATAGGCGCTTCATCATATGTAATCTTTGAGCTGCGACCTTCTTAAAAGAGAATTGTCTTAAGGTGCAGTGGCCGGAGGTTTCTAATCCTTCTGTCCCAACCAAATTTTAAAACTCAGTGAGTCACCTAGCTGGCTTTATTCAGTAACGTTTTACCCACCGATTGCTGCTAGAAACCATTTTCAGCGTCGGATTCATGGCTTAACTCGTCGAATAACAGGGGGTTACCTGCCTTTTCTTGAGCCTTCTCGTCATACCTAACTTCAACTTCCTCTAAATATTCTAGGAGTGCTTCTTTAACGTAAAACTGCATTGTTCTGCCAGTTGAGAGAGACAGGAGTTCTAGTTGATTATTTACATCTTCTGGAAGTTCTATAGAGAGCATATTTACGGTCCTTATTATTAGATAGTAGCGCCTCGAGCGAGATTACGTCCCTGTAGTTCGTCTTAGCTTATCCTTGCTGTTGTTAACTATAGATCTTGGCAGAACGCCTGCCATGTGACCGTTGGCTAACCCGCAGGTTACGTCTGCTGACTGCTTGTACACTGGTTTGAGTTGATCTTGCATCTTAGATAAAAGAACTCTTAGCACGTGTTTTCGGTGTTATTGAAGGTCTAAATCAGATAAGATCCGCTCCTATAAACGGACCATAATAATATTTAAGATTCTCGCTTTGACAACTTTTCTCTTGACTCTATTACCGTCTCAAAATGCCCCTAACGTTGCAGTAACTAACCGATTAAATTTCTGGACACTCCATGCGTCTTAAGTGCATCAAAATTGCAGGTTTTAAATCCTTTGTTGATCCGACAACAATCGATTTTCCGTCGAACCTATGTTCGGTTGTCGGTCCTAATGGCTGTGGCAAATCGAATGTAATTGACGCCGTGCGCTGGGTCATGGGCGAGTCGTCGGCTAAGAATCTTCGGGGTGAGAGTATGACTGACGTTATATTCAATGGCTCCGGGGGAAGAAAGCCGGTTGGTCAGGCGACTGTCGAACTGGTGTTTGATAATCAGGATCACAGGCTCACAGGTGAATATGCCAATTTTGACGAAGTCTCTATTAAGCGGAAAGTGGATCGTGAAGCCCACTCTACCTACTCCTTAAATGGCACAAAGTGTCGCCGAAAAGACGTTACCGATATATTTCTTGGGACTGGTCTAGGCGCACGCAGTTACTCCATTATTGAGCAGGGTATGGTTTCTCGACTGATAGAATCAAAGCCTGAAGAGCTGCGGGTTTTCATCGAAGAAGCGGCCGGTATCTCTAAGTATAAAGAGCGCCGCAAAGAAACTGAAAGCAGAATTAAGCGCACCCGAGAAAATCTAGAGCGCCTGGCCGATATTCGCGACGAATTAGGCCGTCAACTATCTCATTTGCAACGCCAGTCTGTCGCCGCTGAAAAATACGCGGAGTTCAAAAAGGATGAGCGTCAAACTACGGCCAATTTAAATGCGTTGAAATGGCAATTCTTAGATGAAGAAATCAAATTTAACGCACAAGCCATTGGCGAGCTTGAAATTAAGATAGAGGCGACTATTGCTGACCAGCGTGAGCTAGATGCAATGGTTGAAAAGCATTTATCGGACAATGCCGATCTGACTGATGCCTTGGGCGAAGTACAGGCGCGTTTCTATAGTCTGGGTAATGACATTGCTCGAATAGAGCAGTCGATTGAACATCATATAGAGCGAGTTGACCAATTTAAGATGGATTTAGCCGAAACAGAGGAAGCCTTCTCTCAGACTAAAGAAGAGTTAGATGTCGATTTAAAACGAATTACTCAATTGGACTCCGATCTTAGGGAGATTACGCCAGAACTCGAAGAAGCTCTGGCTGAAGAGGAGGTATCTTCTGAGGCACACCAAGAAGCCGAGCAGACTTTGCAGGAATGGCAGCTGCATTGGGACGGGTTTAATCAGCAGGCGCAAGAGCCGAGGCGAATTGCTGAAGTAGAGCAGTCAAGAATTCAACAGCTTGAAAGAATTGTAGAGCGAGGCGTGGAGCGCAAGAAGCTGCTCGAGGCTGAGCAAGAAGAATTGAATAGCGATGAGGCCGATCCGGGCTTGTCTGAGGCGACCGATGAAATTGTTGTCATGCAAAACTCTATCATGCAATTTCAGGCCAGCAACACCTCCATTGGTCAAAAAATTGATACAAACCGAATTGAACTCAGTGATTGTGCGGACGAGTTAAACGCAGTTCGCGGCGAATTACAGGAATCTAGAGGCAAGCAAGCCTCTTTGGAAGCTTTGCAACAAGCAGCGCTAGGGCAAGACAACGAACCCCTCAACAAATGGCTAACGGCTAAAGGCCTCGACAATCAGCTTAGGCTCGCCGAAAGCTTGCAGATAACCGCGGGCTGGGAGCTGGCTGTAGAAACAGTGCTGGGAGATTCCTTACAAGGAATTTGTATCGAAGGCCTCGAAGCTGTTGATGAGCTTTTAGCCGACTTGCCGCAAGGCCGCCTGGCAATGATTGATGTAACCGCCGGGAATCTCGCTAGTGACTCTGTTTCTAATAGCCTGACTCCGTTATTAAAGCGTATCGAATCTGATTGGAATCTAAACGACCTTTTGACCGGGATTTATAGCGCAGCAGACCTAACCGAGGCGCTTGGCGTACGCATGAGTTTAGGTGCAAATGAGTCGATTATAACAGCTGACGGGCTCTGGCTAGGAAAGTCGTGGATTCAGGTTAATAATTTGAGTGAACAGGATTCTATTATTGAGCGACAGGGTTTGATCGCGGATTTGTTCAGGAGCATAAAGCGGCGTACAGACAAAGCTGAACAGTTAGTTGAAATACAGTCGTCACTGAAACTCCAGCTAAACAACGACGAAAGTGCCCGTGACCAGATACAAACTAAGTTGTCAGAAACCTCAGCGCAGTTAGGTGAAAAGAAATCTGCGATCAGCGCTCAGCTCGCTAAAATTGAAGAAGCAAAAACGCGCAAGCAGCGAATAGCACGCGAGTTAGATGAGTTAAGTCGTCAATTAGAAATTGAACAACAAAACATTGCTGAATCTAGATTCCGTCTTCAAACCGCACTTGATTCAATGGAGGAAGATGTTGGTGCTAGAGAAAATTTGGAACAGTCGCGAGCGCAGGCCAAAGAGCAGCTAGAAAACTCGAGACAAAAGGCGCGCGTGAATAAAGATAGAGCACACGAATTGGCGCTTAAAAAACAATCAATTGAATCTCAATTACATTCAACCCGCGAAACCATGGACCGCATGGCAGGCCAAGTGCAGCGGTCAAAAGAACGTATAGAGTCTCTAACCACTCAAATCGATATGTCGGATGATCCGCTAGTCGCTATGCGCCGAGACCTTGAGGAATTGCTGGCAAAGCGCCTGGATGTAGAAGCAGAGTTGAGTAGAGCGAAGACCGCAGTGGATGCTAACGAGCATAAATTGAGAGAGTTAGAACGAAGCCGTAATGAGGTGCAGCAGCGGTCTTCTGAGTTTAGAGAAGCTTTGATGCAGCAGCGTTTGAAAACCGAGGGCGCTTCAGTCAAACGAGAAGGTATTCTAGATCAGTTAACTGACGCGGAGTTCGAGTTGGCAGATGTTATCGCTCAGTTACCAGAAGACGTCGATCAGGCGCAGTGCGAAGAGGCTTTAGAGAAGCTCGGCAATCGAATTCAGCGCTTAGGTCCAATTAATTTAGCAGCCATTGATGAATACCAACAACAGTCAGAGCGCAAAATCTATTTAGATAAGCAAAATGATGATCTAGAGAAAGCCCTTGATACGCTAACTAATGCGATCAAGAAAATCGATGTCGAAACTCGCACCCGGTTTAAAGAGACATTCGATAAAATCAACGCAGGTTTGCAGAGCCTTTTTCCAAAAGTTTTTGGAGGAGGGCATGCCTATCTCGATATGACTGGTGAGGATTTATTAGATACTGGTGTAGCCATCATGGCCAGACCGCCTGGTAAGCGTAACAGTACGATTCACCTGCTCTCCGGTGGTGAGAAAGCTATGACAGCTATTGCTCTGGTATTTTCAATTTTCCAACTTAATCCTTCACCGTTTTGTATGTTGGATGAGGTTGATGCGCCATTAGACGACGCGAACGTCGGACGATATGCAAGTTTGGTAAAAGAAATGTCAGCCACTGTGCAATTTATCTTTATTACTCACAACAAGATAACTATGGAAATGGCTAATCAATTGTTGGGGGTTACCATGCATGAAGCGGGTGTTTCCCGTATTGTAGCGGTAGATATTGAAGAGGCAGCTGAACTTGCCTCAATGTAATTATCGCTATTTGGCACTACAGGTTTGGCTATTCGCTCTAAATACCCATTCTTAGTTAAAGAAATAGAGGTAACTGTAAGATAACCTTACTAATTTTGTCGCTTTCAATTAGCCTCAAGCGAATATTGAGCAGCCCATGAATACCCGTGAACTTATAATTTTAATTTTAGGACTCGCAATCGTTGCCGTAGTTCTGCGTGGCCTCTATGTCGCTCTTAAAGCGAGGCGTGGCCAGATTAAATTATCGATAGACAAGAACATCCCCCAAGACACTGATCTCGAGGCCATGGAATTAGCAGAACTTCCAGGTGGCGGGGCTAGAGTGGTCGAGCGATCCCTGGAGTCAGTAAATGTTCAAAATTCAAAACTCGATGCGGCTCAAGAACGTGCAACAGCTTTGAATCTCGGTGATCTAAGCTCTACAGAGGCCAATATTCCTGTGCTAATGGATGCTGTTGAACTAGGCAAGGCGGTAACAGCTTCGATAGCTGAATCGGAGCGGATCAGCCCCTCAGCTGAGTTTGCTGCTAAGGGTATAGAAAAAGACTTAGCAAAAGAAATTGAGGAAGAAACCGAGCAGTTTAACGACCAAGAATATGACCACGTGCACTGTGCAAGCTTAAGTTCAGAATTCGATGAGCAGGAATGGTCCCACAATACGGAACCTGAGCCGGCGGCTGAATCTATTGTTGACGATGAAATTTACAGTGGTACGACTGAGTTTCTATCTCCAATCCGTGAGAACGATGATGATCAGGATTTAACAGATGATCACCGAGTCGAGATAGAGCCCGGTGGCGAGTATGATGACGTGTTGCTTGATTATGATCAGAATGATATCAAGTTGAACGACAATGTTGCGATATCGGAAACTGATGCTCTCGCAAGCATCGCACCAGATTATCCAGAAGCGCAGGCCGACGTTGAATCGAATGAGGACATTGTTGAGGACGACTGGGAAAGCGATGAGCCATCTACGGAAAAAGGCTTTCACCGTCTTGTTCCTGAGCAGAGCGTTCAAATTGAAGAAGAGGTTTCGGATCAAGACGATTGGGATGAACAAGACAATCCGGAGGCAAACAGTGATTCAGATTTAACTGAAGAATCGGGTAGCAGCACCAATCAAAGTTTCGAGCAGCAGCTAGATGATTTTTCAATGACCGCGGGAGATCGGATTGGCTATGACAACAAAATCATAAAGGCCGCTACGGCAGCTAGATCTAATTTGGCGTCAAAGACGACCGATTCCCAGCCTCGATTAAGCGAGCAACCCAGCTTTTTCGATGACACAAAACCTGACTCCGAAGATGGTGCTCAATCAGCTGCTGGAATGAGTAAAAAGGCATCTTTTTTCTCCGCCTTTAGACGAAAGCCAAAAAAAGGGCTTAAGCAGCCGGCTGCGACAGAGGTAAACCAAAAAACAGATGAAGAAAAAGGTGAACGCAAAACTTATGGCGAAGAAATCGAAGAGCCTGGCAGCGATAGCTTAGCTGATGAGGCTGCTGATGCTAAAGACACGCATCATCGCCAAGGCAATGATAAAGCTACTCAGCCGTCAGAGGTTCTGGTGGTAAATGTTATGGCGCGAGCTGGCTATTCATTTGCGGGGGATGATTTACTTCAGATACTGATAACCGCGGGACTGAAATTTGGGGAAATGAATATTTTCCATCACCACCGTGATTCTAATACGAAGGGGCCAGTGTTATACAGTGTTGCAAATGTCCTAAATCCAGGGACGTTTGACCTTAACAACATGAGCGATTTTTCAACATTAGGTGTAAGTTTCTTCTTGGCACTGCCTACGTCAATAAACAATTTAGAAGCGTTTGAAACGATGCTATTGGTGGCTCAGAAAATCAAAGGCGGTTTGGATGGAGAGCTTCGAGATGATCAAAGAAATTTGATGACAGCGCAAACCATAGAGCATTATCGTCAACGGGTTCGAGACTTTGAGCTGCGTCAACTAAAAGCTGGTATCCGCAGCTAGCGCTGAAATTCAACATGACCACTGACAAGACAATAATCGAAGAAGTCTCTTATCTGCGAAAAGAGATTCAGAAACACGACCGCCTCTATCACACCCTCGATACCCCAGAAATCACCGATGCTGATTACGATGCGCTGTTAATGCGTCTTGAGAGCCTTGAAACTACTTATCACTTAGCTAGCCCCGAATCTCCTACTCAACGAGTAGGCAGTAAGCCATTGTCTGAGTTTACTCAGGTCACTCATGAAATTTCGATGCTATCTTTAAACAAAGTTTTCAATGAGCAAGACTTAGTGGACTTTGAGAATAGAATCACTAAGCGTCTTGAAGACAATAGCTCGATTAAATATAGCTGCGAGCCTAAAGTTGACGGTGTTGCCGTCAGCCTATTATACAGGGGCGGATTATTAGAACGGGCTGCAACGCGTGGTGACGGTCTCACTGGCGAGGATATTACCCACAACGTAAGAACTATCCGCGGTATTCCTTTAGAAATTGCAAGCTTGCCAAAAGATTCATTGCTGGAAGTGCGCGGTG
>Ga0208413_1002159_pt1 | contig 11523 bp, 10 predicted proteins | sample AntAceMetag02UKD_FD_184761 | JGI IMG/M metagenome (GOLD analysis project Ga0208413, IMG submission 184761) | Saline lake microbial communities from Ace Lake, Antarctica - Antarctic Ace Lake Metagenome 02UKD (SPAdes) (version 2) | ecosystem: Environmental > Aquatic > Non-marine Saline and... | reverse complement strand
ATCGGGACAAAATATTGACCGCAGCCGAAGCCCTGGAATATGGGCTCATCGACCAGGTTCTGAACACTCGGAAGTCCCCAGGAGTTGCTACACCTGCTTCTGGACCTGCCGCCGTTACTGCCGGCTAGTAGGACGAGACCTTATCCTTGCCAGGAAAATGGCGAGGATAAGGGCTAGAGCCGCCACACCAACTCCGAGGCCGATAATCCCAGCACTCGGGGCTCTCGAATCCTCGACGGGCATGGTGACAGGCGTCATTGCTACTTGTGTTTCTTCGGTGGGTGTTGCATTCCGGACTCCGCAAACGGGGGCGGAGGGAGTGCCCACAGCGACAGAGTGATCATTTTCTGGGGAGAAGGTGACATCGTAACTTTCGGAGACACTGTGTCCATCTGCTGAGACAAACTGGTAGGTGATTGTGTAGACGCCGGGCTCCCCCAGATCTACCAGGGAGTGCATGCGTCGCTCGCTAATGTCCACGCAACCGTTTCCGAAATACAGCCCGGCGCTATCCGTGACGGCGATGGCGAAGCCCCGGCTTTTCCCGCCTAGGTCAAGAAAATCGTCATCAGTGGCGATGGATACTTCTACAGGGCTCTGGGTCACGATTGAATCGGGTGCAGGAGATCGACTGTCCACCACGTTATGAGCCTGCGCGGGGCCGGCGACGCTCAGAAGCACGACGGTGAGGGCGGCAAACAGGGGATACCTGTGAATTTGAATGGGCCAGAGCGCTCTCACGATTACTCAGTGTATTCCCGCCACGCCAAGGGGGAGCTGTGGAAAATCCCTGAGGTGAGGGCGGTCAAAGGTATGCTCAAAAAGGTCTTCGAGACGCAGGAAAGGCTCCCATGGCACGCACCGGTGAAACAGGCGCGCTTCTGAAATGTTCGTTCTGTGGCAAAAGCCAGAAGCAAGTCCAGCAGCTCATCGCGGGCCCTGGGGTCTACATCTGTGACGAATGCGTCGAACTGTGTAACGAGATCATTGACGAGCGTCAGTCTGAGGGCACAGCGCAGGCCATCGGGGACTTCGACCTCCCTAAGCCCAAGGAAATTTATGGCTTCCTGGAGGAATACGTCATCGGTCAGGAAGCGGCAAAGAAGTCACTTTCGGTAGCGGTCTACAACCACTACAAACGTGTGCGTGCTTCAGCAACTCCTCATCCTGCCGGGCTAGACGACGACGTTGACATTCAAAAGAGCAACATCTTGCTGATTGGCCCAACAGGGTGCGGGAAAACCTATCTTGCCCAAACCCTCGCCAAGCGCCTCAACGTTCCGTTTGCCGTGGCTGATGCTACGGCCCTCACGGAGGCGGGTTATGTCGGGGAGGACGTTGAAAACATTCTTTTGAAGCTGTTGCAGGCAGCTGATTATGACGTCAAGCGCGCCGAAACGGGAATCATCTATGTCGACGAGATTGACAAGATTGCCCGCAAGGCGGAAAACCCCTCAATCACCCGAGATGTTTCCGGTGAAGGGGTCCAGCAGGCACTGCTGAAAATTCTGGAAGGAACTATTGCGGCGGTTCCCCCTCAGGGTGGGCGTAAACATCCGCAGCAAGAGTTCATTCAAATAGACACCACCAATGTGTTGTTCATTGTGGCCGGGGCTTTCGCCGGACTAGAGGAAATCATTTCCCAACGCGTGGGTCGCCATGGGATCGGATTTGGTGCTCCCCTGCACTCTAAGAACGCTTCCGAGGATCTCTTTAGCCAAGTGCTCCCCGAGGACCTCCACAAATTCGGTTTGATTCCCGAATTTATTGGACGTCTTCCCGTCGTGACGACTGTGACCCCGCTGGATAAAACAGCTCTGATTGATATTTTGACGACACCGAAAAATGCCCTTATCAAGCAGTATCAGCGCATGTTTGTTCTGGATGGCGTGGCGCTGGAATTTGAGCAGGAAGCGCTGGAAGAAATTGCCGCGTTGGCCGAAGTGCGTCAGACCGGTGCGAGGGGTCTCCGGGCAATTTTGGAAGAGGTTCTGGGGCCTGTCATGTTTGATGTGCCCTCGTCTGAAGAGGTGGAACGGGTCATCATCACGAAGGACACCGTCCTGAAAAAGACTGGGCCCACGGTCGTCACAAAAACTGCTCAGCGTCGCGAAAAATCCGCTTAGTTTTTACCCCGACACCACTTCGCCATTATCGAGGGTCACAACCGGGCGGTTTTCTAGCCAGGTGAGAGTCCATCGAAGGGTGACGGCTTCCTCGGAGTTGAGGTTTGCCTCCACGGCACGAATCCTCCCAAGGAACTCGGCTGACAGACTGCTGGGACTTTCGCCAACAGAAAACCTGCTTCCCAAGCGCATTACCGTGACCCTGCAATCTCGTTTTCATACATCACCCATGAGGTTCTGGTAGCGAGAGTGTCATAAAGGCGTTGCGCCGTGATGTTGTTGGCTTCGGTAACCCATCTCAGCGCGCCCCCGCCGTGTTGACCAGCGTGCTCCGTGACCGCGGCGATGAGGGCTGTCCCCACTCCCTTGCCCCGGGTGGAGGGGTGGGTATACAAGTCATCGAGAAACCATGATGACGCTGCCGTAAAAGTGTCGGGTTGGTTCCTGAAGTGCGCAAATCCGACCACGTGACCGTCAATCTTCGCGGTCAAGCAACGAAGGGGGTGACCCTCCTTCATAATCCACTCCCACACGCCGGCTAGGACTTCAGGGGAAAAGGAGGTCTTGTAAAAAACGCCGTATTCCAGGAACAGCGCCTCCCAGGCCACGTGGTCGTCGGGCGTTGCCGCGGCAATACTGATCTCCCCGGTTTTACTCATTGTTGTCGACCTCCAGTTCAAGATGCGCCAGCTCGATGGCATCGCTGGTTTCCCACGTGAGCTCTGCAATTTTTCCGACCGCCATTAGATCAGCCTCCGCACTCTGCAGCAACGCCGGGGCTTTGATTGTGGCGCGGATGACGCCTGTCTTTTGCGCCACTTTCTGGTCGGTCTTGAATCGCCTAATCGTGATCAAAGCCTCGCTTGCAAGCCCAAGAAGCCCAGCGAAAGTGGCGGGATCAGCAGAAGTGGTGACCTCGTGCGCTGTGGGCCAGGCGGCACGGTGAATACTGCCTTCGTGCGTCCAAGACCACACCTCTTCTGTGGCGAAGGGGATGACGGGTGCAAAAAGCCGGAGCATGGCATCCAGGGCCGTGCGCAAAGCGGTGATGGCACTCGTCCGGGCTTGACCCTTTCCTGTATAGGCACGTTCTTTCACCAACTCGAGGTAGTCATCGGTGAAGGTCCAGAAAAAGGCTTCGGTCACGTCGAGCGCTTTGGCGTGATCGAAGCCTTCGTAGGCAGCACTCGCCTGGTCGATCATCTTGGCAAGGTGGGCGAGCATGTCGCAATCGAGTGGTTCGGTCACATCTCCGGTGTCGCCTTCGAAGCTGTAAACAAACTTGGCGGCGTTCAGGACTTTGATGGCCAGGCGCCGCCCAATTTTGATTTGCTTAGGATTTTGTGGGTCAAACGCGGCGTCCGTGCCGAGTTTGGATGAAGCTGCCCAGTAGCGAACAGCGTCGGAACCATGGTCATCCAACATGGCCTGCGGGGTGACGACATTGCCTTTAGATTTCGACATTTTCTTGCGGTCCGGATCGACGATGAAACCCGAAATACCGGCATTTTTCCACGGGATGGTTCCGTGCTCGAGCTCTGCTCGGAGGACGGAGGAAAAAAGCCAAGTCCTGATGATGTCTTGGCCCTGGCTTCGCAGGTCATAGGGGAACACCAGATCAAAGAGTTCGGGGTCTCCGTCCCAGCCACCCGCGAGTTGAGGGGTCAAGCTGCTGGTCGCCCAGGTGTCCATGATGTCAACCTCGCCGATAAACCCGCCGGGCTTGCCTCGTTGGTCTTCGCTGAAGCCCGGAGGGGTTTGGGAGGAAGGGTCCACCGGCAGCGAAGAATGATCAGGGGCGAGTACCTCCCCCTCGATGGGCTCTCCGTGTTCATCGAGGGGGTACCACACCGGAATGGGGACGCCAAAGAATCGTTGCCGAGAAATAAGCCAATCGCCAGAGAGGCCATTTACCCAGTTTTCGTATCGGACCCGCATGAAGTCGGGGTGGAAAGCAACCTGTTTCCCTCTTTCCAGCAACCTCAGCGCAAGGTCGGAATCTTTCGCGCCGTTGGCGATATACCACTGGCGGGTGGTGACAATCTCGAGGGGTTTATCGCCTTTTTCGAAAAACTTGACGGGGTGAACAATCTTTTCTGGTTCCCCCAGAAGGGCACCGCTCGCGCCCAACATTTCCACGATGGCGGCTTTTGCACTGAAAACCGTTTTCCCCGCGAGCTCGCCGTAGGCTCCTTCGGCTTCTGGTCCGCTCACCCACGAAGGGGTCTCAGAGATGATTCGACCATCGCGGCCCAAGATGGGTCGCGTATCAAGGCTCAGCTCCCGCCACCAGATCACATCGGTGACATCACCAAAGGTGCAGACCATGGCGATTCCTGTGCCCTTGTCCTTCTGGGCAAGGTGATGGGCGAGGATCGGCACCTCGACACCGAACAGCGGCGAGGTGACCGTGGTACCAAAAAGTCCTTGATACCTTTCGTCATCGGGGTGCGCAACTAACGCCACGCAGGCCGGAATAAGTTCTGGCCTGGTTGTGACGATGACGACATCATCGCCTCCGCTTGTGGATTCAAAGACGACACGGTGATAGGCGGAGGGCTGTTCTCGATCCTCGAGCTCGGCCTGGGCCACGGCAGTTCTGAAGGTAATGTCCCACAGCGTCGGAGCGTCAGCCCGATAGGCCTCGCCGCGCTCGAGATTATTCAAGAATGCCTTTTGTGCAACCCGTTGGGAATGATCATCAATAGTGCGATAGGTCAGGGACCAGTCGACGCTAAGACCAAGGGATCGCCACAGGTCTTCGAATTGCTTCTCGTCCTCGAGCGTGAGTTTCTCGCACAGCTCGATGAAGTTTCTGCGACTGATCGGCTCTTGATCTCCTGGCTTGGAGCCATCTGTTGTCGCGCCACTTTCTAGCGGTGGCACAAACCCGTCGGTGTAGGGGAGTGAGGGGTCGCAGCGCACCCCGTAGTAGTTCTGCACTCGTCGTTCAGTGGGTAATCCGTTGTCGTCCCAGCCCATGGGGTAAAAGATTTCTTTCCCCAGCATGCGTTGGTACCGCGCGTGCAGGTCCATATGGGTGTAGCTAAAGACGTGGCCAATGTGGAGGCTGCCCGATGCCGTCGGTGGGGGAGTGTCGATGGCAAAGACACTGTCTTTGCCGCGCCTCACTGCTTCTTCGCGATTGAAGCGGTACGTCCCCTGGGCTTCCCAGGCTTCCCCCCAGGTGTTTTCAAGGCCTTCTAGAACGGGTTTCTCGGGAATGGACCTCGTCATGGCCGAACACCTTCTTCGCTATAGGCGGCACCGTGTCTAGGGTGCCTGAGTGTGAATTCTTCTATCGTACAAAACAACTGCACCCTTGGGCTTCGCTACCTCGTGGGGAAGCTACTGAGTAAAGCCCTGAACCACGGGCTCGAGTGCGTCTCGCAGGTAGGTCTCAAGAGAGGCGCGGGAGGTCCCTGCTTCAGCCCACTCCTGGGCTGAAGCAATCGCTGTGGCGATCGTCGCATACGCCGCGGCCCGCGCTCGAGGGGCACTGAAGCCGAAGCCGCGGAGGAATTCGGCAATGATCTCGGTCTGGGTGCTAAACCGAGTGAGCGCGGAGTACTGAAGCTCATGGACGCTGCCCATGAGGTCATGTTGCGTGAGCGCTAGGGGAACGTGGTCCTCCCCCATCTCGCTTGCGACGGCGCACAGCCCCTGCACGACCGCGTCAAGCCCTCTGCGAGGGTTTCCCTCGACCGCACTGTGGTCACCCAGGACTTCCCTCAAGCGCGTGAGTGCGTTGTCCAGGTCAACCCAGAACACGTCGCTCTTGGTGGGAAAATAATTGAAAAAGGTTGCTCTGCTCACCCCTGCGCGCTGGGTGATGTGCTCGATGGTCGTCTTTGCGTAGGTTTGCTCCACGAAGAGCTCCAGGGCAGCTTCCTGGAGCATTTCTGGCGACGAAGACAAGGGTCTTCCCCGCGTGAGGTGTTCTCCCACGTGGCCCCCTCCCGATTTGTTGTACTCAGTCTAGTTAATGTAGGCTAAGGGCTTCGATACCTCTACCGGAAGTGGATACATGCCTCGCAGAACCTCCCTCACTCGAAAGATCTCCTCCATCGGAGCGGTTATTGCTCTTGCCGCAACTCTCGGCGCGTGCGCTACCGACGAAGCCCCTGCGGAGTCAACGAGCTCAGAAGCACCTGCTGAGTCCACGATTTCTTTTGCCATTGAAGGCGCTAACTTGAGCTCTGGGCACATGGACATTCATTCGAGCCAGCTCGATGTTGCCTCTCTGGTTCTGCGCAATGCGTTTGACTCCCTTGTCGCCCAGGATGCCTCTGGCGCCTTTGTTCCGTGGCTGGCTTCGTCCTGGACAATCTCTGAAGACGAGCTGGAATATGTCTTCCAGTTGCGTGAAGATGTCACCTTCCACGACGGTGAACCTTTCAACGCCGAAGCGGTCAAAGCAAACTTTGATCATGTGGTTTCCCCAGAAACAGCTTCGGCCCAAGCCGCAAGCCTGATGGGGTATGCCGAAGACGGCGGTTATTACGTGGGTACCGAGGTCTTGGGTGAATTCGAGGTTGCGGTCACCTTCAGCCAGCCGTATGCGCCCTTCCTCCAGGGCCTGAGCCTTCCCCAGCTGGGTTTCTACTCACCGCTGGTCCTCACAGAAAACGCTGCCGATTTGAAAGCGGGTGGACCGGGGATAACGGTTGGCACGGGACCCTTTGTCCTCAGCGAATACACCCCTGACCAGCAGCTTGTCTTTGTCGCAAATCCCGACTACGACTGGGCGCCCACGGGGTCAACCCATCAAGGAAGAGCAGCCTCGGACAGGCTCATCATTTCCATCGTGCCAGAGACCGCCTCGCGGGTGGGAGCAATTAGCACCGGGGAAGCGGATGTCGCGGCAGACTTCACACCGGATATGGCAGCGCAGGTGGGTGCCGATGCCCAGACCTTCTCCATTGAAATGCCGGGCGTTCCCTACTCCCTGTATATCAATGAGGCTGATGGCGTTTTTGCTGATGTGCGGGTGCGCGAGGCCTTCAGCCTGGGATTTGACGCTGAGCCAGCAATTTCCAGCATCTATCAGGGACAGTTCAGCCGAGCCTGGAGCATTCTGGGCCCCACCACGCCTAACTCCTACGATGCCTCGCTCGAGGGATCTTGGCCTTACAACCCTGACAAGGCAAATGAACTGTTGGACTCTGCGGGGTGGACAGCACGCGACTCTGAGGGGTACCGCACGAAAAACGGCGAGCGTTTGAGTGCTCGATGGATCGCGTACACCCCCGTGCCGGATGACCGCGCGAGCTTAGCGAACTTCATCCAGTCAGACCTGAAGGAAATCGGATTCGAGCTCGTTCGGGAAGTGCTGGAACCTGCTCAGTACATGGAGTTTTATGGGCCCAGGAATTTTGACCTGACCGACTGGGCATTTTCCTCTCCCGACGCTGATGTGTTGCGCAGCCACCTCCAAACGGGTGGCTTTCAAACGGTCTCCAGTGTGACAAAGCCTGAGGTTGATCAGTGGCTCAGCGATGCGGTGGCAACCAGTTCACCCGCAGCGCGAGAAGCCCTGTATCAGCAAATCCAGCAGTGGAATGCGGAACAAGTGTTGATCGTGCCCCTCTACGTTCCTTCCGAAATCACCGTCGCTGGCCCCGGTGTCACGGGATTGATTTTTGACCTCTATGGTCGAGCATCTTTCTATGGCGCCACCGTTGATCGGTAGTAGGCCGTGAGGTAGTGACCACCCACGCGAAGACACCCTGGCGAGGGACACTCTCCAGGGTGTCCCGCTTTTTGGCACAATCTCTTGGGAGATTTGTTCTTGTCATCTGGGGCGCCGCGACAGCAGGATTTGTGGCCCTCCGGTTGATTCCCGGCGACCCTGTGGATGTCATGCTGGGGGTTCAGGCGAGGGTGTCCGAATCTGTTCGCGACCAAATAAGACGGGAGTGGGGTCTTGATGATCCACTCCTTACTCAGTATTTCCAGTACCTCGGCCGCCTCGTTCAGGGCGATCTGGGTGTCTCCTACCAACTTCGCACCCCGGTAGTTGATGTTTTAGCTCAGCAAGCAATGCCTACTCTTCAACTCGCTGCCGGAGCAATTTTCTTGGCGACCCTCTTCGCCCTGGGGGGAGCCCTTTTCGGGCGAGGCGCGAGGCTAAAAAAGGCGGTGTCGGTGGCGGAACTGATTGTCATTTCTTCACCCACCTACTGGATTGGGCTGCTTCTGCTTGCTGTTTTCTCGCTCCAATTAGGCTGGTTTCCGGTAACCGGCGCTCAGGGAATATCCTCGCTGGTGTTGCCCTCTCTTGCTCTCGCGTTACCCGTGGCGGGCATTGTGAGCCAAGTGCTTCGGCACGGCCTCGATGCGGCGGAGGGACAACCTTTTGCCATGACCGCCCGCTCCAGGGGGGTGTCACCTTCGGGACTGGTTCGACGCCATTCCCTGCGACATGCCGCAATGGACGCTCTGACCCTGGGTGGATACCTGGTGGGATCGCTGCTCGGTGGAGCAGTTCTGGTAGAAACTGTTTTTGCTCGTCCAGGCTTGGGCCAAGTGGCTATCCGAGCCATTGTGGGGCGAGATTTTCCGGTAATTCTGGGAATCATTGTGGTGGGGGCAGTGGTTTTCGCCCTGGTGAACCTGGCGGTAGATCTCAGCTACCGCGTCCTTGACCCGCGCCTTCGGCGAGTGTCTGTGGAGACCCGATCGTGAGGTCAGTCCTCGGAAAAGGGAAAAAGAACCCCCTCCCCCAGCGTGTTCCTGGTCCGCGGCTTCCCTTCGGGGTAATCATCGCCGCGATGACGTTGGGTCTGATTGCGTTGGCTGCCCTTTTCCCCTGGCTCCTCACCGGCGAAAACCCCCTCGAGACAGATTCCAGCGCCACACTTCAGCCTCCCAGTGCCGACCATTTTTTTGGGACTGACCAGTCCGGTCGGGATGTTTTTGCACGGGTGGTCTATGGCGCTCGCTATTCGCTAGCAGTCGGGCTCGGGGCAACGGCGTGTGCACTGCTGGTGGGGATACTTCTCGGAGTGGGTGCCGCCAGAGGGCCCCGCATCCTTGACACCGCACTGTCTCGGTTCATCGATGTTGTTATGGCGTTCCCTGAATTCCTGCTCGCCCTGATCGTCATTGCCGTTATTGGGGTGGGGGGTGCCAGTATTCCTGTCGCGGTCGCGCTCGCAGCAATCCCCGCCTATGCCCGAGTGGCTCGGGCAGAAACTCTCGTTGTTTCCCAGGCCGGGTACATTACTGCTGCCCGCGCGCTGGGGGTTCCTCCGGGAGCTACCCTTTTTCGCCACATCATCCCCAACATCTTTGGCCCCTTACTCGTGATGGCAACCATCGGCGTAGGGACGGCGATCGTCACAGCCTCAGGGCTCAGTTTTCTCGGACTGGGCCTTCAGCCGCCGACCCCTGAGTGGGGGCTCATACTTTCCGAGGGAAGGAATTTTCTCGCCACCGCATGGTGGATTGGTGTCTTCCCAGGCCTTGCAATCACGGCAACAGTTCTTGCCATCAGCGCGGTGGGGCGCCACCTGCGCTTGCGGGGCGAGGGGAGGGTCTCGTGACCCATCCTGCCGTGGAGGTCGCGCACCTCCGGATTCAGTTCCCTGGAAGCCAGGAACCCGCTGTTAGCGATGTGTCCTTCCATATCGATGCCGGAGAGTGTTTAGCACTGGTCGGGGAATCGGGCTCCGGAAAATCTCTGACGGTGCTATCTCTCTTGGGATTGCTCCCCCCAGGTGCAGATGAACGAGTGGAGACGCTGCGGGTGGCCGGCGTGGATACCAGAGGATTTTCGCCACTTCAGTGGAGATCCCTTCGAGGCACTCGGGTGGGACTAGTCAGCCAAGACGCTCTGGTCTCATTAGATCCTCTGCGCCGGATTGAGGAGGAAGTAGCAGAAGTTCTTGAGATAACTCGCCCCAAGCTTTCTCGTGAGGAGCGATCACAGCGAGTTACCCGCGCTCTCGAGATGGCAGCGATGCCCGAGCCCGAGGTGCGGAGGCGTCAATATCCGCATGAGCTCTCGGGCGGAATGCGCCAGCGCGCCTTGATTGCCTCCGCTCTGGCGGGAAACCCGGAGATTTTAATTGCTGATGAACCCACCACCGCTCTCGACTCACTGACCCAATCCCACATTCTTGAGCTCTTGGGCTCCCTCAAGCGCTCTGGTTTGGCCCTGCTGCTCGTGAGTCACGATCTTCATCTTGTGAGTCAACTAGCTGATCGCATCGCGGTGATGCGCGGTGGGATGATTCTTGAGCAGGGCTCCACAGCGCAGGTGCTGAGTGAACCCCGTCACCCTTACACCAGGGAACTGGTCGCTTCCGTGGCCAAGCGGCGTGACGCGATCACGGTGATACCGGATGCTTCCCCCCTAGCCCTGTCCTGGCGGGGAATACACCGTCGCTATCACGGCCAAGACGGCACGCCCATCGAAGCGCTTTGCGACGTGTCCTTCCAGGTTAGGTCCGGCACCACACTTGGAATTGTGGGTCAGTCAGGGTCGGGCAAGAGCACGCTGGGCAGGATATTGATGGGCTTAGAAACACCAGACTCTGGTGTGGTGGAGGTTTTTGGCCAGGAGTGGTCTGGCAAAAGCGAGAAGGCTAGGCGCCCTCTGCGGGGGACTATCCAGCTCGTCGAACAAAATCCCTTGGATGCTCTTGATCCGCGATGGACTGTTCGCCGCATTGTGGGAGAGGCACTGGAACTTGACGCCACAAGCGATGGCCGGCGAGGGGAGCGACTGCAGGAAATCCTCGGGCTTGTGGGGCTTGCCCCTGAATTGCTGGGCAGACGGCCTCATCAGCTTTCGGGCGGGCAACGGCAGCGCGTGGCCATCGCACGGGCACTTGCCCGCCGTCCTTCCATCCTGATCTGCGATGAACCGGTGTCTGCTTTAGACGCAGTGGTCCAGGCTCGGATTCTCACACTTTTGGGCTCGCTCCAGCGCGATTTGGGCTTGACTTTGATTCTGATTTCCCATGACCTCGGTGTGATTGCTCAGCTCAGCGACGAGGTGTTGGTCCTGCTGGAGGGCCAAGCAATCGAGTCAGGGCCGCTGGAAAGAATCCTCGACAACCCCTCTCACTCGCATACTCGGGCGCTTATGGAAGCGTCGCGGGCCCTCTGAGTCGGGTGCGATGTGGATCAACAGGTCCTACACTGGTGCAAAGCGCTGAATCGGTTATCACCGAGGAGCTGCCGGAAGAAAAAACCCCCGTGGTTTGAGTAGAACCGGTCGGGTGGGCCCGTCATCGCCTGAGAAGAGTGGCCATCTTATGATGGCAAGCGGGGTGGTACCGCGACCGGGAAACCGGGCGTCCCCGTAACATCCATCACCCTTTCTCAGGAGCACCCCATGGCCTTCCCCCGACACCGCCCCGGCACGTCCGTGGAGCCCAGTCCTTCA
>Ga0208413_1002158_pt1 | contig 11528 bp, 9 predicted proteins | sample AntAceMetag02UKD_FD_184761 | JGI IMG/M metagenome (GOLD analysis project Ga0208413, IMG submission 184761) | Saline lake microbial communities from Ace Lake, Antarctica - Antarctic Ace Lake Metagenome 02UKD (SPAdes) (version 2) | ecosystem: Environmental > Aquatic > Non-marine Saline and Alkaline... | reverse complement strand
GCGAGAATGATTTTTATGTCCTCGAAGACAACGCCCGCACGCCATCCGGTGTCAGCTATATGCTGGAAAACCGCGAAACCATGCTGCAAATGTTCCCCGAGCTTTTCAGCAAGATCAAGGTCAAGCCGGTCAGCGATTACCCCAAATCCCTGCGTCGGTCGCTGGAAGCATCCGCACCGTCCAGCTGCGAAGGGCGGCCCTGCGTCGCCGTTCTGACCCCCGGCATCCATAATTCGGCCTATTTCGAACACAGTTTTCTGGCCGACCAGATGGGTGTGGAACTGGTCGAAGGCCATGATCTGCGCGTTGTGGACGGCCATATCGCGATGCGCACGACGCGTGGCTACCGGCAGATCGACGTGCTGTATCGCCGCGTCGATGATGATTTTCTGGACCCGATGACGTTTAACCCGTCGTCGATGCTGGGCGTGCCGGGGATCATGGATGTGTACCGCGCGGGCAATATCACCATTGCCAATGCCCCCGGAACAGGCGTGGCCGATGACAAGGCGATTTACAGCTATATGCCGGAAATCGTTGAATTCTACACTGGTGAACGCGCGATTTTGAAAAATGTCGAAACGCATCGCTGTTCCGAACCCGATGCATTGAAATATGTGCTGGAAAACCTTGCCGATCTTGTCGTGAAAGAGGTGCATGGATCGGGTGGATACGGCATGCTGGTCGGCCCCGCCGCCAGCAAAAAGGAAATCGCGGCTTTCGCGGCCAAGCTGAAATCCAACCCCGGCAATTACATCGCGCAGCCCACGCTGTCGCTGTCCACCGTGCCGATCTTTACCAAAAAGGGGCTTGCGCCGCGCCATGTGGACCTGCGCCCCTTTGCGCTGGTGTCGCCCTCTGGCGTCAATATCACGCCAGGCGGGCTGACGCGGGTCGCGCTCAAGGCGGGATCGCTGGTGGTCAATTCCAGCCAAGGCGGCGGCACCAAAGACACCTGGATATTGGAAGACTGACATGTTGGGAAAAACGGCAGGCGGTCTTTACTGGATGTTCCGGTTTCTGGAACGGGCGGAAAACACCGCACGATTGATCGAAGCGGGGTTTCGCATCGCGCTGACCCGCTCGAATGATGCGGAATCGGAATGGAAATCCGTCATCATCACATCGGCGGCGCAACAGGCGTTCGAGGCGCGGCATGATAAATATTCCAGCGGGAATGTCGTCAATTTCCTGCTGCGCGATCCCGAAAACCCCAGTTCGGTCCTGTCGGTCACCAAATCCGCGCGAGACAATGCCCGTCTGGTGCGCACCGCCCTGACGACCGAGGTTTGGGCTGCGGTCAATGAAACGTGGATGTTGCTGACCGAAACGCTCAAACGGCCGATCCCCGAAACCGAATTGCCCGCCGTATTGGCAACAATCCGGCAACAATCGGCACTGGTGCGCGGCGCGCTGGTCGGCACGATGTTGCGCAATGATATTTTCGATTTCTGCCGTCTGGGGACGTTTGTCGAACGGATCGACAGCACGGCGCGGATTATCGACGTGAAATACTATGCGCTGTTGCCATCGCCATCCTTTGTCGGCAGCCGGATGGATAACGTGCAATGGGAAACAATCCTGCGGTCGGTGTCGGCGCATCGGTCGTTTCGTTGGGCGGTCGAGGATGATTTCACCGCCCCCGCCATTGCCGATTTTTTGATCCTTGATGACCGGATGCCCCGATCTCTTAGCCATTGTGCGGCGCAGTTGGTGAACAATCTGGGCCATCTGGCCAAGGATTACGGCGAAGCCATGCCATCGCATGTTTTGGCCGACCGGATGAATGCAAGGTTGAAAGACCGCGACATCGGGTCGATCTTTGACGAAGGGTTGCACGAATTTGTCGGATCGATCCTGCGCGAAAATGCGGCGATCGGCATGCAGATCGAAACTGATTACAGGTTCAACCACTGATGCAGCTGACGATCACCCACAAAACCAGCTATGCCTATGATATGCCGGTGGATTTCGCGCTGCAAAAGCTGCGTCTGCGGCCCTTGTCGAACCCGATGCAGCAGGTCGATGACTGGCGGATCGACATCAACGGCGGGCAGATCGAGGCCAGCTATCTGGACCATTACGGCAATCACACCGATCTGGTCAGCGTGACACCGGGGGCCACGGCGGTCGAGATTACCGCGCGCGGGCAGGTCACGACCCATGACAAGGCGGGCGTTTTGGGCATGGTCTATGGCCGCGCGCCGTTGTGGCATTTCGCGCAGCCCACGCCATTGACAGCATCCGGGGCAGGGGTGCGCGATTTCGCGCGGTCCTTGGGCAAGATGAAAGACCCGCTGACATCCCTGCACGATCTGTCCAATGCGATCCGCGATGCGCTGCCCTATCGCACCGGTGTTACGGGGGCCGATACCACGGCCGAACAGGCGGTCAAGATTGGCGCGGGTGTCTGTCAGGACCATGCGCAGATTTTCATCGCGGCGCTGCGCACGCGCGGCGTGGCGGCGCGTTACGTCAGCGGCTATCTGATGATCAACGACATCACCGATCAGGATGCCGCCCATGCCTGGGCCGAGGCGCATGTGGACGGGCTGGGCTGGGTCGGGTTCGATATTTCCAACGGTGTCGCACCTGATGAAAAATATGTCCGTGTCGCCATTGGCCCCGATGCCAGCTGTGCTGCCCCCGTCAAGGGGATGCGCAAAGGCCCCTCCAGCGAGACGCTGATTGTATCTTTACAAGTTCAACAATAGTGCTGTGATCATATCCCGCTAAGGACGCCCCCAGATGACCTATTGCATCGGAATGCAGCTCGACCATGGGCTTGTGTTCATGTCTGACACCCGCACCAACGCGGGGGTCGATAATTTCTCGACCAGCAAGAAAATGTTCCACTGGCATGTGCCCGGCGAGCGGATGATCACGATCATGACCGCGGGCAATCTGGCCACCACGCAAGCGATGGTCAGCCTGCTGCGCGAACGGTCGGTGACGACCGAAGACCGCAACCCCAGCATCCTGCGCGAACCCACCATGTTCCAGATCGCCCGTCTGGTCGGGGCCACGTTGAAAGAGGTGATCGCCGAAAGCAGCCTCAGCGGGCAATCTGCCGAACAATTCGCCGCCTCTGCCATTGTCGGCGGTCAGATCAAGGGCGGGTTGCCCACGATTTTCCTGATCTATCCGCAAGGCAATTTCATCGAAATCACCCCCGACACCCCGTTTTTCCAGATTGGTGAGACGAAATACGGCAAGCCCATTCTTGTGCGCGCCTATGACCCGACGATGAGTTTCGAGGATGCGGTGAAACTGCTGTTGGTGTCGTTTGATTCCACCGTCAAATCCAACCTGTCGGTCGGTTTGCCCTTTGATCTGCAAATTTACGAAAAGGACACATTCGCCCAAGGCCGGGTGATCCGGATCGATGAACACGACACGGTTTATCAAGCGATTTCAAGTGGTTGGGGTGATGCCTTGAAAGAGGCGTTCCAGCATCTGCCATCCTACAAGGTGTGACCGCAGGGTGGGCTATCGCCCACCTTACACATCCTTGACCAAGCGCAGCGCATCATAGATCGCGGCATGGATATTGCGCGCACTGACCGCATCCCCGATCCGGAACAGTTGGAACGCCCCGTCAGGATTGGTTGCGACCGCCTGTATGCGCCCCGCGATCAGCGCGTCCTGATCGACCGCGCCCAGATTGCGTGATAGCGGTTTCAGCGCGAAATACAGATCATCCAAAGGCAATGTCCCGTAATTCACCACGATCTGATCATATGTCTTTTCCTTGGTGAAAGCGCTGTAATCCGTGCTGATCACCGCCCGCAGACGGTTGCCGTCGCGCGTGACATCCAGCAGGCGGCGCGTGACGGTAAAGGTCACATCCTTGTCCTGCAGCGCGCGCATATAGGGCACAAGGTTCATCCCCATGATGTCCGGCGCAAAGGTGCGGTCGGGTGTCATCACCTCGACGCTGGCACCTGCATTGGCCGCAACCTCTGCTGCCATCAATCCGGGGTGATCGCCGCTTTCATCATAGATCAGCACATCTTGTCCCGGTTTGACATCGCCCGAGATGATATCCCAAGCGCTGATCACCAGCGGATTTTCCTCTTTCTGTTCAAAGAGCTGCGTATTGGGCAGCCCGCCTGTCGCCACGATCACCACATCGGGGGCAAGGGCGGTGACATCCTCTGCCTCGGCCCAGGTGTTGAAATGAAAGGTCACATCGCGTGCGGCGCATTGCGCCATGCGCCAGTCGATGATGCCGATCATTTCGCGCCTGCGCGGGTTCTGTGCGGTCAGCCGGATCTGGCCACCGGGGTCGGGCTGGGCCTCGAATACGGTGACGGCATGGCCGCGTGCGGCGGCAACGCGCGCCGCCTCCAGCCCTGCCGGACCCGCGCCGATGATCACGACCTTGCGCGCCACAGGGGCAGGGGCGATGTCATGCGGCATCGTCAGTTCGCGACCTGTCGCGGCGTTATGGATGCACAAAGCCTCGCCCGCCTGATAGATCCGGTCAAGGCAATAGGTGGCCCCAACGCAGGGGCGGATGTCATCCTCGCGCCCTTCCATGATCTTGCGCAGGATATGCGGGTCGGCCATATGCGCCCGCGTCATGCCCACCATATCCAGCAATCCGGCCTGTATCGCATGGCGTGCGGTGGCCACATCGGGGATGCGCGCGGCATGGAAGGTCGGCAATCCTGTTGCCTGTTTCACGGCCCCTGCGAAATCCAGATGCGGCGCGCTTTTCATGCCCTGCACGGGGATCACATCGGTCATCGCAGGATCGGTATGGATGCGGCCTTTGATGACGTTCAGAAAATCGACCATGCCGGTATCGGCAAGGCGTTTGGAAATGGTGATGCCTTCCTCTGGGGTGATGCCACCCGCCGCCGCCTCGTCCGCCGTGTAACGCAGGCCGATGATGAAATCGTCGCCCACCCGTTTGCGACAGGCTGTCAGCACATCGCGCAGCAATTGCATCCGGCTATCGAGGCTTTGCCCCCCGTAAGGCCCGTCCAGATCATTGGTCAGCGGCGACCAGAATTGATCAAGCAGATGGCCGTAGACCTGCAATTCGATCCCGTCCATGCCACCGGCCTGCATCCGTTCGGCCGCATCCGCGAAATCGGTGATGATCCGCGCGATATCCCAATCCTCGGCCAGTTTGGGAAAGGCCCGATGCGCCGGCTCGCGGTGCCGCGAAGAAGAAACAGACGGCAGCCAGTCGCCCTTGGCCCAGCCGGTGCGCCGCCCCAGATGCGTCAGCTGGATCATCACCGCGCAGCCGTGGTCATGGCAGGCATCGGTCAGGTTCTTGATCCACGGCACGACCTCGTCCTTGTAGGCAAGGATGTTATTGAACACCGGCGGGCTGTCACGCGACACGGCGGCGGACCCCGCGGTCATGGTCAATGCGACCCCCGCCTTGGCCCGTTCGGCGTGATAGGCGGCATAGCGTGCCTTGGGCATCCCGTCTTCGGGATAGGCGGGTTCATGGCTGGTGGTCATGATCCGGTTGCGCAGGGTCAGATGCTTGAGCTGGTAGGGCTGCAACAGGGGATCGGTGGACATGAGCTGGCTCCGGGCTGGTTGGTGCCATACTGCCCCAAGCCGCGCCGATGTATAGCGGGTTTGCGGCAGCACAGAGGGTGACACCGACAGCGCGCCTAAAGGCCCCGCCCCGAACCTGCCTGGCTCGTGTGCATGGCCTGCAGCGGTCTATCATATATTCATGCGTATTGGCGGAGAGACAGTCCCCCTAACAATTGATCGCTCTCCTTCGCGAACGTTCTATATAACTTGTTTTACAGTGACTTAGCAGAAAACAAAAGTTCAGCTATCCGAGCTTGTTCGCTTGCGTTCCCATAAAACCGCGCTATTTTTAGGGAACGTTTATGGGAACAGCCACACGCCGCCGTGGCACCTTCGGAGCATACCAGATGCCAAAGAAGCTGAGCAAAGCGCTGACACCACTGCAAGTGAAGAATGCCAAGCCGGGACGCCTTGCCGATGGCGATGGCCTGCACCTGCTGGTCAAGCAATCTGGGGCGAGCTCTTGGGTTTATAGGTTCATGCTGGAGGGTAAGGCGCGTGATGTTGGCTTGTCTCGGTGCGCTGAGGCAATAGAGCTGCTGCGCAGGTCTGGCGGCGAGGAACTGACGCTAGCGCAAGCGCGCGATGTCGCTGCGATATATCGCATGAAGGTCAAGGCCGGGATTGACCCGCTCATGGAGCGCGATGAGGCCGCGGCGCAGGCCGCTGCAGCTAAGCAAGCACAGCAGGTAGCCAGTGTCACGTTCAGGGCTACTGCAGAGGCGTATATTGAGGCCAATGAGGGCAGCTGGCGCAACGCCAAGCACCGCCAGCAATGGACAAATACACTCGCAACCTACGTTTACCCCATGATCGGGGATATGGCTGTCTCGGACGTGGACACGCCCCATTTACTCTCGGTGTTGGAACCCATCTGGAAAGCCAAGCCTGAAACTGCTGCGCGCGTGCGGGGCAGGGTAGAAGCGATCCTCGATGCAGCCAAAGTGAGAGGGTACAGGTCGGGCGAGAACCCTGCACGCTGGCGAGGCCATCTTGGGCAGATACTGCCAGCCCGCACACGGCTGTCACGCGGTCATCACAAAGCCGCCCCCTATGCTGCTGTGCCAGCCATCCTGCAGGGGCTGCGTACGCGCGAGGCGGTGGCTGCACTTGCGCTGGAGTTCACGATCTTGACAGCGGCGCGTACCGGAGAAGTGGTCGGCGCAACGTGGGCAGAGATTGATCTGGACAAGGCAGTATGGACTATCGCCGCAAACCGCATGAAGGCAGGCCGGGAACATCGGGTGCCGCTGTCTGATCGGGCCATGTCGATACTTGCGGCTGTCAAGAAACTGGATAGCCCATGGGCTTTTCCCGGAGTCCGAGGTGGTCAGATGTCTGGCATGGCGATGGCTATGCTGCTGCGTCGGATGAAAAGTGACGTGACCGTGCATGGCTTCCGGTCCAGCTTCCGCGACTGGGCCGCCGAATGCACCGGTTATCCGCATGAGGTCTGCGAAATGGCACTGGCGCACAGCATCGGCAACAAGGTCGAGGCTGCCTATAGGCGTGGCGATCTGTTTGAGAAGCGGAGACGCCTGATGGTCGACTGGGCTGAGTTCTGCGCTGGTGAACTGGCGTTTGGGGGCGACGTTGTGCCATTGCGGGGACTATCAGGGGGCCAAAATGGCTGAACGAACTTTTGTGGAGGTTCATGACGAACTCGTGTCTCGCTACCAGCCTGAATTCGAAAAAGCACAATCTGAGCAGCAGCACGGCGAAGTTATGCTTGCGTTCATACTTGAGCGTGAGCGACTTCGAAACCAAGTATCGGCTACGGGGGCAGATAGGGAGCGCTCTGACCATGAGACGCTCAAGCGTCTAGCTAATCCCGACGGTCTCGGTCCAGAGCATAGCTTGCGAGAAGCTGTATTTCGTAGGTTGGCGAGAGCTCCCTCTGAGGGGATGCTTTATCAGGATGCTGCGCGAGAGATTAAATCAGCCGAACAAAGCGCACGGGCAAAAAAACCACGTCCGGGAAGCAAAGACAGTATCACGATAGCAATCGAAGAAATTCTGGAAGACTCACCTCAGATGACTGCAGCTGAGGTTGGTGAAGCACTTGCGGAATACGATGGAATTATCTTCATCGCAGGTGAATATCGCCACACACTGGACGCTTCGACCATGAGCAAATCAAATCTGCCTAGCCGGGTATCTGATGCGAAAAAAAGGTTGTCGGGCTAACCAGGCTAGCCCGAAACGCGCCCTGATAAGAACTTCCTCGGTCAACATGAATCGAGAGGTGTTATCATGGCCCTGAACGAGCACTCGCCAAAACTCGCGTACAGCATTCGCGAGGCAATGCATGCGTCCAGCTTGGGCAAAACCAAGATGTACGAGCTGATTAACCAAGGCAAACTGCAGGCTGTCCGTATAGGGGGCAGAACGGTGATACCTGCAGAAAGCCTGCAGGCATTGATCAGCGGCAACAATGTCGTCAATCACGTCGCCAACTGAAAACCGCGCGCCCGAAGGCACGCGGCAGAACAGTTCTCACAATGTTCTTATAGCATGCCTGCAGCGCGCCTCCAAGAAAAATGGGGGCAGAAAAATGTCGAAGAACACTGCGCGCGCACCAGAAATCGCGCAAAAGCTGATCCAGAACGGGTTCAGGGTCGTCCCTTTGCCACGTGGTGAAAAGGGGCCAAAAATATCAAAGTGGCCAGAACGCGAGTTTGATGAAGATGATTTTGAAGTCAATGGCGGCGTTGGCATCAAGACCGGCAATGGTACCGTAGCTATCGATATCGACTGCTACGGGCCCGATATCGTTGAGAGTATTGTCGCTGAATTTGAACGGCGTTTCGGAAGAACGTTTCGGCGCACGGGCTTTGCCCCAAAAACGGCTTTGCTAGCGCGGTGCGATATCCCCAAAAAAATCAAGTTAGCTCTAAAGCCTTCTGGCTTCGCGCCGGTGGACAATAACGGCACGCCGAAAGCTGACCAAATCGAGGTTCTGACCAATGGTCAGCAACTTGTAGCTTTTGGTATTCACCCCGACACAGGTGAGCCATATCACTGGCACGGCAACGAGCCTTGGGCCGAGGATAATACCCGAGCTGCAGCGCTGCCAGTCGTTTCAGCTGACGCGCTTCAGGAATTACTGCATTGGATTGAAACAAAGCATGGGGCTCTGCAGCCAAGCACTGCGGCTCCTGTCGTCATAAAAAACAGCGTTATGTCCAGCCTTGCGGGGTACATGGAGCCCGAGGTTGTGGTCGAGGGTGGGCGCAACGACGCTGTCCTGAGATATGTGGGTCACTTACGCGGCAAGGGAACACCTGAAAGCGTAGTCCTGACTGCGGCTTTGAACTTCAACACAGCGAAGTGTCGTCCACCGTTAGACAATGCTGAGGTCGAACGCATCGTGGCCACGTATGCTTCGCAGGGCAATCCTGACGCGGCCGACTGGCCCGAACCAACACCGCTGGTACCAGCGCTGCACCCAGCTCCAGCCTTTTTCTTTGAAATGCTGCCCGACGTGTTTGTCGACTTTGTCAGGGATGCGTCTGAACGCATGGGGGTGCCGCCTGATTATCTTGCTGTGCCGTTGATGCTTTCAGCGGCAGCGGCCTTGGGGTCTGGCTGGACGGTCTGCCCAAAGGCAAATGACAAAAGCTGGCGGGAGACTGCGGTGCTTTGGGGCGGAATTGTTGCGCCCCCGGGCTCGAAAAAATCGCCTTGCCTGCAGATCGCCGCCAAACCGCTTCACCGTATCGAAGCGAAGCTAAAAGCGGCCCATCGGGAGGCTCTGGCGCGGTATCGGTTGGCCAAGCAAGCGGTGCCCAAAAATACTAATCCGGCAGTTCTGGGGCTTATCGAATCTAAACAAGAACGCGCAACGGTACAGGATACGACATACCAGTCGCTGGCAGAAATCTGTAGCAACTCTCACAGGGGCGTCGTGTGCCAATGGGACGAAATTGCAGGAATGATCAGGGTGTGGAGCATTAAGGGGCAAGAAGCCGCACGTGGCTTCTTCCTCACAGCATGGAGCGGCAATCAGCCATATACCGTTGACCGCAAAGGAACTGGGACAACCCATATCGCACGTCTGTTTATCGTTATCTCTGGTGGAGTACAGCCTTCTGTACTGGGAATGGTCGTGCGGGACGCAAGGCAAAACGGGGCTGCCAATGATGGCTTAATCCAGCGTTTTCAGTTGATGGTGTATCCTGACAACGGCTCTGCACCGAAAGAAGTCGATAGGGCAGCTGATGAACTCGCGGAAACTCGCGCGATGGACGCGGTTGAAAGATTACGTTCGATCACGCCTGCAGAACTTGGAGCAGAGGCAGACCTCAACTCTGGGGGCGGTATACTGCACTTTTCAGACGCCGCGCAGACCCTTTTTACCGACCTTCGGCACAAGATAGACGTTAAGGCGCAGGACCCAGCCTGTGATCCCTTGTTGGCGTCGCATTATTCAAAAATGCCCGGTGCGATTGCCAAGCTAGCAATGTTGATACACCTCCTTGATGGCGGCAAAGGCGACATCACGCGGGACGCCATGGCAAAAGCTGCTCGCTGGTCTGTCTACATGAAGGGGCATGCTAAGCGGATTTACTCGCTGTCGCACTTGGCGGACGAAGCAGACGCTGACGTTCTCTTGAATCGGATCAAGGCCGGTGGGCTTACAGATGGGTTCACTGCGCACGACATAATGCGCAAAGGCTGGGCTGGGCTGAATAAAGACACAAACGTGGAAGCTGCGCTCGCGTCGCTTGAGGCAACGGGGTGGTTACGGCCGCAGACGCCTACAGGAGGGGCTGGACGGCCAACAGTCAAATATCTGATCCACCCAAAAGCTCGGGAGGACTAATTTCCGCAGTTTTCACAGTAGGGGTGTACCTCCCTTTTTATATTCCTTTCAATCCAGAAAGAGGGGTGGGGGTACTGCGAAAACTGCGAAAACCCCAATCACCGTTCAAGAGGTGCTGCGCAAACCGAAAGGATAACCTCATGCGTTCACCCGTCCGCAAAGCATTCGGCGCCGCATGCGCCTTCCGCGCCGCTGCCTAGGTCTCAATAACCACCCCTCAAACCCGGAGAAATACCATGACCGACAACAACAACATCGGCGCAGCCGAAACCCCCAGCTACCCCATTCACCGCGTTCGCGAGGCACGCGATCAATGGCGGCACGTATATGAAGGGCTGCAGCTTATCCAAAGCTGTATTGTACAGGGCCGCCCTGTACCGCTTGACAGGCCCTTTGGCGGCATGTTGGGCCATGAGTGGCAGCCGAGGCTGGCAGAACTACCAGAACGGCTGATAGTGAACCTCTCGACGCGTGTACTACCCGCGATAACGGCATGCTGTAGGCACCCAGACGCCAAACTGGAGTTTCGCACCACAGAGCAAAGCGCTGTGGCGCAAGTCAAAGGAGTAATGACCGACGCTGAACAGGCGAAGGCTGTTATCGGAAGAGTTTGCACATACCGCCCAACCCGGCGAACGCAACTATCGGCGCTTGGTGCTGCGCGCAGCCTGCTGGCGGGGGCGCTGATGGCGCTCGACGACATCTTGGTAGTCGCAGAGGCGGATATACAGCACGAGACCCACGCCTGAGCCTTCCGTGCTACCGTGCCGCTGCCCTCAGGCCACTTTAATCTTGAGCAAGCATTGTGGGAGCTGGGCCGCATCCGGTCAAACCTCGACCTTGCTGCCCAGATCGTCCGAAAGCAGGACGCGAAGGAAGCCAAGCCGGCACTGGTCGGCTGCGCGCCCGAAGGACGCCGCATATATGTCAAGCAAGTGCCAGCGCATGTGCCCACCAGCCTCGGTAGCTTGATCTTGCCCAGCATCGTAGAGCTGACAGGCGACGGGGCCCTCCGTGCCAATAAGCGTGAGACAACCGAGTGGCTAAAGTTTACACTTGAGGGCGCAGGAGAACGAATAGATGGTCATGCCTTCACAGATGCCGGTTTCGCCGAATGCCGCGTCCGACAATATGA
>Ga0208413_1002149_pt1 | contig 11555 bp, 10 predicted proteins | sample AntAceMetag02UKD_FD_184761 | JGI IMG/M metagenome (GOLD analysis project Ga0208413, IMG submission 184761) | Saline lake microbial communities from Ace Lake, Antarctica - Antarctic Ace Lake Metagenome 02UKD (SPAdes) (version 2) | ecosystem: Environmental > Aquatic > Non-marine Saline and... | reverse complement strand
GTTCTCCTCGGCCTTGACCATGACCCATCCACCAAAGTGGTCGGGTTCAGAAAAATGCGCGTCATCGGTCGCACACAGCATCAGCTTGCGGCCTTCGGTCAGCAACTGATCCAGCGTATAAAACCCGTGAGGACGATCACAGCCGGTCGCGCAACCATGGTTGTAGACCTCAATCGCGTGGGCGGCCTCGATCGAGCGCGCATCTGCGGTTGTCAGTCCGGACCATTCGGGGTGTGCCACAGCGACAAAGGCCCCCGCAGCGCGGGCACGTGCGGCCAGCGCGGGGCCACTTTCCTGATCGGATGTCGCGTAGAAATCGGGCACGTCGGCATATGCGAAATCGGCCGGCAACCCGACAGCAAGAATATGCCAAAGCTCTCCATTCTCCATTGCGCCGGAATGCAGTTCGGCACCGAGGATGGTTGTGAAGTTTGCATCCCTGAAGCCGGTCGTATCCGTGATCGGATAGTCATAAAGCCCAATGAAATGGTCGGTTAACGCGATAAAGTCGTAACCTTCGGCCTTGTAGCGACGGCAAACCTCAGCAGGGTCCAGCACTCCGTCTGAGCGGGTCGAATGCGTGTGAAGATTTCCACGCCAGAATTTACCGGGAAGTGAAAAGATGTCAGTCTGCATAATATAAACCTCTTGCCTCATGCGCTTGTGACAATGCTGTGTGAAAGTGCTGTGACGAAAGGGAAGCGAGCGCAATGAAAGATCTTAGTTTCCTGCCAGCGCTTCTGGCAGCCAAAGACTGGCCAGCGGCCGAGCGGCTGTTGCGACGTCTTGCCAAGGGTAAAGCGCCACATTCTGCTGTCTTCTATAATCTCGCCAAAGTGTTGGAATCTGGCGGGAAACCGGACCAAAAGAAGCATTGGCTTGAAAGAGCTGTTGCCGCGAACCCAAGCTATGGTCTTGCTTGGTTCGAACTTGGGCGGGTCGCACTGGAACACAACGCGTTGTCGGATGCCTTGGCCGCCTTTGTTCGAGCATCGGTCTTGATGCCGGACGACGCAGACACACAACGCAATCTTGGGCGCGTCGCCTTGCGACTGGGAGACTGGGATATAGCGACGGATTGTTTCTTGGCGCACAGCGATCAGGAGGCGCGATTGGCCCGCTATCGAATTGCCGCTGAGACAGGATCAGACATAACGGACTTACGCGATGCGTTGCTCGCCGAACGCAGCTGGCGGCCTGAGGTGATCAAAACCCTGACCCGCACAGCAAAAGGGTCTGTCCCGCTCAGCCTTGAACCCTAGCGGCGAAATACCTTGCGGTATTGGCCCGGCGTGCGCGCCAGCTCATCTTGCACAGCGCGGTTGTCTGCGACTTGCACAGGTGACATCGCTGCGATCTCGAGCGCTGTCTCTTTTTGAACGGGCACGGCCTGTGCGACGGGCGTCCCCTTGGGGATCACACCCTCGAACCCCGGCGTGAGAAGCGCAGGAAAATGCACATAGCCATCACTATAGGTGTCGCAATCGACCACACCGCCCAGCGTGGTAAATGGCAGATCAGGATAGCCCTGTGGGTGCATGAACAAAAGCGACCAGCCGGGCGGCGTTTGCAATGTCCAGAAATTCATGAATTTCAGAAAAAGCTGTTGTCCTGCATAGGGGCTGCCCTCGGCCTGCTCGGGCACATGAACGCCAATGGGTGCGCGGCTGATGTTGGCGTCTGTCAGGATCGGCGGGTCCCAATCCCACGAGACCACCCCCCCGCGCACGGTGATGTCTGTCGGGCACAAGATCAGAACACCCAGCCGCATCGCATCAATGATCGGCGGACAGTGTTTGAGCGTGCGGACGGTCGCGCCTCCAAGGGTCACGGCGTCAATTTGCGAAGGCATCTCGCCCAGCCAATCGGGCAGCGCATGGGTGGCGCGGACTGGTTTTGGTAAAAGCGGTTCCAGCAAAGGATGACATCGGGCGATTATTTTCATGCGCAAAGGTTAGCGCATTTCGCGGCGCGTTAAAACTGCGTGGACCAACGCGGCGCTCACCGTGATTAAAATGATGACCGAGCCTACGGCATTGATCACTGGCGGATGGCCGTTGGGGTTGCGGCTCATGGCGCCGATCTCGGTAGCGAAGGTGCAGGCTCCGCCTTTGGCAAACATCGTGGTGTTGTAGTTCTCAATCGAGGAGAGCAGGGCGATGACAGCAGCAGAGGCCAAGGCAGGCAACAGAAACGGCAAAGTTATTCGTCTGAAGACCAGAAACGGGGTTGCCCCCAGATCAAGGGCCGCTTCTTCCAATTCAACCGGCTGGCGTTGCAGGCGCGCCATCAGAATCAGCATGGGGTAGCCCGCAACAAACGTTACTTGCGCCATCATGATCGTGAAAAGTCCTGCCCCAACGCCGAGCCGGCTCCAGAACACCAAGGCCGATAAGCCCAACACAATCCCCGGTGCTAACATTGGCGACAACAGAACCCACCAAAGCAGCCCATTGGCCCTGCTGCGCCAGCGGGTCAACATCACAGCGCCGGAAAGGCCGAGAATGAGCGACAGTGGCACCACCACTGCCGCCACCTGAAGCGAATTGCCAAAACAACCTATAAACCGGTCACGATCCAGCGCACGCAGCACCGGATCGGCGCGCAACTCCGCCTCGGACATCCAGAAGAACGCATACCATTTGCCCGTCAACCCGCGCCAATCAGTCACCGAGGGCGGCGAGGCATCGTTGAATGACGCGATGATCATCAACACCAATGGTGCAAACATGAATGCCAGAAACGCCCAGATATAGGCATTCAAAATGCGTTGCGACGTCATTGCACCCTCGCAAAATCTTTGAGCCTTGCCCGCATGATCCACATGAACAGACCAACGATCAAAAAGCAGATCAGCGTATATGCAAAACTATAAGCGGCACCGACGTTGGAATTGTTAACCTCGAAAAACTTGTTGTAGATCGTCTGGCTGAACCATTCCGACTGGAGGCCACGACTGATGATCCGAGGCACCGAGAACGCGCCAGCCGCCAGCATGAACGTCGCGATACAGCCCACTGCAATACCGGGTTTGGAATGCGGAATGATGATCCGCCAGTGCAGGCGGGGCGCTGATGCGCCAAGATCACGGGCCGCATCGATCTGGTTACGGTCCAGCGTGCTCATCACGTTGTAGATCGGGAAAACCATAAACAGGACATAGGTGTAGACGATCACAACAAAGACCGTTAGCGCCGAGCGCTTGAACTGGATCGGTTCGGTGATAGCGCCAGCCCACATCAGTGTTTCATTGATAAGTCCCCGATTATCGATGATCGAGGTCCATGCGTAGATGCGCATCAGTTCCACGATCGCATAAGGAATTATCAGGCCCAGCATCAGCCAGACCACCTTCTGCGGCGGCGTGGCAAGCGCAACCTTGTACGCAACCGGATAACATACAACCAAGGCAAGCATCGTTGCGCAAACCGCGAAAAATAGCGTCCGCACGAGTATTTCCATGCCAATACGCTGGTAGTTCTGGCCGTCGACTGCATATCGCAGCCCCAGCAGCGACATCGCCTTTCCGTTCAGGCTGGCATCGCTTTGCGCTTGCGCCTCCTCCGAGCGGGGGATCAAAACCGGCTTGCTGATCGCTGTGAAATTGCCAAAGCCCAGTCTTGCAGAACTGGCCTCCTCGACAAGCAGTTGCTGATACAGGCCCGCTGCAAGCGCTTCGATTTGTCCAGCAGCGGCAATCTGCTCTGCGATGGAAGCATCTGCGGCAACGCTGAGCAGCGGTAAGTCATAAAACTGGTCAAGGTAAACTTCTGCGCCGTCTTCACGCACCAACCGTTTTTGGGTCGTGGCGCGGTCGCATTGCAGAATGTACGGACGCGCGGCATCCGCGCTCAACGTAGGTGCAGCCATGCCCGACATCGACGGCACCGCCATCCCGCCATTCTCAGACGCGGGCGTGTCGGGTTCGGCATATTGACCAAGGATGTTCACGCAACTGGCGGCATCCCTTTCGAGCGAACCAACGATTGAGCTGTCCAGCTGCCGCACAGGCTTGGTCAACGCCATTTCAAGCATTGCCAGCTGCGGCAGGATAATAAGCACCAGCGCCCAGCCCAGAACAGCCGCAACGAACAGAGTAGTCAGCCCTTTGCCAAAACTGCGGACCAGATCTTTCATTCTGCGGCGATGTCCTGTCCGGTGCGTGCCACCGGCCCAAGCGGCAGAATAGTCGCGGTGGTGCTCATGAATCCGATCGTGACCTGAGTGCCCATGGCAGGGCTTGTCTCTGCGGTGTTGGGGACATGCATCGCCACGCAGGCCCCGCTTTGTGTCGCCATGAACAGATTCACAAACGGCCCTTCAAGATCGCGGCGCAACAGATACGTGTGCAGCACGTTCTCCACCGCAGAAAAGCGAATGTTTTCCGGCCTGACAAACAAGATCGCCTCCTGCCCGACCACAAGTCCGGTCGGGTTGCGCCCGTTGAATTGCCCATGCGGGGTATCAATCCGCGCCATCTCCCCATCTTGTGCCAAAATGCGGCCTGCGAATTGATTGGCTTCACCGACAAACGACGCTGAAAAAGCCGACACTGGGTTGGAGTACACCTCATCAGCCGTTCCAACTTGTTCGATACGCCCCGCGTTCATGACGGCAATCCGGTCGGACATGGTTAACGCTTCGCCCTGATCGTGGGTAATATAAATAAAAGTCACACCAGTTTTCTTCTGGATGCTTCGCAGCTCGGCTCTCATATGTTGCCTGAGCTTCAGGTCCAGCGCCGACAGCGGCTCGTCCAGTAACAGGACCGACGGATCTACCGCCAATGCCCGCGCGATTGCCACACGCTGGCGCTGGCCACCGGACAATTCACCTGGCGTCTTCTCGGCCTGATCCGTCAGGGCCACAAGATCGAGCAGTTCTTGTGCCTTGTCGCGGCGCGCGCGCTTGGCAACGCCGCGTGCTTCCAGCCCAAAGGCTACGTTTTCCCAGATCCGCATCAACGGAAACAATGCGAGGTTTTGAAAAATCAGCGCGGTTTCGCGCACATTTGGCCCTTTGCCGCGCTGATCAGCGTCTCCGATCAAGATACGCCCGGCAGATGGTTCCACGAATCCTGACACAGCCCGCAGGATCGTTGTTTTTCCACAGCCAGACGGGCCAAGAATAGAGAAAAATTCGCCTGCCTGGATCACAAGATCGGTCGGATGGACTGCCTTGAACCCGTTCGGGTAGGTGACCTCAAGCTGCTCGAGCGTCACTGATTTTCCGCGCATTGCAGCTCCTATATAATCACAAGGGCGGCACCGGTATTATCCGGGGCCGCCCAAAGTTTCAAAGCCGTCGATCAAGCGTTGGTGATGATCTCAACGAACTCGTCGCGTACCGGTCCGAAGAACGGCGTATCCGCTTGCCACCACCACATGTTGCCAAGAACATCGGAGGTATAGACTTCGTTGAACTGTGTCTTGAACTCTTCCGACGCAAAGTCTGCCGCACCCACAACCGCCGAGTTATACCCTGTGTTGTTGGCGAACATGCCGCCGGTTTCAGGCTTGAGCATGAAGTTCATGAAGGCGACCGCCTGTTCGGGGTTTTCTGCCTGCTTCAGTATGCCAAAGCTGTCCAACCACGTGATGATGCCTTCCTTCGGCGCGCGATAGACAAAATCGGCATTGTCGCGGTTCAGCAACAGCCCGGTAGTATCCCATGTCTGGCCAATGATTGCACCAGCTTCGGTAAAGGCCGAGCTGGCTTCGGTCGCGTTGTTCCAGAAGGCACCAAAGTTGTCCTTGCGCTCAAGCATCCACTGGGTGATGGCACCCCAAACGCGGCGCGCATCGTCTTCGGATTTGTAGACGTCCAGCATGCGGTTGGACGGTACTTCGCCGATCGCATCGAGATAAAGACCTGTGCCCATGATCACGGATTTCTGACGGAACGCCGCTTTGCCCTTAGCCGCATCGGCCCAGAGATCGCCATAGGAGACTTGACCGTTGATCGGCATCTGCGCCTGATTGTAGGTCACACCTTCTGTGCCCCAGTCGAACGGCAGCAGGATCTGCTCGCCCTTGAACACACCGCCCAAGGCTGCACTGTCACGCAGGAACGACGGGATCACGTTGTCCACATTGACGCCCGCAGGAATAGCGGCAAAGAAGCTGTCGCCGTTGTCGTCGATATAGCCTGCAGAGTTGGTGATCGACGGGAACACGATGTCAAAACCTTTGCCACCATTGGCGCGGATTGTGCTTTCGGCTTCATCGTTGGAACCGAAGGTGGTCAGCTCAAGCGTGATCCCGGTTTCGGCCTCGAACGCTTCAGCTATATTGGGCTGGATGTAGTCACCCCAAGCAAGAACCTTGACGCTGCCGGACGCAGCAAGCGCGTCATTAGCCCTCAGTATCATTGGGGCAGCCAGACCAGCTGCAGAAAGTTTCAGAATTGTACGGCGATTGAATGACATGATGTCCCCCAGAATATTTTGCCCAACCTTGGGTAATGGGGTGTTGCGCTTGTTTTGTAACAGGCGAGTTGCCTTAAGATGAACATCTCGTGAAGTTTCTCAAGGCAGTCAATCGGCCGGGTTCATCGCGTGCCTATTGCATCTGATCGGTTTGGATTGCGTGGTGGCCGACTTCAGCACGCTCTCGCGCCGCCGTCTGCGCCGGAACCGGGCAGACGGTGCCGACTGGTTCCGCCACGTCCTTACCATCTTGGGCAAGTCGCCCTGCATTCCGTCTCGTGATTATTGTAACGGCAACAAAGAAAGCGGCGCATTGATCAGCTTGTAGCCTGCTCGCTTTTCGGCCCCGGTCTTTTCGAGGTAGCCACGTTTGATCAAATGTTTCAGTGCCCGAAAAAACGTGCTGCGGGATATGTCTGCCATCAACGGATGTTCTTGCAATTCGACCAGCGAAACCTCTGGCTTGGCACGGGTCTGTATGGCAACGGCATAGAGCAGGCGGGTCTCCTGCTCTGGCAGATCAGCAAGTCCAAGATCACGTTCCATATCCAACAGAAGCTGTCGCAGATCTGCTAAACGCATTAATCCGTTCGTCATCACTTGCGCCACATGTCGACTTGGGCCGGATTTGTACAAAGTTGCGCGACAAAGTTGAAATCGTCCATTTTGCGGCTCATTGCTCTTAATCTATTGCAATTAAAGGTAAAATTTGCAAACAAGACGCACTGGATAACATAACTACTGGCATTGATTTTACTGACGCAGGCTGAAACCAGCCTCTTACGCAGAACGCCGTAACATGGGGTGATACCCCGGGCCCACCACAGGTTTTTCATCCTGCCAAGACCTTATAGGTCGACAAGTTAACGCATGACAGGTGAGATTGCAACGCAACGCCGCGGCGCATTTGTTTCGGTGACGGCGGTTCTGACGGCCATGCCTCAACACGCGCAGCCAGCAATTGGCGTGCCTCTTTCACAAGGCGCCGATCGTCCAGTGCGGCAAAGTTTGTCTGCTGCACAGACAAGGCACCCGCTGCGTATGCAAGTTTGCTTCCATCGCAGACGCCCGTGTGCGGTGTGTGGCCAAAGACGTCTTAGGTGTTTGCAACTGGGCCTCAGCGTCGGCCGCATGTGACAGCGCAATCGCAAAGCGTACCTTGCGGTTTCGCAATAGGCGCGATGTAGATCGCGCAGAGAACGCCTCGAATGGCCTCGGCGGTCCGGCGTGATCTGAACGGGCGCCGCGCGGTCAAGCACAGCACCAGACAGTCGAAGATGTCGGCTCGCCCGCCCTCGGCCCGTTGGGTGCCAGTAGCGGGTTGTGTCTTGCCAGTTTACAAATCGCTGTGGTTCAGTTCGGTCAGCCCGAAACGGGCGGTGGGAAAGGCATCTGCAACTTTGCGCCACCGGCGATCCGGTCGGCCAAGTGGCCTACGCCGATCGCATAGGCATCGGAATTGTTATAGCGTTTGATTGCGCGGAAATTGACGGTGGTGGTAAACCTTGGCCCGCCCCGCTGCGGTTCCAGCGTGCCACGCGGGTCCTCGCGCCCCCAGCCGGTGCCGGTCTGCCAGCCGCTGCGGGCGAGGTAATTGGCCGCACTGGCCAGCGCGTCGCTTGGGTCATCCGCCCAGATGTCGCGCCGCCCGTCGCCGGTGAAATCCACCGCGAATTGCGCGAATGTCGTGGGGATGAATTGCGTGTGGCCCATCGCCCCCGCCCATGATCCGGTCATCTGCGCCGGCGTGATGTCGCCCGCTTGCAGGATGCGCAGCGCTTCCAGTGTCTGGGCTTCGAAAAACACACCACGCCGGCCTTCGTAGGCCAGCGTCGATGTGGCGGCGATCACGGGGATGTCGCCCTGCCGTTCGCCATAGAAGCTTTCCAGCCCCCAGATCGCGGTCACGATATAGCGGTTGACGCCATAGCGCGCCTCGATCGCGGTCAGCACCGGCGCATGGCGGGCATAGGCGGCGCGGCCCTTGGCGATCCGTTCGTCCGAGGCCGCGATGGCAAGGTAGTCTTCGAGGCTGCGCCGGAATTCGGTCTGGTTGCGGTCGCGCGTCACCACGCCGGGTAGAAAGCCCGCGTCGCGGAAAGCCGCATCAAAGGTGGCGGGTGATATGCCTTTTGCTGTCGCACGGCCGCGAAACCCCACGACCCATGCGTCATAGCCCGCGTCGCGCTGCGGCAGCAGGTCAGGCGGCGTGGTGCCGCTCGTGTCACGCCACGAGGCACATCCGGCCAGCAGGCTTGCACCCAGCGCCGCGATGATGAAACGTCTGTCGGTCGTCATATTATGCGCGCGTTTTCATTGTTCACGCGATATCCTATTGGCTATGGCCCGTCGCACAAGCCTGCCATGGTTGGACAAGCGGGGACTTGCCAGCAGGGTTGCGGTTTTGGGGCCAGTGCGCCATGTCCGCAGCCAGACTGCCTGGCTTCGCCGTGCCGCTATGAGTATTTTTGGAAAAGAGAAGCGGCCCGTGGCGCGAGGCTGGCCAGATCCGTCCACAGCCGGTACAGCCCAGCGTGACGCGCCGGCAGTCAGTGATCGGTTATCATTTTTTGGCGCGGTCTCTGCGCCTTGCCCGCGCATTCAGCCTTACACGATTCAATTCCTTGAGAATTGTCAGGAACTCGGATCGGCTCTTCTTGGGCAAATCCAGATCAATAGTGGGGTGCGATCTCGGCTGGTTTTCGGTCCAGACCTTTCCGTCACGCGGAATCGACATATGGTCTATTGCTGAACTTACAGAACCGCCATTGGCAAGAAAGACAGATTTCCAATTCAGGATGGCAACATTGAGGGGGTTGTCTCTTATCAATTCAACCTTGATAAAGGGGAGACCTTGAGTCACCAAATGATTCCAATAGCTATGGGTAACATTCACGCCCGCATAGCGTTCGGGCGCTACATTGTAAAAGAGATCATTCATCGGGAACAGTATTCGCGTTGAAAGATTAAAATCGTTCTTAACACAGGATAGTAATCTAATCTCATAATTCTGTATGACAGCGAACTTATTTGAAAGAAGCGGTAAATTCTCGATAAATTCTCTGAACGCGATGCTTTGTAAAGCTTGGTTTTGCAGCATCATAAAATACGTCTGTGCATGATGCTGGCGGTCATAGGATTCTGTCGCAGCAATAAAGTCTTCTGTGCATTCACTACATTTAGTTAGGAAGGCGGGGAGCAAGTCAGGGAGTAAAAACATACTATCATTTATAAGAAATAGTCGGTTTGCTTGCTGCCAGTCGTTTAGATTTTTCAGGCAATTTGTCCATGAACCGAAATCATAACCATTATTCTTTCGCAGAATAATAGCAGAGTCATGGTTCAAATTTCCAAGGTCTAGTTCATGCGCTGTGTTGTCCATCGCCAAACAGAGGATAACGTCTATTTTATTCTTCTGAAGCTCATTTATGTAGTTTGCAGTTGCATCAGATATTCTATTGGATGATGTATATGCTGCAAATATACAAACATCTTGGTCTTGCATCGGTCTTGGTTGGCGCAGGGTGATTGTGTAATCAATATCGGTTTTTCTCCCCCCAATGTTTGACTGCAGATAAGAAAGTCGTTGATGCTCCTGCTTTGCGACTTCAATAAAAAATGCCGGCTCGCCTGCGAATTGTGCGCCTAGATCGATTTCTTTTTGCATGACCTCTATAGATCCGGATATCAGTCTCAGCTGATCTGAAACTGATTGACCATGTTTGCCTTCGTTAAGGCCGGCATAGAGCAAGGCACAACCCATCCAAGATGGGACCAGATGATTGTCGAGTTGCTTGCGATCTCGTGACAGATCAAGAGCTGGTTTGATATCGCCAAGGTCCAGATCGAACCCTTCTTTTGTCACTTTCTTAAAACATTCATAAAACCAGTTGGCCCTGCCAAACTTTCCCAGATTGTAAGAATCCTTCATGCCGCGGTAAACTGCGCCGCTGGCGACGTGATGATCGGCATTGTCTGACAGGATTTTTAGATAATCCAGATACAAATCCCATGCTGAAAATCCTAATTCGATATCGGGCAGGACTTTTCTGGACGCCCATGCAAAGAGCCTATGACCAGAATCGTGGACCTTGACATGGTCAAATCCCGATTGTGTCAACAAGTCGGATAAGGCGCTTTTGGATGAAACGAAATAGTGAAACCCGGGAGACAGGGTGGCAAGAACAACATGCTTGTTGCTAGTGGGTGTGAGTGTGGTTGCACTTGGCGTTGTCAGTACAAGGATCCCATCATCGGACAAGGCGGTCGAAATCTCTTTGATAAACTTAAAAGGATCTTCAACATGTTCGATAACTTCGCTGCTATAGACATAGTCAAATCGCCGATCTTTGATCGCTTCTGCCTTGGCGTAATATTCGGGAACGACGGTTATACCGAGTTTTTCGGCGCCGATACGGCCATACGCGCTCATTTCCAATCCGATGGCGTCGCCCCTACCCATTGTTTGCCAGAAATGTGGAACATAGCCGAATCCGCATCCAATATCCAAGAGACTTCCGGCTGGATTGGATTTCAATGCAAAGATTGGCTCGAGCATTGCTGATATTCCAGCGCCGTTTTGAACGTAATTATACCAGTAATCGTTTGCGAAATCCTGAGTATCATAGCCATCAACAGGATCATCATCAGTAAAATATGCTGTTCCGCATTGCTGGCATAAATTCATATGCAGGTCTTTTTGATTGTAAGAGCCGCTTTCGACTTTCAGCAATGGGCGGCTGTCACTTTTTGTGCACATTGGGCATGGCTTGGCTGCCGTTGTGGTGTCGGTTACCTCGAAATGAACTTTGACCATCTTTCTACTTTCCTTCCACGGTCATAACGTCCGGTTATTGGGTCTTGTGGCGAAGTGCATCGCAAAATCGGGATGTTTCAATTGCGATGTTCCGTCTTTGTCTTGTGTTGGCCTTACTCAAACAGGCATTATTTGTCGTGGGGGGCGGGCTGACGCGCGCCGTAAGCGCTCGTTGTGATCCCGCGCAAATACGCCCCATAGTCATTCTTGGCATAGGTTGCGGCAGCCTTGGCCAATGTGGCGCTGTCGATCCAGCCCTGGGCATGGGCGATTTCTTCGGGGCAGCCGACTTGCAGGCCTTGGCGCTGTTCC
>Ga0208413_1002141_pt1 | contig 11583 bp, 12 predicted proteins | sample AntAceMetag02UKD_FD_184761 | JGI IMG/M metagenome (GOLD analysis project Ga0208413, IMG submission 184761) | Saline lake microbial communities from Ace Lake, Antarctica - Antarctic Ace Lake Metagenome 02UKD (SPAdes) (version 2) | ecosystem: Environmental > Aquatic > Non-marine Saline and... | reverse complement strand
GGTTGGTTTGGGCGCGGCCAAGGATGAGGGCGTGGACGTCGTGGGTGCCCTCATAGGTGTTGACCGTTTCCAGGTTGATCATGTGGCGGATGACGCCGAATTCGAGGGCTGGGAAAGCGATGACCCGCTGGTCCACTCTGCGGCTGCCCTCATCGCAGGCGGCACCCTCACCGCCGACGACGTGCTGGGCATCTATCAGTCCGCCGAGGACCAATGCACCCGCGTCGCGGCTGAGGCCATCAAGCGCCCTCGCCTGCAAACGCCCGCGCAGGTCATGGCCTCCATCGTTCCGCCGCTTCGGCCCTGCAAGCCCACCAATGGCCCGACGCCCGAGGCGCGTCACGCGCTCTTCGGCGCTGACGTCAAGCAGCTCGACAAGCCCCAGCCCATGTCGCGCCTGCTCAACTGGGCGCTGACCGACCTGATGCAGCAGCACGACGAGATCGTGATGATGGGCGAAGACATCGGCACCAAGGGCGGCGTCTACGGCGTCACCCAAAAGCTCAGCGCCCGCTTTGGCCCCGACCGGGTCGTCGACACCCTGCTCGATGAGCAATCGATCCTTGGACTGGCAATCGGCCTTGGGCACAACGGCTTTGTGCCGATGCCGGAAATCCAGTTTCTTGCCTATCTGCACAACGCCGAAGACCAGTTGCGCGGCGAGGCGGCGACCCTGTCGTTCTTTTCAAACGGACAGTTCACCAACCCGATGGTGCTGCGCATCGCGGGGCTGGGGTACCAAGAGGGCTTTGGGGGGCACTTTCACAACGACAATTCACTGGCCGTGCTGCGCGATATTCCCGGGATCGTCATCGCTTGCCCCTCGCGCGGTGACGATGCCGCGATGATGATGCGCGAATGTGTACGTTTGGCCCGTGAAGAGCAGCGCATTGTCGTCATGGTCGAACCCATTGCGCTCTACCCGATGCGCGATCTGCTGACCGAGGGCGACGCGGGCTGGATGACAACATATCCCGCGCCGGACCGCACAATACTTTTGGGCGAGGTCGGCACCCATGGCACCGGCCCGCTGGCGATCCTGACCTATGGCAACGGGCGCTACCTGTCGACACAGGCCGCCGCCGATCTGAAGGCTGATGGCATCGCGGCACGGGTGATCGACATTCGCTGGCTCGCGCCATTGCCGACCCAGGGCATTCTGGCCGCCCTTGACGGGGCCGAGCGTGTGCTTGTGGTCGATGAATGCCGTCAGACCGGAAACCAGTCCGAGGCATTGATGACCCTGTTGTCCGAGCACACGGCCCTGCCCCATGCCCGCATCGCCGCCGAAGACAGCTTCATCCCCACAGGCCCCGCCTATGCGTCGACGATGCCGTCGCGCGCGTCCATCGCCAAGGCCGCAAAACGACTAATGAGCGCGCCATGAAAAAGACAGCCGTCGTTGTCGCGCCCGGTCGCGGCACCTACAACCGCGCCGAGCTTGGGTACCTGAAAAACTGGCACCCTGACCGGACAGACCTTGTTGCAGATTTCGATGATTTCCGCGCCGGGCTGGGCCAAAAGACCATCTCGGAGCTTGATGGTGCCGCGCGGTTTTCCAGTGCTGTTCATACACGCGGCGACAATGCGTCGCCGCTGATCTACACCTGCGCTTGTGCCGACTTTCTGTCTATTAACCGCGACCAGATCGATATTCTTGCCGTAACAGGCAACTCGATGGGCTGGTACACCGCACTGGCCTGCGCCGGCGCGCTTGACCCGCTGGGCGGGCTCAATGTTGCCAACACCATGGGCACGCTGATGCAGGAAACGCTGATCGGCGGGCAACTCGTGTATCCTTTTGTCGACGATGACTGGCAGGCCGATGCCCTTCGGCACGCGACGATCCTTGCAAAGATCGACGAAATTGATGCGGGCCCGGATGCTGTCTTATCAGTGTCGATCAATCTGGGTGGCCTGATCGTTTTGGCAGGCAACGAGGCGGGGCTGAGCGCCTTTGAAGCCCAGATGCCGCGCCTTGAGGACCGGTTTCCGATTCGGCTGCCCAATCACGCCGCGTTTCATACGCAACTACAGGATCCCGTCGCTGAAAGAGGGCGGGCCGCGCTTTCGGCTTCCCTTTTTGCACAACCGCAGCTCCCGCTGATCGACGGGCGCGGCGGCATCTGGCAGCCCAAGGCCTGCAATCTCAATGCGCTCTACAGCTACACCCTCGGTCATCAGGTGACCGAAACCTACGATTTCACCAAAGCGATTAGGACCGCAGCGATGGAATTCATGCCTGACATGTTCATCGTTCTGGGGCCGGGCACGACGCTTGGCGGTGCCACGGCACAAAGCCTCCTGCTGTCAAACTGGAAGGGCATGAATACCAAACCAGACTTCAGGACCGCGCAGGAAAATGACCCAGTCCTTATATCGATGGGAATCCCCGATCAGCGACGGTCGGTGCTTTAGCGGATGTCATGGCTGCACCAACCCCAAACCCAAGACTGCCGGAAGCTGGATTTTCCGGCTGTCCCACGATGACCGGCTGGTGTTGCCATCGGGATAACGAGGTCGTTCCGGAATTCTGAACAGCCGGGATAAGTGGATTTTCCGCGCCACGGCAGCATGATGCTGCGAGCGAGGAGTAGACCTTGGCAAGACTACCACGCTAGAACTACAGTCCGGCATTCAAGGCCAAAGTGGAGGTGACGGCGATCAAGGGTGAGAACACGCTGGTCGAGCTGGCACAGGAGTTCGATGCCAACGGCCACTTGAAAATCAGGTTCGCATTCATCGCATAGCGGCGCGCAACCTGTGCCACCGAAACGCCCGGGGCCAGCGCCTGCGCGCAGATCGACCGCTTCTCTTCGTCAGCCCAGAACCGCTTCTTCTGACCCTTCTTGCCCGCCATGGAGTGCCTCAAGATGTCCACTTCAATGGTGGACACTATCAGCCGCGCATCCCGACCGTCAGAGCGGTGACAACGGACGCATACGCTATATCGAAAGCCGAACACATCCAAACCGGCATCGGGGCACGAGATCTACCCCTATCTGCTGCGCAAGCTGCCCGTCAGCATCACCGCCAGGCGGGTGATTTCGCGGCTCGTTTGAAATAACTAAATGGGTCAGGTTTGATCATATCCAGACGCTCCAAATACGCCCTGCCCCTCTCAAGCCAGTTTGCTCTGACAGAGCCAGAATGCGCGCTCACCCCGCCTCGCGCAGCATCGCGATAAGTGCCATGACGATGATCATCACTCCCAAGAAGACCATCCTCGGAGGCAGGTCCGCAACCAGGACCAGTTGCCAGATGATCACCCAAATCGGCACCAGATACGTATAGGCCATCACATTGGCCGCCGGCAGGTGCATGGCCGCGTATTGGGTCAGAACGAAGCTTGCGGCTGTGGCGAAGACAGCCGTATAGCCGATCACCACCCACGAGATAACCGGTAGCGACATCCAGTCGGTCGCACGAAGCGCGGGCCAGCCATAGCCGACCAGGACAATCGTGCCGCCCAGGATGGTTCCAAAGGTAAAGATCAACGCGCCCTCGCCACGGTTGAGCACTCGCACAAGCGGTACATAGAGCGAATGCGCCAGGCACCCGATGAAGTAGATCGCCTCACCTCGACCGATCTCGAAGGCCAGCAACGCCCCCAGATCCGCTCGGAAAATCACCCATAGCGCCCCGAGGGCGCCCATCGTCATCGCTAGTAACATGCGCGCTGACGGGGATTGCGACAAAAGCAGATAACCGAACACGGCGCTGAGCAAAGGTGTGGTCGCATAGACCGCCGCCGCAGACACCGGTGCGGCCGTCTTGAGGCCCTCGAACATCAGAACAAAATACAAAGAAAAGAGCCCACCAAGCAGAAGATACCGCCAGGGCGCTGTGCATGCGGCCTTCGGCACCCCACCCAACCGCATTCCGATAAGGCCCAGAAGCAGCAGCGCCGCCAGCCCAAACCGCACCGTAGTCAGCGCACGCGGGTCAATGGTGTTTGCTGCCAAGGAACCCAAACTGAACGATCCAGCGACCAATGCCGAGACGGCCAGCATTGCCAAATGGCTCTTGGCAGCTTCGGTCAAGAACGAGACTTTCATGAACCGCATAGTCAATCTATGCACACTGGAAAAGAGACTGCCCCCGGTGAACACACTTGAGGCAGTTCATCTCTATCAGCCTTCAGGCCCCATGCGAATCTACTGGCAGGATAGAACTCAACATCCACCCACTTGCCGCCTTCGGCCTTCTGGATCGTATAGGATTCTGACACGGTGCCGCTTTCGTTGAACACAAGCGGGCCGGATGCGCCTTCGTAGTGGATGTCCTTGCCCGCAGCGGCTAAGACCTCCTGCACTGCAAGATCGGCTGCAAAGAGCCACTCGCCCTCAAATCCCCCGGCTGTGGCTTCCTTGATCACGCGAATGCCTGATTCCTCTCCTCCGTCCAGATAGATCGCGTCCGGTTCATTCGCGAGGACCGAAATCAGCTCTGGCTGATAGGACGGCTTACCTAGGATGTAAATGACATAGTCAGTCAACTCGAGTCCGGCAAAACGGGGCGCTTTATGCGCTCTCTCGTCGCGCTTATGAGAATCTCCTGAGACAAGCATCGATCAGTTCCACGAAAACAGCTGTTCAAAATCCTCTTTCAGAAGCCTGCTAGACGCCCCCCTGCCCGCTTCATGCAAGTTTTTATCTGACAAGACTGGCCGTTGAGTTTGGCCGTTACACGTCAGGGAGATCTATTTTCCAGCAATCACGCCAATACTCAGCGCGTGAAGACGGTATTTGGCAGCCAGAGCGCGATCTCGGGAAACAACGACAACAGCATAGTAGCCAGCAACAGAATCAGAAAGAAAGGCAACGCCATGCGAGCAATCTCGAATATTCCGCGCCCGGTGATCGATTGCAGCACAAATAGGTTGAAGCCTACGGGCGGGGTGATCTGGCTCATCTCAACCACCAGCACCAAGAAGACGCCAAACCAGATCGGGTCGATCCCGGCCACCGTCACCATCGGCATGATGACCGACGTGGTCAGCACTACCATCGAGATCCCGTCCAGAAACATCCCCAGCACTATGAAGAATAACAGCAGCGCCGTGAGCAGCGCGAAATGAGAATAGCCCTGCTCGCCGATCCACGCCGCCAGCGTGCGCGGTATGCCGGTGTAGCCCATCGCCACCGTCAGAAAGGACGCACCCATTAGGATGAAGGTGATCATGCAGCTAGTGATGGCCGCGCCGCGCAGGCTCGCCACGAAGCTCGTCCACCCCAGCCCCCCCGACAACCCCGAGATCAGCAGCGCCCCAACCACGCCCACCACCGCCGCCTCAGTCGGCGAGGCGAGTCCCCCATAAATCGACCCGATCACGACCACGATCAGCAGCACCGTCGGCAACAGAAGCAGCAGCGCTCGCAGCCCCTCGAGCAGCGATACGCGCGGTTCGGGTGGCGGCATCCGGTCGCGGTTCAGCATCGACCAAAGCATCACATAGCCACCGAACAGCACGGCCAGCATGAGTCCTGGCAGGATACCAGCCAGAAACAGCCGCGCGATGCTCTGCTCCGTCGCCGCTCCATAGACTATCAGGATGATTGACGGCGGGATCAGAAAGCCAAACGTTCCCGCGCCAGCGAGCGTGCCGATCGACATACCCAAGTCATAGCCCCGCGCCTTCAACTCGGGCAGCGACATCCGCCCCACCGTCGCCGTCGTCGCCGCCGATGACCCCGATACCGCCGCAAACAACGCACAGCCCAGGATGTTGACGTGCAGAAGCCGACCTGGAAGTCTCCGCGTCAACGGCGCCAGCCCGACAAACAGGTTCGATGACAGCTTCGAGCGGTACAGGATCTCCCCCATCCACACAAACATGGGAAGCGCCGTCAGATCCCATGACGTCAGCGAGCCCCAGATCTTCGTGGCAAACACCATCCCCGGCGGCGCCGAGGCCGCAAAGATCATCGCCAACAGCCCCACCGCCAACAGCGCGAACCCCGCCCAGAGTCCCAGCAGAAGCAATCCGAACAGCCCGGCCACCAGCAGAAGCGACAGCAGTGTGATGTCCATCAGTAGTCGCCTCCCGCGCGGCCGCGCTCAACCCGGCGGAACGCAGGCTCGCCGAACAGGCTCTGGACCAGCTCATCCGCCAGCGCTAGCGCAAACAGCCCCAGCCCCAGCGTCATCACGCTCTGCGGAATCCACAGCGGCACCTTTACCACCCCGAACGATGCGCTGTCGAAGGCCCAGCTGTCCCAAGCCTGCGCCCCGGCATGCCAAGTGGCCCAGCCCGCCAGCCCCAGCGCCACCGCCAGCACCAGAACCGTAAGTAGCCGCCCCGGCCCGGGCCCGAGGATGTTTAGCAGAAAGATCACCCGTACATGTCCCGCCGCGCGCAGTGTCTCTGGCAGCGCCAGAAACGCCGCGCCGACCAGTAGGAACCCCCCGATTTCGGAAAGCGATGGCACCGCGATGCCCAGCTGTGCGGAATCGAACAGAACCAGCACCTGGTCCAGGATGCGCCCGCCCACCTGCACCGAGACCAGCGCCGCAATTCCCACCATTGAGAGGCAAGCCCCCACCATCGCCGCAGCATAGATTGTGTCCAGTATCCTGCGCACCGCCACCCCCGCTGGTCGCCCGCCCATTGCGCAGAGCTGGCCGCAAGCGTCTTGCCCGCGGCGCGCTCCAACTCTTTCGCCTTTGGTTACTGCAACAGCGCCCGGTAGTCCTCGACCGCCGTCGCGCCCTCGCCGCCGGCGACGGCCAACCACTCCGAAAGCATGGTCTCGCCGATCTCCAGCATTCGCGTGCGCACCGCCTCACTGGGCTGCACCACCGTCATGCCCATCTCTTCTAGTCGCGCGATCTGCGTGGCGTTCTCGGCGCGCGACATCTCCCAGCCCCGCGCCTCGGCCGCAGCCGCGGCCTCCAGCAGTGCGGCGCGCTGGTCCTCTGGCAGCGCCTCCAAGGCCTGAGTGCTGACAAAGGTGATATTCTTGGGCAGCCACGCCTGCGTGTCGACGAAATGCGTCACGAAATCCCAAGCCGAATAGTTCACACCCGACGACGACGAGGCGATCATCACCTCGACCCGCCCAGTGGAAAACGCCGTTGGCACGTCCGGCGCTTCGACCTGCGTTGGAATCGCCCCCATCAGTTGCGCCAGCCGCTCGGTCGCCGCGTTGTAGGCACGAAAACGCAGCCCCTCCATCTCGGCCGGGTCGGCGAACTCGCTGGTCATGTAAAGGCTCTGCCCCGGCCAAGGCACGGCAAACAACAACGTCAGCCCCTGAGCACTCAGCTTGTCCGCGATCGGCCCGCGTGTGGCCCGCCACAGCGCGTCGGCTTCCTCGTAGCTCGCAGCCAGGAAGGGGATAGAATCTACCTCGTAGATCGGGTCCTCGTTCGACAGCCGCGACATCAGGATCTCGCCAATCGGCGCCAGCCCGCGTCGGACACCGTCCTTTATCTCGGCATGGCCGAACAGCGAGCCCGCCGAATGCACGGTAATGTCCAGAGCGCCATCGGTGGCCACACGCACGTCGTCGGCGAACTGGCTAATATTGGCCGTGTGGAACACGCTGTCCGCATAGGGGGTCGGCATGTCCCAGCGCGTCTGCGCATCCGATGGTAATGCCATCCCCGCGGCCATCGCGGCACCCAATACGCCCAAAACAAGCGCTCGACGGTTAGCTTTCTCGCGGTCCATAGATATTATCTCCTAATTATTGAGCAGTTTTCTCTATCGTCAGGCCGAGTTCACAGCCTTGGATATCCTCGGGCACCCAAACACCCTGAACAACGCACTTTTTGCATGATCGTCGCCGATTTCCTGAATTTGAACGAACGACGATCCGGATTTGGACTTCATAATAGGGAGTATACAACGTTAATGAGCCTATGCAATTTTTTTTGGGAATCTCTTGTTTGTGTGGAGTGCCCCGGCTCTGTTGATGGCTTGGATGGGCATTGTTGCAGAACTCTCGCCGTGTATGATTCACATCATGAATCCATGCTGTTAGACGGGTGGCATGAGTAAGCCCAAGCCCGCCCTTTACCGCACGACGAACTGGTCCGCCTACAACGCAGCGCTCCGCAAGCGCGGGTCGCTGCTGATCTGGCTGGACAAGGAGATGGCCTGGCACGCGCCGCATGAGGGGCGTCCAGGGCGCCCTCCGGTCTTTTCGAATGCGGCGATTCAGTTCTGCCTGTCGATCAAGGTGCTGTTCAAGCTGCCGCTCAGACAGACCGCCGGGATGGTCGCCAGTCTGCTGCGGCTCGCGGGGCTGGACTGGCCCGTTCCGGACTACTCGACCCTGAGCCGCAGGCAGAAGACCCTGACGGTGCAGATCCCCTATCGCCGTTCTGGCGGGCCGCTGAACCTGCTGGTGGACAGCACCGGCATCAAGTTCCTCGGTGATGGTGAGTGGCAAGCCCGGAAGCATGGTGTTCAGGGGCGACGCCAATGGCGCAAGGTCCATCTGGCCATGGACACCGCCACATCCGATATCCGCGCGGTCGAGTTCACCCCCAGCCGGGAAGGCGACAGCCCCGTCCTGCCAGACCTGCTGGACCAGATCCCAGACGAGGAAGACATCGGCACCGTGACCGCAGATGGCGCCTACCAGTGCTGCCGGAAAGCGCCCGACTTAGGGTCGCCCAGATGCCCGTCCTGATGGATCAGCGCCGCATAGCCCTCCGGTGCTACCCGAGGGCCGCGAGGACCGCGTGATGGGCTTCCCGGACCAGCTCCGCCCGCCGGGTCCGATCTGAGACGTTCCGGAGCTGCCGAAGCACCTCTACGGTTGGGGCGGCGACTCGCACCAGCCGCTCCACCGGGTGAGCACCCTTCTCAAGACCAGCCCAGCGGGCAGTTATGTCTTGAAGCTCGTCCTTGAGCACGTCCGACAGGGTCCCGGACGGGAAGAACTCAGCCTCGTTTTCGATCCCGATCAGGTCCATTCAGTCATCCCACAAATACTGCCTTGACGTCCACGTGCGGGTTCGGGTCGGCAACCATCATCCGGGTCCGCTCGAACCATTCCGTCCAGTCGTTAAACAGCTTCTCAATTTCCTGCTCTCGCTTGCGGCGGATCGTCAGGCGCCTCTTCTCCACTGGGCTCATAGACATATCGCCCACTGGCGCGTCGCCGAGGTCAAGTGTAAGTTGGGCTCGGAACCGGGACTCAAGGGCGGCAAGCCGAGTGAGGACCGCGTCCAAGTCCCGTTGAATGTCTGTCTCACGGGCCCGCCGCAGCTCCACGAGGTGCGTCTGAAACCGATCCACAGAAATTGGGATCGCCGCCGTTGCGGCCGTCAGGTCCTCAAGGGGCCGGCTCGGGGTGTCCTCTGCAAGCCGGGTCCGGGTGAGAAAGGTGCCCATATCCTCTATCCGGACCACCCCATCCGGAGATCGGATGACCGCAGCCCACAGGTCCACGACGGGGGCCCCGTTCGCGTTGGGGATCGCACCGTGCAGAATCACGGCCACCTCCCCGGGGGGGAGCCGTCCGACCAGCGGTGCCGCCGGGGCCGAATGCTCCGGGAAAAACGTGCTGGCCCGATCGGCAAACCACTCGAGGATCGGATGCCCGTCCCATAGGAACTGGACAGTCGGCCAGGCGCGTTCCTGCGCCTTGGCATCACTGATCGCCGGGTTAATCACCCGCGCCTGATCGGTGAGCTCGATACGGCCACCTCGGCCTACCGCTTCTTCCGGCATGAACCGGCCGTCCACAGCGCCCTCGCTCGCGTAGCCGAATCCGTCCCGTGACCGCATATCAATTGGGATGGCCAGCCGGATAAGCCGGTCATCTAAGGAAATCTGGGGCGGCTCCGGAAAGGCGTTTGAACCGCCCCGGCTTTACCGGAGGGCAAAACTCTCGGAGAATTGCCTGTTATGGAACAGACACAAAAGAAGAAGACCACGAAGCCGTATTCACCTGAGTTCCGCGAGCGTGCGGTTCGGCTGTTTATGGAACACCGCGATGAATATCAGAGCGAGGCTGCGGCGCTGTCGGCGATCGCAGGCAAATTGGGTTGTTCGCCGGACAGCCTTCGCGTTTGGGCCCGTCAGGTCCAGCGCGACGGCGGCGAACGACCGGGGCAGACGAGCGAGGAGAAGGCGCGGATCAAGCAGCTTGAGCGCGAGAACCGCGAACTGCGCCAGGCAAACGAGATTTTGCGTAAGGCGTCGGCGTATTTTGCTCAGGCGGAGCTCGACCGCCCGTTTCGCAAATGATCGATTTTATTGAGGAAAGCCGAGAGACACTTGGGGTCGAGCCAATCTGCAAGGCGCTGCAGTTTGCCCCTTCTACCTATTATGAACGGCGCGCCATCGCACGTGATCCTGAGCGGGCGTCGCTGCGTGCCAAGTCCGATGCCGCACTGAGCCTCAAGATCGACGGGGCCTGGGCGGACAACCGCAAGCTCTATGGCGCCCGGAAGATCTGGCACGTCCTGCGACGGGAAGGTGAGGACGTTGCGCGCTGTACTGTGGAGCGGTTGATGCGCGCCTTGGGCATCAAAGGCGTCATTCGTGGCAGACGTGTCATCACCACGAACCCGGACACGTCTTTGCCCTGCCCGGACGACAAGGTGAACCGCCTGTTCAAGGCGGATCGGCCAAACAAGCTGTGGGTTTCAGACTTTACCTATGTGCCCACATGGTCGGGCACCGTTTACGTGGCCTTCGTGATCGACGTTTTCGCAAGGCGGATCGTCGGCTGGCGCACCTCGACATCCATGAAGACACAGTTTGTGCTCGACGCGCTGGAGCAGGCAATCTGGCAAAGAAAAACACCAGATAACAAGGATTTGGTCCACCACTCGGACCGCGGATCGCAATACCTGTCGATCAAGTATACCGAACGCCTGGCCGAGGCCGAGATTGATCTTTCGGTCGGAACCGTCGGTGATGCTTATGACAATGCCTTGGCCGAGTGCGTCATCGGCCTCTTCAAAACTGAAGTCATCAACCAAATCGGTCCATGGAAGTCGATGCGCGAAGTCGAATGGGAAACGCTGAAATGGGTCGATTGGTATAACAACCGCCGCCTTCTTGGCCCCATCGGATACATCACCCCAGCAGAAGCAGAGGAGGCGTTCTATGCAAACCTGAACACACTCGATATGGTCGCCTAGTCGTTGAACAAATCACCCTCCGGTAAAGCCGGGGCGGTTCAGTTCTCCTCTGGCCGGGACAGCCGCTCGATCATCGCCGTTGCGTAGGTGAAAGAGTCCTTGAACAGCCGTGGTGGACCGTCATCTATGGACGCCCCGTCCAGCACAGGTGCGGGCGCAGGATCCGCGTAATCCCCAAAGAGGGCTGCAAACTCATCATCGAGCGACATGTGGGTGACGGCCTCTGCAGCGCGTTCGTCCATCTGGCGCTCAAAAGCCTCCGCACCAATCCCGGACGAGATCGCCTCTGCAACAACTGCTTCTTCTCCCTCTGCGTCCCCCGCGCCAAGAAATACCGCTGGGTCTCCAACACCCGCCTGGGCCGCCTCATCCTTCGCGACAAGCCCCTCCGTGCCAATACGAGTGAGACAATTGAGTGGCTGAAGTTTACACTTGAGGGTGTAGGAGAACGAACCCATGGTTATGCCTTCGAAG
>Ga0208413_1002140_pt1 | contig 11588 bp, 10 predicted proteins | sample AntAceMetag02UKD_FD_184761 | JGI IMG/M metagenome (GOLD analysis project Ga0208413, IMG submission 184761) | Saline lake microbial communities from Ace Lake, Antarctica - Antarctic Ace Lake Metagenome 02UKD (SPAdes) (version 2) | ecosystem: Environmental > Aquatic > Non-marine Saline and... | reverse complement strand
AGGCCCAATAAAATGCGGTCCAGCCCTGAGAAAAGTTGATATCTTCACGTCCAAAAGGCATGGACAGGGGAACAATATGTTGTGCGTATGCCGCTGCTCCGGAAAACGCCGTTGCAAAAATCTCACCAGTTGGCCCCACCACCAATATAAACAGCAAGAGCAACAGCGCGAGAACCATGTTGATTTCTGACAAAATCTTCACACCGCCATCTAAACCTCTGATGACAGACGCCAACGCAATGGCGGTAATTATCGTAATTAGCATCACGATGGCAACCGAGCCGGTGCCCCAGCCATACAGAAAGTTGAGCCCCGCAAGCGCTTGAGTAGCACCAAACCCAAGGGATGTGGTCAGCCCGAACAAAGTGGAAAAAACCGCCACAACATCGATAACATGACCAGGCCAACCCCATATACGCTCACCTAATAAAGGGTAAAAGGCCGAGCGTAATGTAAGTGGTAGGTTGTTGTTGTAAGCAAAAAAAGCGAGTGCCAAGGCAACAATCGCGTAAATGGCCCACGGGTGTAAGCCCCAATGGAAGATCGTGGCCGCCATGGCAAGGTCTCTGGCTGCGGTAATGTTGCCTTCTGCAGCACCCAAAGGGGCCCAGTCAGTACGCACACCATTCTCCATGGCCACCCCGCCCATGGACGAGGCAAAATGGGACATAGGTTCCGACACACCAAAAAACATAAGGCCTATGCCCATGCCCGCTGCAAATAACATAGCAAACCAACCCAGATAGCCGAAATCGGTTTTGGCGTCTTGCCCCCCCAAACGAATTTGGCCATAGGGCGACACACAGAGTGCCAAGGCAAATACTAAAAATACATTGCCAGCAGAAAGAAAAAACCAATCAAAATTGCTCGTAATGGCCGGGCGCAACCAAGCAAAAAATACTGCAGCTTCGGTTTGGAATAATAAAGTGAGCAGCACAAAGGCCACTATAGATAACCCAGAAATCAAAAACACTGGGTTGTGGATATCTAGCCCAAAGGGCGTGATATTGTCTTGACCGACTTGGTAGTCGTTACTGGATTGGTCACTCATGGTACGCACCCTTCATCTTTAATACAATAGTACTCAGTGTAGTGGCTATTGTTTTGAGGCAGGGCTTAGTTACCAATAAATACGATATGCATTGAGTGACCGGTTAGATGGACTTTTGGTTGCTATCTGCGTTTGAACCGCCTCTGTAGCGCCCGCCCAACTCTAAAACATCTTGAGAATCGACAGCCTCATCAAAGCCCTGCCAACCAGAGTCCCTTGAAGTGTATGGGCTGGCGCTGCCTTGACCACTGTCGCGGCGCAACTCTTCTAGAGCGCTCAACGCGTAATGCGCAAACCACAACGACGACAGCGCAAACACCAGCGTGTAGACCCAAATCGCCAGTGGCACCAGCAAAGGCGCCAGTGCAATAAACATAGCCCCGGACGCCCATAGCAAGCTAGGCGCAGCGCCCATGTAACCGCTTACCACACCGATGGCGAGCAACGGTAATCGGTGGCGTTCAAAAATAATCTCACGCTCAGCTTTGGTAGCGTGTTCTGCCAAGGCATCAAAGGTAAACACACGGTAGGTCAACCAGCCCCAAATCAGTGGCGGCACAATAAGAACCAGCGGTGGAATAAACCACAGCGGTACCGAAACAACCAGGGCAATGATAGCCAGCAGCGTGGAGCCCACAGACCACAACACGCTGGCGAGCATTGAGCCGCCATGGAACCGCTGCAGGTGAGGAAAGCGTCGCTTTGTGACCATGGAGACCATGGCAGGCGTCATGAACACGGCAACCAGCAGCAGCGACACAACCACAATAAAGGGGGTCGCAACAAACAGCACCACCATAGGTGCAACCACTGACCTCAAACTGGCCCAACCCACGCTGTCCAGCCAATTGAACATGGTTTGTGTGAGCTCAGTCGCTTGTAGCCAAGCGGCAACACCCGCTACGGATGTTTCCCAGTATGCATAACCCAAACCGAAAGCAGCTGCGACCATGAAGGCCAACGGTAAAAAGGACAGGCCAATAACGCGCGGAAACAAACAGTAAGACAACGCACGCCAGAAAGAGTTGAACATCAATTGCATGTCATAAGAATACAACGAATGCATACTGTTTTTACATAAAAAAACCCACAACCCGTGAAGGTTGTGGGTTCTTTTTTACAAAGGACTAGCTGTACCAGCAAGTACCCAAGTAACGGGGCTTAACGGCGAGCGCGTGCTGGCGCTGAAGGGCGACGCTCACCACCCGCGTGGGCTCGGCCCTCTGGGCGGGGGCTGCGTTCGAAACGACCCTCACCGCGGCTGTCGCTCCGACCTTCCGGACGTCGATCGTCGCTTTGACGCGGCGCACCACGTTGCTCGTTGCGGGGCTCAAAACGAGATTCAGGACGTGACTCTGAACGCGCATCAAAACGTGGGTCAAAGCGGTTGTCACCCCGGGTATCTGGACGCTCGGCGCGGCCACGGTCATCGCCACGAGGGGCAAAGTCACCACGAGGAGCGAAGCTGTCACCACGTGGTGCACCGCGGAACTCACCGCCTGCTGGCTTAAAACCATCACGGCTACCGCGTTGGCCTCCAAAGCCGCCACCACCACTTGGACGACGGTCATCGCTGCGGCCACCACCGAAGCTGGGACGGCCAGCACCAAAACTTGGTGCGCCGCCTTCGCGTGGGCGACCACGGCCAGCAAAACCGCCACCACCGCCACCTCCACCGCCACCACCGTGGGCGCGGCGCTCACCGCTGCCAAAACTTGGACGGCGGCTTGGCTCCATGCCTTCTACAGTGTGCTCTTTAAAACGTGAGCGCGTGAATGACTCAATGGCGTAAATGCGACGTTGATCGCGGAACTCAGCCAATGTAATGGCCAGGCCTTCACGACCGGCACGGCCAGTACGCCCAATACGGTGGGTGTAGTCTTCGGCTTTCATAGGAAGGCCATAGTTAAACACGTGCGTAATGGTGGGTACGTCAATACCGCGGGCGGCAACATCGGTCGCCACCAAAATTTGCACAGAACCGCTGCGCAATGCGTCTAAGCGGCGGTTACGCACCGACTGGCTCAGGGCACCGTGCAAAGCCACAGCTGAGAAGCTGTCTTGTTGCAAGTCTTCAGCAAGTGAATCGCACTCCACTTGGGTGCTGGCAAACACAATGGCTTGCTTGATAGATGTATCGCGCAAGAAGTGGTCTAACAGCTGGCGCTTGTGGTGGGCATGATCTGCCCAGTACAAGCGTTGCTCGATGTTCACGTGTTGTTGTTCAGGCGAAGCCAACTCGATGCGTTCTGTCTTGCGCATCACACGCATAGCCAACTGTTGCACACGTGGTGCGAAAGTGGCGCTGAACATCATGGTTTGGTCGCGCTTTGAAGTCAGGTCATGCACTTCAGCCAGGTCTTCAGCGAAGCCCAGATCCAACATACGGTCGGCTTCATCAACCACCAAATATTGCACTTTGTCTAAGCGAATTTGACCTGTGCGCTGTAAGTCCAACAAGCGACCTGGCGTGGCCACCACGATGTTGGCGTTGCGCAAGCCAGCTAATTGATGAATGTAAGAAGTACCACCCACAACGCTGGCAACGCGCAAACCGCGGCAATGTGCCACAAGGTCAATTGCGTCGGTTGCAACTTGCTGTGCCAATTCACGTGTAGGGCACAAAATAAGTGCGCCTGGCGTGGCTGGGTCAAAGCTACGGGGTTTTTTACTGTCTTTAGGTTGCTTGGGCTTGTCGCCTTCACCACCATTAACGAGTAAATCAGCGCTGGCTTCGCCGCCTGCAGCCAAGGATGCTTCACGGGCAGCTTTTTCGCCATCTGCACGTGCCGTTTCAATGGCTCGTTCGGCATGTTGCTGACCTAAAATTGTATGCAAAACGGGCAGCAAGAATGCCGCTGTTTTACCGCTGCCTGTTTGGCTAGACACCAACAGGTCAGTGAACTCACCAGCTTCACGGTTAAGCGAGCGTGGAATTGTGGCCAGTTGAACGGCTGTTGGAACTGTGTAGCCGAGGTCGGCAACAGCCTGCACCAACTCGGTGGCTAAACCTAATTCGATGAAGGCTTGAGCGTTGGCAATATCAACCAAGTCGCGCTTTGGCGCTTTTGGTGTGAAATCACGCGGTGCGCGTGAAAAGCGTGAATTGCCGCCCGAGCGTGGGGGGCGGTTTGAAAAATCTTTCATGACTGACTTCCTGCGCGTTTAAAGTGCGCATAACGAACGTATCCGTCACACACAAACGCAGGCGTCTCACAGCCAAAGTGTGTAACCAATGTGGTTCTAGTTGGTAAGCACCAACACCCAAACCAAAAAGGTCGACACAGCTGGAATCTGATGGTCGTCAATGGCTAGTGGTTACAAGCAATTGACGTTACACAACAAATCAGTCGTACTGAACAAATGGCCGAACTATATAAAGACGTTTACATTGAGTGGGAAACCGCTGGTGTGCGGCTTGCCTGCAAACATCAGTCGGCCGAGGCGTGAGGCTGATGAACAATCCCGCCGCTAGGCGTGTACAAATGCAATCTAATGCCATTGACCTCTGCGGGAAAACCCTATTATTGCATAGCTATGACCATATGTGCAACAGTTTTGAGGGATGTTGTTAGAAAACACCTAACTTAGGCCGTGCCGTCAGCGGGCTTCTCGACAGCAGCCGCGACAGCATCTGGCTCCATGCGCAGGAAGTGCGTGCGGTAGTGCACCAACTCATCTATTGATTCGTGTACATCTGCCAGCGCTGTATGCGCTTGTTGCTTTTTAAAACCCTTGTACACGTCGGGACGCCAACGACGTGACAGCTCTTTGAGTGTGCTCACATCGAGACATCGGTAGTGGAAGTACGCCTCAAATGTAGGCATGTACTTGACCAAAAAGCGCCTGTCTTGGCTGATGGTGTTGCCGCACATGGGCGAGCCCTGTCTGGGCACATACAGTTTTAGAAAGCTGAGCAAGGCTTCACTCGCCTGGTTTTCAGTCACCGTGCTGGCTTTGACTTTATCGATGAGACCACTTTTGCCGTGTGTACCCTTGTTCCACGCATCCATGGCGTTGAGCACCGCGTCGTCTTGGTGAATCACAAATACGGGGCTCTCAACACGTACCGACAAATCGGGATTGGTCACAATGACCGCGATTTCTAGCAAAAACTCTTTATTTGGGTCAAGACCGCTCATTTCACAATCTAGCCAAATCAAATTCTGGTCACTTTTAGCCAGCTTTGGTAAGGTTGAGGACGCAGGGATGGTTGGGGCATTGAAAGATGTTGTCATGTGCTTATTGTCTCCTAGGTAAAACTGACACAATTAGGCTGTTTTAAAATTTATCACCCTATGGGTAAGGCGCTTCAACTTTGACTGATTACTCTTTCTTTTTGTCGATTGGATTTGCGGGCGCCTTGCTGCTCAGCACAGGGTTGCAGCTGTGGCTGAACGGTCGTCAAGCGCGCCATGTGCACACCAACAGTGGCACTGTTCCTCACGCATTTTCTGATATGGTCTCGCTGACCGAACACCAAAAAGCCGCTACATACACCTTGGCCAAACTGCGCTTGGGCAATTGGCAAATCGTTATCAGCGCCACAGCACTGCTGGCTTGGACGTTGTTAGGCGGCTTGAACCTCCTCAACTTGTGGCTGCTAGACGTCATGGGCATTGGCATGGCACAGCAACTGGCCTTGTTGGTGGGCGTGATGTTGATCAGCGGCCTGGTCGACTTGCCCATGGGCTGGTGGGTGACCTTTCGCTTAGAAACGCGCTTTGGCTTTAACAAAACATCTCTCAAACTGTGGCTGACCGATTTGGCTCAAGGCGCAGCGCTGGGTCTGGTGCTGATACTGCCATTGGCGTGGGCAGCATTGAGCTTGATGCAAGCAACCGGTGCCATGTGGTGGCTATGGGTGTGGCTGCTGTGGGTTGGATTCAACACTGCGGTCATGGTTGTTTACCCAAAGTGGATTGCGCCACGCTTCAACAAATTTGAGCTACTCACACGCGAAGACGTGCGCGCAGAGGCGACCGAGCTCATTGAACGGTGCGGCTTTCAGGCTGAAGGCTTGTTTGTGATGGATGGCAGCAAGCGCAGCGCTCACGCCAACGCCTACTTCACAGGCCTTGGCAAGGCCAAACGCGTTGTATTTTTTGACACGCTGTTGGACAAACTAAATGTGGCTGAGGTGAAAGCAGTGCTGGCTCATGAGCTGGGACACTTCCACCACAAACACATTCGCCAGCGTTTGTTGGTGGTGTTTGGCTTAAGCGCCGTGGCGCTGGCCTTGTTGTCGTGGCTTGGTACACAAGTGTGGTTTTTCACCGGTTTGGGGGTGTTGCCCAGTTTAAGCGGCAACAACCACGCACTGGCGCTGCTGCTGTTCATGTTTGCAGCACCTGTGATTGGTTTCTTTACAGGCCCCATCATGGCCAGAAGCTCTAGAGCCAACGAGTTCGAGGCAGACCGCTACGCCACCACGCATGCCAGTGCCAATGCCTTGGCCAGTGCACTGACCAAACTGTACACAGACAACGCCAGCACCCTGACGCCAGACCCCATTTACTCGCGTTTTTACGCATCTCACCCGCCTGCGGTTGAACGCTTGGCACACATACAACGAGCGCAAACACCCACATGAACCGCCCTGACCTACTCACCCCCAGCGCCGTTGTGGCGCAACTGACTCGTCTCAATGGGGACGCAGCGCTCGGCTGGCGCATCGAGGACAACGCATTGTTCAAGCGATTTCATTTTGCCAACCACTTAGAGACAATGGTGTTTGCCAATGCCGTGGCTTTTGCCGCCCACAAGCTCAACCACCACCCAAGCATGCACATCACTTTTAACGTGTGCTCGGTCGCATGGTCTACCCATGAACCCAGCGGTATCACGCAACTGGACTTTGAAGCCGCCACCCGCACAGAGGCGCTGCAATCAGCGCAAGCTCTTTAAATCATGGCGACCCACACTGCTAGTAAGCGCCAACGTGCAGCCATCGCCAACCAACGGTTTGAACAAGGTCTAGTCACAGCAACATTTGGCAGACATGTCAGCGTGTTGTGCGACGACGGTGTATCTCGCCTGTGCCACCCCCGGGGCAAAAAGAACCAAGCGGTGGTTGGCGACAGAGTGAACTGGTCACTTTCGACAGATCAAGGCACGATTGAATCGGTACTGACCAGACGCAATTTGTTTTTTCGCCAAGACGACATGCGCACCAAGTCGTTTGCGGCCAACATTGACCAAATTGTGATGTTTCTAGGCGCCGAGCCTGAGTTTTCTGACATGCAACTCACCCGCGCCCTCATTGCCGCGCAGGCTGAACGCATCAAGGTCATCATTGTTCTCAACAAGTACGACTTGACCGATTTATTCAACAAGTCGTGGGAGCGTTTAGCGCCCTATCGCGACATGGGTGTCACCGTATTGCCCCTGTCACTTAAAAGCGAGCTGGGATTCGGGATGGATGCGTTACTGCCGTTACTCAACAACCAAGTTAGCCTAGTCCTAGGGCCCAGCGGCGCTGGCAAAAGCACGCTCATCAACACGTTGATACCACTGGCTACAATTTATACGCAAGAAATATCGCGGGCACTTAACAGCGGTAAACACACCACCACCAGCACCACGTGGTACTGGCTAGACGATATGCACAGTGGTGCGATTATTGATTCGCCAGGCTTTCAAGAGTTTGGCCTGCATCACATCAAAGCGCCAGATCTGGGCAAATGGATGCCAGACATTGCCAAGCATATGGGCCACTGCAAATTTAACAATTGCACGCATGTTCATGAGCCCGGGTGTCCTGTACAAGATGCAGTGCACTCAGGTGACATCAACGCCAACCGCTACCGTATTTATCAAGAACTGTTTGACTTTCTGGACAACATTCCAACTTACCGATAAAACCACCCAGCTACGAAGCAGGTGTTTAATTGAGGGGTTGGTGTGTGTCTAGCTGCTTCAATTCAGCCACGACACCACGGTGAGACCGGCCAAAATACCCATAGCCAATACCACCACACGCCACACCAAACTGGCCAAAGCAGCGACATGTCTGGGCTTGGGTAAGCTGGCGGGATTGTCTGACTCTGGCTCTGAACTTAGAACAGGGTCGGCAACCTGCTCATCAGCAGCACCTACAGGCGCAACAACCGAGACAGCCCCATGGACTTGTGCCGCATGCTCGTCTAGCAGTGCGGCGCTCATCACAACCAAGTCATCGTCACCGGCTTCATCGTTGGCGCTTGGCGTTGACTCCTCTTGCAGCGAAACGTGCAAAGCACCCGCACCAGCTGCCAACAACACACTGTCGTTACTCAACTGCGCGTTGTCTGCTGCATCTCGCCATGCAGCCACAACGCCTTCGAAGTGACCAGCTGCGGCGAAGCCCAATGCACTGGCGCGAACAGGCAACCAATCAACACAATGCCAAGCCTGTAAAGCGACCAACGCCCGCAACGTTGCCGGCTCTTGCCCGTCATCGTTTTGATCAGGGTTGTCTGCTTGTTGATCGGTGCCAGCAGGCCCAGCGGTATCGCCTGCTTGCTCGTCAATGACACCTGCAGTACTGGGCAGCTGCACGCGCCACAGCCTAGCCACATACTCGCTCATGCGGTACAGCACCGCACCAGCTGGGCCTAGGCCAAACACGCCAAGCACCACAAACGCCAGCCACACGCCAAGAACGTGGCGTTGAGCCGCCAACAATGCCAAAGACAGCACACGGGCTACCCAGTCAGAGCGCTGCGCCTCGGCGCCATCCACTTGACGCCACTGCGCCAAAGCCGCCAAGGCTTCGTCTTCGCGACCAGCTTGTAAGGCGTCTCTGATGCGAGAAAAGTAATGGCTAAATTGGCGAAAGCCCATGGTGAGGTACAACACGCTGACCAACCACAACCAAGCCAAAGGCCACCAGATAGCCGACAGGAGCTGGTACAACAGCGCACTCAGCAAGGTCGGAACCACAACGGCCACCGACCACCACAACCACACATGCCAAGTCTTAGTGACAAAGACTTTCGAACGAGCGTATAGGGCCCAATGCCTTGACCACTTGTGAAAAACGTTGTCTTCCACCAGCGGCACAAATTGTTCTAAAAGAAAAGCGGTGAGTAATGCAAAAAATAACATTTGACCATCATAGCGTCAGGTGGGTGAGAGCAATAACCAGCTCTTGTTGCGCTATTTTATGTTGGACAGTTTTCTGTAACCTCTTGCCACTTTGCGCGTGATCGCCGACTATTGCCAGCTTCTATCGGCTGCAGGTAACTTGTAACGCTAGCGCACAGGCGCTAACAAATACTGGTACAGGTTGCGCAGCATGCCGGCAGTCGCGCCCCAAATGTAGTGCTCGTAGCCTTGCGCATCTGTGTAGGGCATGGACCACCAACACCGCTCAACGCCATCACGCACGACCATGTGGTAACGGTGGTTGGTTGGATCTGTAATGAAAGCCAACGGCACCTCGAACACTTGCTCAACCTCGCTTGGGTCAGGCTGATAGACCACATCAGAACTTATAAAACCCACCACAGGAACAATATGGAAGCCAGTTCCAGTGCTGTACTCGCTCAACCGCCCCAGCACCTGAACGGCATGTGCAGGCACACCAATTTCTTCCTGTGCCTCTCGCAACGCGGCGTCTTCAGCGCTGCCATCAGTTGCGTCAATTTTCCCCCCTGCAAAGGCCACTTGTGCGGCGTGTTGTTTCAAATGTGCAGCGCGGCGGGTCAGTACTAGGTACACCTGTTCTCGCTCAACCAGGCCTACCAAGACGGCTGCCGGGCGCATGCGACTTATGTCTGGCCATACTGGCTCCTGAACAACATCAGGCGTCCAAGCCACATGAGAGGCGAAACGTTCGCGAATGGCTTGTGCCGTTAGGCATGCGCCAGCCACAGCTGACTCGACGCGCAAGCTGGGCATAGCCGCCACATCACGGGGATTAAAACTGAGGGGTGGTTGAGTGCTCATAAACTGGTTGGTAGTAGCCTTAGCTTACCCAGCTAGGCGCATCAACGCCGTCATGTAGGCAACAGCGGTCAAACAAGCCGCCAAGTAAACCCGTCATATAGAAGCGCGTAGGCAACAAAAAACCGCTTGAAGCACACAGCCTGAAGCGGTTGATTGCTTGGGCTGCAATGAACAGCCCAGCTAGAAAAAAGTTTAAGCCTTTTTCTTGAACACCAATTTTTCTTTGATGCGGGCTGATTTGCCGCTTCGGTCACGCAAGTAGTACAACTTGGCGCGACGCACATCGCCGCGGCGTTTGACTTCAATACCAGCGATACGCGGGCTGTACAGTGGGAATGTGCGTTCAACGCCTTCACCATTGGAGATTTTGCGAACGATGAAGTTGCTGTTTAGGCCGCGGTTACGGCGGGCAATCACCACACCTTCGTAAGCCTGTACACGTTTGCGCGTGCCTTCAACCACGTTCACACTCACAATCACCGTGTCGCCTGGGGCGAATACGGGGATTACTTTGTTTAGTCTAGCAATTTCTTCTTGCTCTAGTATTGCAATTAAGTTCATAAAGTCCTCTTAGTCGATCGTATTTGCGCTACACAAGGCCTTGTGACGCTGAATCTTGCCTATCAAGTCAGTCGTTCATCAAAGCGGCCAAATAGAGGATCGGTCAGCCTTAGATTATAGCCCGTTTAAAAACCGCTGATCCCCAGCATCCAGTACGCCCGCTTGCTCGGCTTTGGCCAGCACATCGGGGCGTTGGGTGGCCGTGGCGCGCAAGCTTTCTTGCCTGCGGTATCGGGCAATGGCGTTGTGGTTGCCTTGCAAAAGCACATCTGGAACACGTTGGCCCAGCCACGCTTCGGGACGGGTGTAGTGCGGACAATCAAGCAAACCATCAATGCTTGGGTTGAAACTGTCTTGAATATGGCTTTGTTCGTCAGACAGCACACCAGGCTGTAGTCTGGCGATGGCATCTAGCAACGGAATAGCTGCCAACTCGCCACCAGACAGCACAAAGTCGCCCAAGCTCAATTGGTATGTCACGCAGCTGTCAATAAACCGCTGATCCACGCCCTCATAACGGCCACACACCCAAATGGCGTCTTGCTCAGGCTGCGCCCAATGGGTTACCACCGTGTGGTTAATCGTTTGCCCTTGCGGTGAAAAGAGCACAACTGGCACAGGGCAGGCGACCCCAACATCAGTCACGTCCAAGCCTCTGTCTGCCAATATGGCATTGCGTGCTTCCAGCAGGGGCTGTGCTTGCATGACCATGCCCGGCCCGCCACCGAATGGCCTGTCGTCGACACGGCGGTAGTTGCCGCTTGCGAAGTCACGCAACGGCCACAAGCGCACATCAACCAACCCCGCCTCGAAAGCCCGGCGCGTGATGCCGTGGGTCATGGCTGGCCCAAACAGCTCTGGAAACAGCGTGATGATGTCTATACGCATGGGACTTGGCGCTCAGTCGTAGTCTGGCAGCCAGTCCACGGTAATGCGTTTGTCCACCAAACTGACACCATCGATGTATTGGCCTACAAAAGGAATAAGGCGTTGCAGCTTGGGGTCGTCGGTGGGAGAGGTGGTCACGCACAGCACCGCTTGCGGA
>Ga0208413_1002137_pt1 | contig 11605 bp, 10 predicted proteins | sample AntAceMetag02UKD_FD_184761 | JGI IMG/M metagenome (GOLD analysis project Ga0208413, IMG submission 184761) | Saline lake microbial communities from Ace Lake, Antarctica - Antarctic Ace Lake Metagenome 02UKD (SPAdes) (version 2) | ecosystem: Environmental > Aquatic > Non-marine Saline and... | reverse complement strand
GGCCTGATGATGAAGCACGTTTGGCATATGTCGTCAGTGCACGAGATAACGTTTCGTCTGTGATGAGCGTCTCCAGCGCCTTCTCGGCATCAAACCATGCTGACCAAGGGCAGCGGTATTCCACACAGACATGACGCACAGACCGGGGCAGATGCCAGGGTTTGTGCGCTCCGGCGAAGTGAATAATCGCTGGAAGATGTGCGGGTGTGAGTTTTTCCACCCGGTAGGTGAGGGTGTTGAAAGCTTCGGGGATTGTTTTAGCGCTTTCCCCGTACAGCTGGTTGAAAAGCGCCTGCTCCTGGGTCGCAACATCCTTCATCGTCGATAGCGGAGTGCGCCAGTCTCGGCGTTGTCCAGCCGGCCAGCCGAGGACCCCGGCATTGAAGCGAAGACCATCGCTCTGTGGGGAAGTGCCTGATTCATCGTCCTTTCCACGCTGTGCGACGACGAGACCCTCCAAGCCTGTCGCAGTGTGGATATCGTCAAATATTTGGTCCCAGCCTGCAAGCGCTACCGTATCGGCATCAATCCAGAGGTGTGCCTCGGCAATCGCATCAGCGAGCAGGAACTTTGCAAAGGTGGTGGGCGAGATGTGACCCTGGGTGATGAAGAGAGGGTTGGAGGGGAGGGGCATGAAGGCAAGGGGGACATTCAATGCTGCGGCAAGAGTGGTAAGAAAATCTCGATCGCTTTCGGGAAGGGTGTCATCGAGATATCCGACTCTGACATCGAAGGCGCCTGACGCTGTGTCCTTCATGGACGCAAGTAATACCGCCAACCCATAGGTCATCTGGGAATCAATCGCACACACGACGTGGTGGGCCGGAGGACTCGAAGCCACGGGCGTCACGGGGCTAGAAGCAAGCTTCGTTGCCAGGCAATTTGCGCGGCCAGGCCTTCTTCAAGCGTTGCTGTGTGACGAAAGCCCAGGGTTTTCTGGGCTTTCGTCGTGTCACCCCGTGTTCGTTGTTGGTCTCCGCGAGCTGCGGGAAGTGAATTGATGGAAAGGGGTGTGCCCACATGACTTTCGATAATGGCTAGCGCTTCATTGAGGGATCTTTCTGCTGCGCCGGCAATGTTATAAACCTCACCTGGTTCTCCCTTGGTCAGTGCGGAGAGGGTGGCGCTCACGCAGTCATCGATATAGGTGTTGGAGCGAGTTTGTTCCCCGGTCCCATAGAGATCAATCGTTTCACCGCGCAGAGCTAGGTCGATGAACTTCCGATAGGCCATGTCAGGCCTTTGGCCTGGGCCATAAACAGAAAAATACCGCAACACAGTGCCGGGAAAACCTGAATCACGCCAGTGCGCAAGCACCAGGTTCTCTGCCGCAAGTTTGGTCACGCCATAGGGCGAGACGGGGGCCAGCGGCAGGGATTCATCCCCTGCCGCGTTTTTGCCATAGACCGAGGAGGTAGAAATCTGAACAAAACGCTCCAGCGGCCAGGATTGTGTAGCTTCGATCAAGCGGGCTGTGGCTGTGAGGTTGCAGCTGGCATAGAGGTCGAAGTCTTGCCAACTCAAGCCCAGGCCCGGCATCGCCGCTTCGTGAATGACGTGGGTGATGTCTGTGGGCAAGGAAGCAAGGTCGTCGGTGCGCAGATCTAACGAGCGAAGATCAGCTCCCCGAAGCGCTGTGAGCGATTCGAAGCGCTGTTGTTTCTCCTCTGCGGGATAAAGCCCACCGAGTAGCGCATCTACCCCTACCACCGCAATTTCCTGTGTCACCAGTGCACGGGTAATGGCTGACCCAATAAAACCAGCAGCTCCCGTGACAAGGACCTTCATGCTTTTCTCTCTCACATTCTTCGACTTTGGGTGAATTGTTACGAATACACCTTGGCATACTCGCTCGCAACGGCACGGGGATGAAAAATGGCGCGCGCCTGGGTTCTCAGCTTCTTTCGAACCTGTTCCCTCTTTTTTGCTGGTTCCTCGGCTTTAGCGGAGAGCAATCCGACAAGAGTGCGTTCATCGGTGAAGACCGCTCCAACACCCAGCGTTGTGACTAGCTCGGGCATTCCTCCGACATAGGCGACGAAGGCTTCGCACCCTTGTGCTGCTGCTTCGGGAATGACTAAGGGAGCGTTTTCTGCCCGCGAAGGAACAACCAGGACATCGGACTGGCTCACGAGATCCCGTATTTCACCAGCCGTTGCTCTTCCGTATCGTTCGATGTTCGCGCGGGAAAACGATGCTCCTCCTTGGCCAACCAGCGTGAGTTTCACATCCGCACGATTTCCAAATGCTTCGGTGAAAGCATCGACAAGAAAGGAAATGTTTTTGACTTCGTCATCCAGCGACGCCGCGATGGCGATCACGGACAGCACACAACCGGGCTTCGCAGCAGAAGGTGCGATCGAGTCGTCAAAAAACGCAGCGTTGATGGGGTTAGGTTGAACGACAACGGGGGTGTCAGAAAAAACCTCGCTCGCGATGGCCTGGTCTGCAAGCCAGCTACTGGGCGACACGACAGTCAGGTTTTCGATAGCTCTGATTGCTTCTCTTTTTTTATCGAAGTGTCGCCCGACAGCTTCCGTGAAGCCTTTTCGAACCGCTGGGCAGCTCCTGCACCCTGAAGTGAATCCGTCGCACCCTAGCGAATAGTGACACACGCTAGTGAAGGGATTCATATCGTGAAGGGTCCATACAGTTTTTCTTCCCGCGCTCAGTTCAGCGAGGTTCTCCATCTTTATGGCCCCATTGATGCCATGAAGATGGAGAACATCACACTCTTCGAGTGGGAGAGATGCGGTGCTTGCCACATCGCGAAGCAGGCTGATCGGCGCCATGAAATCTGAGCGCTTAATCGCATAGTGGTCGATTCCGGCTGCCATCGTGTGGAGTGGTGTGGCAAGGGGTCTCGACCTAAGAGTGGACTCAATGACGTGATGAAAACGCGAGGTCAGTCCTTGCCGGGTCTGTTCTTCCTGGAGAATTCTTGCGACCGACCCCGCTCCCCCCGATCGGGAGAAATTGACGTGAAGAATCGAGAGGGTCACACGACTACGCTAGTTGGAAAAGGTCGGTGTGAGGAGCGCGTGTGGCGAATTTTTCGTGCGCCCCCGTTGTGCTTTTAGGTTATCGGCGTCCCGACCACACGTCCCAGGTATTTCAGGCCATCCGAGCAGCTCGCCCGGCACAGCTCTTTCTTGTGATGGACGGCCCCAAAATCTCGGTCCCCGGGGACTCTGCGGCAGTGGTAAAGACCAGGGAAATACTGGAAAATATCGACTGGCCGACAAATGTCCGCAGGCTCTATGCCTCGTCCAATCTGGGCCTCAAAGTCCGCGTCACCAGCGGACTTGATGTCGTGTTTGAGGAAGTAAAAGACGCCATTATCGTCGAGGACGACTGCCTGCCTTCGCCAGATTTTTTCCACTTTGCTACTGAAATGTTGGAGCGATACGGTGAGGACCCACGCGTGGGAATGGTCAGCGGGTCATCACGGTTGCGTGGAAAACCTGTGAGCCCCTATTCCTATGACTTTTCTCGAGATGTCCGGATTTGGGGCTGGGCTACGTGGGCCAGGACGTGGAAAGAGTTCTCATCTAGTGGCGATCTTGATGCCACCTGGGATTTACCGCAGCAGCAATCCCTTGCCAAACAGTTTCCTTCTGGCGCTCGACAGCGCTCAATGGCGAAGATGCTCGCTCACGCCTCGGACCTTGACTCATGGGCCCTACCTTTTGTTGTTCATTGTGTGAATCGGGGTTATGTCAATCCTGTCCCTGTCGAAAACTTGGTCACCAATATCGGGCTGGGCCCCTCGTCCACTCACACACAATTCGAGAGCTGGGTGGCCGAGGTCCCGTGGGGGCAGCTTTCTTTTCCCCTTGCCCACCCACCCGAGGTTCTCCCCAATGATCTCTTGGATACGACAGAGTCTGCAGAAGACGCCCGCTTCTTTATTTCGTATCCGATTCGTCACCCTTTTGACGCTGCCCGAAGAATCATGTCGTACCTCGCGCTTATGCTCAGGCGGAAATTTAGCCAGCGCGGTTCGCTGGACTAACCCGATAGATTGGTACCCATCAGGAATGGGCAAGAAGGAGCACGGCACATTGTGAAAAAGGCACTCATTACCGGCGTCACCGGCCAAGATGGCAGCTACCTCGCAGAGCTTCTGCTCCATAAAGGCTATGAAGTCCACGGCGTTATCCGTCGCTCGTCTAACCCCAACACCCAGCGCATCGCACACCTACTAGCGGACGAAGAGCTCTTCGGGTCTCGTCTTTTCCTTCACTACGGCGACCTTGCCGACAGTTCCCGCATGGTGTCGCTGGTGACCAGCATCGTTCCCGATGAGGTTTATAACTTGGCGGCTCAGTCCCATGTTCGCATCAGTTTTGACGAACCAGAGCTAACCGGTAACACCACGGGCATGGGAACCACCAGATTGCTCGAGGCCATCAGAATTTCTGGGGTGGGGGCAAAGTTTTATCAGGCGTCAAGTTCTGAAATGTTTGGTGCTTCACCACCCCCTCAGAATGAAGCCACGCCTTTTTACCCCAGGTCTCCTTATGGCGCAGCAAAGGTCTATTCCTATTGGATTACCAAGAACTATCGTGAAAGCTACGGAATGTTCGCCACCAATGGGATTCTCTTCAACCACGAATCCCCTAGACGGGGCGAGACCTTCGTCACCAGGAAAATAACTCTTGCAGCAGCCCGCATCAAGGCAGGCCTGCAAGACAGGCTGTACATGGGCAACCTCGATGCGGTGAGGGATTGGGGTTACGCTCCGGAATATGTCGAAGCGATGTGGAGGATGCTTCAAGTAGACGAGCCCGATGATTTCGTCGTGGCCACCAACACGGAGTACTCCGTCAAAGACTTCCTGGGCTTTGCCTTTGAGCATGTGGGATTGGAGTGGGAAAAATACGTGGAACTCGACGAGAGCTTCCTGCGCCCTACCGAAGTGGACTCGCTCGTAGGTGATCACACTCGCATCACCGCAGCGACCGGGTGGGAACCCACCGTTCGTACCCCTGGGTTAGCAGCCATCATGGTCGAGGCGGATACCCACATCGTCGAGAACCAGCCAACGCCATGGATTGATTCCCCTGAAAAATCTCGCTAAAAAAGGGGAAGCGCAAATTTCCTCCCAGGAAATTGGCCTGAAGAGCCTCCTCACGATTGCGGGGGTCTCGTGGTCTTTGCTGACGAAGTCAGAAAAAGTCTTTTTTGCCATCCGAGCCCTCGCGCGAATCGCTCTGAATGGTCTGGATATCATTGCTGTGGGTTTGATGGGCGTGCTGGGTGCTATCACCGCGACCGGTCTTTCAGGGCAAAATTTTGAAATCCTTGGTTTTGCTCTGCCCCAACCCACAGCCGGCAATGTCATCCTCCTTGTCGGTTCGGTCGCAGGCCTCTTCATCCTCAAAGGGGGGTTGGGGATTCTCTTCACTCGCTGGACAGCCGTTTTTCTGGCGCAGGTTGAGATCAAAAACTCTGCAAAAGTCGCCAGGTATTTGTTTAGCGGTTCTCTTCAGCGACTGCGGGAATACTCTCGGGCAGAAATTGGTTTCCTTGTGGGTCAATCTACGAATGCGACTTTTTCGGGCGTCCTCGGAGCCATGACCACACTGGTTATCGAAGCAACATTGTTCCTCTCTATTTTTCTTGTCTTCATTGCCGTGGACCCCCTTGCCGCTCTGGTTATCGCAGCGTACTTCTCCGTGTTGATTTATCTATTGCAATTGGTCACTGCCAAGCGCTACCTGTCCTCGGGGCGCAATATTCAACGGGGAGCAGTAGATACCGGCGACTCTATTCTGGAGATGGTGGATGGTTTCCGAGAAATTGCCGTGTTGTCTAAGCAGAATTTCTTTCTTACCCGCTTCATTGAGGCCAAGAAACTCACTGCCCGCACCGGCGTGACTCTCCAGATCCTGAAGGCATTGCCGCGGTACATTGCCGAAGCCGGTCTGATCGTGGGGGCACTGGGGTTTGTCGTGTGGCAACTGAGCAAAGGGTCTCTGGGTGAAGGACTCTTGGCCTTAGGTATCTTCCTTGCCGGTTCCTTCAGGATGATGGGGGCTATTTTGCCTCTGCAGCAGATTTGGAACGAACTCCGAGTGATGCAGAAGTGGGTCACGATGGCGCAGGAAGTTCTGGTGAAATTGCGTGACACCCCAGAACTTCTGGACGCGAGTATCTATGCTCCCACCCACATTAATCGGGAAGATTCGAGTCGAGAAAAGCGAGAAGGGATGGAGGTCGAGCTTGATCGAGTGAGCTTCCACCATCGTGGGGCATCTCGTCCCACCATTGACTCGGTTTCGCTCGTGGCACCAGCGGGCAGCTTCATTGCAATCGTGGGCCCATCAGGGGCAGGAAAAACCACACTCGTTGATTTGATTTTGGGCCTCTACGCTCCGGACTCGGGGTCAGTTTCTGTCGATGGGATAGAGCCCGAGATTCTGCGAGAAACGCGCCCAGGTTTGTTGTCCTATGTTCCTCAAAAGCCTGGCCTTGTTGCCGGATCGATTGCGCACAATGTGGCCTTAGGTGTTCATCCCAGCGAGTGGGATGAGGAGGCCATTTGGTCTGCCCTGGAGGGAGCCCAGCTGGCGGAGCACGTGAGAAGCTTGGGCGACACCATCCATTCAACACTCGGATCCCACTCGGATGCTCTGAGTGGGGGTCAAATTCAGCGCCTGGGGCTCGCGCGTGCTCTATATTCCAAGCCACACCTGATCGTCCTCGACGAGGCGACAAGTGCCCTAGACGCTGCTACCGAGGCGAGTATCGCGACGGCCATTCGGGATCTGGGGAAGGAAACCACGGTTATCGTGATTGCTCACAGACTCTCTACGATTCAGCATGCTGACCAAGTATTGGTGATGGATGAAGGAAGAATCCTTGATTCAGGAACCTTCAAAGAAGTCCGCAAAAGAGTCCCGATGATCGAAGAATACGTGAAGCTCATGTCTTTCGATGACTGAGGTTTTTTCTTTCCCACTCACCGCAGCCAGTGTTCCCTTCTGCGCCGACCTAGGTCGGGTGGACTCGACCAATTCTGTCCTCTCTCGCTTGAATCACCCCACCGGGTATTCGGTAGTCCTCACAACTGACCAGACTGCTGGTCGAGGAAGGCGAGAAAGGCAGTGGGTGTCGCACCCGGGGGAATCGCTAGCCCTGAGCGTCCTCATTCCTCGCACTCGTCAGCGGCCCGCTGTCGATTCGTGGGTCCCACTGCTCGTTGGGGTTGCTGCCGTGGCGGCGCTCACAGAGCTTGGACTGGGGGATGCAGGATTGAAGTGGCCCAACGATGTCTTGGTCAGAGGCAAGAAGTTGGCAGGGATCTTGTGTGCAGTGCTTCCCCGGGGAGATGTGGTGGCGGGTATAGGGATAAACCTGCGATTCGCCGGGCCCCCGCCGACACCACACGCAATCTCACTTGACGAGACCATGACGTTTAAACACGACACCCCCGACATCTTTGCCTTCACTTTCCTGGCTCACCTGAGGGAATTGATGGTGGCCGAGCCTGAGGAAAAGAAGCGGAGAGTCGAGGCTGTCTCCCTCACAATTGGCAGAAAAGTTCAGATTCTAGAACCGAGCAGTGGGACTTGGGCTGGGTTTGCCGAATCTCTCGATGAGGAGGGCCATCTCGTGGTCATCGACGAAGCGGGTGAGCGGCATGCCTTAGCGGCAGCCGATATCGAACACCTCTACCAATAGAGTCGTTGTATGAAAACTGTCGGCGTCATTGGTGGTGGCCAACTGGCCCGAATGATGATTCCCGCAGCGATTAATCTTGGTCTCGAGATTCGTGTTTTTGCAGAAACCGAAGGCGAGCCTGCGTCACGGGCGGTCACCCAGGTCGGGGACTACCGCAGCGTGAGCGAGGTGGCAGCCTTCGCGCACCACGTCGACGTAGTGACCTTCGATCACGAGCATGTCCCCACGGCGGTGCTCGAGGAAATTCAAAGTGGCGGTGTGGCGGTGTGCCCTTCTCCACAGGCCCTGTCCTTGACTCATAACAAGATTGTGATGCGCGAATCCCTGGCTGAATTGGGGGTACCCCAACCACGATGGAGCGTTGCGGAGGAGAAAGAGAGCTATCGCGATGCGCTCGCCATCGTGGGGGGTTTCCCGTGTGTGGCAAAAAAACCTGTTGGCGGCTATGACGGAAAAGGCGTCAGAGTCATCACCTCTTGGGACGAGATTGAGGATTGGCTGGCCGAGGGGCCAGTACTACTCGAAGAAAAAGTACCATTCTTGCGCGAACTGGCTCTGTTGAGTGCCAGACGAGCCGGTGGGGAATGGGTTCCGTGGTTGCCCGTTGAAACACGACAAGTAGACGGTGTGTGCTCTGAGGTCATCGCTCCCGCTCCAGGACTTCCGCCAGAAGTGAGCCAGAAGGCTCACGAGCTCAGCAAAAGAATTGCCGAAGGTGTCGGCATTGTGGGAGTTCTTGCCGTGGAGGTGTTTCAGTTGTCGGATGGTTCTCTCCTGGTGAATGAACTGGCAATGCGCCCCCATAACTCAGGGCATGTGTTCACCGAGCTTTCGGTGACGAGTCAGTTCGAGCAACACCTCCGCGCGGTTGCTGATGTTCCGCTGGGGTCAACAGCGTTCACCTCCCCGGTAGGGGTGATGGTCAATCTTTTTGGAGGCATTGATTCACGCTCTAGGGAAGAAGCCTGGAGCGCTGTCCCCGAAGCAAAGATTCATGACTATGGCAAATCTCCGCGAGAGGGTCGAAAAGTAGGACACATTGTTGTGGTGGGCGAGAGTCTTGAGCGGGCTCTTTCCCAAGCGGAAGCTGCTCGTTCTGCCATCATCCCCTCGCGATAGAGTGAAGGGATGAGCGCTTTCCACGTTGCCGTCATTATGGGATCGGATTCTGACTGGTCCGTCATGAAAAAAGCTTCTGAAGTTCTTGAAGAAGCCAAAATCTCCGTTGTTTCCGAAGTGGTATCGGCGCATCGCACACCAGAAAAAATGGTGACCTTCGCCCAGACAGCACAGGATCGCGGAGTGCAGGTCATCATCGCTGGAGCCGGTGGGGCGGCACATTTACCCGGAATGGTGGCTTCTCTCACTCCCCTTCCCGTGATTGGGGTCCCTGTCGCCTTGGCCACCATGGACGGGATGGATTCACTGCTCTCTATTGTTCAAATGCCCTCGGGCATCCCCGTTGCTACGGTCGGGATTGGGCAGGCGCGAAATGCGGGAATTCTGGCTTTGCGCATTCTCGCTCTAAGTGATCCTGGGGCGAGCAATTTCTTGAATCGCCTCATGACGGAGCAAACGCAGGAATCCTTAGCGAAGGTATTACCGCCGCGCGAAGGCTAGCTCAGATTTCTCGTTTGAAACCAGGCTCGTAGTCTGAGCCCCGCTTGCAACAGTGCCCGAAGGGGCCATTGAACGACGTGGGGGTAGAGCTTTGCCAGGAACATCTCGGCACTCTTGTGGTGGGCGATCAACATTTTCTTCTCGTGCGCTGATGTGGAGTGAGCCCCCGAGTGGGTTACGCGCGCTGCAGGGACGTATACATTTCGATGCCCTGATTTCTTCATCCGCATCCCTAAGTCCACATCTTCAAAGAACATAAAGAAGCGTTCATCAAAACCATTGATGGCGCGGAAAACTTCTCGGTTGATGAGCAGGAATGAACCAGACAGCCACCCCACAGACCTCGGGTGTTGCTCGATGTAGGTCCCCAGGTAGGCAGCACTCCAAGGGTTTTGGGGCCAAACTTTGGAAAATAAAGCATGTCCGATTCCGATTCGAATTCCTGGAATCGCGCGGGCTGAAGGGAAGAGTTCGCCCCTGCTGGTGAGAACCCCCGGTCCAAGAACGCCCGTGCGCGCAAGCGCATCTCGCTCGGCGAGCAACACCTTAAGGGTGTCTGGCTCGAGGCGAATATCGGGATTGCACACCACCACCCACTCAATTCCTGCAGGTAATTCCTGAACCCCGAGGTTTGCAGCCGCCCCATAGCCCAGGTTTCTCGGTTCATGGAGTACGGAGATGGGCGCTTTGCTCAGTCCGTCAAGAGACGTGGGTGAGGACTCAGAATTATCCACCACGACAATCGCCTCAGGTTGAAGGGTTGAGTCTTCAAGGCTTCGAAAGAAGCCAGGCCATTCTTCTTCTGAGTGATAGCCCACCGTAACAAGGCCGATAGTGGGAGCTTTCACCGCCCATCCTTGCGGAGTGCAAAATTAGAAAGTCCAGCACCCCAAGCTTCCTCGAGCGCTACCTCCCAGTTCCTGGGGGAGGGCAATCCATTGATTGACCAGTTTTCGTGGCCCAAAACTGACCATGCGGGCCGCGGTGCGGGACGGGGGAATGCTTCCGTGGTGGTTGCCCCTATCCGCTCTGGGTCCCATCCAGCCAACTCAAAAAGCTTTCTCGCAAACCCATTCCACGTTGTTGCGCCAGAATTTGTGGCGTGGAAGATACCCGTGGAAATTTGATTGTCGATAAGGCTTTGCATCATGTTGGCCACGTCGATAGTCCAGGTCGGCTGACCGTGTTGGTCATCGACCACCTCTAATTGGTCCTTTTCCTGACCTGCCCGAAGTATCGCGCGGGGGAAGCAGTTGCCGTGCTCACCATAAAGCCATGACGTTCTGAGGATGATCGAGTGTTCGGGGCATTCCTCCAACACGGCCTGTTCGCCTTGGTATTTTGACGCGCCATAGACAGACTGCGGATTCGCGGGGGAGTTTTCCGCGTAGGCCACCTTTGCGGTTCCATCGAAGACATAATCCGTGGACACATGAATCAACGTAGCGCCGTCGAGTTGGCACGCCCGGGCAAGATTCCTGGGGCCGTCTGCGTTGATTGCGTAGGCCAGGTCTTGCTGGGTTTCTGCGTCATCCACCGCGGTAAAAGCGGCCGTGTTGATCACTACATCAAAACTCTCGAGCGCCGCTTCGACGGCACTGTAGTCGGTGATATCCAGCTGCGAACGAGTCAACCCTGTGATGTCATAGTTGCCAAGCGTGGACAGGACATCGTGGCCGAGCATCCCACCAGCTCCGACGACGAGTATCTGACTCACAGGGACGAGCGCTCTTTCAACGGCTCCCACCACACCCGGTTGTCTCGATACCACTGGACGACCGCTGCAAGGCCCTCTGTAAAGTCAACCTGAGGGGCATATCCAAGTTCCTGGGAAATCTTTGTAATATCCACGCTGTATCGACGGTCATGACCCAATCGATCCGCCACTTTCGTGACGAAGGATTCATCGCGGCCGACCGCTTCCAGCAGGAGACGAGTCAGTTCGGTGTTGGAGAGCTCGGTACCTCCGCCGATGTTATAAACCTCGCCTGGCTTTCCGCCCTGGAGCACAAGAGCAATGCCTCGACAGTGGTCATCAACATGGAGCCAGTCGCGAATGTTCTTGCCATCTCCGTATAGGGGCACTGAGATCCCATCAAGAAGGTTGGTGACGAACAGGGGAATCACTTTTTCGGGGAAGTGGTGGGTGCCATAGTTGTTGCTGCAGCGCGTGATGGAAGCATTCAGCCCGTGGGTCACGAAGTAGCTACGGACCAAGAGGTCACTGGCTGCTTTGCTTGCTGCATACGGAGAGTTGGGGAGCAACGGCTCCTGCTCGTCCCACGATCCGTCTTCG